>Ga0182741_1000055_pt1 | contig 187440 bp, 156 predicted proteins | sample eDN5th37CBELigOP_FD_128874 | JGI IMG/M metagenome (GOLD analysis project Ga0182741, IMG submission 128874) | Enriched Organic Plus compost microbial communities from Emeryville, California, USA - eDNA 5th pass 37_C BE-Lig OP (version 2) (version 2) ...
GCCCGTAGTTCTTCCATGTCTCTTTTAGTCTCAACGCGCAGTTCATTAATATCCTCCTTGCAGGCCGCCCGTAAATCCTCCATATCCTTTTTGATCTCCACGCGGAATTCATTAAAGTCATTCCTGGTAGTCGTACGCAGTTCCTCCATATCCTTTTTGATCTCCACGCGGAATTCATTAAAGTCGTTCCTGGTAGTCGTACGCAATTCACCCATGTCTTTTTGGGTTTCCACACGGAATTCCTTAAAGTCGTTCCTGGTAGCTGCCTGCAATTCCTCCATATCTTTTTTAGTCTCCAGGTGCGATTCTTTAATGTCATTCCGCGTAGCCGTAAACAATTCCTCTATGGCTCGTTTAGTGGCCAGACGCAACGCGTCAAAATCCTGCCTGTAGATCAAGCGCAATGCATTAAAGTCCTCCCTGTAGGTTAATTTCAAGCTAGCAATATCCTCTTTGGTGGCCAGTTCGGATTTCATATGGTTTAAATTATATTCTAATAGCTTAACAACTGCATGTGCGCCCGACTCACCTAATTCGCTACTAAGGGACTCATATATTTGGATTGCCTCATATTCCATAGTGCCTCAGTTTAATGGGTTAATAAGTGTTTTCATATGTACGCGTATTCCTTTCCCTTACCAGAAAGCAAATGCGCTATACCTCCACAAACATATAACCAGCCTCCCGGTCTGAAATGGGATTTACAACATTTTTAAAGGGATTTTTCCCACAGCTTAATACGTGTTCAGAATTGCATGATAAATGCCGTGCCCTTTCCTTCCCGCGATTGTACCTGCACGTTACCGCGGTGCAGCATCATGATCTGTTTGCAAAGACTGAGACCAATGCCACTGCCATTCTTTTTGGTGCTGAAAAACGGAATGAAAATTTTATCGAGGATCTCTTCAGGCATGCCAATGCCGTTATCTGCTACTTTTATTACAGTGCGCTTGTTGGATGCATAGTAAGCGGAAAGTACAATGCGGGGATCTTCGCGGTCTTTCACCGCCTCAATGGCATTTACAATCAGGTTGATCAATACCTGCTCTACAAGGTTGGTATCCGCATCCAGCATCAGGTCAGGGTCTTTGAGAATGATTTCCAGCTCAATCCTTTTCTGGTCCAGGGTAGGTTGCATGAGGTGATGCAGGTTTTCAAACAGGTCGCGCACGTACACCCGCTTCAGGTTAAGCGTGGTAATCTTGTTGAGGTTACGATACGTTTCTGCAAATTTCAGCAAGCCTTCACTGCGGCGTTTGATGGTATCAATGCCTAGTTCCAGGTCGTCCATGGAGCCCGGCTCATAACCGGCGCCTTTTACCGATTGTTGCAGGCGGTGTTTAAGCGTTTCTGCCAGCGAGCTGATAGGCGCCACCGAGTTCATGATCTCATGCGTCATAACGCTCAGCAGCTTTTGCCAGGCTTTCGATTCCGTTTCATCCAGTGCCTCGTTCACGTTCTGGAAGGCAATCAGCTTGAATTTATTGCCATCTGTTTGAAAAGTGGTGGCCGACAACAATACTTTGAAGGTATCTTTTTCCAGGTGCGCCGTTGCAATTTTATTTTCTCCGGGCCGCAGCGCCATGATCTGCCGGTATAGTTCCTGGTCACGGCGGGCCAGCGAGTGAATGGTTTTCAGGTATGGCAGTTGCAGCATGCGCTTCAATGATTCATTCATCCATACCACTTCGCCGTTGTGCTCCTGGTACGAAAGTATCCCCGTATCAATCAGCTCGAGTATTTTTTGCAGGTACTGGTACTGCGTTTCCTTCTCCTTACTGATTACTTTAAAAGTAGTATTGATTTCGTTGAAGCCTTTCCGTAAAGATTGTAATTCTACCGGCGCATGCTTTACATCAAAATAGCGGGAAAAATCGCGGTAATGCACCGATTCAACAAACTGGTTCAGCTCCCTGTGCGCCTTGCGCTGGAACTGGTAAAAATCATTTACCTGGTAAATAATAACAGGCACAACAAGAATGAAGTAAATATACCAGCCGTTTACTATCAGGTATGATGCGGCAGATAGTGTTGCAAGCATCAACACTACCCTCGACAAAATACGCCATTCAACACCTTTGAACATATATTTGGTTAAGTGCGGAAGCTGCAATGTAAGGAAAAGACAGAAAGTCGCGAACATCGGCACTGCCATTACATTGTCTCTCTATGAAAACGTTCGTAAGGCCGCGCATCCATATCTTCGCCCGCCGTTCAGCCACCCATCAAATATCGTATTTACTCAATCTCCTGTACAATGCAGTACGGGTTAAACCCAGCTCCTTCGCCGCTTTGGTAATATTGCCATTATGTTTTTCAATCACCCGGAGAATGGTATTCTTTTCCACTGCGCTCAATTTGAGTTCAGTGGGCTCCGTCTCTACGGCTGCCGGCGATTCAATCGGTGAAAAGATCAGGTCGTTGGCCTGGAGCACATTGCCATCCGACATGATCACTGCCCGTTCGATGGTATACTGCAATTCCCGGATGTTGCCGGGGAAATGATAGCCCATTAGTTTTTCCTGTGCCTTCTCGTCCAGTTCCATCACGGGTTTCATATACTTGTTGCTATAGATCACACTGAAATGCTTTGCCAGCAACAGAATGTCTTTGCCACGCTTCCGCAACGGGGGTACCATAATTTCAACCGTATTGATACGGTAAATCAGGTCTTTCCGAAAGCGGTTTTCGTTGGCCAGTTCTGCAAGCGGCACATTGGTGGCGCAGATCAGCCGGATATCAACCGGGATGGGATCATTGGTGCCCAGTCGTATCACCTGTCGGTTCTGCAACACGCTCAGCAATTTGGCCTGCTGGTGCAGTGAAATATTGCCAATCTCGTCCAGGAACAAAGTGCCTCCGTTGGCAGCCTCAAATCTTCCCTTGCGGTCTTCGCGCGCATCGGTAAAGGCGCCTTTCTTGTGACCAAACAGTTCGCTTTCAAACAACGATTCAGTAAGGGCGCCTACGTCCACCTTTACGAAAGGTTTTTCCGCGCGCAGCGAACGCTGGTGAAGCGCCTTGGCGATCAGATCTTTTCCTGTACCATTTTCACCCAGTATGAGAATATTGGCGTCAGTAGGCGCCACCTTTTCAATTTTGTAAAAGATATCCTGCATCACTTCCGATTCACCAAGCAATTCCGTACCAATAATGGAATTGCCGGGATATACCTGCGGCGAAGCACCCCGGTTGTCCTTACGCTTCAAGGCTTCTTTGATGGTACTGATCAGCTTTTCGTTGTGCCAGGGTTTGATCACAAAATCGGCGGCGCCTTCTTTCAGGCATCGTACGGCCAGGTCTATATCGCCATAGGCAGTGATCATGATCACCGCAGCGTCAGACTTGTATTCTCTTATAATCTTGTTCAGCCAGAATAATCCTTCATTGCCCGTGTTGATGGAACTATTAAAGTTCATATCGAGCAGGATCACATTGAAAGCTTGTTTCGACAACAGCCAGCGGATGTTTTCGGGATTTTTTTCTGTAACCACCTCGCGTGCCTCTGTCTTGAGCAGTAACCGCACAGCCGTGAGCACATCCGGGTCATCGTCAATGGCCAGTACGGTGGCATTCTTCAGCAGCATAAGTACATGAATTAATATTATGGTTCGAAGCAATTCACCAGCAACTACAATTATACCATAATTATAAAGCCGTGACAAACAATTTTTTACAAGTCATGCTATAAAACGGCCTACTGTATCAAAAGCGTACACCCGGTGTACTGTTAACGAACAGCTTCGTAGTATTGCCATAGCTAAGTTTCTGGAAATCATTGTTGTTGTTTTCTGGCATGTTGTTGAAGGATGTTGTTCCGGTTAGTTTTCTCAATGATTGTTTTTAGGTCGCCCTGCAGCCCAGGCAGGGCGACATTCAGGGAAAAGAAGTAATAAAATTTTTCACAAGTGGACAGAGTTATTGCCAAAAAGAAATGGTCTTCCAAACGCATCCTTACCATTGCGGGCATCACCGGGTTGGCCGCGTTACTTTTTTTCAGTATTTATTTTACTTCCGGTAAGCGCCGGCTCAATGTAGATACAGACCGTATTGTCATTGCCGAAGTGAAAAAAGGCGCCTTCCAGGAAACCATTCCCGTGAATGGTATTGTATTGCCCATTACCACCATTTACCTCGATGCCCAGGAAGGCGGCCGCATGGAAGAAAAATATGTGGAAGACGGCGCCATCCTGAAAGAAGGTCAGCCAATCCTTCGCCTGTCGAACCCTGACCTTGAACTCAGTCTGGCCAACCAGGAAACCCAGGTGTTCAATGTGCTTACCCAAATGCAGATAGCCCGCAACAATGCGCAGCAGAATACGGTGAGCCGGCTGAACCAGATGGCCGAGGTGGACAATGCCTTAAAAGAAGCCGAACGCATTTACAATCTTAATAAACAACTGTACGAACAAAAAGCGATCGGTTTGCAGGAATTCCGCCAGTCGGAAAATTCCTACCAATACCAGTTGCGCAGGAAAAAGCTTACGGAAGAAATCATGGCGCAGGACTCTGCCACCAACAAAATGCAACTGGAGCAGAATGAGCAATCCTATATCAATATGAAAAAGGCGCTGGACCTGATGAAGCGCAAGGTGGGCGATCTCATAGTGCGCGCCCCTATCGATGGGCAGCTTACTTCTTTTGATGCAGAAATCGGGCAAAACATTGCACCGGGTACGCGCATTGGCCAGATCGATGTGCTGGACGGTTTCAAGGTACGCGCAGAAATCGATGAACACTATATTTCACGCATCATTACCGGTTTGAAAGGAACTTTTTCATTTGCGGGTAAGCGTTATAAACTGGAAATTAAAAAAGTTTACACGCAGGTTACCAACGGACGTTTCCAGGTGGATATGCAGTTTGTGGACGAAACCCCCAAAGGCATCCGACGCGGTCAAACCCTGCAGATATTGCTGGCCCTGAGTGATGAAACCGAGGCGGTGTTGCTGGCCAAAGGCGGGTTTTACCAGCAGACTGGCGGCAACTGGGTGTTCAAGGTAAGTGAGAATGGCAATATTGCCTACCGCCAGGACATCCAGCTGAACCGCCAGAATACCGAATACTACGAAGTGGTGCAGGGACTGAAGCCAGGTGATAAAGTAGTAGTATCGAGTTATGAAAATTATGGCGACATGCAGGAACTGGTGCTCAAAAAAGAATAATGAACATTGAACAAAGTAGCAGAAGCCCGGCTTCCTGCTACCCATAAACAACCCATCATGAAACTGAAAATCATTTACACGATGTTGCTGCTCATCACCACTACATTGGTGGCATCCCCACGCAAATGTGAATGGAAGGCGGCAAAAAGTACCAGGGCAAAAACAACCGCGGCGCAGGCACAAAAGACCGACATAAAAAATGCAGCATTGGCCGATGACAGGGATTTATTGCCCTTACACCGGCTCCCGGGCAGTATTCTTTAAATAATTTATTACAAACATTGACTAACATGATAAAGATAACAGACCTCGAAAAGATCTACCGTACGGAAGAAGTGGAAACAGTGGCGTTGAACAAACTGTCGCTGGAAGTAAAGGAAGGTGAATTTGTAGCCGTGATGGGCCCATCGGGTTGTGGCAAGTCCACGCTGTTGAACATCCTGGGACTGCTGGACGACCCCGACGGCGGAAGTTTTCTATTCAACAATATCGAGGTGGCTCATTTTAATGAGCGCAAACGCGCCGAGCTGCGCAAACACAATATCGGCTTCGTTTTTCAGAGTTTTAACCTGATAGATGAACTTACCGTTTTTGAAAATGTGGAACTGCCTTTGATCTATACCGGTGTAAAATCTGCCGAACGCAAGAGACGCGTGGAAGAAGTACTGGATAAAATGCAGATCATGCACCGCCGCAACCACTATCCGCAACAGCTGTCGGGCGGTCAGCAGCAGCGCGTGGCGGTTGCCCGGGCCGTGGTGAACCGTCCCAAGCTGATTTTGGCCGACGAACCTACCGGTAACCTCGACTCCAGCAATGGCAATGAAGTAATGCAGTTGCTCACCGACCTGAACGAACAGGGAACCACCATCGTCATGGTAACGCACTCCGAACATGATGCCCGTTATAGCCACCGTATTATACGCATGCTGGATGGTCAAACAGTGCTGGAAAATATTATGGTGTGACCACAAACACTGAAACTCGCACGTCAAACATCTGCTGTGTTATTAACCTTATTTGGCCATGAAATTCAATTATGTCAAAATTGCCATCAGGAACCTGCTGAAATACAGGTTTGTCTCCTTTATTAATCTTTTTGGACTTACGGTGGGGCTCACCTGCTGTTTGCACATCGCCACATACGTGCTGCACGAAACCAGCTACGACCGGTACAATGATCATGCAGATCGCATTTACCGGGTTACGAGAAGTTTCAACGATCCGGAAACTGGCGTTCAGTCCCTGCATCTTGGCACGGTGGCTCCTCCTTTTGCTCCATTGCTGCAACACGATTTTGCAGAAATAGAAAAGTATACGCGTCTGCTGCCAGTTGGTAATATTGCCGTGCGGTACAACGACAAAATGTTCTATGAAAGCAACACCTATTTTGCGGATGAATATTTATTCGACTTCTTTAAAGTCCAGGTGGTGCGTGGCGATCCCACAACGGCGCTCAGGGAACCCAACACCATCATGCTTACGGAGGAAGTAGCGAAGAAATATTTCGGCCAGGAAGATCCCCTCGATAAAATTATTCGTGCCGACAACCGGTTATCCCTGAAAGTAACCGGCGTATATAAACCTTTTCCTGCCAATGCGCACCTGCATCCTTCGCTGATGATTTCATTCAATACGCTGAGGGACTCCGCGATATATGGCGAAGAAAACCTGCGCACCAACTGGGGCAACAACGCTTTCCTCACCTATCTCATGCTCCCTGCACAGTATGATGTCCAAAAATTGAAAGCAGGTTTTCCAGACTTTCTCGATAAGCACATGGGGAATGCGGGCATGGAATCTTATAAGCTTTCTCAATGGACTCAGCTGCACCTGCAGCGGCTTACCGATATTCACCTCCACTCGCACCTTGATTCGGAGGCAGAAGAAAACGGAGACATCCGGCGTGTATATATATTTTCGGCCATTGCACTATTCATCTTGCTGATTGCCTGTATCAATTACATGAACCTCAGTACGGCACGGTCTGCCCTGCGGGCAAAGGAAATTGGTATACGCAAAGTAGTGGGCGCGCGGCGAAAGGAGATTATTGTACAATTCCTGTGTGAATCGGTATTGCTGTGCTGGCTGGCCACTTTACTGGCTTTTGTGCTCACCTGGCAATTGCTGCCCTCATTGAATAAACTTTCGGGCCAGCAATTGCACATACCAATTTTGTTGCAGTCAAAGGTGCTGATTCCCTTGTTGATAGTGCCGTTTGTGGTGGGACTGCTGTCAGGCCTCTACCCTGCCCTTTTTATGTCGTCGTTCAAACCGGCGAAGGTATTGAAGGGTTTGTTTAAAGCCGGTGGCAGCAATCTTTCATTCAGAAAAGTTTTGGTTACGGCACAGTTTGCTATCTCGATTATCCTGATTGTGTGCACGGCCATTGTTTTTCGCCAGATGAAGTACATGCAGGAGAAATCGTTGGGGTTTGATCGTGACCATATTGTAACCCTGCCTTACTTTACTGCGCTGGATAACCAGTTTGAAGCATTCCGCTCTCATTTATTATCGGGAGCACTGGTAAAAAATGCCACACGCTCTTCGCGTATTCCAACCGGGCGCCTGCTCGACGCAATGGAAAGCAGCATGGCCAATGGCGACACCATGATGCCCATCACAGCTACCATCAAATTTTTGTCTGCAGACTATGAATTCATCAATACCTACGGCGTAAAAATGGTGGCAGGCCGCAATTTTTCAAAGGAGTTTGGTACAGACAGTGCTTCCTATATTATCAACGAAGCAGCCGTCAGCCTGCTTGGCTTTAAATCTCCGCAGGAAGCAGTTGGTAAATCGTTCAGCTATGGCGGAAAAGATGGCCGCCTGATTGGCGTGTTCAATGATTTTCATTTTGAATCCATGCACCAGCGCATTGTTCCTCTGTTGATCCGCATCCCGCCTGCAGGAACGGCGTATAACAATATTTCCGTAAAAATCTCCGGGCAAAATATCCAGGCGGCATTGGCGCACCTCGAAAAAACATGGAAACAATTTTTGCCTGAAGTTCCCTGCCAGTATACGTTCCTCGATGAAAACTTTAACCGCTTGTATCAATCGGAGCAGCGGCAGGGCGCCTTGTTTACAGTGTTTGCTGGTATTGCCATATTTATTGCCTGTCTTGGGTTATTCGGCTTGTCTGCTTTTACTATCAGCCAACGCGTAAAAGAGATAGGTATTCGTAAAGTGCTCGGCGCCAGTGTCAATAATATCGTAGTGTTGTTATCGTCGGATTTTCTGAAACTGGTAGCCATCGCAGCACTCATAGCATTCCCGGTGGCATGGTATGCCATGAGCAACTGGCTGCAGGATTTTGCATATCGAACCAATATTGCCTGGTGGATCTTCCCGCTCGCAGGCATCATTGCAGCAATAGTAGCATTAGTCACCATATGCTTCCAGGCCATCAAAGCGGCAGTTGCCAACCCGGTGAAAAGTTTGAGAAATGAGTAAGAGTATGTTTTTCCCTAAATAGATATTTTAATGATATGCTTAAGAACTATTTGAAAATTGCCTGGAGAAACCTGAAACGCAACAAGGGATATGCTTTATTGAACATGGCAGGACTGGCATTGGGTATGGCCTGCGCCCTGTTGATCTTGTTGTGGGTGTATGATGAGCTAAGCTATGATAAGTTTCATAAAAATTATCCCCAACTGTACCAGGTATACGAAAATCAAACTTACGACGGCAAGACCTTTACTTTCAGCGCCATGCCTGGTCCGTTTGCGGAACATGCGAAAAACGATTTCCCGGAAATAAAACATATCACGCGCATGGATTGGGGATCACACCACCTGGTGTCATTGGGCGACAAGCACGTGTACGAACCCGGGTATTTTGTGGACCCAGATTTCCTGAAAATGTTTTCATTTGAATTGCTGCAGGGCGACAGTGCAGCGCTGCTGACAGACCCAACCTCATTGGTCATCACTGATGAAATGGCGCGGAAATTCTTTGGCACTGAAAATGCCCTGGGCAAAACATTAAAAGTAGACAACGATCGCCTCATGACGGTGAAAGGTATTGTGAGGAAGCCGCCGGAAAACAGCAGCATAAAATTTTCCTGGCTTGCTTCTTACAAAATATATGAACAACGCAACGAGTGGCTGGCATTCTGGGGCAACAACGGCATTCGCACGTATCTGCAACTGCACGAACAGGCCGATCCGGCACTGGTGAACAAGAAACTGTACAATTACATCTACGAAAAAGACAGTTCCACGCTTGCCAAACCATTTTTGTTTTCTATCAGCGACTGGCGGCTGCGCCGTGAGTTTGAAGAAGGAAAACAAACAGGGGGTGGACGGATTGAATATGTAAGATTTTTCAGCACCATTGCCCTGCTGATCGTCATTATTGCCTGCATCAACTTCATGAACCTGGCTACTGCGCGGTCAGAGCAAAGAGCGCGTGAAGTGGGCGTACGCAAAGTGATGGGCGCCGGCAGAGGGATGCTGATCAGGCAGTTTTTTGGGGAGTCCATTGTGATGTCGTTTGCCGCCGTGCTGCTGGCCGCGTTGATCGTTTACCTGGTTTTGCCCGCCTTCAACACGCTGGTGGAGAAAGAGCTGACCTTTGATTGTACCAACCCTGTTATATGGGCAGGGTTACCCGGCATGGCTTTGTTGTGCGGTATACTGGCAGGCAGCTATCCTTCCCTATACCTCTCATCTTTCAATCCCGTGACTGTTTTCCGTGGATTGCGCATAGGTAAAAATTCCATCATTGTATATGTGCGCAAAGGGTTGGTGGTAACGCAATTTGTGATTTCCATCGGGTTTATAATTTGTACAATCATTATTTACGGGCAGATACAGCATGTTAAACAACGCAATCTCGGCTACAGCAAAGACAATGTATTGCAAGCGCCGTTGCGCGGGCTGATGAATGAACGCTTTTCCGTGATCCGGCAAGATTTGCTGGCTACCGGTGTAGTGGAGAATGCGGCGGTTTCCAACGGCAACGCCATGACCACCAACAGCAGTTCTGGCGATTTCCGGTGGGCTGGCAAAGATCCTACCAGGCAAGTGCTGATCAGTATGGAATGGGTGAGCCCCGAATTTTTGTCTACCATGAAAATGGAGCTGGCCCATGGACGCGATTTTTATCCCGATGCCCAACGAGACAGCAACCGCGTGCTCATCAATGAAGCATTTGCAAAACTGATCGGCAGGGAAAACCCCGTGGGCGAAATCTTGTACCGCGACAACAACGAGCAGTTTGAAATTATAGGCGTGGTAAAGGATTTTATCTATAACGACATGTACAAAAAGCCGGACCCCTGTGTGATATTTTGTGAGCCACGTGGCGTAAACAATCTGATGATACGGTTGAAAGACAACCAGGACATATCGAAAGCAACAGCAGCGATTGAAGCGGTGCTCAAAAAGCATAATCCCGGTTATCCTTTTGAGTTTGAATTCCTGGATGAAGAATTCAACCAGCATTTCAAAACCGAAATGCTGATTGGTAAATTGTCGCGGTTGTTTGCATTGCTCACCATCATCATTTCCTGTCTCGGACTGTTTGGACTTGCTGCCTACACCGCCGAACGCCGTACACGGGAAATCGGTATTCGCAAGGTGCTGGGGGCTACCCTGTCCAATACGGTACTATTGTTGTCGAAAGACTTTCTGCTGCTGGTGGCATTGGCATCGGTGATTGCGTTTCCCATTACCTGGTGGGTGATGCATCGCTGGCTCGAAAAATATGCTTATCGCATCGATATCGAGTGGTGGGTATTTGTGGTGGCAGGATTGCTGGCTGTGGTCATTGCGCTGGTAACAGTAAGTTTCCAGGCATTGAAAGCAGCGTTGATGAACCCGGTGAAGAGTTTACGGGTAGAGTAACCGAAAAAACAACTCCACCCACTCATTCCACCCACCGGATATACAGGAAGTATGGTGCACCCGTATGCGTTTGTTGAGATGTTATCAAATAACGCTCATAGATAACCATATCCACTGTATCAAAATCGCACACTCCCTGTTCTGTTTGCGGACAAATCAGCAATAATGCATGCATAAATGTTTAGTTCTCAAATTTTTTAAACCTGGTATGCTTCTGGCATTTAATCAGTGTGGCTGCCCATAACCTGCTAAAAAGTGGAGAACAGCATAACGGCCCCGCAGCAAATATTCAAATGCCACTAAAGGCAACCTTTCAACTGTTAAACCTGTAAACTATCCTGTTATGTGGAAGAATAACTGGAAAATAGCCTTTCGGCACCTGCTCAAACATAAAACGGCTTCTGCTGTAAACATCAGCGGATTGGCCATAGGTATGGCAGCCTGCCTGCTCATATTGCAATACATCAGTTTTCATTGGAGCTTTGACCATTATCATGACAATGGCAAGAATATATACCGGGTAATCAATGACCGCTTTCAAAACGGTAAGCTGGTACAGCATGGCACCATCACCTATTCAGCCATTGGTCGTGCCATGCAGGAAGATTTTCCCGACGATGTAGCAGCTTACTGCCGGGTGTACCGTTTCAACAGCCTGATACTCGTGTATGGTGATAAGAAATCAGATGAGCAGGGAATAGCAGTGGATGACAATTTTTTCCGTATGTTTTCATTTCCATTGCTGGCCGGCAATGCAGCTACGGCATTGGAAAATGCCAATTGCATCATACTATCGGAAACGGTTGCACGCAAATTGGTTTCCGGCGGCACGGACTACCGTTCCCTCCTGAACCAGGCGATCACAATAGAAAATGATACCATCCCCTACAAAATAACCGGCATCGTGGCCGACCCACCGGCCAACTCGCACATGAAATTTGCTTTCCTGTTTTCATACAGGTCGCTATACAGTGGCGGCAATGGCAACTGGAAAGAAGCTGACCACGACTTCAGCACGTCCGATTTCTACCATTACATACAATTAAAGCCGGGTGCAGATTACCAGGCTTTCAATAAAAAACTGGCTGGTTTCAGTCAAAAACATTTTGACGGCAACAAAGTGTCGGGCAGCGATGAAGTGTTCTACCTGCAACCGCATTATCAAACCCATCTTTATTCTGACCTTGAATATGATTTTGCGGATACCAACAGTGCGGTTACCATATGGGGATTGCTGGCCATTGCCCTGTTTATCATCATCAATGCGTGGGTAAACTATATTAACCTGGCCACTGCCGCGTTCGGCAGAACGCGCCAAAGAGGTGGGTATTCGTAAAGTGGTGGGCGCGGTGCAAATGCAACTGGTGCGGCAGTTTATGACAGAATCTGTATTGATGAATCTGCTGGCGCTCCTGGTTGCCTTATTGATTGTGATGCTGGTTCAGCCGTTATACAACCAACTGCTGGGCATTGAACTTTCACCAAAATGGTTATTCAGAAAGGTATTGTACGGTTATACCATACCGTTTGGTCTTGGTGCGCTCTTTATAGCAGGCACTTTGTTGTCGGGTTTTTATCCGGCCTTTGTATTGTCGTCGTGGAAACCGATAACCGTGCTCAAGGGACGGCTGAGTTTCAAAGGTAAAGGCAGCCTGTTGCGGAAAGGATTGGTAGTTGGCCAGTTTGCCATTACCATTTGCCTGTTGGTTGGTTGCATAGTGGTGTATCGCCAGATCGTTTTCATGAATAACCGGAACCTGGGATATAATATGGACCAGGTACTGGTGGTCAAACCACCGTTTCGCAATACCGGGTCTGACAGCACCTGGTTCAGCCGAATGCACAGTTTCAAAAATGAAGTGGCGCGTATGAACGGAGTGGCCGGGGTTACGGGGTCAGACCGGTTGCCGGGCAGATCGCTGGCGCGTGCTTTCAATGTGCGGATACCGGGCGACAGTACAGACAATCGTTATACCGTGCGCACCTGGAATGTACATCCTGATTTTGTACAATTGTACCAGATGAAAATAGTGGCGGGGCGAAGCTTCAACGAAAGTGATCATCATTGTAACGCACAGTTGCTGCACACATTGCTCATTAATGAATCTGCTGCAAAACTGTTCGGTTTCCATTCACCGGAAGAAGCTGTAGGAAAGAAAGTCACCGCGTTTAACAGGGAATGGGACATAGTAGGTGTAACAGCGGATTTTCACCAGAAATCTGTGAAGCAACGCATTGAACCTACGCTACTCATACCTGCCGAAACTTTCAACAGTTCATTCAGCATTAAAGTGACGCCGGGACAGGTGCAGCAAGTGATTGCAGGCGTTCATGCAAAGTTTGATTATTTCTTTCCCGGCGATCTGTTCGAATATTATTTCCTGGATGAAAAGTTCAATGAACAGTATCGTTATGACCGCATGTTCGGAAAAGTATTTGGCTTTTTTGCAGGTCTTGCCATTTTCATAGCCTGCCTCGGTTTATTTGGATTATCACTGTATACCATATCGCAGCGCACCAAAGAAATTGGCGTACGGAAAGTGCTCGGCGCCTCCGTGCAGCATATTGTAGTGCTGCTATCGAAAGATTTTATCCGGTTAGTGCTGATTGCAGGTTTGATCGCATTTCCTGTTGCCGGTGTGGTAATGAAGAATTGGCTGGATGATTTTGCGTATAGAACAGAGTTATCATGGTGGATATTTGTAGCAGCCGGTGTACTGGCAGCCTGTATTGCATGGGCAACTGTTGCTGTTCACGCTGTTCGGTCGGCGCTGGCAAAACCAGTGGATGTATTGCGGAATGAGTAACTGTATAATGCTACCTGGTGTACCAAAACCGTACACCCCATTGTAGCGATAACGAACAAAATCGTAATCGCGCTGAAATAAGAGATTGATTTTCAGCTTTCATAATTACGGTATGTTTTGTGGTGCCAATGTTGCGAACTCCAAAACTGTTTATCACCCATGCTGAGAACGTATATCAAGATAGCCTGGCGCCAGTTGCAAAAGAACAAACTGTTTGGACTGGTGAATATTGCAGGGCTCGCTATCGGTCTCACTGTTTCGCTGATGCTGTTCTTGTATGTACGGCACGAAACGTCGTTTGACCACTATCATTCCAAAGCAACTGCCATCTACCGGGTGGTGTTGAATGCCCATATCGGTGAAAGCACCGAACGATGGGCCGGATGCCCGAATATTGCCGGGCCCATTTTCAAAAAAGAAATAAGCGGTGTGGAAGAACAGGCCCGCTGGCTGCGGCACAACTTCGGCCAATCTGCCAACGTGTCGTATGGTGATAAAAAGTTTTTCGAGAAAAATCTCTACTGGGCAGATTCTTCATTTACCACACTTTTTGATATTCCATTTGTATATGGCAACCCTCATGATGCGCTGAACAAACCCGGCGCCATCATCATCAGTGAATCCATTGCACAGAAATATTTTGGCAAGGATAACCCCTTGGGAAAAGTGCTCCGGATCGATAACCGCACCGATTGTGCCATTACAGGCGTATACAAGGATTTTCCTGCCAACTCCACACTCGATGCCGACCTCATCGGTTCGTTTTATACCATGGAGTGGATGAGCAGGAACCAGGGCTGGGGCAATGCCAGTTTTGAAACATACCTGCTGCTGAACAAACATACCGATATCGGTAAAATGGAAGCTGCTATCCAGTCTGTGCTGGATAAGTATCTCTCCAAAGAGGAACAATGGTTCAGTTTCAACCTGCAACCGCTTACTGATATTCATTTACACAGTGCCGGCATCACTGCTTATACCACCCGCACGGGCGACTGGAAGCAGGTAAAAATCCTGGGCCTCCTGGCATTGGCCATTCTCCTTATTGCGTGCATCAACTATATGAACCTGGCCACTGCCCGATCACAAAACCGGTTCCGCGAGACGGGCATCAGCAAAACCATGGGCGCTTCCCTGCAAAGCCTGGTGGCCCGTTATTACCTGGAGACTGCCCTCTACGTGTTGATCGCTGTGGTATTAAGCCTGGTGCTGATGGTAGCCGGTTTGCCGCTGTTCAACACACTGACCAATTTGCAGCTTTCTGTAAATGCCCTCGCAGACCCGGTAATCATTACTGCGATTACGGGTATCACGGTTATGGTTATACTATTGTCCGGAAGTTATCCAGCCTTCTATCTTTCGCGGTTCAATCCTAAAAACCTGTTTCATCAGACATTTTCGAAAAGCATTCTGGCGGGACGTTTAAGGCAGGCGCTGGTGGTGGTACAATTCTCAGCTTCGGTGATATTGATTATTGCCACACTGCTTTTTTACCGGCAGCTTGCGTTCATTCGCAATAAACACTTGGGTTTCCGGCCCAACGAGGTGGTGGCCATTACCACTACTGCAGCTGAAAATGCCGACCAGTTAAACAGTTTGCAGAACGAAGTGCGCAACCTTGCCGGCGTGGAAGCGGTTTGCCGTGCGCAAACATACCCCGGCTCCGAAGGTAGTGGGCGCAGTCTCAGGAGGCCCGGCGATCATCAACACAGCCTGCCGCTAACCACCTGCAGGGCAACCGATGGTTTTATTGAAACGCTTGGCCTGCGATTGCTGGCAGGTAAATCACTGCCCGCCGGCAAAGCGCTCAACGATACTACCGTGCAGGTGGTGCTCAATAAAAAAGCCATTGAATACCTGGGTTATACCCCGGAAGAGGCGATTGGAAAAAAAGTAGAGGCCAACCTCGGTGATAATGCGTACATAGTAGGTGTAATAGATGATTTTCATTCCAAAAACTTATACCAGCCGCTGGAAGCCTATGCATTTCACAATGCCCGCACCGAGGACCGGAATTACATGCTGGTAAAATTCAGTACCACAAATATCAGGAACAGCATACAACAACTGGAAGCATTGTACCGCAAACATGTACCCAACGGTGCTTTTGAATGTACCTTCCTCGATCAGTTCATTCAGTCGCTCTATACAGCAGACCGGCGAATGGCAAAGATTGTTTTGCTTTTTTCAGTGCTGGCCATCTTTATCGCCTGCCTGGGATTGTTTGGACTGGCTGCTTTTATTGCCGAACAAAAAACAAAGGAAATTGGTATACGGAAAGTGCTTGGCGCTTCATCCGCGAATATCGTGTTGTTACTGTCAGCCAATTTCATAAAACTGGTGTTTATTGCCATTGTCATCGCCGTTCCATTGGGATGGTGGATAATGAACCGCTGGCTGGAAAATTATGCCTATCGGATTACCATCGGGTGGTCTGTTTTTGCAATCACCGGCATTGCCGTAACGGCCATAGCCCTGCTGACAGTTGCCGCGCACGCGGTAAAAGCAGCTGTCAGCAACCCGGTGCGGTCGTTGCGATCGGAGTAAATAACAAACCGTAAACGGAAAGGCGTGGTAGCGTTTGAAAAATAGTTCTTCACAATTTTATTGAGCAAGTATGTTTATTGTCGGGAAGCTATCCAGCTTTTGTTTCCGCTGCTTTTACGACCACCGGCCATTCAACCATTTTTTCCCTTGACTATTTTAGTGTTCTTCGTATTCTACTACCAGTTTGGGTCTCTTCGTGCTGTCTGCGGAACGGCTGCCGCCAAATACAATGCTCCGGTAGTAATTTTCTTCCTGCAATTCCAGGCAGAAGCCATAGTTCTGACCGATAGCTACCATATCGCGCACCATACCGGTAACATCAATATCGACCACATCAGCTGGTTACCGGGTAGGTGGTGTCAGACAGGTCAATTTTATTCACCCCTTTATTGGTGCCTAGCCAGAGAACATTGTAGCCTGGCCACCACCAGTCCTTCCCCTACCGAATACTGCGTATAACCATACTCCTGACTATATAGTATAACCGAAAATAAAAAAATCAGACCAGTAAGCAGCAGTTTTCGCATATGCTAAAAAATAAAAATTACCGGGGTAAATGGCCGGATAGTCAAATTGTTAAAATGCGCTGTTAGAAAATTGGTTTTTGATTTATGTAAATGGAAAGGTCCAATTGTTACATAACTACTAGTAATGAATTTGTCATCCGGGTTTTGTACCCTGTAACCATGTAGCTATTGCTACTGGTATCACCTTATCACTCCAACTGTATCAAAATCGTACACCGCCTGTATCAAAAACGAACCACTTCGTATACAAAGCATCATTATTGTATTGATATTCAATGTGTTATATTCTGGCATATGATTGAAAGAACAAGGGCAGTCAATAGCGCCTTCCTGGCTGCAGGCAAGGCAGGCTGTTCAGCAGGAAAGGCTCAATTACCGGATTATGTTCAGGAATTTTTTCAAAACCACTTTCAGAAATTTTCGTCGCAATAAGGTTTTTACGGCCATTAATATTGCGGGTTTGGCCATTGGAATCAGTGCGGCGCTGGTAATTTACCTCATTGTTTCGCACGAACAAGGTTACGAAAAATTTCATAAGGACGGCGACCGCATATACCGTGTGGTTACCGATATGCATTTTCCTGATTTCAGTTTCAAGAACGGCGGCGTGCCGGGGCCATTGCCGGCAGCAATGAAGCGCGAAATACCCGGCATTGAAGTGGCCACTCATTTCTGGATGCAGCATGCCGTCAAAACATCGGTACCCCGCGAACATGGTGCAGCGCTGGAATTTCGCAGGCAGGAAAAGATAATGTTCGCCTACCGAACAGAAATTGGCTGACAACCTTTGTCATCAGTGGCGCGGCCATGTTGATGGCGGCGCTGATCACATTGAGCATACGCACCATTCGCTCGGCAGCGGCCAATCCCGTGGGGGCGTTGCGGAGTGAGTAATGGGCGTATCCATAACCGGACTTGTAATTTTTTATAAAAATATTCAAGACAATATGCTGGAATTAAGACACATTTCGAAATGGTATAACGTAGGTGGGAAACCGACTTTTATCCTGAAAGACATCAATCTCCGTATCCAGGCCGGTGAATTCGTATCCATTATGGGTCCCTCGGGATCGGGGAAATCAACATTGCTCCATATTCTCGGTATGCTGGACGATGCTTCGGAAGGGGAATACTATTTCATGGACCAGGCTGTGCATTCGCTGAAAGAAAAGCAGCGTTCGCACTTGTACAAACAACATATCGGGTTTGTGTTCCAGGCCTATCACCTGATTGATGAACTGACCGTATATGAAAATATCGAAACGCCGCTTATCTATCAGAATGTAAAATCTTCCGAACGCAAGGCGCTGGTGGCCGACATGCTCGACCGTTTCCAGATCGTTGGCAAGAAAGACCTCTTCCCTTCGCAATTATCCGGCGGTCAGCAGCAACTGGTAGGCATTGCGCGTGCGCTGATTGCCAAACCGCAATTGTTGTTGGCAGACGAACCCACCGGCAATCTGAACTCCAAACAGGGTGAAGAGATCATGCATTTGTTTACCACGCTCAATAAGGAAGGCGTGACCATTATCCAGGTTACCCACTCGGAGAAAAATGCTGCTTATGGTTCCCGCATCATTCACCTGCTGGATGGCAGAATTGAGCAGGAACAATGATGGCTGCCGGTAAATGAATGTGAATACAACTTATTATAAAACGCATATCATGAAGTTTAGAAAAGTGCTGCTGTTGTCAGGATTGGGGGTGTTGGTATGGTGCGCCAGCCATGCGCAACCACAGGCACGTATATACAGCCTGCGACAATGTGTGGAAACAGGCATCGCCAATAACCTTACGGTGAACCGCTCGCGGCTGAACATGGACCGCAGCGAAGTGTACATGAAGCAATCGCGCGGTAATATGCTGCCTACATTAAAGGGCAGTATTGATCATAACCTGAATTCGGGCCGCAGTATCGACCTGCTCACCAACGATTATGTAAACCAGGAATACACATCGGCCATTTATGGCTTGCAAACGGGCGTAACGCTTTTCAATGGACTGCGACTGCTCAACACATTGCGCAGCGACCAGTATGCCTATGAAGCGGGTAAAATGGAATGGCAACAACAAAAAGACAATCTTACGCTCGATATTATTCTCGCTTACCTGCAGATACTTACCAGCCAGGACCAGTTGGAACTGGCGCGTATACAAACTGAGCAAACGCGCAAACAGGTGGAGCGACTGGAAATACTCAACAACCAGGGCGCTATCATGCCCTCGGACCTTACGGACATGAAAGGGCAGCTTGCCAATAATATCCTGGCTGAAATCAACACGGCCAATGCACTGGAAACCGCCAAACTGAACCTGGCACAGTTGATGAATATTCCCTACGACAGCAATTTCACAGTAGAGCGGCTTACTGTTGACCAGTTTGACCTGCAATATGCCGCTACGCCCGACAGCATTTTCGCTATTGCCAGCGAGCAACTGGCCATGGTGCGTGCCACCGAACTGCGGCGGAAAAGCGCTGAAAAATCTGTGGCTGCCGCGCGTGGCAATTATTTTCCCTCCATTGGGTTGGGCGCCAATATTTTTACCAATTTTTCCAGTACCGGCCGCGATTCTTCCAATGCCAAGATTCCTTATTACGATCAGTTGTCCAATAACTATCGCACCACGGTAGGCATTGGCATCAGTATTCCCATCCTGAATGGTTTTCGTACGCGCAACCAGGTGAACCTGGCAAAGATCGATCTGAAAGAAGCCGAACTAACGGAAGAGAGTACGCGCATTCAATTGCGCCAGGCCATTGAACGGGATTATGTGAATATGGTGGCCGCCCGCAAGCGCTACCAGGCATTGGTAGAACAGGTGGATGCCATGACCGAATCGTTCCGTGCTGCCGAAGCACGCTTCAATGCCGGTGTAGGCAACAGCATTGATTACCTTACTGCCCGTAACCGCCTTGATCTGGCAAATATCAACCTGATTCAGGCAAGGTACGATTATGTACTTCGCACCAAAATACTCGACTATTACCAGGGAAGGCCATTGTGGTAATGAATGAATGATGCAAACCTGACCGTTTCGAAGTCCGGCATTTTTGATCCAACACGCGGATGGTTAGATGTTGCGGCTAACCGCGGCAAACCGTAGTCCCGATGGTACCCATAACAAGCGGAATAGAGCTGTTTAGGGTCCTCTTTGCCGGTTGCATGGTTTAAAATTCCTTGTTCTGTATGCTTAATTCATTAGATTTGCATAGTTCCTCAAGCGGAAGTAGCTCAGTTGGTAGAGCATCAGCTTCCCAAGCTGAGGGTCGCGAGTTCGAGCCTCGTCTTCCGCTCAGCCTGAAAACCGCTCCCCTGGCGGTTTTCATCCCTTCCAGTAGTTGAGCCCTGTAGTACTTTTCATTCAATCGTAAACAAAAAAGCAGCTACATGGCTCGTATTGCACTCCTGAACGGCTGCAGTCGTTGTTACAACAAAAAAGAAGCCCCCCTTTGTTTTGCAGTATAATTTTTATGTGTTGATATTACAATTATAGCCGCTTGAAAATGAAATATTAAAATCTGAAAATAAAATATAGATCGGCCACGGTGATGGTTGAATGCAATAAGTCCCTAAATTTATCCTGTACCATGTAAACCTTATCAGCTATGTCATTTGCTACTACCTTCTTTCCCCGTTATTGTTCCCCCCAGCCCGCGGACCGCTTTTGTTACCATGCATTGCACTTCCACTGCTTTTTACCATTATCACATAACCAAAACCTATCATCATGAAAAAGCTCAAAGCAACACTGATGGCACTTGCCATTTTCCTGGGTGTGGGTGGCGCTATTGCATCCACTCAAAGCTTACCCAATTGTGCAAATATGACGCAGTACTACTACACCGGTAGTGGTTATGCTCCTGCCGGCATTGAAGGGTACGATTATGTTTGCTCATGGGATCATTTCTCCTCCTGCACTTACTACTACGATACCCAGGCCAAAGGATACAGGACGTGCAAATACGGACGTATCCTGTGGATAAGGTAAAGTACGGTGAAGTATGAATAAGGAATGAAGAAGATTGTCTATGCTTCATTCCTTACTTTTTCCTCTTCTTCGCTCCTACTTTATGCGCTTGGTTTTTTAAAAAATCTTCTCCCCTCTTGTCTCGTGCTCCCCACAAATCATTCCACCGTTTCGCGTGAAGTTTGGCGAATACGGCCCCGAATGTTCATGGATACTGGTCGAAACAGGCAGAGGTGCAGGGTAGCGGGCAAAAACCCGGAGGCCCCACGTTCCGACACCAGCGTCCGGTACATGGTTTCCTGGGCAAAACAGGAGCCCCCTCCCCCCCTGCCATCCTGTCATTCCCCCATTTTTTGCTATCTTTGCCCTCCTAATTTTTGAGAAGCTGATGTTAGAAAGATTGCATACCGGAAAGATCGACGAGGCGCGCCAGGGCGAGGCCTTTGCCCCCTTTGCTGTGGACCCGAACGTATACCATAAAAAGTTCTATATAGAAAGCTATGGCTGCCAGATGAATTTTTCTGACAGTGAGATTGTGGCTGCCATATTGAATGAACATGGTTTTGGCGCTACCCGCCGGTTCGAAGAAGCCGACCTTGTCCTGATCAATACCTGCTCCATTCGCGAAAAAGCGGAGCAAACGATACGCAAACGGTTAAACGAATTAAGGGTAGTGAAACGCGACAATCCGGGCGCCCTCATCGGCGTACTGGGTTGTATGGCCGAACGGTTGAAATCGCGTTTGCTGGAAGAGGAAAAGCTGGTTGACCTCGTGGTTGGCCCTGATGCCTATCGCACCCTGCCGGGCCTTATCCAGGAAGCAGAAGAGGGCCAGAAGGCTGTGAACGTGCTGCTCAGTCGCGAGGAAACCTATGCCGATATTTCACCCGTGCGCCTCAACAGCAATGGCGTAACGGCTTTTGTAAGCATCATGCGTGGATGCAATAACATGTGTTCGTTTTGCGTGGTGCCGTTTACCCGTGGCCGCGAAAGAAGCCGCGATCCCTGGTCCATTGTGCGTGAATGCACGGAGCTTTTCAACCAGGGATACCGCGAGGTGACCTTACTGGGCCAGAATGTGGACAGCTACTACTGGCTGCCCGACCTGGAAGGCAAAAAAACGGCTGTCGACAAGGAAGGGCGTTTGTCTGCAACAGGTACAGGCGACGGCGATGCGGCTGAAAGCGTGAATTTTGCCCGCCTGCTGGAGATGGTAGCTTCCATCAGCCCGCTGCTGCGTGTGCGTTTTTCTACTTCGCATCCCAAAGACATTACAGACGAGGTGCTCCATACCATGGCCCGGTATGAGAACATCTGCAAATACATTCACCTGCCCGTGCAAAGCGGCTCTACCCGCGTGTTGCAACTGATGAACCGCACCTATACCCGCGAATGGTACCTGGCCAGGGTGAAGCGCATTCGTGAAATCATACCCGATTGCGGGATCAGTTCCGACATCATTGCCGGCTTTTGTACGGAAACGGAAGAAGACCATCGTGAAACCCTCAGCCTGATGGAGCAGTGCCGCTACGATATGAGCTATATGTTCATATACAGCGAGCGCCCTGGCACGCTTGCTGCAAGACGCTATGCTGATGACGTACCCGAAGCCGACAAAAAAAGAAGGCTGGAAGAAATTGTAAAACTCCAGAACCGGCTGAGCCTCGAAAGCAATCAGCAGGACGTAGGAAAAACATTCAAGGTTTTGATCGAAGGCGATAGCAAACGCAGTGCCGATGACTGGATGGGAAGGAACAGCCAGAACAAAGTGATCGTGTTCCCTAAAGAAAATCTTGGTTTGAACAAAGGCGACTATGCAATGGTTAAAGTGTATGAATGTACAGGAGCCACACTGATCGGACGAGCAGTGGTTTAATGCGCATTGCCAAGACTCAATACCCGACCATTCGGTCGGGCCCCATATAACCCTGATCCTGTATTTTCTATCTGTTACCAGGTTAATGGTCAAGTATTGATTAGAAAATAACAAAATTGAACTGACAGTGGATATACAATCTATAAAAAACCGATTTGGTATTATTGGCAACTCCCCTGCATTGAATTATGCGCTGCAGGTGGCCATCCAGGTAGCCAATACAGACCTTACCGTGTTGATCACCGGGGAAAGCGGCGTTGGTAAAGAGGCCTTTTCCCTCATCATACATTCTCTTTCTGCCCGTAAACACAATCCGTTCATTGCCGTGAACTGCGGGGCCATTCCCGAAGGCACTATTGATTCGGAATTGTTCGGGCATGAAAAAGGTAGTTTTACCGGCGCCGTTGATTCGCGCAAAGGATATTTTGAAACGGTGAACGGTGGTACGATTTTCCTTGATGAAATTGGTGAAATGCCGTTAGGCACACAGGCGCGCCTGCTTCGTGTGCTCGAAACCGGTGAATTCATCCGCGTGGGTTCTTCCAAAGTACAGAAAACCGATGTGCGCGTAATTGCCGCCACCAACAAGGAACTGCTCACCTATACGCAGAACGGCAAGTTCCGCGAAGACCTCTACTACCGTTTAAGCACAGTGCCGATTCGTGTGCCGGCGCTGCGCGACCGGAAGGAAGATATCCCCTTGCTGTTCCGCCGTTTTTGCGTTGACTTTGCAGAGCGGTATAAAACCACACCCATACAACTGGATGAACAGGCAAAGGAAGTGTTAATTAACTATCCCTGGCCGGGAAATGTGCGCGAGTTAAAGAATATTGCAGAACAAATTTCCGTGTTGGCATCAGACAAGGTGATCACGGCACAGGAACTGCAACGGTTCCTGCCCGATACACGGTTCACCCGCCTGCCCGTACTGGCATCGGCCACGCCGGGCGCTACGGGTAATGGTCACGATTTTGCGAATGAGCGCGAAATCCTGTACAAGCTCTTTTTCGATATGAAGAAGGACGTGACGGAGTTGAAAAAAATGTTTCTCGACATTTTGCAAAACCCCGGCATGGCCGTACAGAACCAGGCATTGCTCAATGAACTGAAAGAACTCAAGAGCAAGGAATTGATGCAACCGGCCTTTATCCCCCATCCGCAACCCGCCGTAACGCCACCGCCCGTAATGATACGGCACGATGGCAATGAAATCCATCAGCATGAAGAAGTGGAGGAATCGCTCAACATTATGGACAAGGAGAAGGAACTGATCGTAAAAGCACTGCGGAAACATCGCGGCAAACGAAAAGATGCGGCACTTGATTTGGGCATCAGTGAGCGCACGCTGTACAGAAAACTGAAAGAATATGATATCAGAGAGTGAAAGGGATATGGTGACTAACAGTAAAAACGATTGCACACTCATTCCATAACATGTTTAAACCAATAAGGCCCTGATGAATACGATGCGCAACAAATTTTCCTGGTTTGCCTGTTGCCTGTTACTGCTCAGTTTTGGGGTGAGCGGATGTTATTCCTTTCGCGATATCAGCATCCCGCCGGAAGTAAAAACAATCCGCATTCAATACTTTGAAAACAGGGCGCCTTATGTCAATCCGCAACTGGCTCCTATGTTCAACGACCGCCTGAAGCAGAAGATCACCAACCAGACGCGGCTCACCGTAGTGCAATCAGACGATGCAGATTATGATATAAGCGGTACCATCACCAATTATTCAGTAAGCACCGCAGGTATTGCCAACCAGCAGGCGGCCACCAACCGGTTGACGGTAGGCATCAAACTGACCCTCAGGGACGAAAAAGGAGAAGTAAAGAAGTTTGATGTTTCCCGTAACTTCGATTTTTCTGCAAACCTCACACTCCAGCAGGCTGAAGCGCAATTGAACACCGAGATTATCCGGAGCATGGTGGATGAAACTTTCAACCGTATCTTTTCAAACTGGTAAGTCTACATGCAACATCATATTCAAACGCTGGTAAAGCATTTTTTCCGCAAAGACTCTTTGCAGGAAGTGGCGCTTGCCCAGCTTCAGCAATTTGCAGCGGAGTATCCCTACGCTGCCACCGCACAACTGCTGCTGGCCAAAAAACTGTACGATACCGGATCACCGGATTTGGCAGAGCAAGGCGAAAAACTATCATTGTATTTCAATGATCCGGTTTGGGCCGCCTGGTTGTTGCGCAATGGCAGCAACGGCGCAGACAGCAATTACGATCACCTCTTTGCAAAAGAGGAAACCACGCAGGAACAACCTGGGTTTTCTTTTGCTTCGGTTGCTCTGCAACATGAATCCAATGAGACTGCTCCACCGTTTCAAACTGATGCTGTTGTAACATCTGCAGGTGTACAGGAAGCAGCTACTGAGCAATCAGTAGCAAATCCGGCGGAGGCAAATACAACAACCGATGGTCACGAAGCCGCTGAGCAGATGCAGCAAGAGACTTCAGGGGATACCGCCCTACCATCCTCACCTGCGTTGAATGTCACTGTTTCCGACAAACCGGTTGCAGCAGACGCAACGGCAGACACTGAAACACCTTCTGTACCTGCAGCCAACAACACGGCAACAACCAAACCAATGGCATCAGATGCAACGCCTGGTGCCCAAACGCATGCCGGCCCTGCGTTGAAGGAAACACCTGCTGCAACACCAATCGGTGGCGATATTCCTTTTGAACCATACCATACCATTGACTACTTTGCTTCTGTAGGCATTAAACTGAAGCCTGAAGATCTTACCAAAGATAAACTGGGGCAGCAGCTCAAGAGTTTTACAGAATGGTTGCGTACCATGAAGCGCATCGGTCCCAACCCCGATGCTGCGGTGATCAGGGAACTGGACGAAGCAACGAACCAAACTATCCAGCGCATTGCCGAACACAGCAATGAAGCCAATGAAATCATTACCGAAGCTATGGCAGAAGTGTGGGCCAAGCAGGGACATACCGATCGGGCCATTGCCATATACGAAAAATTAAGTTTGCTCAATCCCGCTAAAAGCCATTATTTTGCAGGCAAAATTGAAGCACTAAAAGCATTATAAAATGACTATTTTCTTCCTCGTACTGGTGATATTAGCTTGTGTGGTGATAGCATTGTTCATACTGGTACAAAACCCGAAAGGTGGTGGTTTGTCCGGTACGCTGGCCGGTTTCAACTCTCAATTTATGGGAGTGAAACAAACGACCGATGTGTTGGAAAAAGGTACCTGGATCCTGGCCACAGTGATCGGTTTGCTTTGCCTGTTCTCTGCATTCTTTATTTCTGACGGATCTGATAGCCGCACGCCGGTAGCTCCGCGGCCAGGCACGCAGCAAACAGCACCGCCTCCCGCTACCAATACGCCCCCGGCTGCCACGCAGGAGGCGCCGGCGCAGAACCCGTAGACAGGAGTTAACAAAAAAATATTGCCGCCTTTGTGCGGCTTTTTTATTGCCCGTTCCTAAACAATGTACTGCCATATAGTGGCTCGCTCTTCACCCGACTATACGCGTTCATGCACAGTTTGGAGCGGGCAGTCCCTCCCGGCCGGATTTTTTCGCCACACCATTCACCTTATTCGCGCCGCATATTCGCGCCACATTTACGTTATATTCGCAGTAATTCCTTAATTCGTTCCAATTCGCGTATGAAAAAACTGGTGTTGATCGTTCTGCTGGTGGTTGTACTCGCTGCCGCTTTTGCAGGTTGGCGCTTTTTTACAGCCAATACGGCTTTCAGCGAAAAATCGAAATTCATCTATATTCCTACCAAACAGGCGAGTTACAGCTATCTGTTGCAAGTGGTACGCGATAGTCAGTTGGTAAAAAATCCCGGTTCCTTCGATTTGGCGGCCCGCCGGCTCAACCTGGACCAACAGGTAAAACCCGGCCGGTATGAGATCACCAATGGAATGAGCATTGTAGAAATCGTGCGCTTGCTGCGCAGCGGCAAGCAGGCGCCGGTGAACATCACCATCAATAAAGTGCGTACGCGCGAAGGGCTCGCTTCCATGTTCGGACGCAAGTACGAATGCGACTCCGCCGATATCATGGCCTGGCTTACCAATCCCGAAGCACTGAAAAAATACGAGCTCGACACCAATACCGCCATGGTATTGGTATACCCCAATACCTATACCTATTTCTGGAACAGCACGCCGGACGACATCTTTGAGAAGTTTTACGCAGAGTATAAAAAAGTATGGAACGAAGAGCGGAAGCAGAAAGCGGCCCGCCTGGGCCTTACACCGGTTACGGCATACATACTGGCTTCTATTGTGGAAGAAGAAACCAACGCCAAAGAAGAAAAAGGCTATATAGCCAGTGTATACCTGAACCGACTGAAAAAAGGTCAGCGCCTGGAAGCAGATCCCACCGTAAAATATGCCGTGCGTGATTTCGGGTTGAAAAGGATATATGAGAAGCACACCAAATTTGCTTCACCCTACAATACCTATGTTACGCATGGTTTGCCGCCCGGTCCCATCTGCACCCCCTCGCTGGAAACGATCGATGCGGTACTGGACGCGCCCGAAACCAATTATTTCTTTTTTGTAGCCAAAAGTGATTTTTCCGGCAGGCACGATTTCAGTGAAACATGGCAGGAACACAAGAAAAAAGCGAATGACTACCGGCGTGCCTTGACCGAACAGCAGAAAATCAGGAAGGCCCGTGAAAAAAATCAGTCGAAGCAATGAACATTGAACGCGTCATACTCAATTCGCCGCCTGTACAATTTGTAAAGGAAAAAAGCAAGAAGATCATATTGCCTGGCTTCGAGCAAGTGCCCTTGTATGATGTAGGTGTTTTTTTTATGGAGCAGGTAAAAAGAGTGGGACTGGCAGAAAGAGCATCGGCCATTTCTTTTAACTTCATTATGGCCATTCCGCCTACCTGCCTGTTCCTGTTTACGCTGATCCCCAACCTGCCATTCATTCGCACGCGCGCCGTTGTGCGCCAGCTCAAGCGTATCATCGGCGACATCATTCCTGCACCGGAATACAACGAACAGATCAACCAGTTCATTGACAGTTTTTTTGCACAATCGCGCGTTGGTCTCCTTTCCTTTGGTTTTGTGCTGTTGATCTTTTTTGCGTCGAATGGTATGATGGGACTGATGCGTTCTTTCAATAAAAATTATATCGGCTTCGGTAAACGGACCGGTCTGCAAAGCCGTTGGACGGCCATCAAACTGACGCTGATCATTATGGGACTGGTGCTGGGTTGCCTGCTGCTGATGATGATGCAGGGCATTGTGCTGCGCCGCTGGCTGGGCATCCGCGATCAGAACCTCATCTTTTTTATCAAATTCCTCCGATGGTTCTTTATAGTGGCGCTCATCTTTTACGCCATCGGCTTTATATACAAATATGCGCCTGCTATCCAGAAACGATGGAAACTGGTTTCGCCCGGTGCCATCCTGGCCACTACGCTGAGCATCATTACTACACTTGGCTTCTCCGTGTTCCTCAATAATTTCGGAAAATACAATGCATTGTACGGCTCAATAGGTACAATTATTGTATTGATGACAATTATCTATATCAACTCTTTCGTGCTGTTGTTGGGGTATGAACTGAATGTAAGCATTCATTCCATTAAAGCCATGTCATTGGAGCGCGAAAAGCATGAACTGGAAGAGCAAGCACAAACTCATTAATAAGATAGCGGTTAACCTTGTTTTAGGCATCATTCAACGGAAACAGCGCCATTATCATTCCGATATGCCTGGACAATAACCCCTTGGCTTAAAATTTGCCGGCCTTTGTTCCGGTTCACCGCTTTCATGGCCGGTACAGCCATTATACTGTTTGACAAAAAAAGCCGGTATGTAAGCAAAATTTTACGGAAAATTTGTTGAGATTATTCCATCTTTTCATGATTCCTAAATACTATGTTATGAAAAAAGCCTTCTTTACGTTGCTCCTGTTGCCGGTGCTGGCCATTATGGCCTTTACTGTGAGCGATCCACTTCCCATAGGCGCCGAGATGCCCAAAGCCGATGTGAAGCTGAAAGACATTTCGGGCAAGGAAATTACTCTGAAAAGCGCCATGAAAGAAAACGGGTTGCTGGTGATTTTCAGCTGCAATACCTGTCCTGTTGTGAAAGGCTATCAGGAACGCATGAACGAAGTGTGCAAATGGACCCTCGGTAAAAATGTAGGTGTGGTGCTGCTCAATCCCAATGAAGGGTCCCGTAACCGTGGCGACAGCTATGAAGACATGAAGAAATACGCTGAAAAGGAAAAATTCAGCTGGTATTATACGCTCGATAAAAACCATGAACTGGCCGATGCTTTCGGCGCCTCCCGCACGCCTGAAGTATTCCTGTTCAACAAGGAAGGCAAACTGGTATATCACGGCGCGATCGACGACAATCCTTCCGATGCTTCCAACGTAAACCGCAAGCACCTCGAAATTGCGGTTGAAGAAATGATATCCGGCAAAGATGTAAGCACCCAAAAAACAAAATCAGTTGGTTGCTCTATCAAACGAATTTCATAAGCTATTTGCCATTAACTACTAAAAAGCCTTGCATTGTGCAAGGCTTTTTTATTGTAAGGATCAGAACAGGTACTTATAAAGTCCTTCGGAATCGTAATAAATATCCAGGAAGGAATACTGTACGCCTCCCGGATAGGTGATCGCGGGCAGGCCATACACGTACGCGCTGGCGATAAACGGATTGTTTACGCTATAGTCGCGCGCAATGAACTGCCAGATGGGATGAATACGATGCGCATTGGTTTCTTTATCGTAGGTAACGCCCGTGCGGACCAGGTTGCCATTTAAATCATAGCTGTAGTTGGTAACAATGGGAGGCCAGCCGTAGTCGAGGTATGTTTCTGTAACCTGCGAGATGCGCCCCTGTGCATCGTACTGGTACTCGTTTAACCGTTTTAGATAGTAATTGGTGGGATTTACTCCCATTTCACCAAAAATGTACGTGGTGTCGCGCACAATTTTTCCGCTGGCGTCGTAGTAAAACCGCTTCCAGAATTCAAACCAACCGTTCTCGTAGGGCCCGATGTAATCGGTGAGACGTCCCAAAGCATCGTACCTGAACTGGCGGTTGGGATATCCGGTACCTGCATTGGGATGCGTGATGCTGTCGGGATTGCCGGCACTATTGTAGTAAAAGCTGTACACTTCGCCATCGGCCCTGAACTTGATAATCTTTGTTCCGAGAGGAGCTTTGGGAGGAGGTAATTTGATCACATCGATGGGGATATCAGCGACTGTTCCAATGTCGATAGGAATAAATGACCCCTGTTTCTGACACGCGGTGAGTGACAAAAGCACACAGGCAATGCCTGCACAATAGGATAAGTGATACTTCTTCATATTCCAAGGTTTTGGTGACAGGATGAAAAGGCAATGGTTGTTCGTGCAGCGCATGGCGCCGCAATACCAAGGAGTTTTCAGACTACATGAGTGGATTAAAAAGGCCCGAATGGGAAACCACGCTCCCTGCCTTATGTATTCGTCCGGAAGGATAATAAAAACAAAATTACAGGAGTTGTATTTCCTGCCCTATACGAGTTAGTGAGTGGTAATCTGTGTTGAATTTCTTCTACACTCCCCTACTGCTGCGTTGCCTGATGGCATAAAATTTTTACCCTTTACTATGAATCAAAAAGCAAACATATGAAAACGACGAACCTTTTTTCATTGTTGATAGTACTCGGTGCGCTCACCTTTGCGGGATGCCAGGGCTCCGGTGGAGGTGCAGATGATACAAGGGATTCTGTAGGAGCTATTGAAAGAAGCCCAGACAGAGACAATACGGGTGTGGATGAATCGACTGACACCAGTATGGGAGCGCAGGGTGAACAATCAACAGCCGCACTCGATGAGAATACGCGCACTTTTCTTACAGAAGCGGCAAGCGGCAATATGATGGAAATACAATTGGGTGAATTGGCGCAGCAGAAAGCCACCAACGCACGTGTGAAAGAGTATGCGGCCATGATGGTAAGAGATCACACACGCGCCAATGAAGAATTGCGGACGATCACACAGGGAAGAAACGTAACTATTAGTAACACTATGGAAGATAAACACCGCCGTAAACTGGACCAGCTGCGGGATAAGGAAGGTGTTGAATTTGATCGCGCTTACATGAAGCATATGGTTGACGATCACCAGGAAGATATCAGGAAGTATGAAGAAATGGCCCGTGAAGCCAGTGATCCTGCTATCAGGAACTATGCAAACACTACGCTCACTACACTGCGTGCACACCTGGAACAAGCAAAAGCTATCCGTGACGAAGTAACGAAAAACAAGTCAGGGCAGGGAACAACAGACCGGGAGAAGAGTGATGCAGGAAATGATAATGGCAGCAACCGGCAGTAATTGAATATACAGTTGAGGAGTTAATGTGGAGTACAGTTTGGGGCAGGGCTGCATGGCAGCCTTGTCTTTTTTTTATTAACATTTAATAACCGTTAAACCATTTTGTATGTTGGTACCATTTATATTACTGCTGGTAGTATTTATAATCGTTATTGCTTTTATCATTTTTGCCGCACGCAAGAAAAATGCAGGAGAGCGCATGGGCGAACCGGGCAAGAAATTATAGGTGTTTATTCTTTTATGAGCAATTGAATTTCCGGCTCTACCTGCCGGTCGGTAAGCTGCCGGTTGACGAATTTGCGGTAGCCGGTTTTATTGTTCACCAGCAGGGTAACAGGTATGGCGCCGTCCCATTTCGGATCGATGATGGGGCAGAAATAATCCGCATTGGTTTCATCCAGCCAGAAAAAACTGGCTTTGAATTTTTTCTCTTTAATAAAGGCGCTGATTTTGGCAGGATAATAAGAAGCAAAGTCCAGGCTTACCAGCACCAGTTCCACACCCTCTTTTTTATGTTTCTCCACTGCCTCCTGCAACCAGGGAATCTCCTCCACGCAGGGAGCGCACCAGGTAGCCCAGAAACTTACCACGAGTGGATGATCGCTTTCTTTGATATACTGGTCCAGTTCCGTCATCTTCACTTTGCGTACCTCTTGTGCCACAGTGGTACCGGCACTCAACAGCATACAAATAGCTAACAGGTAATTTATCATGATAAGCTTTTTCGGGTATAAAAATAAAATGGTAAAACAATCCAGCCTCCCGCTCCTCAGATAGCCTCATCCACCATACCCCATGTCTGCAGCAATTGCTGCGCTTCCGCGTCGGGCATCCTCCGCTGCGCATAATGGCCGGCCTGTTCTTTTTGCCGGTAGGCTTCATACAGGGTAACGGCACAGGCCACTGAAATATTCAGCGAACGAATAATTCCCACCTGGGGAATGATAAAATTGCCATCGGCCATGGCCACAATTTCTTCACTTACACCGGAATGCTCATTGCCAAATACCAGGGCCGTCGGTTGTGTAAGGTCCAGTTCATATAATGGGGACGCTTCCGCACTGAGATACGTGGTCAGTATCCTGGAATATTTTGCCCGTAAAGCTTCAAAGCAGGCATTGGCATCGGTAAACTGGTGCACGGTGAGCCATTTGGCTGCGCTGCTGCTGCTTTTGGCGCCCCATTTCTTATGTCGGGGTATTTTGGTATTGAGCACATAAATTTCCTGCACCCCTACTGCATCGCAGGTACGCATTACCGCGGAAATATTATGCGGATCAAAAACATTTTCAAGTACAACAGTCAGGTCGTTTTGCCGTTTATTTAACACCGACAGCAGGCGTTCACGTCTTTCTGGCGTCATATTCGCTTAAACAGTTATATCTTTAATAATTCGCCCGAAAATACAAAACAGGCCGTTACACTTATTAAACCAATACACCTATGGTTAAGAAGATACTCAAGATTACAGGCATTTCCATTCTCGTATTGTTATTGCTCCTCTTCATTGCTCCGTTTCTTTTCAAGGGAAAGATCCTGCAGCTTGTGAAAGAACAGATCAATGAAAACGTAGCGGCAAAAGTGGACTTCCAGGACCTCAGTCTATCCTTCTTCCGACATTTTCCGCGTGCTTCCGTGGCATTGGAAGGATTGCAGGTGATCGGCATTGGCGAGTTTGCCCGTGATACCCTGATTGCCGCAAAAGAAATTGATGTGGCGGTGGACCTCTTCAGCCTGATTGGCGGAGAAACCATGAAGATTCATTCCATCAATATCAATGAGCCGCGGATTCATGTCATCGTTTCCAAAGAGGGAAAAGCCAACTGGGATATTGCGAAGGAATCTGCAGCAACCGATACTACTACGGCGGAAACGGAGTCCACTCCCTTTAAACTGCAGTTGCAAAAATACGCCATCCGCGATGCTTATATCAGTTATAAAGATGCATCCTCCGGCATGAGCGCTGAATTGGTCAACTTCACGCACGCAGGCAGTGGTGATTTCACAGCCGATGTGTTTACACTGCAAACCGAAAGCAGGGCCGATGAAATTTCTTTTGTGTATGATGGTATCCCCTATCTCAACCGAACGAAAACGGTAATTGAAACCGATATTCATATAGACAACAGCATCGGGAAATATTCATTCAAAACCGACCAGATTGCGTTGAATGACCTGAAGATTGCCACAGAAGGTTTCTTTCACCTGGTGAACGACAGCACCTATAACATGGATATTTCCTTTAAAGCGCCTTCTACTGAATTCAAGAGTATCTTGTCGCTCATTCCGGCTGTATACAAAAAGGACTTTGAGCAAATCAAAACAAGTGGCAAGACCTTGTTTGACGGATTTATAAAAGGCACCTACAGCGCTACACAAATGCCTGCCTATGCAGTGAATTTGCAGATTGAAGACGGATTTTTCCAATATCCCGATCTGCCGAAACCGGTGAAGAATATCAATATCGTATTAAAGGCGCACAATCCTGACGGCGCGATGGACAATGCGGTGGTTGATATTTCCAAAGGGCATATCGAATTTGGCAATGATCCTTTCGACTTTACCCTGCAGTTTAAAAAACCGGAAACAGACCAGTACCTTGAAGCCACAGCCAAAGGAAAGCTCGACCTGGCCGGCATCAAAGAAATGATCCCGATGGAAGGCATCACCAAACTTACAGGACTGGTGACTGCCGATTTCCAGGCAAAGGGCAACCTGGCCGTTATTCAACAACAAAAACCGGGACCTTTCTCCGCCGCCGGTTTTGTGGAGATCAGCAACCTGAATTATGCTTCCAAAGATTTGCCGGCGCCGGTAAACAATACCCAGGCGCGCATCAATATAACTTCGCCCGATGGCGATCCCGATCACATTACCGTGCATGTGCCTTCAGCGCACATCGAGATTGGTAAAGATGTGGTGGACGCCAACCTGCTGCTCAAAACGCTGGCATCCGATCCCTATTTTGAAGGTGGCGCCAAAGGTTCGATGAACCTTGCCAACGTGGCGCAATTCTATACATTCGAACCCGGCACTTCCCTGGCCGGCACCGTTAATGCAGACGTTACCTTCAAAGGCAAAAAATCGTATATAGATAAGGGTAAGTATGATGCTGTGCAAACTGCAGGCACCGTGCGGTTTTCGAATATTAACTACAAGTCGCCGGACTATCCCGATGGCATTGCCATCAACACCGGTCAGCTTACGTTCAATCCGAAAAATGTTACTGTCAACACGCTGCAGGGCGCTGCCATGGGCACCAGCTTTTCCGCCAGCGGTAGCGTAGATAACCTTATTGGTTATGCGCTGAAAGACGAGCCGCTGGCCGGTAACCTGAACGTTACGGCCGGCACGGTAGACCTGAACAAACTGATGGGCACCAGCACAGACGCCGCCGCCACTACGACGGCCACTGATACTACCGCTGCGGCAGCCACCACCTCAAGTGCTCCTTTTGCCGTACCAGCCAATATTGCCTTTGTGCTGAACGCCAAAGCCGATAACGTGATATACGACAAAGTAGAGTACAAAAATGTACGCGGCGTACTGGAACTGAAGAATGAAACAGTGACCCTGAAAGACGTAAAAATGGAAGCACTGGGTGGCAATATTGCTGTAAATGGTTCCTATTCCACCCGCGAGAACAAACAAAAACCCGCCATCGCCCTCGGCTACGACCTGCAAAACCTCGATGTGCAAAAAACCTTCTATGCATTCAATACCGTGCAGAAGCTGATGCCCATCGGGCAGTTCATAGCCGGTAAACTCAACAGCAACCTCACCATGACCGGCCTGCTGGGTGAAGACATGATGCCCGACCTGAGCACGCTCAGCGGCGAAGGCGCGTTGCTGCTGGTAGAAGGATTTCTGAGCAAATTCCAGCCATTGGAAAAAATGGCCAGCACGTTGAACATCTCGGAGCTGGAAAAGATTTCACTGAAAGATGTAAAGACCTGGTTTGAATTTGCCAACGGCAAGGTGTTGATCAAAAAGCCGTTTACGGTCAAGGTAAAAGATATTGAAATGGAGATCGGTGGTTCCCATAACCTCGATCAAACCATCAATTATATTGTCAACCTCAAAGTGCCCCGGGAAAAACTGGGCGCCGGGGCGAATCAACTGGTAAACAATCTCGCTTCACAGGCTGCTAACAAAGGGGTGAACGTGGAAGTAGGAGAAACTGTCAATCTTCGGGTGAACCTTGGCGGTACCTTTACCAATCCAACGGTAAAAACCGACCTTGCCAATGCTGCATCCAGTCTGACCCAGGAAATGAAAGCCCAGGCTACTGAATTTGTAGAAGCGAAAAAGGCCGCCGCGGACAGTGCGGTAGCTGCTGCGAAGAGCGCTGCGAAAGACACGCTGCAATCCATTAAGCAGGATTTAAAACAGGCGGCGAAGGACGCGCTGGTAAGCAAGTTGTCCGGTAAAGACACCACCAAAACGGCAGACAGTACCAAAACCGATCCGAAGAAGCAGGTGGAAGATAAGGTGAAGGGGTTGTTGAAGGGGTTGAAGAAAAACTGATCAGGTGCGGATGATTGACTGATCCGAAGCCATTGATTAATGTCGGATCAGCATGATCCGGAAAACGAATACTGTAAGACCTTTGCGGTTTGTTGCGTTGTAACGGCAGCGCTGCATTCCTCAAAGGTCTTATCATTTTTGGGACTTCCCGTCTTCCCTGACAGGCAGCCCCTCACTCACCCCCAAAAAATTCCCCTCTCCATGTAATATTCCCGCCATTTCCCCTATTTTTGCCCTCCTTAAAATTTCAACCCGAATAAGATTCAAGCGATTATGACTAATCTGCTCTATCTCGTCCCTGTAATGGGTGCCATCGGTTTACTGTATACGTTTGTGAAGTTTAACTGGGTATCAAAACAGGACGCAGGTTCCGACCGGATGAAGGAAATCAGCCATTACATTGCTCAGGGAGCCATGGCGTTTCTTCGGGCCGAGTGGAAAATACTGGCGTATTTCGTGGTGATTGTTGGTTTGCTGCTGGCTTTGATGGCCCGTGCCAATCCGCATTCACATCCTTCGATTGCTATTGCATTTGTGGTGGGCGCTGTGTTCAGCGCCGTGGCCGGTTATATCGGCATGCGCATCGCTACCAAAGCCAATGTGCGTACTGCACAGGCGGCCCGTAGCAGCCTGCGCAAAGCCCTGGCCGTTTCATTCACCGGTGGTTCTGTAATGGGACTGGGCGTTGCCGGTCTGGCCGTGTTTGGCCTGGGCGGCTTGTTCATCATTCTGAAAATGATCTTTGCGCCCGACGCATCGGTGAACTCTCCCGAAATGTTGCAGACCATAGAAGTGCTCACCGGCTTTTCGCTGGGCGCAGAATCCATAGCCCTCTTTGCCCGTGTAGGCGGCGGTATCTATACCAAGGCAGCCGACGTAGGCGCTGACCTCGTAGGTAAAGTAGAAGCCGGCATTCCGGAAGACGATCCCCGCAACCCCGCCACCATTGCCGACAACGTAGGCGACAACGTAGGCGACGTAGCCGGTATGGGCGCCGACCTCTTCGGTTCTTATGTGGCTACCGTACTCGCCACCATGGTGCTGGGTCAGGAAGCCGTGGTACAGGATGCATTTGGCGGCTTGTCACTCATCCTCTTACCCATGATGATTGCCGGTGTAGGCATCATCTTCTCCATAGTAGGCACTTTCTTTGTGCGCATCAGCGATGCTGCAGGCATCAATACAGCCAACGTACAAAAGGCCCTGAATATGGGCAACTGGGGTTCCATCATTCTTACCGCCATTGCTTCTGTGGGACTGGTATACTGGCTGATCCCCGAAGGTGATATTTACCTCGTTCGCGATATGGTTGGCGGCACCCTGGCTGAAGGCGCCAAAACTTTTACCCGCAATGGCATACTCGGGTCCATTGTAGTAGGGCTGGCTGTAGGCACCTTAATGAGTATCATTACCGAATACTATACTGCCATGGGCAAGCGCCCGGTGAACACCATCGTGCGTCAAAGTGGTACCGGCCATGCCACCAACGTAATTGGTGGTCTGGCAGTAGGTATGGAATCTACCCTGCTTCCCATCCTGGTACTGGCTGCCGGTATCTGGGGCTCTTATGAATGCGCCGGTTTGTACGGTGTAGGCATCGCTGCAGCTGGTATGATGGCCACCACGGCCATGCAACTGGCCATTGACGCTTTTGGTCCCATTGCCGACAATGCAGGCGGTATTGCTGAAATGAGCGAACTGCCCAAGGAAGTGCGCGAAAAAACCGACGTACTGGACGCTGTAGGGAATACCACCGCTGCCACCGGTAAAGGATTTGCCATTGCTTCGGCAGCCCTCACCGCCCTCGCCCTGTTTGCCGCCTTTGTGGGTGTTGCCCGCATTCCAGGCATCGACATCTATAAGGCAGATGTACTGGCCGCCCTGTTTGTGGGTGGTATGATCCCCTTCATCTTCTCCTCACTGGCCATCCAGGCTGTAGGTAAGGCCGCCATGGCCATGGTGGAAGAAGTACGCCGCCAGTTCCGCACCATTCCCGGAATTATGGAAGGCACCGGCAAGCCGGAATACGATAAATGCGTGGCCATCTCTACCGAAGCCTCCATCAAAAAAATGATGCTGCCCGGCGCTATTGCCATCATCGCTCCCCTGGTGATCGGATTTGTATTGGGACCCGAAGCTTTGGGCGGTTTCCTGGCAGGAGCCACCGTAAGCGGCGTATTGATGGGTATGTTCCAGAACAATGCCGGCGGCGCCTGGGACAACGCCAAAAAATCTTTTGAAAAAGGCGTGGAAATCAATGGCGAAACATTCTACAAAAAATCAGAACCGCATAAAGCTTCTGTAACTGGTGATACCGTAGGCGATCCCTTTAAAGACACCTCAGGACCGTCCATGAACATCCTGATCAAGCTGATGTCTATCGTATCGCTCGTCATTGCGCCTTCCCTGGCCCAGATTTATAGCCCGGAAAAGGCCGAAACTACCATGCATAAACAAGCGCCGACCCATGAATGGAGCATGACTAACGGACTTACAAAGGTTTATGCAGCAGAGAAAAATGGCAATTGAGACTGTGAAAAAAGTTCACGCAATTTGAGGACAGGCCATTATCTTTGCCGGTATTACAACTTAGGCACTATATCATACCAAATACCAAAGTCCCCGTGTTTCTACATGGGGACTTCTTTTTTAAAGGGGATATAAGGTGCTGAAGGTTGTTTGGTTGCTTCAAGGTTGGTTTCGGTTGTACATAACAGTTGATAAACGGTATTTTTATTATTTGCACCTTGCAGAAGTTGCGCGCTATACCATTCGCCGCTATTGAATGGCCTTGCTACTGCTGTTGGCTTTGCTTGCCTTATCCACAAACTTTTAATGGCGCCCTGCCACGAGCATGAGAACGCACAATAACACCCATACCCTAATTGAAATCATTAAAACGCCTATACCGAACGCTCCTGGTTTTTTCGTGACAAACCAACCCACCCTAAAAGAAAAATGAATACGCCCATACCGCCCGTCACAAACCCTTTCTTTGACATTGGTCCAATCCCTGATTTTCACATTTAATTACGAAATATATCGTAAATTAGGGCCAAATGTTGTTTCGATATGGCAACTACAAAGAACATCAAACCCACGGAAAGCGAACTGGAAATTTTGCAGGTCCTATGGGATAAAGGCCAGGCCAGCGTGCGCGAAGTGCATGAAGAACTGCTGAAGACGAAAGAGGCGGGGTATACCACCACGCTGAAACTAATGCAGATCATGCATGAAAAAGGTCTGGTGAAGCGCGACGATTCCGTAAAGACCCATATTTACCAGGCAGCAGTGAGCAGGGAAAAAACGCAGAAACACCTGCTGGGAAAAATGATCGATACCTTGTTTGGAGGCTCCCCTACCCAACTGGTGATGCAAGCCCTGGGTAATCACAAGGCCTCTGCCAGTGAACTGGAAGAAATACAGAAACTGCTTGACAATCTGAAAAAACAGTAACGAATGGATTTCATAAACCAATCGGCTTTTCTGAAGGCGTTGGGATGGTCATTACTGGACAGCTTATGGCAAATGGGATTGATGTGGCTGGTATATGTGTGCCTGACGGCCAATGGTAAGAAATTCCGGTCGCATCAGCGGCACACCATTGCCTTGCTTTCCCTGGCAGGAGGAACCATATGGTTCCTCGGCACCCTGATCGTTAACTTTTATGCCGCCGCTACCGGGCCTGCAGTGGTCACCGTGCTGGCTGGCAGCAGGGAGTTCCTGGAAGCCGGTCCGGGCGGGTTGGCGCAGGTTGCCAATATGCTTGATCCTGCCTTGCCTTTTCTTTCTGTTACTTATCTTATTGTAGCTGCATTTCTATTTCTACGTTTTTACCTGCATTACCGTCGTATCGGTCAGCTATATACGAAACAAATCAGTAAGGTGCCTGTTGAATGGCGCATTTACCTGCAACAGGCGCTGGAGCATCTCGGAATAAAGAAAAAGGTATCTATCTGGTTTTCTTCTTTGGTAGATACGCCGCTTACGCTCGGTTTCTGGAAACCGGTCATCCTCTTGCCTGTTGCTGCCGTCAATCACCTCTCGCTGCAGCAGGCAGAAGCCATCATTTTACACGAACTCAATCATATCCGACGCAACGATTACCTGGTAAACCTGCTGATTGCTGCCGCCGATATCATATTATTCTTCAACCCGTTTGCGCGCATGCTCACGGGGTATGTGCGCCAGGAGCGGGAAAACAGCTGCGATGATCTCGTACTGCAATTCCGTTATGATGCAGCTGCTTATGCACATGCCCTGCTCACCCTGGAACAACACCGTGGCGCAGCGCTCACCCCACTGGCTGTGGCCGCCACCGGCAAAAATCAGCGGTTTCTACTGAACAGGGTAAAACGCATTGTTTCCGGCGAACAGGTTACCTCCCCCATCAGCCAGCGGTTGGTAGCGTATTTATTAAGCGCGCTGCTGATCGGCTTTATCGCTTTATACAATCCGGGTAAAGTAATTGTGCAGACCATTGAACCGGAACTGCCATTGGTTAGCACCGAACTGCCGCAACCCATCATCACGCCTGCTGTTGAATCTGAAGCGGAAGAAGACAATGTAAAATCGGAAAATGAAACAGTGGCGAATGATACCAGCAATGAAGACGCAACCGCTGTGCCCGAAGAAGCCGTAGCCCTGGAAGATGTTGACAGCCAGTTGCAGGAAATTCAGCTGCTGATAGAACTGCAAACAGAAGCGCGTTTAGCGGCAGCGGCCGAACAGATACAGAAAATGGAAAGTGAAATAGCGGGTTTTGCCAATGCCTGGCGGGCCATAGAATTTTCCCTGCCGCACAGTACACCGGCGGCCAAAGCACAAGCCAATGTAAATACCTGGCATCCTTTTGTTCCCAACAATAGTTTTCAATACCAGGTGCTGGAAGACACCACGCTGCCCAAAAAATACATTATGACCGAAACGGAAAAGGCAGCCAAAGAAGCCATAGAAAAAGCCTTGCTGGCTTTGCAGGCGCTCGACTGGAAAAATCTGGAACAACAGCTGCAAGTGGAAGGTGTAAACATGAGCCAATTGCAGCAGCAAATTGAAAAAGCTGTCCGTGATATTGATTGGAAAAAAATTGCAGCGGCACAGGAAGCGGCGCTTGAACGCGCCTGGCTGGAAAAAATGCAGGAGCAGTTCAGCGCACAAATCAGTAATTTCCAGCGGGAACGTGCACTGCAACAGGAAAAACTCAAACAGGTTCAGCAACAAATCCTGCTCGACCGGCTGGAGCAGCACCAGTTGTTGAAAAAATTAGAAGCAGAAAAAGCAGCTCAACAAAACCACCCCACCTCCAACCCTGCTGCCAAAAAGAAGAAAAAGATTATCCACCTGTAAAAAAGAAAGGAAGAAAGCTGCCATTTCCATCACCGTAGCCTTCTTCCTTTCTTTTTTTATTCATCCTATTACATCTTCCGTTCCTGCCTGAGATGCTTCAGCGAAGGGTCCATCTGTATAGCACGGTCGCATAGTTGCTGGCCTTTTTCTTTGTCGCCTTTTTTCTGGTAAGCCATCCCAATCATGTACAAGGCATTGGCATTTTGTTTGTCGATGGCCAGCACCTGGTCCCAATGATTGATGGCTTCCTGGTATTTGCCGGCACGATAGTAGGCATCACCGATATTGTAAAGCAATTCCTGGTCGCCGGGTTTGCGTTGCAATACTTCCTGCAGCAGGCTGGCGCCTTTTTCAAAATTGCCGATATTAAGATAGGCGTTGCCGAGGTTTTCAATAAAATCGTTGGTACGCTTATACCCTTTGGCGGCCGCCCTTTCAAACCAGTAGATGGCTTTCTTATCGTCGGGAACGGCATAATAGGTAAGGCCGGCTTCGTACATCCAGGTGGCATTGGATGAGTCGCGTTCAATGGCCTGTTCAAAACAGCCTGCGGCGCGTTTGTAATTGTTCATATCAACAAACGCACGGGCGGCGATATACGGAATTTCTGCACGTTGCGGTTCTTCCTTGAAAGCCAGCTCGCAGTATTTGATGGTTTCGCCATAGTTTTCCAAACCATAATAGCTTTTGGCCATAATTAAATTGGCGCCTTTGCCTTTCTCCATTTTTTGCGCATAGGCAATAGCGTCTTTCCACATACGCATATTGAGACTGAGGGTGGCCAGTTGTTCAATCACGGCCGGATCTTTCACGCCCTGCTTTTCTGCCTGCACAAATTGTTCCCGCGCTTCGCGGTAGCGACGCTGTTCTATAAGTACAAACCCTAATTCTACGAGGGACTCACTCTTACCGGGGGCTAATTGTATTGCCTTAAGGAAATGTTTTTCGGCTTCGCGGTAGCGGCGGGCCTGCTTTTCGTCGAGGCCTTTCTGATGGTAATACGCGGCGCTGTCAGCCTGCGCCGAAGCAAAAGATACCGATAAGGCACAGATCAGGATTGTTATCAGGTTTTTCATATTCATGGTACTTCAATTACTTATCACAACTACTTTAACACTATTGCTCCCAACGGAGGTAAATGAACATTTATTTCATACAAATTGTTCTTTTTATCCACAGGAGTCACTGTAATGGCAGGATTATAAACGTTGCCGGAACCCCAGTATTTTTTATCGTCACTGTTAAAAATTTCATTCCAGGTTTCTTTCCCGTACGTATATACTTTCCAGTCGTATCGCACCACGGGCGTAAGATTTAAAATTACCAGCAAATCATTTTCCAGTTTTTTTCCTTTGCGCCGGTATGCTACCACACATTCCTCCCGATGATTGAGGTCGACCCATTCAAACCCATCGATACTGAACTGGTTTTCATACATCGCGGGCTCATTTCTTAATAAAAAATTGAGATCGCGTACACATTCACGCAACAATCTGTGCGCATCATATTGCAACAGTTCCCACTGCAGTTCGCTTTTGTAATTCCATTCGCTGGTGGCGCCAAATTCATTGCCCATGAACAACAATTTTCCTCCCGGATGTGTGTACATGTAGGTATAGAGCGTACGCAGGTTGGCAAATTTCTGCCATTCATCGCCGGGCATTTTGTACAGCATAGGACTTTTGCCGTGTACCACTTCATCGTGGCTCAGGGGCAGCATGAAGTTTTCATCGTAGTAATACATCATGCTGAAGGAAAGATTGTTCTGGTAATGGGGCCGGTGAATCGGGTCCATTTTGAAATAGTTCAGCGTATCGTGCATCCAACCCATCATCCATTTCATACCAAATCCCAGTCCGCCGGTAAATGTGGGTTTTGACACGCCCGGCCAGTCGGTGGCTTCTTCCGCTATGGTTTGTACATCGGGGAAATCGCGGTAGATGGTTTCATTCAGGTCGCGCACAAACGCAATGGCCTCCAGGTTGCCGTCGCCGCCATATTCATTGGGTTCCCACTGGCCATGCTGGCGGGAATAGTTCAGCTTCAGCATGGAGGTAACTGCATCTACGCGTACGCCATCGATATGGTATTTTTCAAACCAGAAGCGCGCGCTGCTGATCAGGAACGATTTTACTTCGCCGCGGCGGTAATTGAAAACATAACTGTTCCAGTCGGGATGAAACCCTTTGCGCATGTCCGCATATTCATAGGTGTGCGTACCATCGAACATAAACAGTCCATGCGCATCGTAGGGAAAATGCGAAGGCACCCAGTCCAGGATCACGCCAATGCCGGCACGGTGAAAGGCGTCAATCAACGCCATAAAGCCTTGTGGATCGCCAAAGCGGGAAGTAGGCGCAAAATAACCGGTGCCCTGGTAACCCCAGCTGCCATCATAAGGATGCTCCATTACAGGCATCAGTTCTACATGGGTAAACCCCATTTCCTTTACATAGGGCACCAGGCGTTCGCATAAAAACGCATAGGAGTTGTAGCTTTCTTCGTCAAACCTGTTTGGGCGCATCCAGCTGGCCAGGTGTACTTCGTATACGCTCCAGGGCGATTGCAGCGAATTGTGCTGTTTGCGCTGTTGCATCCAGTCTGCGTCCTGCCAGGTATAGTCGAGGTTCCAGGTAATGGACGCTGTATGCGGACGTTTTTCCCAGAAGAAGGCAAAGGGATCGCCCTTGTCCAGTTTGCGTCCGTTATAACCGTGAATATGAAATTTGTATACTTCTCCCTTGCCGAGTTTGGGTATGAACCCTTCCCATATACCCGAATTGTCGAGGCGCACGTATAGCGGATGGCTTTGCTTGTTCCAGTGATTGAAGTTGCCCATCACCGACACCCAGGTGGCATTAGGCGCCCATACGGCAAAATAATAGCCTTTTTTGCCCAACACTTCTATTTCATGTGCGCCGAATAACCGGTACAGGCTGTAATGGGTGCCCTGTTGAAAATTGCGGATATCCTCTTCTGTAAACAAAGAATAGTTCCAGACGGGCCGGGTACTGTCAACAAAATGTATGTCTTCGTATTTTTTCAAGGCGATACAATTTACCGGGTTAGTTTCTTTACAACGTTTTTCCTATGCAGCTGTTGCTAAAAAAATCCAGCCTGCAGTATTATGGTGTTTGTACATTCTTGCATCTCACCTGTTTTTATTTATATAATCAAAAAATTAATCCCTTTTGTCTTTGTTAAAATGTGCAGCAGCCGGCAATTCTATTGCAATTAATGCAGACCTTCGCACTTGCCTTTGCAAAGGCACGGGGATGAAAAAACGAAATTTTTGATTGATCAACCCTTATGGCTCAACCCTTCTTATGAGAAAATACACCGTGCTGACGGGGGTGTTCCTGTTGATTGTTTTTACCTCCGCTGCACAAAACGCTATTATTAAAGGTACTGTAATTGATACAGTAGAAAAAACAAACCTTGGCCGCTCTGTCATTGCACTGATTCGGTACCACGACTCGGTACTTGTTACATTTACCCGCACAGATCAGGAGGGAAAATTTGAATTGAAGCAAATTCCCGCAGGCCGCTTCCTGCTGATGGCTTCCCATCCTTCTTTTGCAGATTATGTGGACGAAATTACGCTCACTGCGGACGAAGTGAAGCAGCTTGGCAACATCATGCTCACGCCCAAAGCGAAATTGCTGGAAGCAGTAATTGTGCAGCAAAACAGGGCAATTGTGATTAAAGGGGATACCATTGAATACAATGCAGACAGTTTTAAAGTACATACGGGCGCCAATGTGCGGGAATTGCTGGCGAACCTGCCTGGCTTCCAGGTAGACAAGGACGGGCAGATCATTGCGCGGGGCAAAAAGGTGGAAAAAATACTGGTAGATGGCGAAGAATTTTTCACCGATGATCCGGCCGTGGTGGCCGAGAACCTTCGCGCCGACGCCATTGACAAGGTGCAGTCATTTGACAAAAAGAGCGACCAGGCTGCATTTACCGGTGTGGACGACGGCCAGCGCATCAATACCGTGAACCTGGTGCTGAAAGAAGGCCGGAAGAAAGAATATTTCGGAAAACTTTCGGCAGCAGGCGGCACGGAAGAGCGTACCAGCAATGAGGCCATGATCAATTATTTCAAAGGCAAAAAGAAAGCATCCGTATACGGCATATTTTCCAACACAGGTAAAGTAAACCTCGACTGGGATGAACTCGACCGGTTCGGGGGTGCAGGAGACTTCAGTGAATCCAGCACAACCATGAGCGGTGGCATCATCATGATGACAGCGGGCGGCGATAATGATTTTGTTGATTTCGGCTCCTCCATGTATGCCGGTGAAGGCATTCCGCAAAGCCTGAAAGCCGGTGCGCACTTCAGCAATAAATGGAACAATGATGTGCATCACTTTGCCGGCAATTACTCTTATAAAAGAATGGATGTGGACGCCACAGGCGGATCGTTCATCAAGAATATATTGAAAGATTCGGCCTATTATTTCCGTGAACAGCACCGCAGCGTCAATGCCCAGGAGCAGCAGGCATTTTCGGGCTTATACGATATTAAACTGGATTCCCTTTCCTCCATGCGTGTTCGGGTGGATGGTTTGTTCGGCAGTAACCGGTCCGATGTATTTACCGAGTCGTCCTCGATGGATGAAAACCTGCAGGCGGTAAACAGGAACCGGCGCACGAATTATGCAGATGCCGAACGCAAGGGCGGCAATATTGCGATGCTGTGGCGTCAGCGTATGCGCAAGAAGGGACGCACCCTGTCGTTGTCTGCTTCGCATAAATACATGGAAAGCGATGCCATTGGTTTTCTCTTTTCCGACGTACGCCTGTACGATGGGGCAGGAATAGAATATGAACAGGATTCAATTGATCAGTACAAGACCGCATTTTCGAAAGCTGTGACCACACGGTCCAGGCTGGTTTATACAGAGCCGCTCAGCAAACAAACCATACTCGAATTGAACTATAGTTTCAACAGGAACCTGAACGCGTCTAACCAAAAGAGCTATGATAAGGTCAACGGCAAGTATGAAATGCTCAATGAAGCGTTCAGCAATACCTATTCGCTGCTCTTTTACTCCAATACTGGCGGCGCAAAAATTCAATACACCACCAAAAAAATGGTGGCCAATATCGGCACCAATGCAGGCGTATCCAATTATGTTCAGCGCGACTCAACAGGAAAAAAAGTAAACCAATTAACATATACCAACCTGTTTCCGTCGGCAGAATTTCGCTATAATTTCAACCAGCAAAGCGCGTTTCAATTAAGGTATAACGGTTCTCCGCAATCGCCCTCTATCAGCCAGATTCAACCGGTATTGCAAAACAATGACCCGCTGAATATCATGGTGGGAAATCCTGATCTGAAACAGGCATTTCATCACAGCATCATCGCAAGTTTCAACAGCTTCAAATTATTGAACGGACGCCACGTATTTGCCAGTGTATATTACAGCAATACCCGCCGGGCTATTGTAACCAGCCAACAGGTGGATGCCACCGGAAAGAGGATAATGCAATTTGTAAACACCAACGGCAATTATACCTATACTGTAAATGGTACCTATAATTTCGCCATCAAAAAGCCCGCGGTTAACCTGACTCTCGGCATGCACTTGAATGGAGGCAGGTATACCAGTTTCGTGAATAATGAAAAAAATGTGAGCGATAATCGTACAACAAGTGGCTCTGTTTCATTGAACCAGTACAGGCACAATAAATTTGCCTTCCGTATTATGGCGAACGTGAGCAGGAATACTTCGGTTTCCAGTATCTACAATAACATCAAAAATGCATTCTGGACGCAGCATTATTCGCTGGACGTAACCAAATTCATTACCCAACGGCTTCGGATCGGTTCGGATATATCTATCAATCTCCGTGAAAAAGTAGATGCATTTGATGAGAACAATAATGTAACCACCTGGAATGGTTACATATCCTATACCGTATTCCGCAACCGGAACGGTGAGTTGAGGCTGCAGGGATTCGATTTGCTGAACCAGCAAAAAGGATTCAACAGGCATTTTTACCAGAACTCCGTAACAGAAAGGACCTACGAAGTGTTGCGGCAGTTTTTCATGCTCAGTCTTACCTGGAATTTCACCAAAACGCCCGGCGCTGAAACGGCAAATTAATAAACCATGAAAGCATTGTTCTACATACTCACATTACTGTTCATGGCCATGACCGGATTGGGTCAGGTGCAATTTATCACCAAAGGAAAAATTGAATATGAAAGAAAGATCAACGTGCACCGGTTGTATTTCGGTGGCCAGTTGGCAAATTTGGATGAACAGGTCAAAAAACAGATCCCGCAGTTCCGGGTAGATTATTTCGATCTTGTTTTCAATGAAGAAAAAAGCCTGTATAAACCGGGCAGGGAATCCGGTGAAGAGCAAAAGAACCTTTTTTACATGCCTTCCACCAACAATGTGGTATATAAGGATTTTGCACGGCAGCAGGAAGTGAGCCAGAAGCAATTGTTCGAAACGCAGTTTCTCATTGCAGACAGCCTGCGCAAATTAGAATGGAAAATCCAGGACGAAACACGCACCATCGCCGGCTTTGAATGTCGGAAGGCAGTGGGACGCATCTGCGATTCGGTGGTAGTAGTGGCTTTTTATACCGATGAGATCATTCCCGCCAATGGCCCTGAATCGTTTCATGGACTGCCCGGCATGATCCTGGGACTGGCCATTCCGCGCTTGTATACCACCTGGTTTGCCACGCGGCTGGTATTGATCAGTGAAGCGGAAGAGCAGGCCATCGCAGCGCCGGCCAAAGGGAAGAAAACGAATAGTGAAGGGTTAATAAAACAGATCCAGGACATTATGCAACACTGGGGCGACGATTACCGGAACCGGTCCATGTGGATATTCAGTCTTTGAATTACAGGTATTCCAATACCAGCACGGTTTTGGCGTGGATTTTTAAGGTTGCGCCAATGGCTGTTGTTGCACCATCAACAAAGTTTCTGGCGCGCGAAAATTTTTGCAGCCGCTCATGGAACCGGTCGGTAACGATTTCCATTTCTTTATCGTTCTGGTTCATCACACATATCACCGTTTGCTAATTGTTGTAGCGGAAGTATACATACACGCCTTCTTCTGCCCCACCGTGGATGCCAGGTGCGATCGCTGAGATACCCCACTATGGGTTGCACAAGGAGACCGGTCATAGGAGCGGCCAGCCACAGACCGGGTATCTGTTCGGCACTTGCCCCCAGGTACTCGTAAATAACGCTCATGTTATTCATCTGCAGCGACCAGCCGAACTGGATGCCAAAAAAGCCAAAGCACATGTTCCATATCTGCCAGAAATGTGCGTGCGGCTTTTCCTGCAAAGCCTTTTCGGTTTCGAGCACTATTGGTGTAGATGGTTCCATACCCTCCTGCTCACCAGGGAGCGCACTCCCGCCCTGAAGGGGAGCAGCTATAATCGGTTATAAATGTTATACCGGATAATCCCTTCCTCCCTTGCAGGAGGCGGGGATCATATCACGAATCCATCGGGCAGGATCGATCCCTTCTTCACCACCACTATGCCATCTTTGATGGTATAGAGCGAATGATCGGTGTTTTCGAGGTGACTGGTGCCATTGATGCGCACATCGTTACCAATGCGACAATTCTTGTCGATAATGGCATTGCGGATATAGCAACGCTCCCCTATACCGAGTTTGGGCAGTCCGCGTTCTGCGGAATGATTCATTTCCTCGATGGTTTCAAAATAGTCTGACCCCATAACGCAGCAATTCACCAGCGTGGTGCCATGACCAATACGACTGCGTATACCAATCACACTGGTTTCAATACGGCTGGCATTGATGATGCTGCCTTCGGCAATAATGGTGCGTTCCAGCGTAGTGCCGCTGATTTTGGCAGGCGGTAGCATACGGGGACGGGTATAAATAGAGCGCTGGTTATCGAAGAGGTTGAAAGGCGGTATTTCTTCTGTGAGCGCAATATTGGCTTCAAAAAACGAATAGATATTACCGATATCCGTCCAGTAGCCGGTATACTGGTAGCTCATAATCTTGTGTACGCCAATGGAAAGTGGCAGAATTTCCTTACCAAAATCTTTGGCGTCTTTGTGTTCTTCCAGCAACAGGTCGAACATGAGTTTCCGGTTGAAAATATAGATGCCCATAGAGGCAAGGTATTTCCTGCCCTGTTGCATCATTGCAGGACCGGTATCACTTTCCCAATCAGGCAACAATTCCTGTTTGGGTTTTTCGATAAAGGCGGTGATGTAATTATTATCGTCGGCTTTCAGAATACCAAAATCTGAAGCTTCACGGGCGGCTACCGGTATGGTGGCTACAGAAATATCCGCGCCGGTTTCCTTGTGTTTTTCCAGCATATGCTGGAAGTCCATCTGGTACAATTGGTCGCCGGAAAGGATCAGCACATATTCAAAATCGTGCTGGCTGAGGTGCCGGAGCGATTTGCGCACGGCATCAGCAGTGCCCTGGTACCAGGAAGGATTGTCGGGCGTTTGTTCGGCCGCGAGAATGTCAACAAACGCGCTGCTGAAAATACTGAAGTGATAGGTATTCTTGATGTGTTTGTTGAGCGATGCGGAATTGAACTGCGTTAATACGAACATACGGTTGATGCCCGAATTGATGCAGTTGGAAATGGGAATGTCTACCAGCCGGTATTTACCGGCAATAGGCACGGCAGGTTTAGAGCGGCTTGCCGTGAGCGGATACAACCTGGTTCCTGCGCCGCCACCCAGAATTACGGCTATCACTTCTTTGCTCATGCGTGTGAATTTTTTCCTTTAATAATGATGTTAGTGGTTGGATGATGTATGTTTTACCTTTTCACGCTTTCATACACCTCCTCATAAGCTGCCACACTTTTTTCCCAGCTGAAATCAAGTTTCATCATATGGCGGATGATGCTGCTCATTTTTTCTTTATCGTGGTACAACTCAACAGCCCGCCATATGCCATGATTGATATCCGAAGCAGTAGCATGTTCGTAGCAAATACCATAACCGCCTTTATCACCAAAGTCAATCACCGTATCCCGCAGGCCCCCGGTACGGCGCACCATTGGAACGGTGCCGTAGCGCATGGAGTACATCTGGTTAAGACCACAGGGTTCTACCCGGGAAGGCATTAACAGAAAATCCATGCCCGCATACATCTGGTGGCTCAGCGTTTCGTTGTACCCGATATACACGTTGTAATCATACTGGGCCAGCGATTTCAATGAAGTCAATCCGGCCTCTACTTCGGGGAAGCCGCTACCCAGTATGAGGAAGTTCATGCGCCGGCCGATATAGTAAAAGGATTCGCCAATTACTTGCGGCAACAAGTCAGCGCCTTTTTCTCCTACCAGCCGACCGATAAAACCGATCAATGGTTTATCGAAATCGAGCTGAAACCGGTCGCAGAGCAACATTTTATTCTTCGCCTTGCCTTCCTGGAAATTATCTACGGAATAATGATGTTCCAGGTATTGGTCGTTTTGAGGGTCCCATACATGTACATCAATGCCGTTCAGAATACCTACACATTTCCCCTTTTCATATTCGAACAAGGCTTCAAGGCCATTGCTTTTGTATCTGAGTTCATCGAGGTAACTCGGGCTTACCGTGGTTACCGCATCTGCGCATTTGATACCGCAGGCAAGCGGATTGATGGTATTGTTCCAGTCGAGCAGTCCCCATTTCCACATGTCCCATTCCGGTATCAGCGAACTGCGGTTCCAGCCCATCCATCCCTGGTATTCGGCATTGTGAATGGTGAGCACTACGGGTACACTGGCCAGTGGTGCGTACTTCTTACTGTGCTTCACCATGAACGGGATCAGTGCCGTGTGGTGATCGTGCACATGCACCACATCGGGTTTTACCTCCCAGGTGTTTAACCAGTCAAGCGTTGCAATCTGAAAGGCAGTGAACCTTTCGGTATCATCATCGTAACCATAAATGCGCTCGCGGTCGAGCAGACCATTGATGTCTACCAGGTATAATTCAAATCCCAGTTCGTTCGACTGCTCTTTAATAACGGTGAATTCAAACCACCAGTTGCCCATATTGGTGTAGCCTTTATGCACTACATCCCATTGATGGGTATACAGGTAGCGGGTGCGGTACATGGGCATTACCACGCGGGCGGTATGCCCGAGTTTGTTCAGATATTTTGGTAACGCTCCCACCACATCGCCCAAACCGCCGGCCTTGGCCACAGGATAACATTCCGCGCTGACGTGTAAAATTTCCATGCTACCGGACATTCTATTTTAACAAGGGAGGAATATGCATTCAATATATGAATGTTTTGTAAATGAATGAGCTATGGGTTGAAAAAATTTTTCTCTTGCAAATTTATTACTACTTTCAACCGCAATTTTTTTTAGACTTCTTACCCACTTAAACGGCGACATCATATGAACGATTCCAAACAACCCACCAGCTATGGCGGAGCGCTGAGTACGTTGGTGACGGTGTTTTTCTTCTGGGGATTTATAGCTGCATCGAACAGCATTTTTATTCCGTTCTGTAAACATTATTTCAGTCTTGATCAATTTCAGTCCCAGCTGGTAGACTTTGCCTTCTACCTGGCTTACTATGTAGGCGCACTGATATTGTATCTCATCAGTGTATCGCGCGGAAAAGACCTCATGGCGCAATGGGGTTACAAAAAAGGCATTATATATGGTCTTTTGTTATCCGTAGTGGGCGCCGTTGGAATGATCCTGGCGGTGAATTTCAGCGGATTTGAAGCCATGTTGAGCGCACTCTTCATAGTAGCATTGGGCTTTTCCCTGCAGCAGACTGCGGCACAACCATTTGCTATTTCGCTCGGTGATCCGGCCACAGGTTCTCACCGCGTAAACCTCGGCGGTGGGGTAAACTCTTTTGGCACCATGATCGGCCCCATTGTAGTGGCCCTCGCATTACTCGGTTCTACCAGCGTTACTGATGAACAAATTGCCAGTCTCAGTCTCGATAAAGTAACGCTCTTGTACAGCTTCGCAGGCGGACTGTTCCTGATAGCTGCCCTGCTGTTTACCTTTTCGAAAAAATTGCCTTCCGGAAAATCGGAAGCAACGGTAGAGCGGTCTAACAAAGCAACATGGTCGCTGGTGATCATCACCCTGCTCCTGTTTGCCATGTTCACGCCTGTGTTTAACAGTTACCGTACAGAAGAAGGACTTCGGGTAGAAACGCTGACCAACGAAATCGGTCAGATGGAAAAGCAACTTGATTCATTGAAGGCGTTGCCTGCCTCGCCCACTACCATGGCTGATGTTTCAGGCACTGCACAACAAAATATGGAAACGGCCCTTTCGGAAAAGAAAACAGCATTGAAAGCTGTGAAAGAGCCGCTTGAAATCAAACGCATGTATTGGTTATTGGGCGCATTGCTGGTGATTGTGCTGGGCCTGCTTCTTTCCAATGCAAGCGCTGCCAAAAATCCTGTGGGATGGGGCGCTATGCGTTATCCGCAACTGGTACTGGGTATGCTGGCTATCTTTACCTATGTAGGTGTGGAAGTAACGATAGCCAGTAACCTTCCTGAATTACTGAACCAGCCTGCATTCGGCAATATTTCTACCGCGAAAGTGGCGCCCTATATTTCTGTTTACTGGGGCAGTCTCATGATTGGTCGCTGGGCCGGCGCTATTCCGGTATTCAATCCATCGCAGTCTGTAAAGAACTTCTTGCTGGCCGTGGTGCCGCTGGTGGCCTTTGGCATCATACTCGGTGTAAATGCCATTGCTAAAAATGATGTTTCTTCCCTGTACTGGTATGTGATCTGTGTGATCATCCAGATTGCCGGCTTCTTCATTACGCAGGAAAAGCCGGCCAGGATGCTGCTCGTGTTCAGTGTACTGGGTATTACAGCTATGGTGATCGGTTTATTGACCACCGGTATGGTAGCCACCTATGCATTTCTGAGCGGCGGTCTTTTCTGTTCTATTATGTGGCCGTGTATCTTTGCGCTCGGTATTGCAGGATTGGGCCAATACACCACGCAAGGATCTGCATTTCTCGTAATGATGATTCTCGGCGGTTCTGTAATCCCCCCGATCCAGGGCAAACTGGCCGATATTATTGGCATTCACCAATCGTATTTACTTACCGTAATCTGCTTTGCATACCTTGCATTTTATGCCTGGCGTGTAAAAGGAATTCTGAAAAAGCAGGGAATTGATTTTGACCAGCAGATTGCCGGAGGACACTAATTGATTTGATATCGGGTTGCGGGTTGGGCATTCCGGGTGATATGCCCGGGCAATGCGGCTTGTTCCTAATGAGAACAACGGTCCCTGTGAACCCCAACCCGGTATTATAACCACGCAACTATCTTGCAACTATGGAATCACTCGCAATAGGGATTGATGTAGGTGGAACAGGTACCAAATTCGGCATCGTTGACCGGGTAGGCAATGTATTGTTCTCGGGAGAGATGTCTACCAAAAAACATGCACAGGTCGACTCGTTTATTGATGAACTCTATGCGCATCTTGCGCCGTTGATTGAAAAAGCCGGCGGCATTGGCCGCTTTAAAGGAATTGGTACCGGAGCGCCTAACGGCAACTATTATACGGGGACCATTGAATATGCGCCGAACCTGCCATGGAAAGGCGTGATCCCGATGTCGACCCTTATCCAGAACAAATTCAAACTGCCCGTAGCGCTTACCAACGACGCCAATGCGGCCGCCATTGGTGAAATGATGTATGGCGCCGCCAAAGGCATGAAAGACTTCATTATGATCACGCTTGGTACCGGCGTTGGCAGTGGTATAGTGGCTAATGGTAAACTCATTTATGGACATGATGGTTTTGCCGGTGAACTGGGGCATACTACCATTATCCCTGGCGGACGACTGCATAAGGGAACCGGTCTCCACGGCTCGCTCGAAGCCTATGCATCTGCTACTGGCGTAACAGCTACGGCTATCGAGTTTTTGGAAAGAGATCCCAAAGCTCCCAGCCTGCTGCGTGATTATCCTACGGATAAAATTGATTCCCGCATTGTGTATGAATGCGCGATAAAGGGCGATGCCATTGCTAAAGAGGTATATGAATTTACGGGGAAGATACTGGGATTGGCGCTGGCAAATTTTGTAATGTTCTCTTCGCCGGAGGCTATTATTTTGTTTGGCGGGTTAACGAAGGCGGGTGATTTGATATTGAAGCCAACGCGGGAGCATATGGAGGCAAATCTAATTAAGGTGTTTCAGAATAAAGTGAAGATACTGGTAAGTCATTTGAAGGAGTCCGATGCGGCGATATTGGGTGCGAGTGCCTTGGTGTGGGAGATGAAGTGATGTTGGAAGGATATTGGTTGGGGGTGGTCCGGCGGAAGTGCTACTCCGACCACCCGCTCCACCTATCTCCGCTTCTGCCGCACAATAAACACAGCCGGCACTGCACGCTGACCAGTCTTGTCTGAAGGCTTAATCGTCTCCCTCCCATTCACCAACATACAACTACTCCCTCCTCCATCAAGATTCAGCGCTTCCACACATCCAAGATCAACCAGAATTTTTGCTTCTTCTTCCAAACTCGCTCCTTCCGCTATACCAGGATTTCTTCCTTCTATAACCAGTATAATAAGACTGTCGCTATTGGTATACCCCATAGCCGTGCGCGGATGTTTATCGTGCAATCCATTTACAAACATCTGCTCTTCCTTGTTGGTAATAAACACCTGTCCTTCCTTTACCAGCACTGGCCCTCCGCCAATAGCGGTATATTTTTTCCACCATTTCCAGTAATCCAGCGTGCGCAGGTCGCGGATGGTGGGATCGCTGGTATCGCCTTTCGCTACAATCGGTCTTTCCTGGAATGCGTAAGGCCAGCGTTTAGCCGTGTCCGTGAACAACCAGGCCACATCCGGTTTGCGGTTCCTGGTAAAACCAATCGCACTGCGGGTAGGATAATAAAAAGAATCAGTTTGTTTGCTTTTCAGCGCCGGTACATTGTATGCGCGCATTTTTCCTTCTTTGATCACCACGTTCAGGTTCTGATTGGTTTCAAAGGAAAAGAAAGTGCCGTTTACAACAATGGCAGGTTCATTTTCGAGGTAATAAAATTGCGTAGGCGTGTATCGTTTGCCGCTGTCAGCCACCTGCGTAGTGAGTTCCAGTTTGCGGTCTCTCAGGTAAATGGCGGCATACCAGGCAACAAAAGGGCGGCCGTTGAGACTGTCTGTAGTACGATATAAACGAATGGAAGGCGGTAGTTTTCCAAAGCCGGTGTCAACTTTTGTCCACCGCAGTTGTGCATATCCGGGAATGCCTATGGCAACCGCTACCAGGCAGCAAAACAGGAACTTTATTCTCAAAGCAATAAGTTATTTTATTCAACCTTTCACCTGCCTTCTTTCTCCTTCAGCCACTGTTCCCTTCCATATCCGGGCACCACGTGACGATCGCTGTGATAGGAAGAACGCACCAGCGGACCACTCTCTACATAATCGAATCCCATTTCATAGCCGGCTTCGCGATAAGAAGCAAATTCATCAGGATGTACAAAGCGTTCCACGCGGAGGTGACGCGGTGTAGGTTGCAGGTATTGGCCTAACGTAATTACATCCACGCCGCTGTTGCGCAGGTCGCGCATGGTTTGCAATACTTCTTCGCGCGTTTCACCCAGTCCCAGCATAATGCCGCTCTTGGTGCGCATGCCGCCCTGTTTCAGCACTTTCAGCACTTCCATACTGCGGCGGTATTTGGCCTGGATGCGTACCTGGCGGGTGAGCCGTTCTACTGTTTCGATGTTATGCGACACCACTTCAGGCGCTGCGTCGATAATGCGTTGAATATTTTCTACTTGTCCTTTAAAATCGGGAATGAGTGTTTCGAGCGTTGTATCAGGATTCAATGCCTTAACGGCACGGATGGTATTGAACCAGATAATGCTGCCACCGTCTTTCAGCTCATCGCGGTCCACGGAGGTAATAACGGCATGTTTCACCTTCATGAGGTAAATGGCTTCCGCCACACGCTGCGGTTCGTCCCAATCCACAGGTTCGGGACGGCCGGTGGCAACGGCACAAAAGCCGCAACTCCGGGTGCATATATTTCCCAGGATCATGAAAGTGGCGGTGCCTTCGCCCCAGCATTCGCCCATATTGGGACAATTGCCGCTTTCGCAGATGGTGTGCAATTTATGGGTATCTACCAGGTTGCGCACCTGCTTGTAGCTTTCGCCGATAGGCAGCTTTACACGCAGCCAGTTGGGCTTTTTTACCCGTGTAGCAGATTCATCTATCTTGTTGATAACCGGTAATTCCTGCATAATCTGTCGTTTAATGATTGACCTTACGGGAATTGTATTACAAACTACAAGCGTTAAGGTTCAGAAGGCGAATGGATGCAAAGGTAATAAAGTATGAACAAGGTGCAAGGACGAAAGTAAGGAGCCGGGACCTTCCACTGGAATTTCCGCACATTTCAGTCGTACCGGTTCTGGCTGCTGAGGCAATTGCCACGGTTGGTTAAGCCGGAATTTTGCCTGCCTCAGTACCTGCCGCCTTCTCCCATCCTTGTCTTATATCACTTTCTTCTGCCTAACAAGAGGGTTATATACGCATTGAAGAAAAACTGTTTTTCCTTATTAAACGCCATTTGCGGAATCTTGCTGGAATAATATTCAGCGTTCAGCCCTACTTCAATGGCGGTAACGGTTTCATTGAACCGGCCATAATCAAACCGCAAGGCTGCTTTGGCAAATGCGCCCGGACGCACCATCACTTCATTCCAGCCAACTGTAAAACCCGAAGCGCCCTGTTCAAGATAATTGCTATCAATAATGGTGGGATATGTTTTGCGAACGCGTTGCCCGAAATTGTCTTCCACATCAACAAAATAAGGTTTTACCAGTCCGGCGCTCAATCCGCCGCTATACACGGCCATTACCGCCACGCCGTTTTTGTTGCCTTTACCGCCGATGATGCGTTGCTGGCCCATGCCAAATTTTACCTGGTAAAAATTATTCAGCTTGCCGTAGATAAGACTGTTGAAATTAAAGCCGGATAACAGCGAAGTGCGTTTTTCTTTCTTGTGCTTTTTTTCATTGATTTCAATCTGGAAGATCGTCGCCACACGATTGCTTTTAAAGCGGCCCCATTCGTAAGAAAGCCCATATCCGTCGGTGGACAACTTTATTCCAAAGGCATTTTGTTTATTGAAAATAATTTCACCTTCTTCCTGTAGTTTCAACAGATTGTTGATGCGCTCGCGCTTTGCTTCTCTCTTGTCTTTTTTTGAAGTAGGCGATTTCGGACTGGGGTTGTCCTGCGCCCAAATTCCCGTTGCTAATAAACTAACCAGGGCTGACAAAACGATTTTCTTCACCGGCTATGTTTTAATTATTAAACGTAAATTTAAGGTAAAAATTCACAATGACCTCTACTGTAGTGTACGAAGGAAATCTCCGAACGGTTTGTACGCATGTAAGATCCGGTACCGTAATTGAAACTGACGCTCCCCCGGACAACCAGGGACTGGGCGAACGCTTCTCCCCCACCGACCTGGTGGCCACTGCCCTGGGCAGCTGTATGCTGACCATTATGGGTATCAAAGCCCGTGATATGCAGGTAGATCTCTCGGGCGTAAAAATTGAAGTGGAAAAGATTATGAAGTCCGATCCCCGCCGTATTGGTGGTATTAATTTAACCTTTCATATACCCGAAACCCTCGAGCTGAACGCCAAACAAAAGACCATACTCGAAAATGCCGCCCGCACCTGCCCGGTGATGTACAGCATCCATCCCGATATTGCGGTGAATGTGGTATTTGCGTGGAATGAGGAGCAGGTGGAAAAATAATGTTAACATCCTGTAAGGTGTGCCGCGTTGCCAGACAGCGCGGCACACTTCAGGCTCTCAGTAGCTGTCCGCCAGCGGACAGGTCTCCTTGTCCAGTTCTGTTTCGATGGTATGATGTTCAAAATGGTAATCCTGTAAAATAGCTTTTACCTGGTCTTTCACGGCAATAATCTGTTCTAACGCATCAATGTTTTGCAGTTTAATGTGCGTGGTAAACACATGGTGCTCTCCCTCCAGCGACCATACATGCGTATGATGCAGAGAGTGCACATGCGGCAATTGCAGTATGCGGTCTTTAATGGCTTCTATATTGATTCCCGATGGAACGGCTTGCAGGAATATCATTAGTGTTTCCCGCAGGCGCATTACTACATTCCAGAGTATGTAAAGCGTTATCAGCAGCGATAGCGCAGGGTCCAGGTAATTGATGTCAGTAAACAGCAACACAATGGCCACGATCAGCACGGCGATCCAGCCCAGCACATCTTCCACGAGGTGCCAGGAAACCACGCGTTCATTCAGTGATTTTCCTTTGCTCAGTTTCCAGGCGGCATAGCCGTTTACCGCAACACCGATGATGGCAAACACGATCATGCCGGCTGCATTAGATGGTTCCGGCACTAATATTCGTTGTATCGCTTCCGTTATAACAAATACAGACCCGGCAATCAGCACCAGGCTGTTGATGAGCGCGCCGAGCAGCGAATACCGCCGGTATCCATAAGAGAACCGCGCATTGGACTGCTGACCGGATTTTTTTTGCAGGTACCAGGAAATGCCAAGCGAAAAGCTGTCGCCCAGGTCGTGGAGCGCATCGCTGAGAATGGCTACACTGTTTACGTATAAACCGCCAATTGCTTCGAACAGGGTAAAACCCAGATTTAACAAGAAGGCAATCCTGATGTTATTGCCCGCATGGGAATGGGTATGATTATGCTGGTGTGCCATGATGCCTGTAACGGGTTTACAGGATGTAAAGGTACAGGCTTGATAGCTTGATGGTTTTTCAATTAAATGGGATTAGTTTATACGAAAACGGAACCGGGTATGGTTGGTGATTATCCACTGCAATAACGTGGTAATAATCTTGTGTATAGCACCATATTTTTAATATGCCAGGACCGGCTGCTGCTGCAGTAGCCATTTGCACCTACACCACCTTCAATTTTACCTCCTGCACCGAATTTTTCAATACCATATTGCCCACTGCACAATCCAGGCATTTCTTTTGATCGCAATACCTGTTCTTTAATTCAATCAGCGCCTGTGAGTCAAATGCGCTGTGATTGGCAATGCCTATGCCTTTGAACCCTGCTGTGATGATATTGTTCTCAGCGGCAATTTCCTCCAGCCATTGAATGGTGCGTTCGGTATACAGGGGGTCGCTGTGCAATTGTCCCCAGGAAAACACCAACGGAACAACTGTATTGATGATAATATTATCGATCATCTGGTTGCCCAGTTTTTTCGGTTTATACCGCGCCTGTTCACCGAAATTGTAATGATAGTCCCAAAAGCCGGAAGCGGTTACAGACAGCAGGTCCCTGATGCCCGCAAGCGTAGCCGTTTCTTTAAATGCCGAAAACAAATGAGCGGAAGTATGCACCAGCATGGCCAGTTGGGCCAGCCGCACCGTGGGAAAGGATGAAGGTCGCATGCGAAGGAAATGCACCGGTTGCCGTACGGGTTGCAACTGGTATTTTTTGCGGTAAAAAGTATATTCCTGTATCAGCATTTGCCCATAGTCTTCCCATAAGTGATTTTCCAGTAAGCCGGCTTGCCCCAGCAATAAGGCTTCCAGTTGATGCAACTGGTTTTTATGTTTCGCTAATAAATTCAGCGGCAGACTGCGGGCAATACATTCAAAAGCGGCCGCATTGACCGTGATGCCGAAATTCCGGGCCAGTAACCACCAGCAGGTTTCATCCCAATGCTGGTTATTTTCCAACAGACAGGCATACACAATGGCGGCTTTGCGTTGCAAACGCTCTGCCAGCAGGCGCTCTTTCCACGAGGCCCATACCAGTTTGCTTACGGTACGAGCCTGTCGCCCGCAGGGAATAAACTGCCCGTTATTTAACCAGTCTTCATATTGCTGGAGTAAGATTTTCGGAACGCGGTCGCGGAGGGAAAAAACCGGGATATTGCCGGCGGCGTCTGCCAAATCATTTTCCCATACAACATGTAGCATTACATTGCTGTAGTTCCGGTCTTCGGCGTGACCGTGTTTGCGCCAGTCAGAGGCTTTTATATGTAGTTCTACATGTCCTGCCCATACGGTGTTGTCTATACGTATTCTGGCTTCCAGGAAATCCGGTCCCTGGTTGGTATTAGGCGAACCAGGGTGAATGATTTCAAAAGGTTCCCCGCTTTCGAGCGTAAGGAGTTGGCGATTGAAATATTGAAACTGCCAGATGAATTGCAATAGTCTTTCCGTCATACAATGAGTTTGTGGGTTGAATAAATGCGATGGGAAAGGTTTGGAATTCCAAATCCTTTATTGAGCAAGCGGAAAGGATAGAGAAGGCAGATAAATTTATGTGTAGGAAGGTGTTAGGACAAATGCAATAGCTTCTTTCTTACAAAACATTTATAGACACGACCGGTTACTATTCACCCTTTTTAGATTTTCAATTTTTTCGATACAAATCTTTTCCGTTAATTCCTGTAATACTTCTACTCGTGCAATGAGCCATGGTGCATCTGAAGGCTTCTCCGTAACCACCAATATATCATAATCACTTTTATACTGGAAGGTGACACCAGGTTCCCGGTATGTATCATCTATCCAGTTGCCGCGGGCATGGCTGCCGACCAAAATAATCATTTCCGGTTTTACCCGCTCTTTGATCACTTCAGTAATTAAGGCGAGGTCTTCCTGTTTTGATGCAGGAAGACGTTGGAGAGATGTTTTCATATTGATTGCATTGCGGTTAATGAAAGTTGGGTCTTTTCATACTTATGCAGCCAAATGTAGGAGAAAAACAACATGCAAGTGATACTTGGGATATGCGTAGACGTAACTATTTTTCCACAGGTTGGAATTCGAAGTTGGGAGAAGTGGTGGTGAAGGAAATTTTGGAATGATTACTGCAGCCCCCCATCCAGGTAGTAATTGTTGCCAAGGTAAGATCGTGCTGCGCCCCCGCCAGCGGGGGATAGACAGGGTTTTTGATGTTGCAAAGGACCGGTAGCGTTCAGGATGGTCAGAGTTGGGGGGGGAATTGTTCAAGAGCCCTTACTACCCTGCTTACGGGCAAACCCATTACATTGTAAAAATCACCGTGAATGCTTTTGATACCTATTACCCCAATCCACTCCTGAATGGCATAAGCGCCCGCTTTGTCGTAAGGCTGGTATTTTTCTACGTAAAAACGCACCTGGTCTGGTGTAAGCTCATGAAACCAAACTTCAGTAAGATCGGCAAAAGCAATTTCCTGTTGGCCATCGGTGATGACAACTCCGGTGATTACTTCGTGTTTTTTTCCTGATAACTGCAGCAGAATGTTAATAGCATCTGCTTCATCAACCGGTTTGCCGATAATTTTTCCATTCAATACTACCACGGTATCTGCAGCTAATATGGGTGTGCCCTTGTTTTCAAAACGTTGGAACAGGGCGCTTTCCCTTACGGCTTTTGCTTTTTGCCTTGCTATATATACCGGCACTTCAGTCACCGGCAGATCAGCGGGATAGTGTTCATCGGTAGGTTGAACAATCACATCAAACGGCACTTCGGCCCATTCCAGTAATTGTTTGCGGCGCGGACTTTGAGAAGCGAGTACAATGGGTTTATAACACATGTCTACAGGTACAATTTGAAAAAAAGCATGGACAAAATTCCGGTGAGCATCACAAATTTCAATCCATTGCTGATATGATGAAAATCTTCGGGAATGGAAGCATGATATAATTTCCGCAACAGGTTCATCAGTGGAACAATGATCAGCACCGTGCAATACAAAGCCGGCCACCACCATTGAAACGGCAAAACATATACCTGTATCACCACCAGTGTGGCAATCAGCACCACCATCCACGTAGCAGCAAATACCTTCGAAGCATTTACGCCCCATACAATCGGCATGGTGCGACAACCATAGCGCGCATCGCCCGGCAAATCTTCCATATCCTTGATCACTTCACGAATAACGGAGATGATAAAAGCAAAACCGGCATAGAGAAATGTCAGTCGTACGAGCTTGGTTTTATCCACCGCACCATACATGGCGTTGTTCTTCGCAAGCATGTAATACGTAAGCAGTCCAATCACCAGCACCACCCAGGCAGTGAGCACACTGATGATGATGTTGCCGCTGAGCATGCGTTTCTTGAAAGTGGTGGAATAAAACCAAAGCGCCAGCACACAACCGGTATTGGCAAAACCCAGCCACCAGGCGCCTGTTTTGTATCCTAAATAAAAACTGCACGCAATGCCGAGCATCGACAGCGCCATATGCCACACGATGGCCCAGCGCCGGCGGATATGTTTTTCTACCACCAGCTTTTGAGGTTTGTTGATAAGATCAATATTGAGGTCGAAATAATCGTTGATAATATAACCTGCTGCGGCAATCAATACAGAAGCCACCAAAAGCAACACAAATTGCAGCGTGCTCATGACGGGTGGCGCTCCAGCATTTTGCAATATGGGCAATACGATGGAATACTGGAACAGCAACTGCGTCATGGCTATGAAGAGCAGGTTCAGTGACCGGACAAGGCGCAAAAAAGCAACCAGTAATTTCATCTGATGTTTTTTATATGGCGGTATACCTAAACCGTCAATAACGTTGCTGTACGCGGAAAGCGTCTACACGCCCGCTTTCCGGTGGCAACGAATTACCTGCTCCGCGTGTCTGAATACAGTTCCCAATGATTATTGAGTTTTAAGACTTTTTCTATTACGTCCCGCACGCAACCTTGTCCGCCGGGTACGGGCGAAATATACAAAGCAGCGCCGCGGATTTCGGGGGCGGCATCAGCGGGACAACAGGGCATACCTGCATATTGCAACACTTCGTAGTCAGGAATATCATCACCCATGAATAAAATTTCATTCCACCCGAGGCTGTGCTGTTGCATATACTGGTCCAGCTTTTCCTTTTTGTTCACCACCTGCATGTACACATCCGTAATGCCCAGTTTATTCAACCGCGTGCCCACCGGTTCCGAATAGCCCCCGGAGATCACCGCCACCCTGTATCCTTTTTTTACGGCCAGTTGCAGCGCATAACCATCTTTAATATTCATTCGCCGCACAAATTGCCCGTCAGGGAAAATAAACAATCCACCGTCTGTCAGTACGCCGTCCAGGTCGAATACAAATGTGGTGATCTGTTTGAAGCGATCTAATATAGTCATGGGTATTTTATTGGAGGAACCCGGAAGCACCAGGATGCGTGGTCGCATGATTAATTGTCATGCCTGTGAATCCCGTACCCGTCCTTCCCCGTGCAAAAATAGCAGTTAATACCAGATAGGGAAATGTGACCGAAAATAAAAACGTCCCGTTGCATCGCCGGCAACGGGACGTTCAAATATTATCAGTACGCCGAATTATTTCGTGTTGTACACAAGGTTCTTTTGCACAATCATATCATTGATCACATTCACTGCTTCTTCCAGGTAAATGTTGGTGCGGAGGTTCTTGACCCATTGATTGAATCTTTCCAGCTTGGCACTGTCGTATTCCAGCCGTTTGATATCTTCTTCCAATGGTTCCACATTCAGTTCCTGCGTGAGCTTGTTCAGGCTTTCAATCTGCTTTACCACTTCATTGATCTTCTTCTGTTCTTCCTGGTATTTTTTCAGGTTCAGCGAATACACTTTATCATCCTGTTTGGCCAGCCATTGCGCTTTTTCCCGGATCAGGTTAAAGGCCTGGTTGTTCTTCAGCCGTTCGCTGCTGGCTTTTTTGATTGGCGCCAGTTCAAGGCCATATTTCCAGCGATTGTACTGAGCGCTCGGAATTTCATCCCAGGGCAAAGCACCCGGGTTGTCTTTCTCGCGCAGTTTGGAATATTCAAACAGATCGGGTAAAGCTATATCAGACGCTACACCGCGCAGTTGGGTGGAACCGCCATTTACCCGGTAGAATTTTTGCAGGGTGAGTTTGAGCGTTCCCAGTTCGCTGTTGGGATCGAGGAAGCCCATGGTTTTGTCGAGACCGATATTGCGCTGCACCGTTCCTTTGCCGTAGGTTGACGAACTGCCGATGATCACACCACGATCGTAGTCCTGGATGGCGGCAGCAAATATTTCAGAAGCAGAAGCGCTGAATTCGTCCACCATTACAGCCAGCGGGCCATCATATAATACGCTCTTATCGCGATCATAATAGATTTGTGGTTTGCCGCCACGTTCTTTTACCTGTACAATGGGACCGCCTTCGAGAAACAGTCCTACCATCTGCACCACATCATACAGGGAACCGCCGCCATTGCTGCGCAGGTCCATGATAATGCCGTCTACCTTCTGTTCTTTCAGCTTGATGATTTCCTTGCGTACGTCTTCAGAACAGCGCGGGCCTTTGGGATTATCGAAGTCTGCATAAAACTCAGGCAGGTATATAAAGCCGATCTTGCTGTTGCCGCTGTTGATGATGGCGCTGCGGGCGAATGTTTCGTCCTGGATGATTTCATCGCGGATCAGCGAGATGGTTTTTACGGTGCCATCGGTTTTACGAACCGTCAAGCGTACTTCGGTGCCTTTTTTACCACGGATCAATTTAACCGCATCTTCTACGGCAAAACCGGTAAGTTCTACCGGCTCGCCACTACCCTGCGCCACTTTGATGATGGCATCCCCAATGGTAAATTCTCCCGATTTCCAGGCGGGACTGCCGGTAATCAGTGAAGTGATTTTGATGAAGCCATCTTCTTCCCGCAAGGCAGCGCCGATACCGAAGAAGCGGCCGCTCATCTGTTCATCGAAATATCTCTTATCAACTGGTGGAAAGAACGTGGTATGCGGGTCCATCGCCTCGGTGATCGTTTTCACATATTCATTGAAGCGATCGTCTTCATTGTGCAGTTTCGATTTCATGCGTTCGAAATTGCGGCGCATGATTTTGAGCACTGCTTCCCGCGCCTCTTTTTCCAGTTCTTCGTCGGATTTAACTTCGAAGTCTTTTTGACCTTTATTTTTTTCACGACGTTCCAGCAGATCTGCATAGCGTTCCAGCACCATAAACTTCAACCGCTTGCGCCACGCTTCGCGGCGTTCGGCTTCGTTTTTGGGAAAATCCAGCTGATCAGCATTCAGGTTTACCGTTTCATCTTTGCTGAAATCAAAAGGCTTTTCCAAAATGCTGGTAAAGATCTCTTCAATTTCCGGTACACGCTTCTTGTAGATTTCCGATACAGCGGGAACAAACTGAACACTGCCACCGAGTATCTCATCATCGATCTTTGTTTCGTACTTCTTCAGTTGCTGGATGTCGGACTGGAGGAGAATATTCTTTTGTACGTCAATTTTTTGGGCGAGATATTTTTTGAAGATATCTTTAGAGAAGTGGTCATCGATTTTTCGGGGACTGTAATGGTTCTCCGTCAGCATCTCTCCCACATTATGCAATATCTTCTCATATTTCGACGGTGGATTTCCACCACCTAATCCAAAAGTTCGGAAGGCTACTATCAAACCGGCACCAAGGATTAGCAACACAACAGGCAGATTCTTTGTTTTCAACATAGAGCGTAGAACTTTAGACATGTGATCAAAAATAACGATAAAAAGATTGGGTTGTTGCAGGCCCGGAGTAATATTAACATTGGGTTGCGTCAATTAAATTACACACAATCTGCGAAAGGTGGAAGTATAAACGGGAAGGATATGGCAAGTGGCGCCAAGCCAATGGAAGTGGTGAATAGGGCGCATTGAATGGTATATGATGGCGCCGGGTATGTGAAAGTTTTTAGCAATAAGGGTTTTCCCTATCGATATTAGCCGTCATCTATACACTTAAAAAAAGCATCCCGGACCAAAGATGATCCGGGATTGGGCGGGTGACTGATGGGTCTCGAACCCACGACCCTCAGAACCACAATCTGATGCTCTAACCAACTGAGCTACAGTCACCGTAACAGACCGCAAAAGTAGATGAATTCTGTTTTTTTGCAAAATCATTCCTGCTATAATTTTTGCATCCTGATTTCTCCTTTCTTTGCAGGCCGGATTATGATGGAGGGGCTCCCCCTCACACCCGCCTTTAAAAAATTTGTACTGGTATGAATTGGTTGTTTCTGATTATCCCTGTTATTTCTGCATTTATTGGATGGATTACCAACTGGATCGCTATTAAAATGTTGTTTCATCCCCGTAAACCGGTACGGGTTCTGGGCATCCCCTTCCAGGGTATTTTTCCGAAAAGACAACGCCAGTTTGCGGAAAAGCTGGGTAAACTGGTGAGCAATGAACTGCTTTCTTATACCGATATTGAACAGAAAGTAACCAACCCTGAAAACCTGAAAAAGCTGTTGCCGGTAGTGGAAGGCCATATTGACCAGTTCCTGCGGCAAAAGCTGAGCGATGTTTTCCCGGTGATCAGTATGTTCATCGGCGACAAAACCATCAATCAGTTGAAGGAAGTTTTCATGAGTGAACTGGAACAGTTGTTTCCCGTGCTCATGAAAAACTATATGGTAAACCTGAAACAGGAGCTCGACCTGGAACGCATCGTTATAGAAAAAGTAAGCGCTTTTTCCACCGATAAACTCGAATCCATTCTCTACCAGATCATGGCCAAAGAATTTCGCTTTATTGAACTGCTCGGCGCCATACTTGGTTTTATTATAGGTGTGGTGCAGGTGCTCATTACACTGCTGTTGGCATGATAGCTCCAAAAACCAACATCTGCCCCCCTTTTCATTCCATTCATCAAAATGTCATTTCACTGTCACAAGTAACCGGCCAATTTTGCGTCTAATGGGCGTCAATTGCAACCCAACCATGGACCAATTATTCGTCCGTCCCTTCACAATCAATACATTAGTAATGAAAAAGCTTGTAGTGACCCTGACCTGCGTTTGTTCGGTGCTTACCTTATTCAGCCAGATTCCCGGAGGTCCGCCTGCCCGTGGCGGTCGCGGAGGGATGGGCGGCGCCCAGGCCAATATCGGCCGGTTTTACGGAAAAATCGTTGATGAAAAGAACAAAGCCATAGAAGCGGCTTCTGTGCAACTGTTCATGAGCCAGTTTGACCCGGCTACCCGCCAGCGTAAAGACACCATCATTGCCGGAATGCTTACCAAGGGCAACGGCGACTTCAGCCTGGAAAACCTTCCCCTGTTTGGCAATTACCGGCTCGTGGTAACAGCCATCGGGTATAAAACCATTGAACAAAAAGTAGCTTTCGAATTGAAACCAGGCGCCGGCAGAGATATGAGCCAGGCCATGGCTGCCGTTGACAAAGACCTCGGCAACATCAAACTCGAAATCGATAACAAAGTACTGGAAAGCGTGACGGTGACCGGCTCCCGGCCCATGATTGAAATGGGCATTGACCGTAAAATTTTCAACGTAGAAAAGAATATTACTTCCGCCGGCGGTACAGCAGTTGATGTGATGCGCAATGTTCCCTCCATTAATGTAGACATCGACGGGAATGTAACCTTACGCAACGCAGCACCACAGGTATTTGTAGATGGCCGGCCCACTACCCTCTCGCTCGACCAGATACCGGCCGATGCCATCCAGAGCATTGAAATCATCACCAACCCTTCTGCCAAGTACGATGCCAGCGGCGGACAATCGGGTATATTAAATATTGTATTGAAGAAAAACCGGAAGACCGGTTACAATGGGGGCATCCGCGCCGGTATAGATTCCCGCGCGCGTATCAACGCCGGTGGCGACCTGAACGTGCGACAGGGAAAGATCAATGTATTTGCAAACGGCAATTATAACCAGCGCAAATCGAAAAGCTGGGGCGAAACAGACCGCCTGAATACGTTGCTGAACCCGCCCATCGAAACCATTCAGCGGAACAACAGCCAGTTCAACGGCTCCTTTGCCTTCGGCCGCATAGGATTGGATTATTTTATCGACAACCGCAATACCATCACCATTTCACAATCGATTGTGAATGGCGATTTCCGTTTCGATAACCGCAACAATGCTTTTGTAGATACAATGGGTATTGCAGAAGAAACACAATACCGCAATACGCTCGGCAAAAACCATTTCCGCAATTACGGCACCCAACTCGGCTTTAAACACCTGTTTGCCCAACCCGGCAAGGAATGGACGGCCGATGTGACCTATAACCGCAGCCGCAATAACAACCACAGCGATATCCGCTCACGCAGCTTCTATGACGAAGCACAGCAAAATCCCAAAACCAGTGAACTGCTGCAAGGTGTGCGGGGTGGCGGACGAAATGATTTCCTGGTGGTGCAAACGGATTTTGTAAATCCCATCAACGAAAACATGAAATGGGAAGCAGGGTTACGGGCACAGATGAGAACATCCGAAAGCTTCCAGAATAATTATTTCAATGAAGTGTTTCAACCCGGACTGAGCAACAGCTTTGAATATACCGATTATGTATATGCGGGATATGTGACGTTCTCACAAAAGGTTAAAGACAATTTCAGTTACCAGGTAGGACTGCGCGCCGAAAGCAGCAGCTATGATGGCGAACAGTTGGGCAAAGGCAGCTACAGCAACAGTTATCCCATCAGCCTGTTTCCAAGCGTGTTCCTTACGCGCAGTTTTGAAGGCCGGCAGGACCTGCAACTGAACTACAGCCGCCGCATCAACCGCCCGAACTTTTTCCAGTTGATGCCCAATACCGATTACAGCGATCCGTTGAACTACAACACCGGTAACCCCGATCTGAAACCGGAGTTCACGCATTCACTTGAATTGTCGTACCAGAAAACCTATGGCAACAACAATACTTTCCTGGCTACGGTATTCGGTAAATACACCACCGACCTTATTTCCCGCTACCAGAACTGGGGCCAACTGGGTCAAAGCAACGACTCCGCCTTCATATCTACCTGGGTGAATGCGGCCAGTGCCTACGCTGCAGGACTGGAACTGGTGTTTCGCAACAACTGGACAAAATGGTGGGACATGAACCTGAGCAGCAACGTGTATTATTCCAGCATTAAAGGCGATAATGTACTGGCCGATCTCGAGAACGACCGCACCAGTTGGTCGGCCAAGATGAACAATACCTTTAAAATGCCTAAGGGCTGGAGCATACAAATCAGCGGCGAATACCAGGGCAAGAGTGCCCTGCCTGTAACCACCAGCAACAGCGGCAATGAAAGAGGTGGTGGTCGCGGCGGATTTATGGGAGGCCCTCCTTCCACCACACAAGGCTACGTAGACGCCAATTACGGGGTGGATATGGGATTGCGCAAAGACATCCCGATCAAAAAGAACACCCTCTCTGTGTCGGTTAACTGGAACGATATTTTCCGCACCCGCCGGTATTTTGTGCATTCGGAGGCTACAGGTTTTGTGCAGGACGACTGGCGGAGAAGAGACCCGCAGATCGTACGGCTCAACCTCAACTATCGCTTCGGTAAATTTGATGCGGCCTTGTTCAAACGCAAGAATATGCGCAGCGAAGCCGAAGGCATGCAAAATGGTATGCAGGGCATGCAGCAATAATACAGCTCAGGTTGCCTTGGCACAGGTACAGCAATAATTTGAGACAGTTATAGAAAACAACATGCAACATAAAATGAAAACTACATGATGAATGTTGCACGGGGCTGAAATTTCAGCCCCTTTTTTGTAGCTTGCCGCATCAAGTGCCAAACCACAGGAAGCGCGGAAGTTGTACCGAGCCTGATTACTTCCCGGAATTCCTGACTGTGGGACGAAATCAAATATGCAACTACTTACCTATCTCGCACTCGGCGACTCATACACCATTGGTGAAGGTGTACCGGTATATGAAAACTTCCCTTATCAAACGGTGCATATGCTCCGGAGAGCTGGCTATCCGTTCCTGGCGCCGGAGATTGTAGCGCGCACGGGCTGGACTACCGATGAATTAAAAGAAGGCATTGCCAATACGCCGTTGTTGGAATCGTACCAGTTTGTATCGCTGCTTATTGGTGTCAACAACCAATACAGGGGGCGAAGCGCGGAAGAATATGGCCGCCATTTTGCGCTGCTGTTGCAGCAAGCGCTTTCTTTTGCGGGGAACAATGCACAACGGGTGTTTGTATTGTCCATTCCCGATTGGGGCGTTACACCATTTGCCGAAGGCCGCGACCGGGCGGCAATTGCCAGGGAAATCGATCTGTTTAATGAAAAGGCGCATCAGATAACGCAGCAGGCAGGTATAACCTTTATTGATATTACGCCCGGCACCCGCGAAGCCGCTACGGATGCAAGTTTGCTGGCAGGCGATCAATTGCATCCTTCCGGTAAGGAATATGCACGCTGGGCAGTAAAGCTGGCGGCTGCTATTAAAGACGTTTTGTAACCCCCCCGAAGGCTGAATCAAATACGTCCCGGAATCTTTAAGGTCCAAACCACTACCACTTCTTACCCTGATATTGTATATTTATTGTGCAGCTTTATAGTACAGCGCACATCCCTTAAATCTGGCAACATGCAAAGACTGAATGGCCGCGAGATTTTTTCCGGAATCCTGTTGTTATTTATCTCATCCGTTTACCTGTTTATTTTACTCACAGACTGGTTTTCCGCTTATGGCGATGCCTGGCGTGCCCTTAAAGGTATGTTCCAGGTAAATACCGAAGCCCTGAAAATGACCTTCCGGCGGCTGTTTGTCATTGTACCGGGATTGACAGGAGGTATTCTCCTGCTACGGCAAAGAACAACCGGCTGGATTCTCAGCTTTTCCACCTTACTGTTTCATTCCGGATTGGCGCTCTACCTTTTTACCAAAAGTTTTGCGCTGCTGGAGAGGGATGTCCTTTTCATCTTCATTTGCCTGGGTATCCTTTTATTGCTGTTGGCTACTATTTTCCTGCTCTTCCCTCCCACCCTCAAAAAATTCAGGGTCGGCAAGCGTACTATCTTACCAACCCTGGTGCTTTTCATGGCGTTGATTGCAGTGACTTTCTTTTTATAACATCATAACAGGTCTTCCTCCCGAATGCGGTATCGCTCCTTGATTTTACGCATCACTTCGTCCATGGATGGCCGGTGGTCACGCGGATTCCACTCACCACGCTCCCATTTTTCCAACTCTTCGTCGATGTGCTTTTGCTGCAAGGAAGTCATTTTTTCCACCAGCATGTCCGACATTTCCTTTTGTTTCCGATAAAATGCGCGGCGCTTTTCCAGCGTCAGTTCTTTGTCTTTGCGCATATCATTTTCGCTGGCGGCCATGCTCAGCAATTCTTCTTTTGCCAGGGCAATATCATATGGCCCCATGGGCATGATCAGTTTGGAAAGTATGGGTCCTACTTCAATCAGGATGATCAGCAGCGATAGCAACAAACTTGTCCAGAACACACTGCTTTCCTCGCCGGCCAGGTCAGACAAAGCTTTGTTTCTCTCCAGGAAGCCCACATTAGCCCGGGTGATGGCTTCGTATTGTTTGCGTTTGTCTTCAATACCTACACGCGCACTGGCCAGCAGACTGTCCTGCTTCCGGATATCGCTATCGAGTTGCTGCAATTCGGGGGTATATTGCTCCAGTGCTTTCCGGTAAGCTTCCTGTTTCAATAGAGTAAGTCTTTGAATGCCGCGTTGCATGGAGCCTCCTGTTCCGTCTGCTTCGCGTACGTATGCCTGTTGTAACCGATGCAAAGTATCTTCAATACTGTGTTTACGGGTAAGCAGGCGGTTGCGTTCAGCCTCTGTGGTCATCAGCAAAGCCTGGTTTTCCAGTTGCAGCAGGCTGTCGTTCAACTGCATCTTCTTGTGATTGTTCTCTACAAGCTTGGTATCGATTTCCTTTTCGAAAATTTTCAATTCAAGCGGGCGGGCAATGGTGATACCGATCAGCACGGCGAGCGCTATACGCGGTACTGCCATCCAGAACTGCCGGCGTTTGCTTACGCCATATTTGCGCATGGTGCTTACCAGGAAACGGTCGAAATTGAAAATGATAAGGCCCCAGGTTAATCCAAACAAAATGGTCCATATCCAGTTGTTGAATATGCTGTATACGGCATAGCCTGCAGACAGGCTGGCCAATACAAAAGTGGCCAGTATTACACCTCCCAGCCCGGAATACTTGCTGTGTTCTGAAGGAAATTGTTTCAGCAGGCTCTGGTGCGCGCCGGCGCACCACCATAAGAAGTTGTTGTCCGATTTTTTTCCGCTTCCCGTAGAAAATGAATCGTAGGTATACAAGCCACTATCATGGCCCGTGTTGTTGACTGCCATAAAATGTTAACAGGTTGTAGTGAATGTAAAGTTGGTTGAAGCGGAAACAGTAGAGTAACGCCGGAACCGGGCATTAATTGTCAATGAAAAGTGAAAAGCGATTACCAACCCAACGCCACTTTTGTGGCCATCGTTCCCATTACCCCTATTACGAGCCAGCCGGCAACGTACATCCAGCGGGGATGCTGATAACTGCCTGTGATGCGTTGCTGCGATGCAGCCAGCAACAACAACGCCAGCGCCACCGGTAAAATAAAACCATTCACCGTACCGGCCACAATGAGCAAGGGCACAGGCGCTCTTCCTGCTACAATGAAAATAAGCGTACTCACAATAATAAACAGGAAGGTGGCGGTTTTTGCATGTTTATCTATCAGCGGATGCAAACCTCTCAGGAAAGAAACGGAAGTGTATGCCGATCCCACCACCGAAGTAATGGCCGCGCACCATAGCACCATGCCAAACATGGTATACCCCACCGTTCCGGCGGCAATGCGAAATACAGCAGCGGGCGGATTGCCGGCATCCAGCGTTGCCCCGGTCATTACCACGCCCAGTGCCGCCAGGAACAACAGGATGCGCATCACCCCGGCCACCAGTATGGCGGTAACACTGCTGCGGGTTACCTGCGGCAAAGCCGCCTGCCCTTTGATGCCGGCATCGAGCAACCGGTGCGCGCCTGCAAAACTGATATACCCGCCTACTGTGCCGCCTACCAGGGTAACAATGGCGGCAATATCGGTTTCCTGCGGTAAAAAACTATGCCGAATAGCCTGAACAACGGGTGGATTGGACCGGAAAGCCACATAAAGCGTTAACCCGATCATTACAAAACCCAGCACCCGGGTAAACCAATCCATTGCTCGTCCAGCCTCCTTTACACCGAAAATAAACAACGCGATCAGCGCGCTGATTACGGCGCCCAATACCGGTTTATTGGGATCGGCATCCAGGTGAAACACCACATCCATGCCCAAACCCGCGCCTGCAATATTGCCTATGTTAAACGCCAGGCCGCCAATGGCAATCAGCACCGCCAGCACATGTCCCATACCCGGCAGCAGGCGGTTGGCCACATCCTGCGCCCGCATTTCGCTGACGGTTACAATACGCCAGATATTCACCTGCGCCGCAATGTCCAGCACAATGGAAATAAGAATCACAAACCCAAAACTGGTGAGCAATTGCTGGGTAAATACCGTTGTTTGTGTGATGAAACCTGGCCCGATAGCAGAAGTTGCCATCAGGAAAGCGGCGCCTGCAAGGGCATGTCGTGAAGATGAAGGCGTTGTCAAGGGATAGCGTTACAGGGTTTAAGCGTCTTGTAAAAATATAAATCGTGATTGATTACGGCGCTGCGATCCTAACCTCATGCTGGCACAGTGCATGATGAATTGCTTTGGCAAAAGCAACAGCGTGTGCACCATCGCCATGAATGCAGATGGAATCTGTTTTTACTGAAATTAACTTCTTATTATACGTATATACAGTATCGTTAGTTGCCAGTTGTAAAGCCTGTTGCACTGCAAGGTCAGTATCTTCAATCAACGCACCGGGTTGTTTCCGTGGGGTCAGTTGGCCGTTATCCTGGTAGGTCCTGTCGGCAAAAGCTTCTGCCACAAAACGCAATTTATATTGTTGCGCGGTGGTTTCCATCACACTGCCGCTCAATCCGTATAGCATCAGGTTAGGGTCCGTTTCCCGTATAGCAGCACAAATACATGCAGCAGTCACAGGATCTGCTGCAGCGCGGTTATACAAGGCGCCATGTGGTTTTACGTGATGCAGTGAAACGCCGGCCCGGGTACACAAGCGCTGTAGCATTTTTATTTGCGCTGCGACCAATGCAGTCAGTTGTTCTGGTTGCACCAGGGTATGCAGTACATCTGTGCGGCCAAAATTTTCCCGGTCAGGATAAGAAGGATGCGCGCCGATGGCTATATTATGTTTTAGCGCCAGCGCTATGGTAGCCTGCATGGTGTTTTCATCTCCGGCATGATACCCGCAGGCAATGTTTACCGAAGAGATATAAGGCATAATGTCCGCATCATGCGGGTAGCCTTCGCCCATATCGCAATTGAGGTCTACGATTGACACACCTGTTGATTCAGTTGGGTTATACAGGAAAGTTGCAAGATATTCAGTTCCTGTTGCATGGCCATGAGCAGTTCTTCGGCCATGGCTATATCGACCAGGGTAAAATGAATGCAGTCGCTGGGACGCAGTTGCGCCAGTTTGGGAAAATGCGCGGAAATTACATGCCCGATGCGCGGGTAACCACCAGCCGTCTGGTGATCGGCCATCAATACAATGAGTTGCCCATCGGGCAACAACTGCATGGTGCCAAAATGCACACCGGAGGAGACCAGTTCTGTTTTTTCATTTCTCACCAGTGGTACACCTTTCAACCGGTATCCCATACGATCACTATGGGGATGAATGATAAAATTGTTCTCAAGCAGTTCTATGCGGCATTGTTCTTCCAGTTGGTCCCATTCATTGCCTCTGATAAAAAACAGCTCATTCGGATATTGATAGGTTTTACCGGTGGCGGCTTTCCACCGCAACACCCGGTAATCTTTGCCTTCTTTGAGCAAAGCGGGAAAATAAATGCTGCTTTCGCGGAACGACAGTTCATCACCTTTCTCCAGTTTTCTCCCTTCATGCCCGCCGGCGCCCGCCTTGAGGTTGGTGCTATAACTCTGCAACCACTTGTCTGCGTTGAAACCGCCGTGTACAGCGAGATAGCAACGGGCGCCCCATTGCAAACGTGGAAAATGCAATACGGTATTTTTTCTTACCACGATCGGCCGCCAGAGTGGTAACGGTTCATCGTTCAGTGTGGGGGTGAAATCAGCGCCGGTCAGACTGATCAGGGCGTTTTGTTCAAACAGTATCTGCGGACCGGGAAAATGAATTTCCATTACGGCTTCGGTGCTTTCATTGCCTACCAGCATGTTGGCCACACGTGCAGCATACGGGTCCATCACGCCGCCAGGATTAATGCCCCAGTTGCCGTAACCATACCGGCCCATGTCCTGTATGGTATCAAGAAGTCCGGGTTTGATGATAGATATCGACAATAGCTGGTTGGGTTGTGTTTCAATTTAACAATTTCTCCCTGAAAACACTTAGCCGTTCCTATTCAAGCTTTCAAACTCCTTGCCACTGATCCTGTAAAACTGCACCTCATCGCCCGGCTGCAACAGAACGGGTATTTCGGCGCAAGCATCGAACAATGGCTGTGGCGTACGGCCGATGATGTACCAGCCGCCCGGGCAGTGCAACGGGTAAATGCCTGTTTGTCTGCCGGTAATACCCACACTTCCCGCTTTTACCGGCACAGGCTGCGCCTTACGCGGTATATACAATTGTTCATGCGTAAGACCCATATAGGCAAAGCCTGGCAAAAAACCGATCATGTATACCCGGTAGCTGCGCGAAAGATGCAGCGTGATGAGTTTTTCAGGAGAAAGCTTCAATTGAGCGGCCGCGGCTTCCAGGTCCACACCATAACCGTCTTCGTAACATACAGGAATGCGGACAGTGCGCGTGGCTGTATCCGGCAATGCCTGCGCCTTATGGTACGCCGCTTCGAGGTATTGTTGTAAAAAAGCAAATACGGTATTTTCCGGGTGATGTGCTTTTTTTACGGCCACCGGATCATATACCAGCGTAACCGAACTGTAGGCAATACGGCAATCGAGCAAACCGGTGAACGGTTGTTGCAGAATCTGTTCCCGTATGGCCAGCACTTTCCGGTTGAGCGCCGGATCGATTACGTTGCCCAGGTCCAGCGTAATGGCAGCATCGCCTATAGAAAATATCCTGTATGGCGCATCGTGCAGGTGCATGGATAATTGAAGTTAATGACTATTCCCCATTCAATACCTGACAGAACAACCAGTTTCACCGCCAAACAGGCACATTTTCGTGCTGACCCTTATGCACCAATTTGTTGTTTTCAACGTTATACACTAAAATTGCACGCCGACAACCCGCCTGGCGAGAGATTTGTTATGGTGTTTTGCTTTTCAATTTTCTAATACAGTCCGCTCTACCGGCGTTTAGGGTGCAAAGAGTTAAATTAATAGTAAACAAGCGATTTTTAGCAAGGGTGCTAAAAGAGAATAATACATTATGGCGAAGAATTTATTGATAGTGGAGTCTCCTGCGAAAGCCAAAACCATCGAAAAGATCCTCGGTGATGAATTCGAAGTAAAAAGTTGTTATGGGCATATCCGCGACCTCGAAAAGGAGGAAATGGGTATCGATATAAAGAACAATTATACGCCCCGCTACATTGTTCCTGAAGACAAGGAAAAGGTGGTGAAGGAACTGAAAAGCATTGCCAAAAAGGCCAACGAGGTATGGCTGGCAACGGATGAGGACCGTGAAGGGGAAGCCATCAGTTGGCATTTGTGCGAGGTTCTGGGCCTCGATCCCAAAACCACCAAGCGGATTGTTTTCCACGAAATTACCAAACCCGCCATCCGGAAAGCGGTGCAAAATCCCCGCACCGTTGATATGAACCTGGTGAATGCGCAGCAGGCGCGCCGTGTGCTGGACCGCATTGTGGGTTTTGAACTCAGCCCGGTATTGTGGCGCAAGATGAGCATGAAGAACAACCTCAGCGCCGGCCGCGTACAGAGCGTTGCAGTAAGGCTCATTGCAGAGCGGGAAAGAGAAATCAATGCATTTACACCAGTTAGTTCGTTCAAGATCGAAGCCCTGTTTACTGCAAAAGACAGCAGCGGCAAGAACGTAACATTCGGGGCTGAAGGAAAGAAATATTCGGGCGCTGAAGATGCAGAAGCTTTCCTGAGAAGCTGTATCGGCGCAAAATATACGGTATCGGACATACAGGTTAAACCTGCCAAAAAATCGCCGGCCGCTCCTTTCACCACTTCCACACTGCAACAGGAAGCATCGCGCAAACTGGGTTATTCTGTTAGCCGCACGATGCTGCTGGCGCAGAAACTGTACGAAAGCGGTAAGATCACCTACATGCGTACGGATAGTGTGAATCTGAGTGAAACAGCCATGGAAGATATCCGCAACCAGATCACCAGTCAGTACGGAAAAGAATATTACCAGGAACGCAGGTTCAAGAACAAAAACGAAAGCGCGCAGGAAGCACACGAAGCCATCAGGCCCACATATATGGAAAACACTACCGTGGAAGATGCCGACTGCCGCAAATTGTACGATCTCATCTGGAAACGCACCATGGCCTGCCAGATGGCCGATGCTGAACTGGAAAAAACCATTGCCAAAATCAATATCTCTACCAATAATGAAGAGTTAACGGCAAGTGGTGAAGTATTGAAGTTCGACGGTTTTCTGAAAGTGTATCGCGAAGGCCGCGACGACGAAGATGAAGAAGAACAACAGGACGGTATGCTGCCGCCGTTAACCGTGAGCCAGCAATTGCCGTTGAAAGAAATGAGAGCAGTGGAGCGCTTCACTCGTCCCCAGCCCCGTTATACGGAAGCTTCGCTGGTAAAAAAACTGGAAGAACTGGGCATTGGCCGTCCTTCCACCTATGCGCCCACGATCTCTACCATATTGAAAAGAGGCTATGTGGAGAAACGTGATAAGGAACCGATCAAACGCGACTTCCGCATATTTGTATTGAACAATGGTGAAATCAAAAAACTGACTGAACAGGAAAATACCGGGGCTGAAAAAGCCAAACTATTCCCTACCGATCTCGGACTGGTGGTGACGGATTTCCTGAAGCAGTATTTTGATGATATCATGGACTACGGTTTTACGGCACGCATTGAAGAAGAATTTGACCATGTGGCCGCCGGCAAACTGAAGTGGAACAGCATGATCGATGATTTCTATATTCCTTTCAAAAAGGATGTAGAAAAAACCATCGAAACAGCAGAGCGTATCAAAGGCGAAAGAGAGCTGGGCATCGATCCGCAAACCGGCAAGAAAGTGGTAGCACGCATGGGCCGGTATGGTCCGATGGTGCAGATCGGCAGTGTAGACGATGAAGAAAAACCGCAATTCGCCAAACTGAAAACCGGTCAGAGTATCGAGACCATCACGTTTGAAGAAGCGATGGAGTTGTTCAAACTGCCGCGCACGCTCGGACAATTTGAAGAGAAAGATGTGGTGGTGAACATCGGCCGTTTTGGCCCGTACATTGCGCACGATGGCAAATTCTATTCACTCGGCAAGGAATTTGATCCCTATACCATAACGCTCGAAGAAGCTATTCCCATTGTAGTGGAAAAGCGCGAAGCGAAAGAAAAACGCACCATCAAAGTTTTCGAAAAAGAAAAAATACAGGTGTTGCGTGGCCCGTACGGACCTTATATCAAACAGGGATTGCGCAATTACAAACTGAGCAAAGAGCAACAGGAAAGAGCGGAAGAACTGACGCTGGAAGAATGTTTGAAAACCATTGAAGAACTGAAAGCAAACCCGCCGAAGAAAGTGCCGAGGAAGAAGAAGGCGGGGTAAGGGGGCTGAATTGTTTGGATCTTTCACTGTAACATCCTACTGCTGTCAGGATAAGAAAATAATATATGCTTATCCTCAAATTCCACCTCACCGAAGAAGAATACTTCGACTACAACTATTACACCGCCTGGGCAGCGCCCAACAAGCGCAGTTACCGGATACGCTATTATCTGAGCGTATTCCTGATCTATACGGCCATAGCCGCCTTATATGTTTTTACCATTCACAGTCACCGGATCCTTGTTGACCTCATCATCTTTTCAGTAATAGCCATTGTGTATTTTCTGCTGGTGCCGGTACTGATCAAGCGGTCCATTCGCCGACGCATACGCGATATCCTGGCACAACCCGAAAACAGTCACGTGCTGGAAGCATCCGAAATCGTTTTGATGGATACCGGCATCATTGACAAAGACAATGCTTCCGAATCCCGCTATTCCTGGGAAGCTATTGTACGCAAGGCAGAAACGCCCACCTCCTGGTATCTGTATACGAATTCCTGGCATGCCATCGTTATACCAAAGCGGGTAGTCACCAACCCGCAGGACAAAGAGGAATTGCAACGCCTGTTCGATGAGCATTTGTCGCTCAGCTCAGAGTTTGCCAATCACGAAAACCTGTAAGCATTCGCTTTCACTTACCTGGTTATACAGGCACAAATGTGAATTTGTGGAAAAAAACTCTTAAAATATATTTTAAGTTGCCCGATCTTGACCACATTATACCATAAGGTCTGAAATTTGAAGTATAGAACAACAATGGAAGAAACCCGGGAAATATCAGCACTGTTTCATCTCATAGACGATCCTGATGAGGAAGTCTTCAATGCCGTGTCGTCCCGCATTATCGATTATGGTAAAGGAATTATTCCGAACCTGGAACATTTGTGGGAAAACACGATACGCGAAGATGTGCAGGAAAGGATCGAGCTGTTGATTCACCGGCTGCATTACCGTGATCTGACAGAAGAGTTTGAACAGTGGAATAAAAATATTCACCAGGACCTCCTCACCGGAGCGTTGCTGGTGGCGCGTTTCCAGTATCCTGATCTCGTTACAGCACAGGTATACCAGGACATTGAAAAATTGCGTCGCAATATCTGGCTCGAGTTGAATAATTATCTTACACCGCTGGAGCAGGTAAATATTCTCACCAGTATTTTGTACAATTATTTCAATCTGCGCGGCAGCGAAGTGGCGTACCAGCATCCGGAAGAGTTTCTGATCAACAAACAACTGGAAACCAAACGCGGCAACACCATTGCCAACGGTATCCTGTACCTGATATTAAGTGAACTGCTCGACGTGCCCGTGCGGGCCATCAATATTCCGCGGCAGTTTGTGCTGGGTTATTTCAAAGCTGATTACGATTACACGCGTCATACCGAAAACCCGCTGTACAAAACCGAGTTTTTTATTGACCCGCTCAGCGGACAGGTATTTACCCATAAGGATGTGGAAAATTATTTCAAGCGCATCAATGTGCCGCCTGTAGCCGCCTACTTCAAACCCATGAACAATAAAAAGGTGATTCAGACACTGCTGGAAGAATTCAGCAAATGTTTTGAAGATGAAAAGCACCGCTACAAACAGCAGGAACTGCTGGCGCTGGCAGAAATGATCAGTTCCAATGAATGAATAAAAAAGGCAGAAGTAATTGACTTCTGCCTTTAAATATTTGTTGTTCTTACTTTTACACGCCGAGACTCCATCCCTGTCGATATTCTCTCTTCACAAACTGGTTCGCTTCGTCAAAGTTGGTAATCTTCATGTTTTTGGCATCCCACAACAATTTTTTGCGACCGGGATATCCTTTTCCGTTAGGCCCTTTGATGTACCAGCTGCGGAGCGCCAGGTTGCCCATCAGTACCGTTTCGGTAAGCGGACCGGCATATTCAAACGGCGAACTGAGTTTCTTTTTACCATAACCGGCAATGCAGGCATTTACCCACTGCAGATAGTGACCTTCGGGCACGCGCTCAATGGTTTCTTTTACTTTCACTTCTTTGGTCCTTGAAGTGGGCAGTAAAGTCGGGTTCATACCGTAAGTGCCGCACATCATTTTACCTTTGGTGCCGATGATGAGCACACCGCAACCATCGCTGTCGCCAAACATTTCATCCGGGCCCAGTTCATCAGGACGTTCAGGTAAAATACCGCCGTCCATCCAGTACAGGTTTACGTCGGGTTTACCGTTCTGACCGGGGAATTTTATTTTGATGCTGGACGCGGCCGGGCAGCTTTCCGGATAGTAGGAAGGACGCCACATTTGTTCGTAAATGGTGGCAACGCTGCATTCCACTTCGCTGGGATAACCAAGGCCAACGGTCATAAAGGCCGGATCAATGAGGTGACATCCCATATCGCCCAATGCACCAGTACCGAATGACCAATAGCCGCGCCAGTTGAACGGAACATATTTTTCATGATATTCTTCCCACTGGGCAGGTCCGAGCCACAGGTCCCAGTCGAGTTCCCTGGGCACTTCTTCCTTTCCTTTCGGTTTGCCAAAACCCTGCGGCCATACCGGGCGGTTGGTCCATACATAGATTTTGGTGGCATCGCCGATCAGACCGGCCCGGTACCATTCCTGCATTTTGCGTACGCCATCGCCGGAAGCGCCCTGGTTGCCCATCTGGGTAACTACCTTGTAGCGCTTGGCCGCTTCCGTTAGCATGCGGGCTTCGTAAATATCGTGGGTGAGCGGTTTCTGTACGTATACGTGTTTGCCCAACTGCATGGCAGCAATGGTGGCCACGGCATGCGTATTGTCCGGCGTGGACACGGAAACCGCATCAATGTTTTTGCCTTCTTTTTCCAGCATTACGCGGTAATCTTTGTAGTAGCTGGCTTTGGGAAAGCGTTCGCGGCTTTTTGCAGCCTGGCGGTCGTCCACATCGCACAGCGAAACAATATTCACGTGCGGACTCTTGGCAAATTCAGTCAGGTCGCTGTAACCTTTGCCGCCTACGCCAATGCCGGCAATATTCAATTTATCGCTGGGCGCTACATAGCCGCGGCCCAGCACATGTCGCGGTACTATAAAAAAGCCCGCAGCCGCCAGGGAGGTATTCCGGATAAAGGCCCTTCGGGAATTTCCCTTGTTTGCTTTCTTCATATGCTTTTAAGATGAATTTGGTTGCTAATTCGATTTAGTTCTGCTAATATAGATTTTTTTTCGACACGATTCAGGTTGAGCAATTATATTGACCGGGGTCGGACTTTTTTTTACACAATTTGATTCCTTAGTGCAAAGCCTGGCTTAAATTTCCAGCTTCCAATTCCCCCTGTATTCCCTCTTCACAAACTGGTTGGCCGGTTCAAAATTCGTAATCTTCATCGCCTGCCCGTCCCATAGCAATTGTTTTCTTCCCGGATATCTTTTACCACCGCTGGCAGTAGTTTCACTGTAATTGAAACTCCTCACCGCCAGGTTGCCCATAAGCACTGTTTCGGTAAGTGGACCGGCTTCTGAAAATGGAGAACTGGTATAGGCGCCATATCCTTTGATGCAGGCATTGACCCATTGCGCCTGGTGACCATCCCATCCTCCCGGCACCAATGGTTTATCGGTGGCAGGCAGCGATACATCCGCCATTCTGCTGGTAGGCAATAAAGTGGGATTACGGCCAAACAAACCCGCCATCAGTTTTCCTTTGGTACCTTCAAACAAAATACCGCCATCGCCTTCACCCAGCTGTTGATCAGGCAATAATTCAGGCGGACGTTTGGGCATGATGCCGCCATCGTACCAGATCAGTTCCACCGCCGGTTTATTGCCGCGGGCAGGGAACTGGATATGGATTTTTGATGAAGGCGGATAACTATCTGTATATACTGCTTCCTGGAAAAAGCCCGTCCATACACGGACCACACTGCATTCTACCGCTACAGGATAACCGAGTTTCAATGCGCGGTAGGGAACATCCATAAAGTGGCAACCCATATCGCCCAGTGCCCCCGTGCCAAAATCAACCCAGCCCCGCCAGGTGGCCGGCAGGTAAGCAGGATGATAATCGCGCCAGGGCGCAGTGCCCAGCCACAGGTCCCAGTCCACTTCTTTGGGTACAGCATATTTGCCGGTGGGTGTAGCAATGCCTTGCGGCCATACGGGCCGGTTCGTCCATACATGCACGGTATGCACATCGCCAATGATGCCCTGTTCAATCCATGCTTCAACATTCCGGGTATCAGTTCCGCTGCTGCCCTGGTTGCCCATCTGGGTAACCACTTTGTATTTTTCAGCGGCTTGCGTTAATATGCGTGCTTCGTAAATATCGTGGGTAAGTGGTTTTTCGAGGTAGATATGTTTGCCCAGTTGCATGAAAGGCAGTGCCTGTACGGCATGCATGTGGTCGGGCGTACTGATGATTACCGCGTCGATTCGCTTTTCCTCTTTGGACAATAATTGTCGGAAATCGCGGTAATAAGGTGCTTTGTCGAATTGTTTTCTTACCGGTGCTGCCTGGCGGTCGTCCACATCACAAAGGGCCACAATATTGGCCACACCGCTTTTGTGTGCCATCTCTATATTCACAGTGCCCTTCCCTCCTACGCCAATGGCCGCAATATGCAGCTTATCGCTCGGCGCCACATACCCGCGTCCCAGCACATGACGAGGTACTATAAAAAATCCTGCTGCCGCCAGGGAGGTATCCCTGATAAAACGACGCCGGGATGCAGATTTCTTGTTCATACAGCAAGACAGTTTTTACCAAGCACTATACGCCAATACCAGGCACTCAATAAAAAGCAAATCACAAAAAGCAATCAACATAGACCGGACAAAAATGTACCGGGTTGCATCCGTTATTTTTTTCTTCGGGTGAATTTGTCTTTTGTGATTTGCCTGTTGTGATTTCTTTACGAAAGGTTTGCCTCCAGTGTAATCTCCATATTCAAAGCCTTACTTACCGGGCAATTGGCTTTCGCATCCTCCGCGCATTCCCTGAATTTGTCGGCAGCTATGCCCGGCACCTTCGCATTCAACACGAGATGAGAACTTTTGATTACGCCTTCTTCCAGCGTTACCGTAGCAGTTACTTCCAGCGATTCCGGTGTAAAACCAGCGCCGCCCAGTACAAAACTCAGCTTCATGGCAAAACAGCCGGCATGCGCGGCTGCAATGAGCTCCTCGGGATTGGTGCCTACACCCTGTTCAAATCTCGACAAATATGAGTACTGCATGTTTTCCAATGCCGTGCTTTGGGTGGTAAGCGTACCCTTTCCTTCTTTACCGGAGCCGTTCCAAACGGCTGTTGCTTTTCTTTTCATCTGTGTAATATTTATATTCGAAAATAATTGCGTTGATAAAAGCCTCCTTTTACGGCTGTGGGTTTAAATATTAGTGCTATTGGTTACGCTACTCCTCAATATTTTTGGTGCCTAAATAAAATACACCATGACGATAACCTGGGATGACTTTGCAAAAATCGACATCAGGGCCGGAACAATTACGGAAGTTACAGATTTTCCCAAAGCAAGGAAGCCTGCTTACCAGTTAACGGTTGATTTTGGGCCGCTGGGCATTAAAAAATCATCGGCCCAGATCACAGCCTTTTACAGTAAAGAAGAACTGGTTGGCAGGCAGGTAATCGCTGTAGTGAACTTTCCACCCAAACAAATTGCCAATTTCCTGAGCGAATGCCTCATATTGGGCATTTATACTGATAAAAATGAAGTAGTTTTATTGCAGCCGGAAAGGAAAGTAGAGAATGGATGGAAGATCGGGTGAGCAGCCATGAACAACTTCACTACATATTATCAATCACCTGTTGGACTGCTGCGCATCAGCGGCACCGAACATTTCATCAGTGAAGTAAGTTTTGTTGACAATCCCGATGAAATTGTCGACAATACCGGTAAAGAACAGCTGCCTCCGCTGGCCATACAGGCCATCGAACAGCTGATCCAGTATTTTCATGGCAACAGAAGGGTGTTTGAATTGCCCCTTAGTCAGCCGGGCACTGAATTTCAGCAAAAGGTATGGCATGAGTTGCTGAATATTCCATTCGGCAAAACGATCAGTTACCTCGAACTCTCACGCCGCCTGGGCGACCCCAAAGCTATCCGCGCTGTAGCTGCAGCCAATGGTAAAAACCAGTTGGCCATTATCGTTCCCTGTCATCGCGTAATTGGTTCCAACCGTGAACTGGTGGGTTATGCAGGCGGTTTGTGGCGAAAAAAATGGTTGCTCGATCACGAAAACAAAGTAGCGAATGGCGTTCAAACGCTTTTTTAGATAAACCGCAACGGCACAGCTTTTGAAAGCAGTGCCAATATATCTTTGTCAATTCATAAGGCACCGCATGGCGGCAAGAATTTCATTACTACAGGGCGATATCACCCAAGTTGCAACCGATGCCATTGTGAACGCAGCCAACAGTTCGCTTATGGGAGGTGGTGGCGTGGATGGCGCCATCCATCGTGCCGGTGGTCCGGCTATCCTGGAAGAATGCCAGAAAATTGTGGACAGACAGGGAGGTTGTCCTACCGGCGAAGCAGTGATTACTACTGCCGGTAAACTCCCCGCTAAATTTGTGATCCATACGGTTGGCCCGGTATGGAATGGTGGTAATAAAAGTGAAAGGGAGTTACTTGCTTCCTGCTACAAAAACTCGCTGCTATTGGGATTGCAGCATGATGTGCGCAGTATCGCTTTTCCGAATATCAGCACCGGCATTTACCGGTTTCCTAAAGAAGCAGCAGCGGTAATCGCCCTACGCGAAGTGAAACTGTTCATTGCAACCCACCAGGCGCCCGACGAAGTGATTTTTGTTTGTTTCGACCACGAAAATTATGCCTTGTACCAGCAATTGCTGAAAGAAGCGTAACAGTACGCTTTCACACCAACACAACAAAAGAACCAATATATCATATGCCATTTAAAGCACTTTGGGTTACTGAAAAGAACGGAGGAAAATTTGAAAGGAATATTATTGAACGATCGGTAGATGACCTGCCGCCGGGCGATGTATTGATTGCTGTGCATTATTCTTCGCTGAACTATAAGGATGCGCTCTCCGCTACGGGCAATAAAGGCATTACCCGCAAATTTCCTCACACTCCAGGCATTGATGCTGCAGGTGTGGTGGAACTGAGCCGTAGCGACAAATTTGCCGTTGGCGATGAAGTACTGGTTACCGGTTATGATCTGGGTATGAATACCGCAGGCGGCTTTGGGCAATTCATTCGCGTACCCGCTGAGTGGGTAGTGATGAAACCGCAGGCCTATACGCTCAAGGAATGTATGATCATTGGCACGGCCGGTTTCACTGCCGCCATGGGATTATACAAAATGCAGTTGCTGGAACAAACACCGGAAAAGGGTCCCATTGTAGTTACCGGCTCCACCGGCGGTGTGGGCAGCCTGGCAGTTGCCCTGCTTTCCAAAGCAGGATTTGAAGTAGTGGCCGTTACAGGTAAACCCAACGCATGGGAATATTTGCAACATCTCGGCGCCGCCCGCATGGAAAGTCGTGATTATGTAAATGACCAATCGGGCAAGGCGCTGATCAAATCACAATGGGCAGGCGCCATCGATACAGTGGGTGGCAATACACTGGTGACCCTGCTCAAAGGTTGCAAAGGTGATGGCTGTGTGGTGTGCACCGGGCTGGTAAGTTCGCCCAAACTGGACGCCACCGTATATCCGTTTATCCTGAATGGTGTGAACCTGCTGGGCATAGGTTCCGCAGAAACGCCCATGACCACGCGACTGGCCATTTGGGAAAGACTGTCCGATGCCTGGAACATCAAGGATAAACTGCATGCCATTGCCAAAGAAGTAACGCTGGAAGAACTCAACAGCACCTATATTGACCAGATCCTGCAAGGAAAGATTATGGGCAGGGTCGTTGTAAATCTGCTTGACTAAACCCCATGGACCTGCTGCACTGGAAAATTATCAACATCATCGACGAAACACCCGAAACGAAAACCTATGTACTGGAAGCAACGGACAACCGCGCAGTGTCCTATGATGCCGGTCAGTTTCTCACCTTCCTGATACCCTTTCGTGGCAGGGAGATCCGGCGTTCCTATTCGCTTTCGTCAACACCAGGCGTAGATAAGCACGTAAGCATCACCGTTAAGAAAAAGATTAACGGTGAATTGTCCCGCTATATTCATGAGAACTGGCACAAAGGCACCCTGGTGACCAGCATCGCTCCTGCCGGATTGTTCCGTATAGCAACCAGGCCCGATGCCAGGCGGCATTTTTATTTTATTGCTGCCGGCAGTGGTATTGTGCCGGTGTTTTCACTGTTGAAGAAAGTATTGCACTTTGAACCGGGCAGCAGGGCAACCCTGATTTACCAGAACTACGACGAAGCGCATATCATTTTTCATACATCGTTACAACAACTGGAAAAGCAGTTTGGAGACCGCTTTCACCGCATCGATCTCTTAAGCCGGCCGCTGCATGCGCAACACAAACCACACCGGCTAAACAATGCCCTGCTGGAAGGATTGATCCGCGCTACGCATCATCTGAATGACACGACCCTGTTTTATACCTGCGGTCCCCTGCTGTTTATGAAAATGGTGGAATTTACTGTGCGAGTAATGGGATTTGCTGCCGAGCAGGTGCGCAAAGAAAATTTTACGGTAGACACCATACCACCGCCGCCATTTACGCTTGAACCGGCGCCGCGCCAGGTGACGGTGCATTACGGGCAGGAAACATTTCGTTTTACTTCGGCCTGGCCACGTACCATTTTGCAGGCGGCGTTGGATAATCATATTGCATTGCCCTATAGCTGCCGGGGAGGAAGGTGCTCTTCGTGCGTGGCGCGCTGTGTGAGTGGGTCTGTAAAGATGAGCATTAATGATGTACTAACGGACAAGGATATGCGGGAAGGGCTGGTGCTTACGTGTGTGGGATATGCGGAGACGGATGTGGTGCTGGAGTTTTGAACCGGCGATGCTGCACGCTGCTTCACTTTAATTTCTTAATAAAACAAACCAGTCTTTCCGCCTCGGTAAAGCCAATGGCTTTGTGAAAATCAATGTTCATCTGGTTTTCTAATTCTGAATCAGACCCCATTTCAGTGCATCCTTTTTCTTTTGCCCAGGCTTCTGCAGCAGCTACCAATTGGGCAGCAACCCCTTTGCGGCGGTATGGTTCCGTTACGTAGATACCTTCAATGTAGCCCACGGGACTGGTTTCACTGCCTTCTACATAATCATGCCGCAGGGTAACCATAATAAAACCCTGGTAAGCGCCATCGTGGCTTTTGTACAACATCATTGCTGCCCGCTCTTTATCCAGTACACTGATTTCCCGATACAGGTTGGCCCGGGGCACTTCATTCCATAATTGCATCGCCAGGTCGGCACAGGCATCCATATTGGATGGGTTGAGCATTTCGATCATACAAGTATAGTGATGAGCATGTTATAGTAGCAAGCTTTACTCATTTCAACGATTCAGCTGAAAACGCCAGCGGCAGCAGCATACCTGCATGGGGTATAACATAGATTTTACCTTCCATACCTCCAAGCACCAGACGGATCGGGTGATTGGCCCTGTTTTCAAACTCCTGCAGCGATTGCCGGCAAATGCCGCAGGGGGCAATGGGTTGATCGGATGGAGCGGCTGCAGACTGATAGCTGATAGCGATGGCCTCTATGGGTACATTCGGATACAGCGAAGCAGCAGCGGCCAACACTACCCTTTCTGCGCATAGTCCTGCAGGAAAGGAAGCATTTTCCTGGTTAGTGCCGGCCACAATTTCTCCATTGGCCATTTTTGCCACAGCGCCCACGAGGAAATTGGAATAAGGCGCATACGCCTGTTCCGTTACAGCCCGCGCCTCTTCCAGCAGCCAGGCATCGTCTTTACCCAACTCTTCGATACTGTCGTATACTTCGAAGGAAAACTTGTACTCCTCTTTTTTCATGATGACACGAATGTACGTCCGCGCATTACGCGAATGCTATTGGTGAATGAAAAACCTGCGTTATTCAGGGAAACGGGTGGTTGATGGCACGTTCGTGAATGCGGTCAACAGCTGCATCAGTTGCGAGGAACTCCTATCCATCGCTGCCTCATAGGTTCATTATGGGCAAGCGATCATTCCCGTCAATGGATGGTTTTGAACAACCGCTTCCATCTCGGGCCGCCCTCCCAGCTCATCCAGATGAGCCAGGCTTCGCCAACGATATGATCTTCCGGCACGAACCCCCAGTAACGGCTGTCCTGCGACCGGTGACGGTTATCGCCCATCATCCAGTAGTAGTTCATTTTAAAAGTATAGGTGGTAGCTTCCTTGCCGTTGATGAAAATTTTGCCATCCCTTTCTTCCCATTCGTTGTTTTCATATACACGGATAGCGCGCTTGTAAAAAGCGATATTCTGTTTATTCAACTCAATGGTGGCTCCTTTTTTGGGTACCCATAATTTGCCGAATTCATCCACCGTCCAGGTGGCCACCGATGTATCGCGCGGAAAAATGCGTGGATCAAATCCCGTGTCCAGCTTCATTTCCATACTGACCACACCCGGTATTTGCTTCACTTTTTCCGCTTCTTCCAGCGTGAGATTGAGTATGTAACTGTTGCTGCTGCCATCCGTCAGATAATCGCTGTTATCCTGGATCCTGATGCCTGCTTCACGCAGTTCGATTTCGCTCAGCAGGCGATTGGTGGTTACCCTGTATTCAGTAGCGGCGGTAGGGCTGATAAATGCTTTTTCACCGTTTACATACAGGATGCCCGAGCGGATCTCTATGGTATCGCCCGGAATGCCCACGCAACGTTTGATATAATTTTCCCGCTTGTCAACCGGGCGGGTTACTACCGTATATTTATCCCATACAATCTGCCTGGCCCGTTCAGCAGCCACCGCGTTCAAACGCTCCTCATCATTGGGAAACTGGTTGCGCAACAGGCGGCGCTGGCGTTGTTCCTCCTCCAGCAGGATATCGTAATACGGGTCCATGGAATCATATTCCTTCGTAAGCGTATCGCCTGCAGGGAAATTGAATACCACTACATCGTTGCGCTTTACAGGGCTTTCAAACCAGCGCGTATAGGGCAGCTGAACAACTTCCGTATAACTTTTGATATTCAGTCCGGGTATGGTATGATGCACAAACGGCACGGCCAGCGGGGTATTGGGAATCCGGGGGCCGTAACTCAGTTTGCTCACAAAAAGAAAATCATTCACCAGCAACGTTTTCTCCATCGACCCGGTAGGAATGGTATAGGCCTCAAAGATGAAAATCCGGATAAGGGTGGCGGCTACCACGGCAAACACGCCGGCATCGATCCATTCGCGGGCAGTGGTTTTGCGGTGGTTTTTTACTGCCTCGAAACCGAGAAATTTTTCATGCGGTTTGGAACCCAGGTAGGGAAAATACAGAAAGGCCACCAGGGCCGCAGCGGCATGCTCCAGGAAACCGAATTTGCCAAACAACTTAACCCATTCCACCAGCAGCCACATGCTGATAAACCATCCTACAATGGGTATGAACTGCCAGAAAAACCAGTGTTTGTGAATGCGGGCGGCTTTAACAATTTCCCATGTATTCAGAAAAGGTACAAATGCTTTCCAGGCAGGGATCCCGGCTTTCTTGAACATTTTGTATAACCCGTACGAAGGGAGCAATACAATGAGCAGTGAAATCAAAATTATTACCAACAGGTCGTGTGAACTCATTCCCGAGCTTTTTATAAATGCGTATGTTCATGGGTTATAACACTTGAAACCCATTTAAAATCTGTTTAACCCACTTAACGCGAATATGTGCGATTTTCTGCGAATATCGCGCATTGGGGGCCAAATTTACGGTAATATTTGGTGTTCAGGGCATTAATGCTGATCAGTGGTTGGTTGCCCTCCCGTAGCCGGCCACGCGGTAAACTAATAACTGATTTTCAAACAAATTAACAACTGCCACCAAACACTATTTGAACGAATGTGTAAGTTGTAATATCTTTCGTTTTGTTACAGACGTATGAATTGTTTTTCTATACGTGATATAGAAAACCTGACCGGCATAAAGGCCCACACCCTCCGGATGTGGGAGCAACGGTACCAGCTGTGCTGCTGCAAACGCAGGCGCAGCAGGCACCGGTTTTACGATAATGAAGACCTGAAATACATCCTCCGGATCGCGTACCTGTACAATAATGGTTACAAGATTTCGCAGATAGTCGGTTTTTCCGAGGAGGAAATCAGGCGCCTTGCCCTGGAACTGAGAGAGAACAGCGACAATTCCGATATATATATTAATCAACTGACGGAAGCTGCCATTGACCTCGATCAGCCCCGTTTTGAAAAATTATTGCACACACTGGTATTGCATGCAGGATTTGAAAAGAGCGTGCTCAAAGTGTTGTTCCCTTTGCTCAAACGCATTGGGGTGCTGTGGCTTACCGGCCATGTAATACCCGCGCAGGAACATTTTGCCAGCGCCCTGATTCTGAAAAAAATGATGCTGGCAATAGATGGGCTGGAAAAACCGGTTTATACCGGCGGCCGCCTGGTGTTGCTGTTCACGCCTACCGGGGAGTTGCATGAAATTCCTCTCCTTTTCATGCAATACATGCTGAAGAAAAATGGCGTGCCTTATATCTATCTTGGCAAGAATGTGAGCCTCGAGATGTTGCAATGGATCTGCTGCAGGCACCCGGTAACACAATTGTATTTCCACGTCATTACGAACCTGACGAAGTGCGATATGAAAGAATATGTGTGCAAATTATCGCAACGCTTCCCCGATAAGGAAATCGTGTTTTCCGGTTCACATGCCTGCCAGTGCCATGGAGCACCGGTGAACGTGCGCCGGCTGGGATGTCATGAAGAGATGATGGCGTTTTGCCAGGAGCATGCGCAACCCATCAACAAAGCCGCCATTTAGCAGTGAACATTGCACTATTTTCGCGGCAATACATACATCTGCACATCGTCCACATTTATCGTCTTACCCGATAGTATGATCAATCTTTCCACCACATTGCGCAGTTCACGAATATTACCGGTCCAGTTGTGTTGTTTCAATGCTTCCAGTGCTTCCTTATCAATCGTTTTACGGGCAATGCCGTAATCGGAACAAATATCCGTGAGGAATTTGTCTACCAGCAAAGGAATATCGTCTCTCCGGTCGTTGAGTGAAGGCACGTGTATGATGATAACGCTTAAACGATGGTAGAGGTCGAGACGGAAATTCTTCTCATCTACTTCTTTCAGCAAATCTTTATTGGTAGCGGCAATTACCCTTACATCCACATTGATGTCCTTATCGCCGCCCACCCTGGTGATCTTTCCTTCCTGCAATGCCCGCAGCACTTTGGCCTGCGCATTGAGGCTCATATCACCAATTTCATCGAGGAAGAGCGTACCGCCATGCGCCTGTTCAAATTTTCCGATACGTTGTTTTACTGCAGAAGTGAAAGAGCCTTTTTCATGACCAAATAACTCACTTTCGATCAGTTCACTGGGAATGGCCGCGCAGTTCACTTCCACCAGCGGGCCCGAAGCACGGTTGCTCTTTTCATGTACCCAACGCGCCACGAGTTCCTTCCCCACCCCGTTTTCACCGGTAATCAGGATACGCGCGTCCGTAGGCGCTACTTTATCGATGGTTTCTTTGATCTTGATGATAGGGCCTGATTCGCCGATCATTTCCTCCACCTTACTCACTTTCCTTTTCAACACCTTCGTTTCCGCCACCAGGTTGGTCTTATCCATGGCATTGCGGATGGTGATCAGCAAACGGTTCAGGTCTGGCGGTTTGGAGATGTAATCATAGGCCCCTTTCTTTACAGCTTCCACGGCCGTTTCAATGGTACCATGGCCGGATATCATGATCACAGGCACATCCGGGTTGGCTTCCCGCGCCTTATCGAGAAATTCTATGCCATCGAGTTTGGGCATCTTGATGTCACACAACACCACATCGTAATTCTTCTCCTTGAACCGCTTCAGGCCTTCTTCACCATCGCCCGCTTCTTCTATTTTGTAGCCTTCATATGAAAGGATTTCAGACAAAGTCTTCCGGATTGCTTTCTCATCATCAATTATCAGAATGTTTGACATAAGTTTTTAACAGGCTTTTGCTATGGAAAAATTGGAGGGGCAACTCTCATCACGAAGCTCAAAAATAACCAATATGCAGGTTCAAAGATTCTTTCCTGTCATTTTCCCCTTTTTCCTCAGTTGTTTTTCCTCCCCGTCCCATTCTTTTAAAAATGCCGGTGTTGCCCCTGGCGTGATGGAAGGGGTAACCATCAACTGCCCGTTTCAACCTTTTAAAATTATCGGCATTGTCCCGGGTGCGATGGAGGGGGTAACGATCAGCAAACAGGTGGCCGATATACCGCCGCCTGAAGGATATACCCGCATGCAGGCTGATGCAAAATCTTTTGCAGCCTGGTTGCGCAAGGTGCTCCTGAAGTCAGACAGCCGCGTATACCTGTACAACGGGCAGCTAAAAAGCAACCAGCAGGCGCAGTATGCAGTGCTCAACATCCGGTGGGCAGGAAAGACCTGCAGCAATGTGCCGATGCCGTGATGCGCCTGCGGGCGGAATACCTGTATGAGCACAACCGGCTGCCGGAGATTTCCTTTTCTGATAATAATGGTAAAAAATACAATTGTCCGAAGCAGGCAGACCGCCAGCAGTTTGAGCGCTACCTCGAACAGGTTTTTACCTGGTGCGGCACGGCTTCGCTCGAAAAGCAACTGGTGGCCGTGCAGCAATTTACCGATATCCAACCGGGCGATGTACTGGTCCGCGGCGGGTTTCCCGGCCATGCGGTGATTGTTATGGATATGGCGCAAAACAGCGAAGGTCATAAAGCCTATTTGCTGGCACAAAGCTATATGCCTGCCCAGGACATCCATATCCTGAAAAATCCCCGTAACGAAGAGATTTCACCATGGTATTTCGCAGAAGATAAAAACCTGATTTACAGCCCGGAATGGACATTTTCTCCAAAAGAATTAAAAAGATGGCCGGGAGAAGAGTAATAACAGCTTGCAAATGCCGTTTTAGGATATTATTTTAGGACCGATATCTTTTGCAAAACCCAGTTAAAAAACAGTAACTATGAAAGCTCACGCGAACGTTCGCAATGAACCTTCAGTTAGTCCCGTCATTAAAAAGGTGGCTATTCTGGGAGGATTCGCCTTAACCTGCATGTGGTTATTCCTGGAATTCTGCTCTACCATAATGAACTTATTCCAATAATAAACTGATTGAATATAGAGCAAGCAATTGCCCCGCTTACGCGGGGCTTCTGTTTTTTGTATGAAAAGATAAAAGGGTTGAATTGTATTATGGATACAATTCAACCCTTCATCATTATATTATTAACCGTTTATTTCTGCAAATACATCACCTCTTTTACCAGCTTGATGGTGCGCGGCACATCGGGCAATGCAGCCGCTACGAGGTTGGGCGCATAGTGGAGCGGTGCATCGGCGGCGGTAATGCGGCGAATGGGCGCATCGAGATAATCGAACCCTTCTTTCTGAATGCGGTAAGCCAGTTCAGAAGATACCGAACACATAGGCCATTGTTCTTCCACGATCACCAGGCGGTTGGTTTTCTTTACGCTTTCCAGTACGGTCATCCAGTCGAGCGGACGGATGGTGCGGAGGTCAACCACTTCGGCACTGATATTTTCTTTTTCCAATTCAGCAGCAGCAGCCAGGGCCACTTTCATCATTTTGTTGTACGATACAATGGTCACATCGCTACCCTGCTTTTTCACATCGGCCTTGCCAATGGGAATGAGGTATTCTTCTTCGGGCACCTCCCCTTTATCGCCATACATCACTTCACTTTCCATGAACATCACCGGGTCGTCGTCGCGGATGGCCGATTTCAGCAATCCTTTTGCATCGTAGGGGTTCGACGGAGAGATTACCTTGATACCGGGAATGTTGGCATAATAGCTTTCAAAAGCGGTGGAGTGCTGGGCGCCCAACTGACCGGCAGAACCGTTAGGTCCGCGGAAAACGATGGGACAACCAATTTGTCCACCACTCATTGCCAACATTTTAGAAGCTGTATTTAAAATTTGATCTAAAGCCAGCACAGCGAAGTTCCAGGTCATGAATTCCACAATAGGACGCAAGCCGTTTTGAGCAGCGCCCACACCGATACCGGCAAAACCGAGTTCGGAAATGGGGGTATCGATCACTCTTTTGGGACCGAATTCTGCCAGCATGCCCTGGCTCACTTTATAAGCGCCATTGTATTCAGCTACTTCTTCACCCATTAAAAACACGCGCTCATCTCTTCTCATTTCTTCCGACATCGCTTCGCGCAAAGCATCGCGAAATGCAATAATTCTTGCCATTCCTGTAATGTTTATAAAAAATTACCGCAACGGATAAAAACTATGGTCTGTTGCGGGCACGCAAAATTATTGGTTGAGAAGCAGATAAACAAATATTGCCGGGAGAGTATAATGGATTGGAGGTGATTGGTTTTATTGTTACGCTGGCTATTCACCCCAACTTTCCGCCCACAGGTCAAAGAAATTTTAAATGGGCACACGCCGCAGGTAGGTTTGTGTGAAAACAATCATATGGGCACTCCAACGGTTCGACAAGCTTACCTGGACTGGCTGCGCATCATGGCCATCATCGGGGTTTTGGTTTTTCATGCAGCCATGGCCTTTGTGGCCGAATGGGAATGGCATATCAAGAACAAAGAAACCAGTTACCTGCTGCTGGAATTTAATTTCTGGCTGAGCCGGTTTCGCATGCCATTGTTGTTTTTCATCTCCGGGGCCGTTTGCTTTTTTATTATACAAAAGAAAAGTGGCGGACAATTTATCGGCCTGCGTTTCCGGCGACTCTTTCTTCCATTATTATTTGGCATGCTGATCGTGGTGCCCCCGCAGGTGTACCTGGAAAGAGTGACACAAGGCTATACCGGCAATTACCTGCAGTTTTATGGTACGCTGTTTACTACCGGCGCCTACCCTGCCGGCAACCTGAGCTGGCATCACCTGTGGTTTATCCTGTACCTTTTTGTATACGATGTGGTATGCGCGCCGCTGTTTGTGTGGACGCTGAGCGAAAAAGGTAAAAATTGGTTGCAACGCCTCCACTGGCTGTCCAAAGGGAAAAATATTTACCTGCTTATGCTGCCTTCCGTTATATGGCGTACAAGCCTTACCCTGCGTTTTCCTTCTACCCATGATTTTATCAACGATTGGTGCGACTTGTTTTATTGGTTGTTTTTCCTGTTGGCGGGGTTTCTGTGCATTACACAATCCGGGCTGATGGACAGTCTCGAACGCAACCGGCGCACTTCGTTGGCGCTGGCCTTTCTTACTTTCATAGCCATCAACGTAGTCCGCTGGAATGATAGTGAACCATGGGATACCTTACTAAACTGGCGGAGCGATGGGCGAACCTATGCTTACCTGTCGCTGTATGCTATTACCGCCTGGTGCTGGGTGTTTGCGGCCATCGGGTATGGAAAAAAATACCTCAACAGGACCCACCGCATATTGCAATATGCCAACGAAGCCGTATATCCCTTTTACATTTTACACCAAACCATCATTGTAGTGATTGTATTTTATGTGGTGCAGGTGGAAGAAAGCATCCTGGCAAAATACCTGTTCACAACAGTGCTATCGCTGCTGGTTTCCATGTTGATCTATCATTTGTTCATCCGGCCATATGGAGTGATGCGCTTTTTGTTTGGTATGAAACCTAAAACAAAGGCTACACGAAAGGAACTGCCAACTGAACCGGAGAAAGCTGCACCCACCATCATTGCAGCAGAAGCAATACAAATATCGTAACTTGAAAAAGGCAGCATGAAATACTTTACTCGTTATATATCGCCCGGCTTATTCGGATTGCTGATCTACGCCACCATACGCATCCTGAACGACACCGTGTCGGGGTTTAAATTCTGGCAGCGTCCGTGGCCAATCAGCGCCATTGAGATCTTGTTTTGCCTGGCATCCGGGTATCTGTTGTTTTTTGTGTTTGACCGGCTGTTCCGGTACTTTGATAAGGACCTGGCCAAATCGGTGGGATATAAAACGGTGTTGCGTGAATTGCTATGGGTATGTATTGCTACGGAAGTATGCACTAACCTCCTTATCACGCCCATGGTGGCACTGACAGACGATGGACTCTCGTGGGGCGATGTGGCCGCCATCAATATCATTCCCCTGCTGTATTGCATGCTGTATTACGCTATTGTGCGAAGCAATAAATTACTGCAAGCCTATGTGCTCAATAAAATGCTGCTGGAAAAAATAAGCAATGACCAGTTGCAGACAGAACTGAAATTTCTGAAGGCCCAATATCATCCGCATTTTTTGTTCAATGCGCTGAATACCGTGTATTTCCAGATGGATGAAGATGTGCAGGCAGCCAAGAAAAGCATCGAGCAATTTTCAGAACTGCTCCGTTATCAACTGTACGATCAACGGCAACAGGTGCCGGTAAGCCAGGAGATTGCCTATCTGAAAAACTTCATAGAATTGCAGCAGGTTAGAAGCAGTGAGCGATTACAATTGCAGGTGGAATTTGACGCTACGCTGAACGGTCAGCAGGTATACCCGCTGCTGTTTCTGCCTCTGGTTGAAAATGCGTTCAAATATGTGGGCGGGGAATATCGCTTGTATATCGGCGCATCGGCCAATGAAAAAGAAATCACCTTTCGCGTGGAGAATTCTTTACCTGAAGCGTACGATACAGTAATGAATGCAAACAAGGGCAATGGCATCGGGTTGGAAAACCTGCGCCGGCGACTGGCATTGCTCTACCCGGGCAAACATCGCCTGGTAACAGAAAAAAGAGACAATACATTTTTTGCAGCGATGCATCTTACACTACAATAACAGCAGCATGAAACCAACCATTTCGTGTATAATAGTGGATGATGAGCCGGTGGCCCGGAAGGGATTGCAGGGGTATGTGGAAAAGATCGATTTCCTGTTGCTGAAAGGTGTATGCGAAAATATGCTGCAACTGAATTCCCTGCTGAAAGAACAGCCCGTAGACCTGTTGCTGCTCGATATAGAAATGCCCTATATTACCGGTATCGATTTCCTGCGCAATACGCCCCGGCCGCCCAAAGTAATTTTCACCACTGCCTATGAACAATATGCCCTGCAAGGATATGAACTGGATGTGCTGGATTACCTGCTCAAACCTATTTCCTTCGACCGGTTTCTGAAGGCGGCCAACAAGGCATATGATTATTTTCGTCCCGAACAGCCACGCGACCAGCAGTATATTTTTGTAAAAGCCGATGGCAGGTTGGAAAAGATCAGCTTCAGTGATATTTTATTTATTGAAGCGCTGGAAAATTATGTAGCCATTTACACCCCTGCCCGAAAAGTGATTACACACTCCACGTTAAAAGGCATACAGGAAACGCTGCCAACGGCACAGTTTATTCAACCGCATAAGTCGTACCTCGTAAACATTGGTCATATCAGCTCCATTGAAGGCAACACCCTGCATGTAGGCACGTACCAGGTGCCCATATCGAAATACCTGAAGGAAGCCATTCTGGAAAAGATTGTAAACAATAAACTGCTGAAGCGTTAGCGTAGTGCGTGCAGCATGTAAATTTCCGACAGCACGTAGACGCCTTGCACCGTTGCCCAATTTTTGCCGCCTTTAATCACTCACTCATTGCTGTGTACTGCTTACATTAAAACCGCTACCGGGTTACGAGCGGCCCGTGTACGATGCTATTGTTGAAGCTGCGGCCGAAGAAGGCATGAAAGTAACCGGTCCTGTTGGCCCCATGGTAAAATTGCCTGCTGCCCTTGCCGCCCGGCAGCAGATAACAAACGAAGGACTGCCAATAACATCAACGAAGCTGCCTTATGAAAGACAAGACATGTGTGTACCAGCGTCTAAACATCTTTGTGGTAAAAAATGAGGCTGTCGGAAATTACTCCTGGACAGCCTCTTTATATCTGATTAACTGCGAATGAATGATGGGGCCGGCAATATGCCCTTACCGCGCACGGCTCTTCTTGGCCTTGGCGGTTTTACTGCGCGAAGTGGTTTTGCGCGCACTGGAGCTTTTGCTGGTGCGTGTGGATTTTGCGCTCTTTTTGGCGCTGCCATTGCCTGATGCATTGGAACGGCTGGCCGTTTTGCGTGCGGCCGTACGGCCTTTTTTCCTTCCTTCGGGAATTTTGCGCACGCTGATGTCTTCTTCTTCTCCGCTTTCAGCTTCCACGTTCAGTCCGCCAACAGCAAGTTCAGTAAGCAGTCCGTCAGCCTCATACTCTTCATCGAGCGTTTGCTGCAGGAGTTTTTCCACTTCTTTCAGCTTCAATTCACGGGCATAAGCGCAGGCAGTGCCATAGGCAGAAATTTCATAATGTTCAATTTTCTGCGCGGCGGCCGTGATGGCGGCGTCCATTACTTCGGGCTCCATGTCTTCGTTCATGATCTTCTGCCCTTCTTCAATCAACCCCTGCATACCGAGACATACGGTGTCTTCTTCCTCTATGGAGGCGCCGCTTTCTTCGAGGAGTTTCTGCACTTTGTCGAGCCGTTTCTTTTGTTGCTCGGTTATTTTCAGGTGCTCATTGAGCGTTCTTTTCAGTTCCTGGTTTTGCGCTTTCTCTATCATTTGCGGAAGAGCTTCGATGATTTGTTCTTCGGCAGAATACAGATCTTTTATTTCATGCGCAAGCAGGTTGTTAAGACTATTCATTTTCATAAATGTTTTATTACTGGTATAAAAAAAATCGTGCCATTGGAAGGAAGGACGGTTGGGAGGGCCCCCGACTTTCCGGCCATTTCTACTAATTGCAGCCAACTTATTCCCAATAATTATGCTTTCTCAGCAAGCTCTTTAATCTCTCTTACGATGAGCACCTTGCTGCTGTCATCTTCCAGGGACCGGTATCCGTAATCATAGCAAAAATGGTAGGTTTCACCTTTGAGGTTGGTATAGGTATGGGTAAAATACCGGAACCGGAAACCTTTGCCCTGCAGTTTGTCTTTGGAGATCATGCAGGGCTTCGTTCTGCCCGCCAGTGTTTCCTGCAGAATGCGACGGTTTTTGCGCAAGGCATTATTGATTGTCCGGACCAATGGCGAAGCATCGCGGTTGATCCGGTTATTGTACGTATTGCGGCACGAGGAGTTGCAAAATTTTTTATCCGCACGCCCGCTAATTACCCGGTGGCACGCCAGGCAAATCCTTCCTACAGTTTTCGTTGTCATAGGACGAGCCATTAAAGCTTGAAAATTAACGAAAAAGCCGTTTGTAAGCGTTTACAAACGTTTACAAACGCTTACAAATGTATATAAGTGTTTGAAAACGTTTATTGTTAAACGTTATTACGAAATTTGTGGGGCTGGTTCGGGAAGTGAACCGGCGTATCTCTGAACAATCAAAAAGCAAGTGCTATGTACACTTTGAAAAACCGCGTGCAACTGATCGGTCAGTTGGGCAGCAAGCCGGAAATACGCTATACAGAAAAAGGGAAAAAATGGGCGCGTTTCTGTATAGCCACCAGTGAAAGTTATCGAAACAACAATGGTGAAAAGGTGTTGGAAACCCATTGGCACAACCTCATTGCATGGGGGAAGCTGGCAGAGCTGGCCGCCAATTACTTCTCAAAGGGCTGTGAAGTGGCCGTCGAAGGCAAATTGCTGAACCGCCCCTACACAGACAAGTATGGGAAAAAAAGGATGGTAACCGAAGTACTGATCAGCGAAATCCTACTGCTCGATGGCAGGAACTAATGGCACAGGCAAAAAAGTATCCGCCACTGAAAAACAGTGGCGGATACTTACAAGGGAAAAATGTTGCTTATTGAAGCATGGGATCCAAGAATATAAGGTGAACACACATCCGTCACTATTTCCAATGGCGGATATTTATTAAGAAGCTATCTTCTGCCCGCTGAGAGGAATTGTTTGTACAATGCTATCCTGTGCCCTCCCGTTTCTATTTGCCTGAAAAAATTTTTCAATTCCTGCTTTCCCTTTTATTTTGAAGTAAAAGTTGTTTTAATGCGCAAAACGCTTGTTGGTGGCTTCCTGTTTGCCGGCTTGTTGGTGGGTGGCATATTCCTGCTGGTGCGCAGTTGCCTCTCGCAATACGATGAACGCTATGCCTTGTCCCCCGCCCTGGTTTTCGACAAGCAGGAACAACCGGTATTGTTCAGCATAGTAAAGTTTGAAAAAACCACCTCATTTTCGCAACATGGGGGAATTATTCAACGATCTGTGAGCACATGGTACTACGTGCAGAGCAATGACGGCAAAACCGGTAACCTCATCGGCCGTAAAAAAATCAAACATCACAGCGATATTCCATTCTTCCCCGTAAAAACGCTGGGCATTGCCGCAGACGCTGCATGGGTATTGATGGGCGAAATCATGGCATTTGATCCCCATACGCTTGCTGTAAAAGCAGATCAAACCACGCTAGAAAACAAAAATCCCGCGCTGAAAGGAATGTTTCCTCAGGAAGAACGATTCTACCGGTTTAATCCCGCCGACCAACATATCTATGTTACAGCCAAAGATGGCGTGCAATGGAAAATAAACTGTGCCACACTGGAAGCCTCCACCGCCAGTCAGTATCCCCCGGAAAACAGGATCAAGGCTGTGTTGCAACAGACCAAAAGTGAACAGCAGGCCATCCAAAACATACTCGATTCGCTGGAGCGGCCGTCATTTACCTATACCAGTCAGGGCCGCCAGGCGCAGCAACAGTGGTACAGGTACCGCGACAGTTTACAACAAATAGTTTTCTCCCTGCGCAATATCGAATCTGCGTACAAGCAGTTGCAACTTACGGTAGAGCGGCTGCAACGAACAGGTAATACATTCGCCCGGATCAAAAACAACCAGGACACCTGCGCAGGCCGCTGGTTTGGATTGTATTCAGCAGATGAAATGCGCGAACTGTCCGACCGACTGTCCATGCACACGGCAAATGGAGAAACGGCGCGCAGGCTGTTCCATACCGCCCCTTATGAGGCAGACAACAGGGGCAGGCCCTCCATTCAACTGAATCGCGCTACTGTTTCTCACAGGCAGGTATTCCTGCAAGGTGGCTTCTTATTGAACAAACAAACTGGTTTACCCATTCGCCTGCATCATCCTGAAGGCGCATTGGTGGTGCATAAAGACCAGGTGGGAAATGAAGGAAAAATTCTTGTATCCCGTATCGATTTTGAAGGCAAGTTGGTATGGACCGTACATACCGAATTGCGCGATTGGGCAGACTGGCAATTAACCGATACCCATCTGTATGTTTCCGGTAATCACCTGAACAATGGCAGCAATGATAAGGTAACGATGATGTGGAGTATCCCGCTTGCAACAGGTAAAGCCGCAAGGTTTTATTTCAATGAATAAATGCTGGTTCCAGGAGACAATAAAACATATGGGTGTAAGTGCAGGCTATAAAAATAACAAAACAGTTTTCCCAAACTTTTGGAATTCCATACCATTGATAGATGGAAGGAAAAGTTAATCGCCCTTACAGCATTGAAGGCATCAGCGGCACAATGGCCTACCCTGCTCCTGCACTTTATACCGGAAACTTTACCCAAATCCTTTTATAAAAAGTACCAGATTGGCTTGAACGCCCTTCGCCATAAAAACAACCTTCCTGTTGCTTCGGGTAAATATTCCTCCAAACCCCAGGAAGGCGTATCAATATCGATGAGGTGAAAATATCCTTACAAATTTTCAATTACCATCGCGCTCGCTCCGCCACCTCCATTACAAATGCCGGCAGCGCCGTATTTCGCATTGTTTGATTTCAGCACATTGACAAGCGTAACGATGATGCGTGCACCGCTGCATCCGAGCGGATGTCCCAGTGAAACAGCCCCGCCATGCACATTCACCCGCGCCGGGTCCAGTTTCATTCTGCGCGTATTTTCGATGCCTACTACTGCGAATGCTTCGTTCAGTTCCCAATAATCGATGTCTTCCATTTTTAACCCTGCTTTGGCCACTGCTTTGGGAACTGCCAGCGAAGGCGTGGTGGTAAACCATTGGGGCGCCTGTTCTGCATCTGCATACGAAACCACCCGGGCAATGGGTTGAATTTTCAGTGCATCAGCTTTTTCGCGGCTCATCAATACCAGTGCAGCAGCGCCATCATTCATGGTACTGGCATTGGCCGCAGTAACGGTGCCGTCTTTTTGAAACGCGGGGCGTAAAGAACCGATCTTGTCGAATTTTACATTCCACGGTTCTTCATCTTTCGTAACAATCACCGGTTCCCCCTTTCGGGAAGGAACTTCCACGGGTATCACTTCGTTGGCAAATTTGCCTTTTTCCCAGGCGGCCTGACTGCGTTTATAACTTTCAATGGCAAACGCATCCTGCTCTTCGCGGCTGATGCCGCATTCCCTGGCACACAATTCGGCGGCATTGCCCATGGCCTGGCCATCGTAAACGTCGGTAAGACCATCTTTGGCAAGCCCATCAATCAAAGTGGTGTTGCCATACTTGTTGCCCCAGCGCAGATTTTCTACATAGAAAGGCACATTGCTCATACTTTCCATACCACCGGCCACCACAATATCTGCATCGCCCAGTGCAATGCTTTGTGCGGCCTGTGCAATGGCTTTCATACCGCTGGCGCAAACTTTATTTACGGTAGTGCAATTCACACTGTCGGGCAATCCGGCAAAACGCGCTGCCTGCCGGGCTGGCGCCTGACCCAGGTTAGCCTGGATTACGCATCCCATCAATACGTCCTGAACCTGTTCCGGCTGCAGTCCGGCTTTTTGCAAAGCCCCCTTGATGGCAACAGCCCCCAGCATGGTGGCCGATAGATCTTTTAGAGCGCCTCCAAAACTCCCCATCGGTGTTCTGACTGCAGCAACTATGACAACTTCTTTTTTATTCATATAGCAGAATTTGTAAAATTTCCTGTTAAATGGTATTGCATGTAAAACGACGACAAAGATAACGATTGTTAGTTTAGGTTAAGATTTTCGTATCACGTACTGTATGAACGGTTTGAACGCAAAAAACGCTTGCCCGAAAGTGCCCTCAAATGTGAATAGTCTACTAAAACAACATATTTATGCAAATGCCTGTTATAAATATTGGTAAATTGACCCTTGAATTTCAAGACGCCTGTTCCGCCCGGATAAGCGGTCTTTGAATGATAGTATTTGATTTGCCATTTACCAAAACCAACCGACCGACATGAACCCGGAATTTTACAAGCACATTTTCGATACACAGCAACGAACGGAAGTTGTTCCTCCCAACGAAAAGATCGCTTCCTGGGCACTAAAACTGATCTGCCTGCTGTTTCCTGAAAAATCGGAGTGCGTGTTTTCTTCACCCGAAGAAATCAAAGAGGCTTTTGCCGCATTGCAACGCGAACTGGCGGCTTTGCTCAATGCTACCAAAGCCTGCTGCGACGATGACAATACAGAGAAAGCACGTGCATTCTTTCAGCAGATACCCGAACTGTACCGGGTACTGAATACAGATGTGGATGCCATCGTGGAAGGCGACCCGGCAGCGCATAACCGTTTTGAAGTGATACGTGCCTATCCCGGTTTTTATGCCATCAGTTTTTATCGCATTGCACATGCCCTGCTGGACCTGGGCACACCGCTGTTGCCACGTATTATAACAGAATATGCGCATTCACGTACGGGTATCGATATTCATCCGGCCGCAGAGATCGGCGAATATTTTTTCATAGATCACGGCACCGGCATTGTGATAGGTGAAACCTGCATCATTGGCAATCATGTGAAATTGTACCAGGGCGTAACGCTGGGCGCGTTGAGCGTGGATAAGAATATGGCTTTTGTGAAGCGGCATCCCACGGTAGAAGACCATGTGATCATTTATTCCGGCGCAACAATACTGGGTGGCGAAACCATCATCGGCCACCACAGCACCATTGGCGGTAATGTATGGCTCACCAGGAGCGTACCGCCCTACTCCACCGTTTATCACCGCGCATCCATCGACGTAGTAGAACAAACAAATATTTAGTTATGGCAGGAATCGTTGATCTGGTAGGCAATACGCCCATGGCAGAAATCAAAAAACTCAATCCCAATCCAAACGTTACCATTTACGCCAAGCTGGAGGGCAATAATCCCGGCGGCAGCGTGAAAGACCGGCCGGCGCTGAACATGATCCGTTCTGCGCTGGAACGTGGCGATATCAAACCCGGCACCAAGCTCATTGAAGCCACCAGCGGCAATACCGGTATAGCGCTGGCCATGATTGCCCGCCTGTACGATCTTGAAATAGAACTGGTGATGCCGTCTACGAGTACGCGTGAACGTACGCTTACCATGGAAGCCTTCGGCGCCAAGGTTACGCTGCTGGACAGCATCGAGGTTTGCCGCGATTATGCAGAAGAAAAGGCCGCCACGGGCGAATATTATATTTTGAACCAGTTTGCCAATCCCGATAACTACCTGGCCCATTACAAAACCACCGGGCCCGAGATCTGGAGGGACACCAACCAGACGATTACCCATTTTGTGAGCAGCATGGGTACCACGGGCACCATTATGGGATGCTCGCGGTTTCTTAAAGAAAAAAATCCCGCCATCCAGATTGTAGGATGCCAGCCTACGGAAGAGTCTTCCATTCCCGGCATCCGGCGATGGCCGAAGGAGTATTTGCCGAAGATATTTGAACCCGAGCGCGTGGACCGCATTATGGATGTGTCGCAGGACGAAGCTACGCAAATGGCGCGCAAGCTGGCCAATGTAGAGGGCATCTTTGCAGGCATGAGCAGTGGCGGTGCGGCATCGGCGGCTTTTCGCCTGGCGCAGGAACTGGATAAGGGCGTGATCGTATTTATTGTTTGTGACCGTGGAGACAGGTATCTGAGCAGTAATTTATTCGGTTAGGCATACGCTTTTTCAGGCATACTCTTTATTAAACGTACCCTTTATGGCAACGAAATGCTGGTTTGGGCTGGATGCGTTCGCTACGCTTTGGCACCAGCATAACGGATAGACCAATTGTACCTGCCCTGCCTCATTCATACCAACTTTTTCCGCATTCCAAAGGGGAAAATCCCTCCATTTTTGTTGTTTTTCACCTTGCTGCTTAAACGCAGTAGTATAGGTTTGCCCTGTTTTATGTTGGTTTTGCAGCGAGCAATTGGAGTTGGGTTTTGGGTACCATAGCGGTTATCTGATGTCACCAATTCATGCCATGTAGTGGCTACCGGTTCTTTTTGAACCGGATAGCTGCTACGCGGCAAGCTGGATTTTGAGCCAGGCAGTAACGAGGCATTTTAAGAACAAGGCATTTTTTTTGACGGTATCCCGTTTCGTCCAGGTTGTCCATAGTTACACAGCTGAGATTACGATCGCTAATAAACCTAACCATCACATCGGTTACATGGAGAAAAACCATTACCTAACCTTTGAAACAACAGCGCTACCGATTTACTGAATGCCCAACAATTCCACTTCAAAAATCAGCGTGCTGTTCGGCCCGATATGATGTCCCACCTGGCGGTCGCCATATCCCAGCGCGGGCGGAATAAAGAAGCGGTATTTGCTTCCCACCGACATGAGCTGCAACCCTTCCGTCCAGCCCTTGATAACCATATTGAGCGGAAAACTCGCCGGTTGTCCGCGTTTTACAGAGCTGTCAAATACCGTTCCGTCGATCAAGGTGCCGTGATAGTGACAGGTAACGGTACTGGTTGCCTGTGGTTTGGGACCTGCCCCTTCTGTAATGATTTCATATTGCAAGCCGCTGGGCAATGCAACCACCCCGGCTCTTTGTTTATTTTTCTCCAGGTACTCCTGTCCTGCCTTTAAATTGGCCGCAGCCTTTTCATTTTTCAAACGCAATAGTTTGTCTGCAAGTCCCATATTGATTTTTTGCGGCGAAAATAATGCTTTTTGCAAAGGCTTTTCGCCCGCGGCTGCGCAACTCATTCCACCAATATAACTGTCCATGGTCGATAGCATTGTACCTGCGTGGTCACAACAACATCTTTGTGCCGGATCCAAAAAAAGTATAGCATGAAAAGACTGATCATCCCGGCTATTGCATTGCTGGCCGGCACTGCTGCCCTGAATGCGCAGTCAAGTTCCGGATTTACTTATGATGTGCAGCAAATTCCTGTAGCGCCTTTTCAAAAGGTGCGCGTCAATGCCTATGTGCACATAGTGCTGGTGCCCAACGATACATTGCATGGCATTTTTGTAGAAGGTGATGCCTCCATGCTGAACAGCCTTGCAGTATCCAGCAACGATGGCGAACTGGTGACCAATGCCACACGCGTCAATCCTCATCGCGACAACATCGTAGTAACCATACCCGTTAGCAGTCTGAAAACGGTGCAGGTTAAAGGAGAAACAAAGATCGAAACGGTGAGGAATTAGTTTACCTGCAGCAGTTCCCGCTACTACCTGAAAACGCTTACTACCAAACGTTCGTCTGCTTTCCTTACCTGTCAATCACAGTTTAACGGCCATGATTCCGGTCAATAAATTGTTGGGCAGTAAGCGTAAAACCTACAATTCATGGGGTTCAGACGTTGTACTGATGTTCGGCGTATGAAGCTTCTTACCTAATTTTATTTATTCAAAATTTGTAGCGATGAAAGTACCCTTTAGTATTTCGGTAACCAGCAATGTTGAGTTCCCGGTTGAGGTGATTGAAGAATTTGTCAATGCGCGGCTTGAGCACAAAGCTGAAGGGCACGTGTACCAGCCGCAGCCTTCTGCACCGGTATTGGAAGATTTCGAACATATCTATTCCTGCTCTTCACACATCACCGTAAACGGCTATATCGAAATGTCGCCTGCAGATGATGCGGACGCCGTGAGTCGCCTGTATGTCGACAGTCGCTATTGCTTTACCTGTGTGCGCAGCGGCAAAGACCTGTACAGAATGGCGTGGGCTTCCTGCCTTAACTGAGGATACACAAAAAACTACAGGTTACAAAAGACACAGGACCTTACATCCTGTGCCTTCTGTAACCTGTTTCTTATAACTTATAATCTTGTAGCTATTTATACGCCGAAATCGTTTCTATCGTTCCATCTGCATTGTGCTTGAGCTCTGTCACTTTTATGCTGCGCAGATGCGTTTTCCCTCCTGACAATACACTGTCGTGATAAAACAGGTACCACTTACCGTTGATCTCTACAATGGAATGATGGTTGGTCCAGCCTACCACAGGGTTCAGCACCACTCCCTGATAGGTAAAGGGTCCATAGGGACTATCGCCAATGGCATAACAAATGAAATGGGTGTCGCCGGTTGAGTACGACAGGTAATATTTACCGTTATACTTGTGCATCCAGGCGGCTTCAAAGAAACGGCGATCATGGTCGCTGCCTTTGATAGCATTGCCGTCTTTGTCCACGATTTTAACTTCCTTAACCGGTTCATCGAACTGCAACATGTTTTTCGCCAGTTTTGCCACACGGGGGCCGAGCGCCGGCCTGTCGTCATTCGGTTCTACAGCCGAAGTATCATACTGGCCGCTCTGCCACCGTTGTAATTGTCCGCCCCAGATGCCGCCAAAATACATGTAGTGCGTGCCGTCATCGTCACGGAACACGGCAGGGTCTATACTGAAGCTGCCTTTGATAGGCTCTGGCTCAGCCTTGAAGGGGCCGGCAGGGGAATCACTAACGGCAACGCCTATCCTGAACACATCCTGCTTATCTTTTGCGGGGAAATAGAGATAATATTTACCATTGGCATAAGCGGCATCAGGCGCCCACAACTGGCGGCCGGCCCAGGGAATATCCTTGATATCCAGCGCTACGCCATGGTCAGTCACCTTACCTCCAATGCTGTCCATTGAGAGGATATGGTAATCGCGCATGTCGAAATGATCACCTTTATCATTTTCCGGGATACCCGCCTCGATATCATGGGAAGGATAAATGTAAATTTTACCATTAAACACATGGGCAGAAGGGTCTGCGGTGTAAATGTGCGTTACCAACGGTTCGTGTAACGGTACAGGTTCTTTTTGGCTTGAATCGGCTCCTGCCACCTTATCAGTATTGGCAGATTCATTGTTCTGGCAACCGATCGTCAGGGCTGCAATCATAAAGCAACATGCCACTGCACGGGATGAATAGTGGTAATAGGACATCTTTTATATTTTTTTAGAGGAATAAATATAATGAAACGTCCATACGAATACCCGTTATAGCCCTTTATTTTTAATCAGGGAAATGCAATGCAACAATCCGTTGTTGCAGCAACAAAACATTTGTTGCATATTCACTTTGGAAGCAATACGAGGGAGATGGTGCAAAAGAGTGCCCATTTTATGCCAATACTTTATGCAATTTTACTTGTTGCATAAAACTGCCGATGTTATCATCGGCATAGATGCCGTAGGCATCAATGAGCGTACCCCTTTCACCGCTGCTTGTTTCAATGGCAAACAGGATAGACATATCATCCGGATTGGAGATGCCTTCGTACCGGTAATAGTCCGTTACTTTTACTTCATCCTGGTTGTAGTATTTACCGGAAGTATAGGAATACAACCGGCCATCAAGCACACAGAATTCGGATGTAAATCCCCGTTGGTGCAGGTCAGCCAGGTTTTCTTCCAGGCTATCCATATAGGTAAGTCTGTCGTTGGCTGTGGCCATGGGGTCAGTCCGATAGGTATTTCTCTGGTAAGGACTTTGTGTTGCCATATTCATGCAGATAAAATGTTAAACAATTGCCACCCGGCTTATCACAAATTCAACAGCACACTGCCATTTTCTTCCTGTACCGTGTAGGTAGCAATGTTTGTTTTGGCAGGGCCCGCTTTTACCGATCCGTTTACCACATCAAATTGCGAGCCATGCCAGGGACATTGCACGGTACCGCAGATCATGGCGCCGCCTGCCAGTGAGCCACCGCGATGCGGACAATGATCGTCAAAAGCCACGTATCCCTGTTCCGTTCTGCCGAGCACAATCCGTATACCTTTAACATGAATCAGTTTCATTTGGTTTACTTTCAGCTCATCGGTTGAAGCCACCCTGAACGGAGAGGCGCCTTCGCGGATGTGCAGTTCGCTCCATTTGCCGGCATCGGCATAGCGTAGGTCTACGCCTATCTGGTTGCGGTATACGAGTGTGCCGCCGAGCCAGCCGCCAATTGCCAGGAGCACTACGCCTATGGCTTCAACTGCTATTACCAGTTGATGGCTGATATCCTCTTTGTTTTTATAAAACCATATCGCCGCAAAGAGAACGGTAGCTGTTACATTGATCAACCCGTGTTTAATGCCCCGCTTTCTTGCCGAACTTTTGGGCGGCACCGTACCATAAAGATCAATAATGCCGGGAATGGCGGCAATGAGAGCGCCCACCACGCCGGCAATTTCGAGGTAATAGGCGGTAATCCACAATCCGGCATCATCGTATATCCAGGCCAGCACATCAAACACCAGCGTGCCGATAAAGAATGCAAGCGGAAACGCGATGAGAATAGGATGAATGGGATGGCTCTTGATGCGTGCTGTACTTCTCATAATGGACAATTTGGTTACCCCAATACATCAAATTGCTTACCGCTGTGAACCGGCTTGTCAACCATAAGCGTGCCCATAGAGAAGGCAAGCGGAATGGCAATGAGCAAGCGATGGCTCCTGATGTTTTAAAGAAAGAGGCGCAAACGCGTTAACTATTCATCCCAAGCGTGAAGCTTCCCGGCAACCCTAACAAAACATGGGGTAAATTTTTCCCCGCTATGCCCTTTTAAACAACACACGCAACTCCTGCTTCGCCCTTTCCAACAACTTCTTTTGTTTCGCAGACAAAAGCCTTCCTGCACGATTGATATAAAAAGAAAGCATCGACATCGCCGATTGATAAGGCGTGCCTTTCCGGCGCGTACTTTTTTCCGCAGAACGTTTCAACGAGCGCGCAATTCTTTTCGGGTCCTGTGCTTTAAAAATGCCCGGCTGCAGGTCCAGTGCATCGCTGGTTTCCATCACGCTCCTGGACCATTTCCGTACGGGAGTTGTTTTCCTGTTTTGCTTTCCCCGCCGGCCGCCGGTTGATTTTTTTGTCCGGGTTTTTACAGGCATAGCACTCTTTTCCACAACGCAGCAATACTGATACCCTACCCCATCCACAATCACCGCTCATCAATCCCCTATTGCCGTACCGCAGCAAAAAGCTACATTTATAGTACACCCTCACTATATGCTCTACGATCTCTTAAAAAGCCATAATTATCGCCCCGCCGCCCTGCAGCAAACAAGTCTCGGGCATTTCGAAATCATGGTGAGCGTGCATGGCGTTGACACCCGCTTCATCATTGACACCGGCGCCGCCAAAACCGTACTGGACCTCGGCTTTGCACGCGAACAGGAACTGGAAACGGTGGAGACAACTACTTACGCCAGTGGACTGGGTATTGCCAGAATGGTGCTGTACCTGGTTAAAGACACGCCCCTATTCATAGGAGAATTTCCCCTATACGTGCCCGAATTGTATGCAGTGGACCTGCGACATGTAAAACAATCACTGATGGAAAAGGGGATCATGAACACGCCCAATGGTGTGATTGGCGCCGATGTGTTACATCATCACAAAGCCATTATTGATTATGGCAACCAGTTGCTCTACCTGCAGAAACAACCTGTGCTGATAACCGATACGGAATAATCCAATTACTGCTTTAACAATTGCTGCAATACCAGCGCGTGGTTATGTGTTTCGTTGCGCGAAGCATACAGGAGGGTTACTTTGCGGTGTTTCTTTACCAATTGCTTTAAGGCATCAAATGCTTCATTCCCTGCCAGCTCCTTTTTATATTTCTCAATAAACTGCTCCCATTTGGCCGGATCATGGTTAAACCATTGGCGCAGCGCCGTGGATGGCGCCACTTCTTTTAACCAGGTGTCGATGGGCGCCGATTCTTTCTTCATACCGCGCGGCCACAAACGATCTACCAAAATGCGGTAGCCGTCTTTTTCGGTAATAGTATCATATATTCGTTTTACAGCAACGGCCATCGGATAGTTATTTACAACAAGAAGCAACCTTCAAAAAGCGTGCAAGGCTAAGGTAGGACTTTTGTCTGCTGGTTATACAACAAAAAAAGAGAACAGCTTTTAGCTATTCTCTTTATCTGCATGACAATTAGTGTATGGCAGCAATTCCAGGCGGAGGACCTTAATTGGCCATCGGCCTGAAATAAAAACCTTCTTCGTTCAAAATATGTGAATTGGGAACGTAACGCAGTAACGACTGGCGGACCATGTCTTCTGCCGCCTTCTGGTATTTGGCGCCTACCTCAGGCGTTTTCATGGCAAATTTCCAGCTCTGTATTTTAAGAAGGGCAATCTTGCTGGCGTGAGTTACATGATATTCCAGTATCATGCACTTCTCAGCCAGGTAATCCTGGTTGTTGTGTACGTACGGGTTCATAGGGCGTACATTGATGGTTTTGTAACAAGAATATTTGGATGCACTATTAACGATACGGAAAAAAGAAAATTGCATGACAAAAACAGGAAAGCTGCCCTGTAAACCGGCTATGGGATTTCATGGTCATATTGCTACATGGTTACATGGATGCGGCGATCCGAAGTGATAGCAATACAACCATTTAACAATGGCAACAAAATACCATTTCAGCCGTATGATTTTATTCAACCATATTATACTTCCGCAGTATCTCCGTCACTTTATCCAGTGGTAAAGCCACACCGGTATGCCCCTCTTTTCCTTTCACCGTGGTTGCCATAAAAAGAGCGTTCAGTATGGCTTCTTCCGTAGCTTCTATAGTGGCCAGAAACAAGGGAGAGATGGCATCGTTTGGTAATAGTTTTGCCTGCTGCAACCTGTCACTGTTGTGCGGCATGCGCAGGGTGCTGTCGGTACTGAATGCAATCACATAATCGCCGCTGCCATTGGAACCAATGCCGCCCGTACGCGCCATACCCAGGATAGCACGTTTGGCCATCCGCTCCAGGTTGCGCGCATCCACCGGTGCGTCAGTAGCCACTACTATCATTAATGATCCATCAGCAGGATCATTGAGGCGGTTGCTGAGATAATACTGGTTCAGTTCTTTCCCCACCGGCGCACCATTTACCTGCAAAACGCCTCCGAAATTGGACTGCACCAATACGCCAACGGTATACCCGCCCAGTGAAGCAGGCAGTTTGCGACTGCTGGTGCCAATGCCTCCTTTGAATCCAAAACAGATGGTCCCGGTTCCTGCGCCAACGCTCCCCTCCGCTACCCTTCCGGTATCTGCTTTTTGTATAGCTTCCATGATATGCGATGGCCGCACGTGCATGCCCCTGATATCGTTCAACCAGCCATCATTGGTTTCTCCCACCACAGCATTTACCGATTGCACCTGTTCATTGCCCGGTTGCTGCAAGGTGTAACGCACCAGCGCTTCCACAGCCACCGGCACGCTCAACGTATTGGTCAGTACAATGGGCGTTTCCAGGTTGCCCAGTTCCTGCACCTGTGTACTGCCCGCCAGCTTACCAAAACCGTTGCCGGTATAAATGGCTGCCGGCACTTTTTGCTGAAAGATATTGCCGCCATGGGGCAGGATGGCCGTCACACCGGTACGCACCGAATCGCCCTGCACAATGGTGACATGTCCCACGCGCACACCACGCACATCCGTAATGGCATTATAAAGACCGGGAGTCAATACACCAGGCGACACGCCCAGTTCCCGCAACCGCTTACGTTGCTGAGCCTGGTGAGGGATACCAATTGTTAACAGAAGTATAATGCAGCAAATATTTCGCATAATACTCTTATTATCGCATTTTCTCAAAATCCCAGAAACGGGATTGTTCATAGCAAACGGCAGTCAAAATACGAATGAAAACAATGCCGGGCTGGTTTGAGGGAAAAATTTTCATCGTGCTGTAGCAAAAACCAGGTATGTGCACAATGCAGTTATTGCAGGAGGAAAAAAATATTGGAGCACTGCCGATCTTTTGTGGTGACAAAAACTAAATCGTTTTAACAGCAAGAATTCATACATTTACCAATCCTAAATCAAACATCAAAAACCTAATTGCAGTATGGGATCCCTCCAGGTTAAGAAAAATGCAAAAGAGTATGATGCCGTCATAGTCGGTTCGGGTGCAGGTGGTGGCATGGCGGCCTATGTACTGGCAAATGCAGGGCTGAAAGTATGCATCATTGAAGCCGGCCCAAACTATGATCCGAGAACGAATGTTACCCAATTCAAATTCCCATGGGAATCTCCCCGTCGCGGCGCTGCTACCAAATTCCGTCCCTTCGGCGACTTTGATGCCTGTTATCATGGATGGGACATCGACGGCGAACCGTATACCCACAAAGGCGGCACCAAATGGGATTGGTTCCGTGCCCGTATGATGGGTGGCCGCACCAATCACTGGGGAAGAATCTCTCTGCGCTTTGGTCCCAAGGATTTCAAACGCCGCAGTATTGACGGGCTTGGCGACGACTGGCCCATTGGTTATGAAGATGTAAAGCCTTATTACGATAAAATTGACCGCCTCATTGGTGTGTTCGGCAGTTATGAAGGCCTGGAAAACGATCCCGATGGCATCTTTCTGCCGCCTCCAAAACCGCGTTTGCATGAATTGCTCATCAAGAAAGGCGCCAATAAGGTAGGCGTTCCCGTTATATCTTCCCGCCTATCCATTCTTACCAAGAAAATAAATGACGATCGCGGCGAGTGTATTTTCTGCGGTCAATGTAATCGCGCCTGCTCGGTAGCTTATGCCGATTTCTCCTCTTCTTCGGTACTGGTAAAACCCGCACTGAGCACCGGAAACGTTGATTTGATTGTGAACGCCATGGCACGTGAGGTGCTTACCGATAAGGAAGGACTGGCCACTGGTGTGAGCTATGTAAACAAAGATGACCTGCAGGAATACGTGGTAAAAGGCCGCGTCGTAATCCTGGCCGCCAGCGCCTGCGAATCGGCACGTCTCCTGCTCAACTCAAAATCACCGCGTCATCCCAACGGTCTTGCCAACAGCAGCAATGTGGTAGGTAAATACCTGCACGATTCCACCGGCGCCGATATGGGCGGCATTCTCCCCGAACTGTTCGACCGCAAACGGTACAATGAAGACGGTGTAGGTGGCGCGCACATCTATTCCCCCTGGTGGGCTGCCGATAAAAAGCTGGATTTCCCGAGAGGGTATCATATTGAATACTGGGGCGGACAAGGCATGCCTTCCTACGGTTTTGGCTGGGGCATAGAACGCCTCAACGGCAGGTTCCCCGTAAAAGGACAAAAGAAAGAAGCCGGCGGCTATGGAAAATCACTGAAAGAAGATTACCGTTATTTCTATGGCGCCAACGTAGGTATGGCAGGCCGTGGTGAAATGATAGCGGTGGAAACCAACTATTGCGAAATAGATCCCAACGTGGTGGACAAATACGGCATCCCCGTTTTGCGCTTCCATGTTAAACACAGTGAGCATGAGATCAAGCAGGCCAAACACATGAAGGAAACCTTCAAGGAAATACTCACTGCCATGGGCGCCATTATCACTTTTGGAGACGATGATGGTCCGCACAACGACTGGGGACTGAAAGCTCCGGGCCGCATCATTCACGAAGCTGGCACGGTTCGTATGGGCAATGACCCCAAACGTTCTGCGTTGAACAAATGGTGCCAGGCGCACGATTGTAAAAACCTGTTCTGCGTGGATGGAGGACCGTTTGTTTCCCAGGCCGATAAAAACATCACCTGGACCATTCTGGCCCTTTCCATGAGAACATCGGAATATATTGTGGAGGAAATGAAAAAGAGAAATCTCTGATTGGTACATCCTGAACAGGAAGTTTAACAACCCATCACATTTTACAACCATGGACAGAAGAAAATCACTCAAAACGATAGCTGTAGGCGCCCTGGCAACCGGTGTTTTGCTGGACGCCTGTAAAGCACCCGATAAAAAAGCAACCGTTGCAGGCAAAGAAGGCACCAACAATGTTACCATCGACCGTCATCCTGTGGAGACCGAATGGTACAATGAGATCACTGCGAAAACTTTCTTCACGCCGCATGAAATGGCCACCATCACCGTGCTGGCCGATATCATTATTCCCCGCGATGAAGTAAGCGGCAGCGCCTCGGATGCAGGCGTTCCTGAATTTATCGAGTTCATCGTAAAGGATATGCCGCAGCACCAGACGCCCATGCGGGGTGGCTTGCGCTGGCTCGATGTGCAGGCGCTCAAACGGTTCGAAAAACCGTTTAAAGACTGCACCGAACAACAACAACTGGAAATAGTAGACGATATTGCTTATCCGGAAAAAGCAAAACCGGAAATGGCGCAGGGCGTGGCCTTCTTTAACCTCATGCGCAACCTCACTGCTACCGGATTTTATACCTCCAAAATCGGGTTGCAGGATATCGGTTATGCAGGCAACAAGCCCAACAAGTGGAACGGCGTGCCGGAAGACGTATTGAAGCAATACAATGTTTCCTATACCGAAAAGGAACTGAAAGAATGCGCAAAGTATGATGATACGCTCTGACAGAGCTGTATAACGGTAAGCAATAGCGGTACAAGTTGTAGAAAAAAATCCACAAAGTATTTTTTCACGATCGAATAATCAGCCTGCCTACAAAGAAGGTAAGGCTGATTGTTCTTTTACCGGGTTCTTTACCGGGAGATAAAAGTGGAAAGAAGAACCCACGCCCGGTTCACTTTCGGCGGAAATCCAGCCATTGTGATTTTCTGCTATTTTTTTGCAGATGGCCAGGCCGATGCCGGAACCAATGTATTCGGTTTTGCCATGCAAACGCTGGAAAAGCTCAAAAATCAGTTCGGCATATTCCTGCTCAAAGCCAATGCCGTTATCACGCACCGTAATCCTGTAATAATCCTGGTCGACCGCGCCACGGCTTTGCGGTATATCCTGTCTGCCTACCGGTGTAGCGCTAATGTCAATGAGGGGAATCACCCCTTTCTTGGCGTATTTGATGGCATTGCCCAGCAGATTCGACAGCAGTTGCCTGAATTGGAAAGGAATTACATTAGCAACAGGTAACGGACCGGAAATAATTACCGCGCCGCTTTCATTGATCATTTCGCGGAGATCGCGTTTTACATCTTCCAATAATTCGCCCAGGTCAACCTGTTCGAAATTCTTTTCGTTTACTGTTGTGCGACTGAATTCCAGCAGCGAATCGATCAGGCGCTGCATGCGCGCTGCTGCATTGATCATGCGACCGAAATAGTCTTTGCCCGTCTCTGACAGATTGCGTGCTTCTGCATTCAATATCAGGTTGCCAAAGCTTTGTATTTTCCGTAAGGGTTCTTGGAGATCATGACTGGCCACATAACTGAAGGAAGTGAGTTCTTTGTTGCTGCGCTCCAGTTCCCGGTTCTTTTGCAACAATTCTTCTGCATACCGCTGCAATTTGTCTTCGGCCATTTTTCTTTCGGTAAGGTCCCGGAGCACTTTTGAAAAACCGAAAAGATTGTTCTCTGCATCGTGCAGGGCGGTAATCACCACGCTTCCCCAGAAGCGGGAGCCGTCTTTCCGCACGCGCCATCCTTCATAGGTGGCTTTTCCTTCCCTTGCTGCCGTTGCCAGTATTTTTTCCGGGAGGTTCAGCTCCTGGTCTTCCTTCGTATAAAAAATACTGAAGTTCCTGCCTATGATTTCTTCTGCTGTAAATCCTTTGATTTTTTCGGCGCCTTTGTTCCAGTTTTCAATGCGGCCATCCACGCTGAGCAGCATGATGGCGTAATCTTCCACTTCGTTTGTCATACGGTAGTAGCGCTCCTCGTTGATCCTGAGTTGCCGGTTCAGTTTCTGCAGTTCTTCATTGGCCCTTTCCAGTTCCCGGTTGGCTTCCACTAACGCCGTAACATCATGGGCCATGCCCAGCACGCCAAATATCTCCCCATTTTCGCGCCTGATCGGTATCCAGAAGGCCTCATAATATTTGCCGGTGATTGGTGAGGCATAATCTGCATGATGCACCACCTGCCCCGAGAGGGCGGTTAGCAGGTCCTTGTAAGGTTTGGTATCTTTTTTCAGGGGAAAAACTTCGAGGAACTTTTTTCCAATCACATCTTCCCTCTTTAAACCATAGGTGAGTTCGCATTGTTTGTTGAACACCACAAAGCGGGTCTCCAGGTCAAACATGGCAATCAGGTCAACCGAGGCATTGAGAATAGCTTCCACGAATTCGCTTTGTTGTGCCAAAGCTTCGCTAACGGCCGCTACATCCAGGGAACTTCCATCCCCCCTTTCTAATCCCCTTTTTGTTCCATCGGGTGGCATTCTCTTGTTTAAGGTTTTCGACGGCATACAGTAAACTGGTACATTTTACAGGCGCAGGTATACCCCATTATAAAAATTGATATTGATTTCATCGGATTCAGGCCAAGGTGTTCAGGTATTGAAAGTAACGAAATTATACGCTCCACTTTATTTTATCAGTCCGTTTCTCTCGTGAGGGCAGTATGAGATTTTTGCACTTATGCAATTCCCGTACCAGCCCCGAAAGCTTTTTACCAGGCGCCACAACCAACTTCAGTTGACAGTTGGGGTAGGAAAGTTACGGACGTACACAACAAAAAAGCAGCCGTATCAGGGGCCGGCTGCTTTCACATAGTAACCACAAAGTATCAAACCAACTCTTCTTTCGCCGTCTTCATATATTCTTCTATCAATCGGCGTTGTTCTTCAAACGGCACCGGTGCATATTCGTGAAAACGCATCGTGAATTTTGCCCTTCCCTGCGTAATGGAGCGCAGTGAGGAGGAATAACCGTCCAACTCAGCCAGCGGTACTTTTGCAATGACTTTCTGGAAATGTCCCTGCGTATCGATTCCCTCCACAATGGCGCGACGGCTTTGCAGGTCGCCCATAACAGCGCCTGTCAGTTCATCGGGACAAAGCACTTCCACGTGGTTAACAGGTTCCAGCAACTGCGGGTCGGCCTGCTGAAAAGCCTGTTTGAATGCCATAAGCCCTGCAATTTTGAATGAAATATCGTTACTGTCAACCGGGTGCATTTTACCATCGTATACGCACACACGAACATCGCGCACATACGAACCGGTAAGCGGGCCGGTTTGCATTTTTTCCATGACGCCTTTCAGTATGGACGGAAGAAAACGTGTATCGATAGCGCCGCCCACAATACAATTGTAAAATACGAGTTTGCCGCCCCAGTCGAGGTCGTACTCTTCGCGGCCACGTACCGTCAGGCCCTGCGGTTCCGGCATGCCTTCATACCAGGGTTCGATGCGCATATACACTTCAGCAAACTGCCCTGCTCCCCCACTCTGTTTTTTATGCCGGTAACTTGCTTCCGCCATTTTGCGGATCGTTTCCCGGTACGGTATGCGCGGTTTCACAAATTTCACTTCCAGTTTGTGCAGGTGTTCTATTTTCCATTTGGCCACGGCAAGGTGCATATCACCCTGGCAATGGATGAGCGTTTGCTTCAGCTCCGGTGATACTTCTACAATGAACGTAGGATCTTCCTGCCGCAATTGATGCAATGCCTGCGATAGTTTTTCTTCCTCCCCTTTCTTCAGCGATTCGATGGCCACCGTCATATTGGGCGGCGGAAATTCAATAGGCGCAAGCTCATAATTTCGGCCCTTTGCATGCAAGGTATTGTTGACGTGTGTATTTTTCAGTTTCAAGGTAGCGCCGATATCGCCCGCCACCAATTCCTGAATAGGTGTGCGTTTATTGCCTTCAACTAGGAACAACTGGTTGAGTTTTTCGGTAACGTTCGTGCCTTCGTTTTCCAGTTCCATACCGCTTCGTACCGTACCTGAGTATACTTTGAAGTACGATAACTCCCCTACGTGCGGTTCAGTCACCGTTTTGAAAATAAAGATGCAGGCAGGACCGTTGGCGTTACAAGGCAACAATTCACCGCTTTTGGTGCGCTGTGGCGGCATTTCGTTGGCGCTGGGACAAACATTGTCGATAAAGCCCATCAGTCGCCCGCTGCCCATATTGCGTTCTGCAGAGAGACAGAACAAGGGGAAGAGGTCGTGGTTGATCATGGCTTTTTTCAGGCCGGCTTTCATTTCGTCTTCGTCCAGTTCGCCTTTTTCAAAATATTTTTCCATCAGTGTTTCATCGTTGCTGGCCACGGCTTCAATCAGTTCTTTATGCAGTTCATCAGCGCGGGCTTTTTCTTCTTCCGGTATGGGGAGCTTTTCAGGCTTGCCGCCCGCGTCTTTGAATTTGTACATGGTCATGCGCAACACATCGATGATCTCATGAAAACCGGCGCCCTGCTGACGCGGGTACTGTACCACTACTACATTGTTTCCGAAATGTGCTTTTGCTTCGCGCACTGCTTTATCAAAATCGGCATTGTCGTCGTCCAGTTTGTTCACCGCGAAGATCATGGGCGTTTTAAACTGCTCTGTATATTCCCAGATGATATCGGTGCCCACTTCTACGCCCATGGCGGCATTGAGCAGCATTACACCGGTATCTGCTACGCGGAGCGCTGAAATCACTTCTCCTACAAAATCGCCGTAACCCGGCGTATCGATGATGTTGATCTTGTAACCGCGCCATTTGGTATGCATCAATTTGGAGAAGATGGAGTTCCCCCTTTCCTGTTCCAGTTCATGATAATCACCAACGGTATTTTTTTCTGCGATGGTGCCGCGGCGGGTGGTGAGGCCGGCTTCATATAGCATGCATTCCGCCAAGGTGGTCTTGCCTGAGCCGGCATGGCCCAGCAAGACAATATTTTTTACGTGTGAAGTATCGAACTCTGGCATAGCAATTAAATTTTTTGAATGAACAATGATAAGGTCAGCAAAACACGGATACAGGATGTTCCAGGGGCAGCATAACATGCAAAGGGCTTACTGAAGAAGCAGCAACCCTTTCAACTTGGTAGTGCAGGCAGGGCGATTATCTCAATGAATCACCTGGGAAAAATGTTCAAACTCCTGCCGTAGTTCGTGCAGGGTGTGTTCCAGTTGTTGATAATCGTCGAAGAGATTTTCGTGTTGCGAGATCAGCTTTTCGGGAACCGTTCCGTTGTTGGCCGCCATTTCAGATTCCAGCTGACGCTGGTGAAGTTTGATGGCATGTTTGAGGTCGTGGATGTTAACGAGCTGGATGTGGAACTGGTTGTCGAGATGTTCAACTTCAAGAAGAACTTCTTTTTGGGTCTGACGTGCGGCCAGGTCTGCGAGGCGGCTTCTTAACCTGGTGAATTCGTCACGATAAGAACGCAATGTCTCCCTCCAGGCATTGCATTCTTTGGAAAGCTGTGCGACTTCAGTAGTTACCATGGGAGAAAAATTTAGATGAAGAAATGGAAGAAATAAAGAGCTGCAATCTTTTCTAAGGAGTGGATCGGGAGTACAATTCTAATTTACTGAAGTTTTGCGGAAATAGGAGTTAGAAGAATGGGAAATTTTGCACAGGGGTAAAAAGGGGAATGGCTCCGGAACTATCGGCAGTCTGCATTTTTTGCAAGACTTTCCATAGCCCGGAACCATTTTCCGGTTTCCCGATTGACGCAGTGCGCACCCCCTATTGTTCCAGGATTTTGAACCTGAATTGTTGTTGTTTATCAGTTACATGCACGCAATAAATGCCTGCCGGCAGTTCCTGCACCGGCAGCACCAAAGCACCGTTTGACAGGGCCTGCCGCGATATTGTTTTACCATAACGCCTGCTGCATTAAACAAACCAATATGGGCGGTGGCAGGAGGAGGGCTTCACCCGAAAAGGTCGTTTGAAGCACTTTGCACGCTATTCTTACTGAATGTATTTTTAAAAATATTTTTGTATCGAATTTGTATTTTAAGTGTATTTTTTCCTACTGAATTTATATTATTGGTCAGTATTTTTATTTTTTGGCTCAGCAAATAATAGCTAATAAAACTGAGAAAAGAGATTCTGCAGTACCACCATATTCACCACGCTTGATCACTCAACACACCATACAACAGATCCAAAGTCGCATCGATATCATCGATATCGTTGGTAGTTTTGTAAAGCTCAAAAAACGGGGCGTCAATTACCTCGGCCTCTGCCCATTTCACAACGAAAAAACGCCCTCTTTCACCGTTTCTCCCACAAAAGAAATCTATAAATGCTTTGGTTGCGGCCGCAGCGGTAATGCCATCAGCTTTTTGATGGAGCATGAAAAATATTCCTATGTGGAAGCGCTCCGCTGGCTGGCAGCAAGATATAATGTGGAAGTGGAAGAAACCGAGGTAAGTCCTGAAGTAAGACAACAACAACAGGTTGCTGACAGCCTCTACATCATCAACCAGTTTGCCCAGCAATATTTTTCCAAAACGCTTTTTGAAACCGATGAAGGACAGGATATCGGGCTGAGCTACCTGAAAGAACGTGGCTTCCGCGAAGACATCATTAATAAGTTTCAGTTAGGGTATTGTTTACAGGAAAGAGACGCCTTTGCACGTACGGCCATCGCCGCGCAGTATAACCAGGAGTTACTGCAAAAAAGCGGTTTGATCGTAATGCGCGATGACAGACCAGTAGACAACTACCGCGGTCGCATTATTTTCCCGGTGCACAACCAGACCGGCAAAGTGATCGGATTCGGCGCGCGCATTATCGGCAAAAATGACCGTGCGCCCAAATACATCAACACACCGGAAAATGAACTGTACATCAAAAGCCGCATCCTGTATGGTTCTTATTTCGCACGTCAGGCCATAGACAAACTGGACGAGTGTTTACTGGTAGAGGGATATACAGATGTTATCTCTTTGCATCAGGCAGGTATTGAAAACGTAGTAGCTTCTGGTGGTACCTCGCTTACACAGGACCAACTGCGGCTCATCAAAAAATATACATCCAACCTGACCATCATTTATGATGGCGATGCCGCAGGTGTGAAAGCAGCGTTGCGCGGTCTTGACCTGGCGCTGGAAGAAGGGTTGAATGTAAAACTGGTATTGATACCGGATAATGAAGACCCCGACAGCTATGTCAATAAAGTAGGCGCTGCCCGATTCACCGAGTTTATCAAAGCGAATAAAAAGGATTTCATTCTTTTTCAGCTCGAAGTAAACCTGAAAGACGCGGGTAATGATACCAACCGCAAAGCGGCCGTAGTGAACCAGGTGGCGGAAACGCTGGCCAAAATCAACAAGCTCGAAGATTTTACCCGGCAGCAGGATTATGTGCGGCAATGCGCCGAAATCTTACGCATTGAAGAAAGCGGTCTCACGGCGCTCGTCAACAAGTTTATACAGGAAAAAATTGCCAAAGACAACGCCCGGCGCGCCAATAACAATCGCCCTGCGGAAGAACCGCCCTTTGGCGAAATGCCAGCGCCGGAAACCGGCGTTGAAGCTGATACACTGTCGCTCCTGAACAAAGACGAATTGCAGGAACGGGCCATGGTGCGGAGCCTGCTGGAATTTGGTACAAAGCCCTGGGATGAAACACGCCGCGTGGCCGATTATATTTTCGATGAATACCTCGACCAGGACATGATCGATAACAAAGACCTGGTGCGGATCATCAATATTTACAAGGAGTGGTATGACCAGGGACTGGAGCCTGGTCCGAAAAATTTCCTGTACCACGAAGACCAGCAACTGGCGCAGTTGGTAATGACCGTGATGGATTTTCCGTATGAACTGAGCCCTAATTGGAGCGAACACTACGACGGTAAAATTCCTACGCGTGAAGATCTTTACCGGGAAGAAGTAGCTTCTACTGTCAATTACCTGAAACTACGTAAAATCAAACGGCTGATCGAAATAAACCAGAAAGACCTCGAAAAAAACCATACGCCGGAAGAACAACTGGTGCTTATTCAAACGCATCAGCACCTCAAAGAAATGGAAGCGGCGCTGACAAAGCAATTGGGTACGGTAATACTAAAGTAGCTCAGGCGCCCATTGCACAGGGTTATTTCCTCAATATGATCACCTTGCCGCTCCCTGTTACTTCCATCAGCCTGCCCATCCCCCGCTGGCGGGGGCGCAGCACGATAGTACACCGATAACAATACCGCCTGGACGGGGGTGGTCCCCGCTATTGTTTACCAATCCACAAACTGGATTGGGCAGCACCATTTAACCACCCCCATCCATGAAACAAGTTGATGTAGTAAGTTGCTGCCCGGCCCCCGCCAGCGGGGCCGGGCAGGCTGATGGATGCAGCAAAGAGCGGTGGTATTGTTTGGTGCATTATATCCTGTCACCTGCATTCTTTCGCAGAATTTTTTTGATAATTCTTGTAGTGGAATGAGCGCTTGCAGTGGGTATAATTTTTATCTCACAATTTAATTGCTTCAGCAATTCTGCCTCAGGAATAGCAGTTTCACTCCAATTACCTCCTTTTACGAATACATTCGGTTGCAATGCCTGCAACAACTCCACCGGGCTGCGTGCCGCAAAGGAGGTAATGATATCTACACTTTGCAAACCAGACAATACTGCAATACGGTCTTTCAGTGTATTAATAGGTCTGCCGGGGCCTTTCAGCAACCGGATGCTGTCATCAGTATTCAAACCTACAATCAGCACATCTCCCAACAGACGCGCCTGTTGCAACAAAGCAATATGTCCTTTGTGCAAAATATCAAAACAACCATTGGTGAATACAATGCGTTTTCCCTGCTCTTTCAGCTCGCGGACCTGGCGCTGCAACTGGTACAGGTCTGCTGTGTACTTATTGCCGGCCGCATAACAATTGTGCAATTCCCCCGGCGTGCAAACGGCCGTGCCATTTTTTCGAACCACTACAGCTGCCGCCATTGCGGCCAGTTCAGCCATCGTACTACTGCTTGCGCCACAGGCAAGAGACAAAGCCATGGTAGCAGTAAACGTATCGCCGGCGCCAATGGCCCGCGCATTGTCCTGCATCACTGCGGGAATATGGAAAGGTTGACGATCTTTTTCAAAGAGTATTACGCCATCTGCATCCAGCGTAACAGCAATACAGCGTGCTCCGGTGCTCGCAAACAAGGCAGCGCTTTGTTGCATGATCTGTGGTATCCTTTCACTGCTTTCCGCATATGGAAGGTGCAGCATCGTTTGCGCCTCTACGTAATTAGGTTTTACCGCCCATGGGCACAACCGGCGAAACCGGCCGGGCGCTTTCGCATCTACAATCACCGGCTTGCGGCATTGCTCCAATACCGCCGCCGCTTTTTGTATGAACGCATCGGTAATGGTGCCGCCTCCATAATCTGAAAAAATGATTGCGTCCATGGCCGGCGCCAATTGCCGGAAACGGTCAAACATCCATTTTTCAACAGCAGGTGATAAAGGTGACATCGTTCCTTCATCTACGCGCAGTAATATGCTGAAAGCGGAAACCAGTCGTTGTTTGGAGATGGTGGTGCGTTCGGTGGAAGTAAATATGTCGCCGGTTTGTACCCCATTTTTTTGCAGCACCTCCAACAAGGTAGTTCCCTGCGGGTCCTTGCCGACAACACTCAGGAAATAAGCGGTGGCCCCTAAAGCTGCTACATTAATGGCCGTATTGGCAGCGCCGCCGCATTGATGTATACGGTCCTTAACTGTAAGGATCAATACCGGCGCTTCCCGGCAGATCCTGTCGGTGGCCCCCTTCGTATAGGTGTCCAGTATAGCGTCTCCTACGACCAGAACTTTTTGCTTTGTAAAAGCATTGATAAGGTCTGTTATCGTCTCCCTCATAATCCTCCTTCACGGGCAGTGGTTATAGCTGCCGACTTTTTCATTTATTACGCATTCATATGATCGTCCGCCTGGCAATCATTTCTTCGCCGTTTTGTTCTTCCAGCTCATATTCCTCATTCTTTTCTATCCCCTGCAGGTCCACACCACTCACCCATCCCACCGCCAGCCACTCATGCTGCCATTCGAGCTACCGACTCCTGTACCCCGCCATTTATACCACTCAACAATACCTCCTCCTGCCAATCATTCCTTCCTCATTCCTTCTTCCATCTCATATGTTTCCTTCCTTTCCATCCCCCGCACATGTACACCACTCAACAACTCCTCCGCCTGCCGCCAAACCTCCTCCACACTTATATCCCGTACAAACGAAACCGGATGGTCACAACCCTTGCGCGGCTCAAACGGCCACGGATTATTCGGAACAATACCGCACAACGGACACTGCATCTCCCATGAAATCACCGGCCGGTGAATAGCGCGCGTCAGCGGCCCCCACTTGATATAATTTGGCGCCCAGTAGATACCCACCGTAGGCGTTTGCACCGCCCTTGCCAGGTGCAACGGCCCTGTATCGCACGCCACCACCAGCGAAGCGCCGGCCAGCAAGGCGGTCAATCCGCCCAGGCTTAAGGTACCGCAGGCATTGATCACCGGGTATTGCATATGGGCTTCTATCGCTTCTACTGCCCCCCTTTCTTCCTCTGTACCAGTGATAATAATTTCCACCTCATATTGTTCCTTCAGTCGCCTGCCCAGTGCAACATAATTTTCCAGTGGCCACATCCGACGGATATCCCGGGAAAACGGATGAAATACCACATATCGTTTATTATTAACAGTTAGCAATGGCACACGGGCTTCCATCAAATCATCAGGCAACACACGTATTGCCGGTTCAACTATTTTTTTCTCCGTACCGGTAACACTTGCCATTTCTATATACCGCACCACTTCGTGCTGATAATGATAATAGGGCATACTATAGTCAGGAAGATGATCGTCCGGAAATGCCGGTCCTGCCAGCAGGCGCGGCCGGATAGCCCTTGCAAAAGCGTTGGTATGTTCACCATTTCCCTGGAAGTTGAAAAACAAATCGAATTGTTCCGCCTGCAATGTCTCATACAATGAAGTAAGCATTGCCTTGTCCACTTCATGGGCTACATCAATGGTAACACCGGGCACAGCAGGCAATGCAATTACCCGGTCAACCGGTGTGCGGCCTTTTTGCAACCACGCTTCGTGCCACGCTCTCCCCAACAATACGATTGCAGCGGCCGGCCATCTTGCACGAATGGCTTCCAGCGCGGGTACCGTAACAATAAAATCGCCCAGTGCGCTGGCCTTCAGTATACCGATTTTCCGGATGGTTGATAACGTGTGCAAAGAATTTCCTTTAGGCTGATAATAATCTTTTTACAAAAGAAAATTTTATGCCTTTGATCTTTTCTTCGCTTTCAGGAACAATTGTGCGCCTGCTTTTTTTGCCGGGTGGTATAAAATATGAGTAGTATACCGCAGGAATTGTAACCCTGTAGAATTTTTTCCCGACCCTGTAATTACGAAACGACATGAAAGATGCGAATAATATTGTAACACGGCCTTCCAACGTGACCAACACTGCAGCCGTGCTTCCATTTGAAGCCGTCATTTTTGATATGGATGGTACACTCATCTCCAGCACGGAAGCGGATTTTCTTGCCTGGAAATGGCTTTTTGGCGATTACAATTGTCCGTTTACGTTCCAGGAATATCTCCCGCTGGTTGGCGTGCGCAGCGCTGATGTGCTCAAGGCACGGCTTGGCCTGAAAGGAGACGCGTTGCGCGATGCACTCGCCCGCAAGATGGACTATTACGCAGAAATTGTTGCCCGCAACGGCATCCAGGTGATGCCATATGCCTATCATTTCCTGGAACAGGTGAGCAGGTACCCGGTGAAGACAGCGCTTGCCACCAGCGCACGCAGAGAAAAAATGCAATTAATCATGGAAAAAACCGGGCTGATGCCTTTTTTTGATGTTATTATAACGGGAGAGGATGCACGAAGAAGCAAACCAGCTCCTGATATATACCTGGTTACAGCCCGTTTGCTCAGGGTAAAGCCATCGAAGTGCCTGGTGATAGAAGATGCCATACATGGCATCACCGCAGCACGCAATGCACATATGAAGTGTATTGCGATTGCTTCCACCCATCCGGCAGGTGTATTAAAAGAAGCTGATCTGGTGGTGGATTCCTTTGCAGGCGCCGACTTTGCAGAATGGTGCAGCAAACTCGGAAATTGTGAATAAAGAAAAAGGCAGAAGTGGTTGAATGCTTCTGCCTTTTCAATTACATGATCCTTCTTCTTACTCAATTTATCCTGCCATTACAGTCGCTTCCCGCTTGCGGGTATTAACTGCACGGCCATTTGATTTGTTGCATTTGTTAAAGCGCATGGCTGTCCACACATGGTCCAGCGTAACTTCACCGGCTTCTTCAAAACCGGCATTGCGAACGCAATCCCAGCTGCATTCGCGGTTAAGATCTGTTACGATCTTGGAAGAACTTTTCGGGAAAGCAATCCAGAACTTACCTTCATCATGCAAGGCAGGCAATACCTCTTTGAGAATTCCCGACAACTGATTTTCATTCACAGCAAATACCAGCGCGAAATCAATCTTGCGAGATTTCAACAGTGGCGTTACATTTTTTGCGAAAGAAAGTTTCAGGAACTGTTTCTCAATGGAGGACGGGAGCCCCTGGATTAGTATGTTCTTTTCTTCCCTGAGCTCTAACTTTTCTAACAAATTTTGCGACATGCCTGAGAGGTTTAATTATAGCGTTAGGGTTATTTTAAGACGGGATTGCAAAAGTAGTAAAAAAACGCGAATAACACTCATAAGGCGCGATTGTTCACGCGTATAATACGCTGTGAATGATCCCCATTGCGTAAATATTAATACAAAAAAACCGCCATAATAGGCGGTTTTTCAATATTTTGTTTATTTGACCCTATAACAGGTTAACCCATATCAATTACCGGGATTTTCGCATAATTAATTGCTTACCGGCTTATAATATTTCAATGCTTCCGGCATCATTTCCTTCAGCTTCTCAATGCGTGTGGCTTCAGCAGGGTGCGTACTGAGGAATTCAGGAGGTGCTTGTCCGCCGCTGGCTTTTTGCATTCGTTCCCACAAAGGAATTGCTTCCTGCGGATTGTAACCGGCCATCGCTGCGAAGATCAATCCATAGCGGTCGGCCTCCAATTCGTGTTTGCGTGAGAATGGCAGGATAGCGCCGACCGTAGTGCCGATGCCATAAGCATTCAGCAGCAGATTCTGCGCCTGCGGCGTTTTATTGGCAATAGCTACTGAAAGCGCTACACCACCCAGTTGCTGGGCAGTGGCCTGGCTCATGCGCTGATTACCGTGTTCCAGCAGGGCATGCGCAATTTCATGGCCTACTACGGCAGCAAGAGCCGCTTCGTTCTGGGTAATGGGCAATAAACCGGTATACACCACAATCTTTCCTCCCGGCATACACCAGGCATTCACATCATTCGATTCCACCAGGTTGTATTCCCATTGGTACCCCTGCAGGTGTTGTGATATGCCCTGGCTGGCATAGTATTGTTCAATGGCTTTTGTAAGGCGCTGGCCTACCCTTCTTACCATTTCAGCATCCTTGTTGTTGCTGGCGCTCACTACCTTGTTCTCACTCAGGAACTGCCGGTATTGCTGGTTGGCCATTTCATTTAATTCCGCGCTGTTGTACAGTGTAAACTGGCTCTTTTTGGTAAGCGGGTTGGTGGAGCATGCATAGATGCCCAGGGCAAAAGCCGCTATGACGAGCATTTTTTTCATCACCTGGTATTTTTAAGGTATTATTTCAAACGTTATGCCGATCAAAACAGGAAACTCAATGACAGCAGCAGGGAAATGCTTTCGTACATGACATATAACAAACCACACACCCCCAAAAAAAGTTCAGACTACCCATTACAAACGCAAATATCAGGGGGAAAGGTGAAGCATGGCGCTGATAGTAAAGTTAAAATTTGCCCATGCAGCCGGTCCGGGAATTCAAATGCTGTTATCGGGTGCTTCTTATCAGTTGCCGCCGCGCCTGCGCATTCTTCTGCGATCGCGGTATTTTAAAATGGGCACTTTGCTTTCGCTGCCACGAAGCAGGCGGCCAATATTCTTCTGGTGCGTGAGCAACACCAGCAACGCTACTGCAATGGCAAATGCACGATACAATGGTTCTTTTTCATTAAAGATAACCAGGATGAAAACGGCAAATGCAATACTCGCCAGGATAGAGCTGAGCGAAACGAACCGGGTAAGATATAATACAAACAGAAAAACGCCCACACAGTATATGGCCACCATCGGTTGAATGGCCAGCACCATTCCAAACAGCGTGGCTACGCCCTTACCACCTCTGAAATCGGCCCATATCGGGAAGATATGTCCCAGCACGGCAGCCAATCCCAATCCCACCATAAAATTGGTGCGGTCCCAGGTATTGCTGCTGTCAGCATAGTAAGGCAGCAGGAGATACAGGCTGGTGGCAGCCACACCTTTCAATACGTCTATCACCATTACAAAAGTTCCCCACCGCGATCCCAGTACGCGAAAAGTATTGGTGGCGCCGGCATTGCCGCTACCATATTCACGAATGTCAATGCCAAAAAAAGCCTTGCTAACCCAAACAGAAGTTGGAATAGATCCGATCAAATAAGCAATTACAATGAGTAGAACTTCTTTCATTGTAAGGTGGTTGAAGTTGATGAACGAAAATAACGAAAAACATTCAATAAAAGTCTGTGCCGTGAATTGCTGCGCGTATTGTGTGTGCCCGGCAGGCAGTAGAACAGCTCACTGCAACAACAATCCTATCCAATTGTTGCATGATACCTGTTGTTGAATGGATAATTGGTGTTCACGGGCGGCGGCTTCAATGACCGGTTCATCCTCTTTCAACAGGCCGCTGATTATACAAACGCCTCCGGGCCTTAAATGTTGTTTTAATGCGGCCATATTTGCCAGTATCACATGGCGGTTTATATTGGCAAGAATGATATCGTATGTCCCGAATTGCTCCAATGAGTCGGCCTGTAACAACTGAATACGGGAACATTGGTTTACTACCGTATTTTCCGCAGCATTCTCTATACTCCAGCGGTCATTGTCGATGGCTGTTACCTGTTGCGCGCCGCATTTTTCGGCCAGTATAGCCAGGATACCGGTACCGGTCCCGAAATCAAGAACGGTTTTGCCGTTAAGGTCCAGCTTTTCCATATACTCCACCATTATACGCGTAGTGGCATGATGGCCCGTGCCAAAACTCATTTTGGGAGTAATGATGATTTCGTGTTGCGCATGGAGAATAGGCGCATGAAACGATGCACGGATGGCGCAAAAAGAACCAATCACCACAGGTTCAAAATTTTTCTCCCACTCTTCATTCCAGTTTCTTTCCTGCAATATTTCTTTTTCCATGGTGAGATTTTCTTCCTCTGCCCATTGCACAAAAGCGCTTTCGTCCAGTTGCTGTGCAGGAACAAAGGCAGATAAATAGTCTTTTCCCTCTTCAAATCCTTCAAATCCCCATTGGCCCAGTTGTGCCATCAGTATTTCCTGCTGTTCACGCGAGAGGCCAGTAAACCGGTAGTGTAGATAGTCAGCCATAGCAGACGGGATCATAAACAAGAAAGGCAGAAGTTACTGCTTCTGCCTTTATATTTTCTGTTGTTAGTGCTTATTCTTTCGGCGCCGCATTGCCTTCGGGCCTGCGACCTTCGGGTTTAGGCATCAGCACTTTGCGGCTGAGCTTGAATTTACCCGTTTTGTGATCGATGCCGATGAGCTTTACTTTTACTTTGTCGCCTTCCTTCAGCACACCTTCCATGCTTTCGAGGCGTTTCCAGCTGATTTCGCTGATGTGCAGCAACCCTTGTTTGCCGGGCAGGAATTCTACAAAAGCGCCGAATTCCTTAATGCCTTTTACGGTTGCTTCGTACACAGCACCTACTTCCGGCATGGCGGTAATGCCTTTCACCCAGGCAACGGCTTTTTCAAGTCCTTCCTTGGCCGGGCTGAATATGCTTACTTCTCCATAGTTGCCTACTTCTTCAATATTGATGGTAGTGCCGGTTTCGCGCTGAATTTCCTGGATGATCTTTCCTTGCGGTCCGATCACAGCACCGATAAATTCTTTATCAATGAACAGTTTTTCCATGCGCGGCGCATGCGGTTTCACTTCCGGTCTTGCTTCGGAAATGCATGCGTACATGGCGTCGAGAATATGCAAACGTCCCACGCGTGCCTGCGCCAGCGCTTCACGCATGGTTTCCATGCTGAGGCCATCGATCTTGATGTCCATCTGGATACCGCATATGCCATCGCGTGTACCGGTTACTTTAAAGTCCATATCGCCCAGGTGATCTTCATCGCCCAGGATATCGGTAAGAATAGCGTATTTGCCATCAGAAGCGCGTGTGATCAATCCCATGGCCACACCGCCTACATGTTTGGGAATAGGCACACCGGCATCCATCAGCGCCAGGGAGCCGGCACAAACAGTGGCCATTGATGAGGAACCGTTCGATTCGAGAATATCGCTCACAATGCGCACCGTATAGGGATACTCGTTACCCGGCATCATCTGCTTCAGCGAACGCATGGCCAGGTTACCGTGACCAACTTCACGACGGCCCGGGGCGCGCATCATTTTCACTTCACCGGTAGAAAAGGGCGGGAAGTTATAATGCAGGATGAATTTTGAATATTCAGAAGTAGCAGCGCTTTCGACCAGCAGCTCGTCCAGCGGCGTACCCAGGGTAACCGTGGTAAGCGACTGGGTTTCGCCACGCGTAAACAGGGCGGAACCGTGCGGGGAAGGCAGTACATCCACCTCCATGTTGAGCGGGCGCACCGTGGTGAGGTCGCGGCCATCGAGGCGTACACGATCATCGAGGATCATATTGCGCACCACTTCCCACTTCAGGTCTTCAAAATATTTCTTGGCCAGTTTTACCACTTCTTCTTCCACTTCTTCGCCCAGGCTGGCTACGAGTTCTTCTTTCAGTTTATCGTACGCTTCGCTGCGTTCGTTCTTTACAGGAGTAGACCTCGATATCTGGTAAATGCGGTCTTTGGCAAATTCAATTACTTTCTGCTGCAGCTCTTCGTTGTGCGGCGGTTTCGGATACTCACGCTTGCCCTTCACGCCTGCTTTTTCGCGCAATTCTTCCTGTGCCTTGATCTGGATGCGAATGGCGTCGTGCGCAATTTCCAGTGCTTTTACCAGGTCTTCTTCACTGCACTCAGCGGCTTCACCTTCCACCATCATCAGGTTTTTGGCGGTAGCGCCGATCATGAAATCCATATCGGCTTTGGCCAGTTCGCTGCGGCTGGGGTTGACGATGAATTTACCGTCTACACGTCCTACACGCACTTCAGAAATGATTTCCTTGATGGGAATATCGGAAACGGCCAGTGCTGCCGAGGCGGCGAGACAGGCCAGCGAATCGGGCATTACTTCGGGATCGCTGCTGATGAGGGTAACCAGTACCTGCACATCGCAGAAATAGTCTTCGGGGAACAGCGGACGGAGGGCGCGGTCAATCAAACGGCTGATGAGCACTTCATAATCGCTCAGTTTGCCCTCACGTTTGAAGAAGGAACCGGGAATACGGCCGGCGGCGGCAAATTTTTCCATGTAGTCTACCACCAGCGGAAAGAAATCCTGTCCTTCTTTGGGTTCTTTATTGGCAACTGCTGTTGCAAGTAATATGCATTTTCCTTGTCGTACTGTTACGGCGCCGTGGGCCTGACGGGCAAGTCTGCCGGTCTCTATAGTCACCATACGGCCCCCACCTATATCAAAGGTTACACTGATAGGTTGTGAAAGCATAATCGTTCTGCATTTTCGGCTGTGATCGGAAAGGGAGAAGGCGGGAACAGGTCCGGATCAACAACCCTTGTGTTATTAAAGTTTTACGTCTAAACAGGCACCCAATCAAAAACAACTATTCCCAACCGGCAATACAGTTGGGAATAGGGATTGTTTACATATGCTGAGTTATTTTCTGATTCCAAGTTTTTCAATCAGCGCCCGGTAGCCCTGCAGGTTGTGTTTGCTGAGGTAAGTGAGCAAACGTTTCCGCTGACCTACCAGTTGCATCAGGCCGCGGTGGGTGGAGAAGTCTTTTTTGTTCTTTTGCAGGTGTTCGGAAATCCGATTGATACGCTCTGTCAGCAACGCAATCTGTCCCTCAATGGAGCCGGTATTGGTGGCGCTTCCGCCAAATTGGGTGAAGATATCTGCTACTTTTTCTTTAGTTAAATAAGGCATCTCAGTTTTTTTAAAAAGCATCCAATATTTTTCTTCTGATAATTTGCGGGCAAAGGTAATTAATTAATAGCAATCCAAATATTTGCGATGGGCAGAATTTTTTGAAACGTATTTTTGGCGCCGGTGAACCATACATCTCCGGTATTGAATGGTGCACAACCCCTTGCTAATGAAACGTTTGATTTTTACCGTCACCAACGATCTGCTGACCGACCAGCGCATGATCCGTATCTGCGGCACGCTGGCGCGGGAAGGCTATCATGTTACCCTGGTGGGGGTAAAACACCGGAACAGTCCTGCCCTGCCCCATCAGCCTTTCCGGCAAAAACGGCTTACCTGCTTCTTTCGCAAAGGTTTTGGTTTTTACGCCGAATACAATATCCGCCTCTTCTTTTACCTGCTGTTTGCCAAAGCCAGCCTGATCTGCGCCATAGACCTTGATACCATTTTGCCCTGCTATTTCGCATCGGTTATAAAAGGCGTACCAAGAGTATATGACGCGCATGAACTTTTTTGCGAAATGCAGGAAATTGTTACCCGCCCCCGCATTTACGCCATATGGAAACGCATTGAACGGTTTGCCGTACCGCGATTCAGGTACGGGTATACCGTAAACGAACCCATTGCCCGCGAGTTGGCAGCCATGTACCAGGTACAATATGAAGTGGTCCGCAATGTACCGGTGCTGCAACCATTGAGCATACCCCCCAAAAGTGAACGGTATATTCTTTACCAGGGGGCGGTAAATGAAGGTCGCAGTTTCGAAACGCTAATCCCTGCCATGCAATATGTAGAGACGCCGCTTTTCATCTGCGGCGATGGCAATTTCATGCAGCAGGCGCAGGACCTGGTAAAAAAATACGGGCTGGAAGCAAAAATATTTTTCAAGGGAAGGATCCCTCCCGCCGACCTACGGGCCATTACTGCGCATGCCTGGATAGGCGTTACTTTGTTCGAAAACACAGGGAAAAGCAATTACTTATCATTGGCCAACCGCTTCTTCGACTACTTCCATGCAGGCATTCCACAGTTGTGCGTTGACTACCCGGCTTACCGTGAAATAAACAATACACATAAAATTGCTGTTTTAATTGACAACCTGGCCCCCGAAGCAATAGCCCAAGGGCTAAATACGTTGCTAAACGATCAATTTTTATACGATATGCTACAAAGAAATTGCCTTACGGCAAGAGAACATATAAACTGGCAGCAAGAAGAAAAAAAATTATTGGCGTTTTACTCAAATATCCTGTAGCATTTGGAAAAGCATGTACATATAGTTACGTTCGATGTGCCATGGCCTGTCGATTACGGCGGTGTAGTGGATGTATTTCATACCATTAAAGCTTTTCACGAGGCCGGTATCCACGTGCACCTGCATTGTTATGAATATGGTCGCGGGGAACAACCCGAACTGGAAAAATATTGCACCTGCGTAAAGTATTACCAGCGCGCTACAGGCCATAAATGCGTTTCTCTCGAACTTCCTTATATCGTTGCTTCGCGATCAGCGCCCGAACTTACGGAAGCGCTACTGGAAGACAACTATCCCATACTGTTAGAAGGCGTGCACAGCACCTACATATTGAACGATAAACGGTTTGAAGGCCGCCGCATGGTGGTGCGCATGTCTAACACGGAATACATTTATTACGATCAGCTCTGCAAATCCACTTCCACTTTATCGCTTTTCAAGAAATTGTATTATCACCGCGAGAGTTTGTTGCTGCGCCGTTATGAAAAACATATTGCCGGCAAAGCGATGTTTGTGGCGGTAACGGAAGAAGACATGAACCGCTACAAACAGGAATTCGGGGTAGAAAAGATTATTTGTGTGCCGCCTTTACTGCCCTATACGGAGGTCACTTCCAAAACAGGCATTGGTTGTTTTTGCCTGTATCATGGCAATCTTTCGGTGCCGGAAAATGAAAAAGCTGCGTTGTGGCTGATACAGGAAGTGTTTAATGATCTTACCATTCCATTGGTGATTGCCGGTAAAAACCCTACGCGCCGCCTGGAAAGGGTTGCCCGCAATCACAATTGTACCTGTGTGGTGGCCAACCCTTCGGAGCAGGAAATGCAGGATATGATCGGCAAGGCGCAGATCAACGTATTGCCCTCCTTCAATTCAACGGGCATGAAACTGAAACTGCTGAACGCGTTGTACAATGGCCGGCATTGTCTGGTGAACGATGCTACGGTGAGCGGCACAGGACTGGAATCTGCCTGTCATATCGGCGCCAATGCGGCCGGTTTCAAAAGCATTATCATCCAGTTGTACCATCAACCGTTCAACGATGAAGAGATTCGCCTGCGGGAAAAAATGCTGGCGGTGAATTTCAACACCGCCCGTAATGCCGAGCGTATTATGAAGTTGTTATGGTAGCGTTGTCGATTACTCGACCTCTTTCGGTACGCACCATTCTTCCGGGGAAATTGCGGATCACGATGTAATCATGCGTGGCCATTACAATGGCAGTACCGTAATCGCGGGAAATCTGGAACAACAGCTGCATGATTTCATCGGAAGTTTCGGGATCGAGGTTGCCGGTAGGTTCGTCGGCCAGGATCAGTTTGGGCGAATTGAGAAGGGCGCGTGCAATATCAACGCGTTGTTGTTCGCCGCCACTCAGTTCAAAAGGCATTTTGAAGCCTTTGGCCTTGATGCCCACTTTGTCCAGCACATCATGTATCTTTTCGTCCATCAGCTTTTCATCTTTCCAGCCGGTGGCGCGCAGTACAAATTTCAGGTTATCGTTTACGTTGCGGTCGGTCAGCAACTGGAAATCCTGGAAAACCACGCCCAGGTTGCGGCGCAGGAAAGGTACCCGCTTCCAGTCCATTTCGCGGAGATTGAACCCTACCACCGTTCCTTCCCCTTCTTTCAGCGGAAGGTCGCCATACAAAGTTTTCAACAGGCTTGATTTTCCTGTACCGGTCTTCCCAACCAGGTATACAAACTCTCCTTTCTTTACACTGAAATTTACATCCTGAAGGATCAGATTATTACCCTGGTAAATATTTGCATGCCGTAATTCGATGATATTTTCCTGCATGAAGCAAATGTAAGAATAATGTGCTAATTAGCTAATGATGTGTGGTCAGCATTCGTCAGGGGCAGCACTGTTGCATGCAGCTTACAGCAGCGCCCGGCCATCACCTGGCGCACCAGCACATCAACCAATCGGAACATTAAGCAGCGAGCCAGCAATGGTGCTTCTTTTCCTTCACTTCCTTCTTTTCAATTTTGTCTTTGGGGTCCTGTTTTTTCCTGTTGGTGCTGAGGCTTGCAAATGCTACGGCGGCCATGCAGGCAACCAGCAGCACGATCACCAGAATCTTTTTCATACACGAAGAATTTTGTTATTATAATACGGTTATCGCTGGCGTGATAAAAAAATCCTCCCCACTGCCTGCACCTTACTGTAAGGGAGAACCGGGGTGACAACATAGATTAAAACCTTGTTAAAAAACCGTGCTGAAGCAGTGGCATGCAATTTTCATTCCATGCCTTTTTCTGTTTAGACCTTCAAACCGTGCTGCACAAATTGAGGAATTGCAGACATCCTGCTCACAGATTAAAGTGCAGCTTGACAATTAATCGATAACTTTACTTCTATAATGAGCTCCTGATTATGACACCAGAAATTAGCGAAGACAGCCTGGAAGTGGAAGGCCTGAGAGAGATTCAGTTGGAAGATTTGCTCCGGGAAAACAGCTTGCTCAATATGTTGCCCGTGGCAGTATGCATATGCAATGCCGACGGCATTATCAAAAAATACAACATACAAGCAATCAAGCTATGGGGACGAGTGCCGGTATTGGGCGATAAGGACGAACGGTTCTGCGGCGCCTGGCGTTTATACCAACCAGACGGCACACCGCTGCTGCACGCATCAGGCCCGGCCGCTGCCTGCCTCGCCGACGGACAACCCAGGCACAACGTGGAACTGATTATGGAAAGACCTGATCTTTCCCGCATATCTGTTGTAGTGAATATTGCTCCCATCACAGACCCGGAAGGAAAGGTAACGGGCATGATTAACTGCTTTCATGAAGTTGCCAAAACAGCATCACGGGAAAATTGCGTGAATGAAGATCATCATGAATCGGTAAAAATCCTGAGCAACGCACACAATAGTTTCCGCGAGCTGAACTTCTCCCTTGAAAAAAAAGTAGAAGAGCGTACGGCTGATCTCAACCTTATCATAGAAGAATTAAGACTAAGCGAGGAACGCTATCACAAAATGGTGGAAGAAGTAGAAGACTATGCAATCGTGCTGCTCAGCAAGGAAGGTATTATACAGAACTGGAACCGTGGTGCGGAAAGAATTAAAGGCTATCGCGAAGCAGAAGTGATTGGTAAGCACTTCCGCATTTTTTACACGCAGGAAGAACGGGAAAAGCATTTGCCTGAAAAGCTGATTGACCAGGCTGTCCAGTTGGGCAAGGCCCTGCATGAAGGCTGGCGCGTGCGCAAGAACGGTACCCGTTTCTGGGCCAGTATTGTCATTACCGCGCTGCATGATTCGCATAACAATGTGATCGGTTTTACCAAAGTAACCCGTGACCTTACTGAAAGAAAACTGGCAGAAGAAAAGATCAACCAGTACAACCTCGACCTGGAGTTTCAGAACCGCGAACTGGAGCAGTTTGCTTATGCCGCTGCCCATGATATGAAAGAACCGTTGCGCAAGATCCGCTTTTACAACAACCTCCTGTTAGAAACGGCGGCCAACCTGTTGCCGGAAAAAGATAGAGAATACCTGGAACGCAGTATTGCGGCCGCTACGCGCATGCAAAAGCTGATCGACGACCTGCTTATCTATTCCAGGATGACACCGAGAAGTTATGAGTGCATCCAGGTAGACCTGGAAGGTTGCTTCCGGGAAGTACTGGCGATGCACCACGAAACCATCCAGGACACCAATGCCATTATTGAGTCCCATAATTTGCCCGTGATCAACGGCATCCATTTCCAGGTACTGCAATTGCTCGATAACCTGGTGGGCAACGCACTGAAATACCGTCATCCCGAGCGAACGCCGCATATCCGTATCAAAACGTCTGTCAAAAACGGCACCGATCTCTACAACAGGAATGCAGACAACAATGTGCAATATCTCGAACTGACCATTGAAGACAACGGCATTGGCTTCGATGCCCGGTATGCCGACAAGATTTTTGATCTTTTCCAGCGGCTTCATGACAAAGCGAACTATTCCGGTACAGGCATTGGTTTAGCCATTTGCCGCAAAGTGATGCAAAACCATAAAGGATTCATCACCGCCCATGGCGAACCTGGTAAAGGCGCCACCTTTACGGTTTATTTTCCGGTACAACAGCTTTGCTGATTGATTTAATACAAGTGCGCAGGTCAGAATATCATCTACAGAATGCCAGCATTTGCTCCGCTATTTTGGTAAGCTCCGATAGTTTATTGGGCTTTACAAAATAGGAAGCCGCTCCTTTTTCCATGCAGTTTTGTACATGTTCGGGCTGGCGGGAGCTGCTCCACACCACTTTGGGAATGGATTTGAGGCGCGAAGCCTGGTTAATGTGTTCCAACACTTCCACAGCGTTCAGCACAGGCATTTTATAATCGAGGATGATGAGTTCAGGTAATTCCCTGTCAGAACAATGTTCCAGGAATTCAAGTACTTCCTTTCCATTCTCTACCATATGCATTTCAGCTACAGGCTCCAGTTGGCGGATAGCATCTTCAAGAATTTCCTGATCTTCCGGATCATCGTCCGCAAGTAGTATTTTTTTGGGTTTTACATCCATATACGTGTTTAATGTTACATCCGTTCCCTGGTAGGCAGGCAAATGTTACACCTGAAATATGCAAATTGTAACGAACGGAAAAGAATGAGGCAGGTGTAATTTACGGAAAGGGTTTGGAATGGAGGGGATTATTTTTTGGGGGGATTATATGGACTGTCTGCTGACCACTCCCATCCATGCGGACATTGTTGATTGGGTAAGTGCGTGCCGGCGCCCCCGCCAGCGAGGGATGGGCGGCCGTCAGGAAGCACCCTGGAGTGGTGAAAAGTTATCAGAGATGGGAACGACTGAAAAATCATCAGGGCGAAGCGACGCGGCGGTTGCAAAACTGTCAACCGGAATGCCAGGTTTTCCATAAGTAGCGGATTTGTACGGTGTTTGCGGGGGTATAAGTGGAAACAAAAAAAAGGAGGACACTATGACTGACATCATTAAGCGAAGCAGCGCCGTTGATACGCCGCTGACGATTGGTGGGTTGGTTGATAATGTTTTCCGAACCAGCCTGAACCGTTTCTTTGATGATGATTTCTGGGGTTTTGATGGTATCCTCACGCCATCGCAGGCGCCGGTGAATGTGCGGGAAACCGACAAAACCTACGAAATGGAAGTGGTAGCACCGGGTTGTAAGAAAGAAGATTTCACGGTAGAACTGAGCAACAATCTGCTGACAGTATCATGCAATCACAAGGAAGAAAAGGATGAGCAGCGCAATGGCTGGATGCGCCGCGAATACAAACACCGTGCTTTTACCCGCACCTTTACCTTAAACGACACCGTAGACGCCAACAATATTTCAGCAAAGTATGAAGATGGCATGCTGCACATCACGCTTCCCAAAAAACCGGAAGCGCAGCGGGTAACAAAAGCCATAGCGATCCGGTAATACCATTCAAAACCCTGGCGCAACAAGGCGCAGGAAAAACCGGATGAGGGCCCAGGTAACCGCCATCAAAAAAACTGGCCAACAATGCGCATCAAAACACGATGCGCCACTGCGGATTCATCATCCACCCTGGAAACTTCGAAGCCCCCAGGCAGCAACGCAATACCGGGCATAATTGCCTGGCATTGCAGCAAGCCTGGGGGCTTCATGGTAGATGGAAATCGTTGGATGTTACACAGCGGGCCTGTGCGGGCCATGGTACTTGCGTTCCACTGCCGGCACACGTTTCGTCAACAGAGAAATAACAATTTCGAAGAGCCCCACTACCAGGTGTGGCGCCCATACGTACTCATCGAATCCGAACAACCAAGGCGACACGGCCAGAAAAATGCCCCCTATCAGGTCAAGTGTAAGATGCGTCCGCATGGAGATGGTTGGAGACGCGCCCATTTCATAATCCGTAAACAGGCTGTACAAAATCGTAGCAATACCTACTATCACCGGCACCCAGGTTTCCGCACCACCCCTGTCGAAATCCAGTATCCATGGTGCTGCAATTAACAGCAGACCCACGATATAATCCAGATATCCATGGGTTTTCGTTCCTATAACTCTCATTGCTCAATGATTTGGTTCATGCATACGCGTACATAACTTATGCCACCAGCGAAAGAAAACACGATACGGGTATCAGGCCGGGGGATGTGTAGAGGCAGGTGGACGTTTTGAGAAAAAATTTCATATCAGTTCATTGCCTCACCGGAAACCGGAAACATCAGGCGCTACAGTACTCCTGTGTATACAGTCGCATCATCGGCCAAACTCCCACAATGAAATATGTAAGACCATTATATTCAGTGCGCAAAATATTGGACTAAAACTACCGGTCAGGGTGCTTACAAAAAAAATAAATGCAGTTATCCTTTTGGGTTACCGTTTGTGATTTATTCAAAAATTCCTTGAGCAAAGGCAACAAAAAATATTTTTTGAGAAGTTTTGTTTGGTGAAATATAATTATTGCTTAACTTGCTTGCAAGGATAAGGTTTAATGGTAATGGTATTTGATTAGTGCGCCTCCCCTCCGGGAGGCTTTTTTATTTTTAGTACTTCCTGCAATCGCTTTCCTGCTCCGCATTGCCATGCCTCTCAAACATTTTCAACAAGCACCTACTATCACTTAACAGCACTCATACAACCAGCAATGAAATGCATACAATGAGTTCATTCATTTACTTAGTTGAAATATTTCTTTAGATGAAAACAGATTCCCCCTTGCGGCAGGGGCCGACTGGCATAGTTCTTGTCCCACGCTTATGGTAACCAACAGCCAGGCCTGGAACGCTTCTGGTAGTGCCATCTTTGGATGGAGTCGCTTCAACAAATCTTTTGTACGATTGCTTAAAAAAATTGAAAACCAATTTCCCGGTTTTTTTGCCATAACCCCCTTGCATCCTTTCTCCAACCCCGATCCGGAGCACGCTCGATGAAATGATAAACCACATTGTTAATCCAATATTAATTGTAAGCAATGCCTTATACCAAACGCGTGTGCCTGATAGATGACGATGAAGATGACAGGCTGTTCTTCAGCATGGGCCTCAGGGAATTTGATCCTTCCATTGAGTTTTATTGTTACCACGACAGTGAAACGGCCCTGCAGCGCTTTGCAGAAAGAAAAGTACCACTGCCCGATATTTTATTTTTAGACTGGAACATGCCTAAATTGTCGGGCAGGCAATTGCTGCATGCTATCCGCCGGAATAATTATTACGATGGTATTCCCATTATTTGTTTTCACCACTTCTTCCGCCACGCAGGATAAAAATGAAGCACGTAAATTAGGCGCGTCATTCTTCCTTTCCAAACCGGCCAGTTTGAAAGAACTTACGCGCCACCTGCGCAGCATATTTGCCTATGTATGGGATGAAGAATGAAGTTCTCCCCGCTTCACCATCTGCACACGCTTTGTATTATGCGGAATAAATTTTACGCGCAGCATGGTCCCTGCCCGCAGGTAACTGAGTTCCATAATGCTGATCACTTCGCGCATTTCGGCAACGAAATTTTCTTCAGTGGCCGGCAATACGTGCACCAGCATTTTAACCTGCGGTTCGTTGTTGATATACACTCCTGTAAATTCAAGGCTCAGGACCACCGCCTCTGCTTCGCGGCCATGGCGCACCAATTCCTGCTGCCAGCGGGCCTGTTGGCAACGCGGCACAATCAGCCACCACCACAATGCATACAGGATAATTGCTGCCATAGAACCAGCCAGAAAAGCAAAAAGCATGTGACCAGCGTTTTTGGGCAGCAATGTAATCACACTACGGCTATCCGGCACAGTCGGTTTAGTAACTGGCAGGTTTTATTTTGCGAAAGGCGTATGATACCCGGTTGCACGAAGTGTCCGCGCAATTCCCTGCAGCTTGCCAACGCTCATGTTTACTTAAAGAAAGGCACATCCGGTATGGCATATTTCTTCATGCCTTCTTCATTGATTTCAACCCCGATACCCGGCTTTTCCGACAAGGTGATAAAACTGTCTTTCACCCATTCACCATCGTACGTCACAATTTCTTTGAACATGGGATCAGTATGGAAGTAAGATTGCCATTCAAGGATCAGGAAATTGGGTACCGATGCACAAACATGACAGGCAGCCATCGCTCCCAGGAAAGAAGCTACCATGTGCGGCGCAAAGGGCACATAATACAGGTTGGCCAGGTTGGCAATGCGTTGCCCCTCTCCCAACCCGCCGGCTTTCTGCAGATCGGGCATGACAATGTCTACCGCTCCCAGTTCCAGCATTCGCCGGAAACCATAGGCCAGGTAATGGTTTTCACCGGCAGCAATGGGTGTGCTGGTGGATTCAGTAATTAACTTATACGCTTCCACATTTTCTGCAGGAATCGGTTCTTCCAGCCACAACAGGTTGAGGGGTTCCATGCGTTTGGCCACCGCTTGCGCAGTAACGGCATCATAACGGCCATGCATATCTACCAAAATATCTATATTCGGTCCTACTGCTTCGCGGGCGGCGGTCACCTGGTCAACCATACGTTGGAGTTCGCCGGGACTGGCCGTCCAGTTGTAGAAATCGTATTTGTTGGGATCATTGGCCTGGTCGAGGTCGAATTTGATGGCGTTGAATCCCATATTCTTTGCTTTCAGTGCTGCCTCAGCAAAATCTTTCGGTTGCGGACGGTTGCGCTGGTATAAGGCGGTATCGCAGTAAACGCGGATCTTGTCGCGGAACTTGCCGCCCAGCAACTGGTATACAGGAACGTTCAGCGCCTTGCCGGCAATGTCCCATAAGGCTGTTTCAATGGCACTTAAAACGGCTATGTACATACCGGATTGTGCGCCCTGGAAAAAGCCTGACTTGCGGATGTCTTCAAACAAGCGATGCACATTCAGCGGATTTTTTCCGCGCAGGCGGTAGCCGAAGTTTTTAACGAGATAATAGGTGCCGGGAATAGCATCTACCCCTTCGCCACAACCTACTATATCCTGGTTGGTATATACTTTTACGAACAGGCTTCCCCGTACGTAACCACATTTTACATCTGTTATTTTCAGGTCGGAAGGCGCTGAAGGTTTGGGTGTTCTTTCTATGGCCTGTTCATATCCCTGTCCGAATGTGCTCAGGCCCGCAAAGGGCGCCATGGCGGCTGCAATGGCGGATTTGGTTATAAAGGAGCGTCGGGAATTTGTCATTGGTTGAAATTTTTTGTTGGGTTGATAAGATGGTCTTCGTTACCAGGTGCGGCCCTTCAGGAATTCCTGTATCTGGCTTTTGGGTACCGGCAGTTCATCGATATGATCGTTGAGCCATTGGGAAAAATCGCGTTCAATTTCTTCGCTCCAGCGCGAGTCGATTTGTCCAGGCGTGTATTTACCTTCGCGCAAACGCTGGTGGCCGAACATGTCGCGCAGCCGTACGATCTCCGATACCTTCACCACTTTTTCGGCCAGGTGCGGCGGAATGAAGATGACGCCGCCATCCCTGCCTAATACCACATCGCCGGGCATAACGGTAGCTTTGCCGATGCGGGTAGGTGTATTGATGCCTATCAATGTGGTGTTCAGTTCACCGTCCGGATTATTGAGATGATGCGATGGATGATAGCTTCGGAAGAAAGAGGTAAAACCGCCGATCTCTTTCAACCCGTTGATGTCGCGGATGGCGCCATCATATACAATGCCATTGCCAGTTTTGGCGTAAATGGAATTGCCCAGGTTATCGCCGATAGTGGGCCCGTCTTCATGCGCACCAAACTGGTTTACTACATATACATCCCGCTTTACCAGGAGATCGATGGGCCAGGAGTTTTGCGATTTCACACGTTTGTCGCGCACGCCAAAACTGTCAATAACACGGTGAATGTCCGGGCGGCCCGGCACGAAGATGGCAGTCACGGCGCGTCCTACCAGCACGCTGTCGGGATTGATGGTTTGCCAGTTGCCATCGTACTGGTGTTTGTAATTTTCATTGCGCAACACCGCCCAGGCTTCTTCCAGGGTAACCAGTTTCATGCGGTCGAGAATGCTGTCTGGCACTTTGGGACGGCCATCCGGAAAACGTTCTCCTTTCCAGAGCGGCGTCAGGGCAATGAGTTCTTCGCGTGAAATCTGCTGGCCGTTCGATAACAGTGAACAGCCGATCATTCCAAGAAGCAATAAAAAACTTCCTATACGCATAGCAAATCAATTTTGGGGTGATGAATGAGGAACAGGTTTTTTGCTGACGGATCCATCGTTGTTGTGAGGCAGTTGATCTTTTGGCAAACGGCTATGCCACCAGCTGGCCAGTGCCGAACCGGTAACATTCATGAGCGGACCAAATACTGCCGGCGCCAGTCCAAGCGTAGCAATGCGGCCCAATTCTTTCGCAATGCCGGATGCCAGTCCCGCATTTTGCATACCTACTTCGATGGCAATGGTGCGGCAATCGCTTTCGGACATTTTCAACAGCCTGCAGCTCCAGTAGCCCAGCAGGTAACCGAAAGAGTTATGAATCAGCACTACGCCAATCAATGCCGGACCGATTTTCAGCAAACTGTCGCGGCCCGCAGCGGTGATGATGGTAATGATGAACGCAATACCGAACATAGACACCAGCGGCATGGCATCGTCCAGCCACCTGGATTTTCCTTTTAATAGCTTGTTGAACAGTAAGCCAGCGCCAATGGGCAGGATGATCATTTTGATGATGTCCCACATCATCTCCAGCACATCAATCGGCACCATGGTGCCTGCCAGCATTTTCATCAGCACAGGCGTTACAAAAGGCGCCAGCAACGTACTGATAGAGGTAAGCGTAATAGACAATGCCAGGTTGGCTTTTGCCAGGTACGACATCACATTGGACGCCAGTCCGCTGGGCGAACACCCGATCAGTACGATGCCCGCTGCTATTTCAGGGGGAAAATCAGTAACAGTGGCCAAGGTAAAACCCAGTAATGGCATAATCATGAACTGCGACAGTACGCCTACCAACACACCTTTGGGCGATTTGAAAACTGCAGCAAAATCTTTCACGCTCATCGCTGTGCCCATGCCAAACATGATCAACTGGATCAATGGGATGATGAGTTCGCTGAGTTTGAATCCGCCCCACTCCGAAAAATAATCGGGGTGGTACATGGCAAGCGCAGTGGTCGCAAAGATGATTACCGTAAAGGAAAGCCCTCTTAACAATTTGCTGGAACGGAAAGCGATGGCAAGACTTACAAACATGCCTGCCAGTAACCAGCCCCCGTATACGTGATTGTCGTTGAACAGGCGAAACAGGTAAACCAACAGTAACACCGCTGCCAGCCCATAAAAGACCTGTGATTGTTTGGTTGTTGTCATAATGCTGTTTTGTAGATTTTACCGCTCACTAACTCCACAGCCTGTCCCAACTGCGAACCTTATCCCATTCAGGAGTGGGGGCAAAGAATGTGTTGTTTTCAGGATCGAGATGTTTTTTGATTTCTTCTTCTACGAGTTCAATGCCCAACCCGGGTGAGTCGGGCACTGGCGCAAACCCGTTTTCTGTGAGCGGTTTGCCATCAACTGTTTTCACCAGTTTGGGCCACCATTCCAGATCAACCGAGTGGTGTTCAAGCGCCATGAAATTTTGCGTAGCGGCAGCGCAATGCACGTTGGCCATGAAACTTACCGGCGTGCCCGCAAAGTGCAGCGCCATGGCAATGCCTTTTTCTTCGGCATAATCACCGATCTTTTTTGTTTCGAGCAAACCGCCGGAAGTGGCCAGATCAGGATGAATGATGTCTACAGCGCGTTTATCGCAGAGTTTGATGAATTCTTCCTTGAGATAAATATCTTCTCCGGTACTTACCGGCGTTTCAATAGCACGACTGATCTCTATGAGGTGATCGGTAAGATGCCAGGGCACCAGGTCTTCGAGCCAGGCGAGGCGGAATTTTTCCATAGCCCTGCCGAGACGAATGGCGTTGTTGGCGTCGAAATGGCCATAGTGATCGGAGGCCAATGGAATTTCATACCCTACTGCCTCGCGCACGCGGGCTACGTATTTACACAATTCTTCCAGCCCTTTATCGGTGATCTGGACCTGTGTAAGCGGATGCAATGCCGCACCATAAGTCATGGGTTCATTGGTCCACTGACGGCCAACATCCCAGAAATTGGAATTGACGATGGTGCCGGGAATGTCTTTCACCAGCTCAATACCAAAATCCATTTTGAGGAACGTGAAGCCTTTGTTTTGAATGCGGTCTTTCATTTTGGCCGCAAAGGCTACCGGGTCGCGGAGCTGTGGGGTGTCGGCATACAGGCGTATTTTATCGCGGTATTTTCCGCCCAGCAGTTGATAGGCAGGAACGTTATAGGCTTTGCCTGCCAAATCCCACAAGGCCATTTCCACTGCGCACACGCCCCCACCCTGCCGTGCATGGAAACCGAATTGTTTGATGCGTTTGAATATCAGTTCAACATTGCAGGGATTCATGCCCAGTATCCTGCTTTTCAGGAAAAGGGCATAACGCCAGTCGGCGCCATCGCGCACTTCGCCATAGCCTGATATCCCCTGGTTGGTATCTATCCGTATGATGGTGCAGCGGCCGGGATTCATCACGGTGCAATACCGCATGTCGGTAATCTTCAGGTCCGAAGGATTGGAATAACGGTTAACCTTCGACGTGACATGCGCCAATGTTTCTTCCAGGGGTGCAAACAGGAAGCCGCCTAATGTTAATCCGCCCAGGGCAGATTTTTTGAGAAATGAGCGGCGGCTGTTTTCCGGTCCTTTTGCCTCTTCGGGGGTATCTTTCAGCCCGAACTTCGCTAAAAATTTTTCAGATGGAGTCATAGCAATCTTTTTTGGTTGTTAATAATCGCTGTGGGCGCGTACGCACCTTACCACGTTCTGTTCTTCATAAACTCATCCAGTTCTTTCCTCGACATGGGGAGTTTATCGGGATTCTTGTCGAGCCATTGCAGGAAATCATTTTTGATTTCGTCTGACCATTGCGAATCAATTTGTCCGGGTGTGTATTTACCTTCACGCAGGCGCTGGTGCCCGAACTGGTCGCGGAGCGATATGAATTCGGCAGTGAGTACTACTTCCTCTACGAGATGTGCAGGAATAAACACCACGCCTCCTTTTTTGGCCAGCACCACATCGCCGGGCAACACCGAAGCACGGCCGATGCGAATAGGCACATTGATGCCGGCCAGCATCACCTGCTGGATATACGAGGGGTCATATCCTTTTACCCATGCATTGAACCCTTCAATTTTTTCCAGGCCTTCTATGTCGCGTACCGAACCATAAAAGATTACGCCGCGTTGGGATTTGGCGTAAATGGCATTGCCGAGGTTATCGCCAATAAGCGTCCCGTCTATAATTTTTCCATAACTGTCTGCCACATATACATCACCGTTACCAAGTACATCAATGGGCCAGGAATTGGTGTTGCCGATACGTCCTTCGTTTTTACCAATGTCTTTCATTATCTTGTCTACATCAGGACGCAGCGGCATGTACTGCGCAGTTACCACGCGGCCGGTCATTACCGAATCGGGATGCAACACCGTCCAATCTCCTTCATACTGGTTATGATATCCTTTGTTGCGTAAAATGCCCCAGGCTTCTTCGATGGCCACTGATTTGAGGCGTTCTAGCAAACGGTCGTCTACTTTTGGTCTGCCGTCGGGGAAGCGTTCACCTTTCCATTCGGGCGTGTACCCTTTTACCTGCTCGGGCGTTAGCGTTACTTGCTGTCCGGAAGATGGTAGCGTGAACAGCAAGATGCCAATCAATAAAGGGGAAATTCTTTTCATACTGCCGTGGTTGGTTTTGGTTAGTAATTATGCTTTCAACTGCTGCAGGTTCACAATGGCTTCAAACGCATCGGAGAGTTGGGTGCTGAGGCGTTCGAAAATGTTGAAATAGGCAGCATACACCGTGTGATTTTGTTTTTGCGGACGGTACACATCGGGCAATTCCACGGTGCGCGCCGCATCGTCCAGCGATTTATAAATTCCCATTGCCGTGGCGCTGATCAGGTACGCGCCATAACTCACACTGTGAAAATTGCGCCGCAGCCGCACGGGTTTGTTGAAGATGTCTGCCAGCATTTGGGTGCAGAACGGGATGGTGCCAAAACTGCCATTGATGGAAATACTCTTGATGTCACGGTGCTCTTCCAGTGTTTTGCCGATGCTGTAGATTTCATACAGAATTCCTTCAATGGTGGCGCGCACAAAATGGTTTCGTTCATGCTTGATGTTGAGTCCGAAATACATACCGCGGGCATTCGCGTTCCAGATCGGCGCTCTTTCTCCCAGGAGGTAAGGAAGAAACAGCAACCCATCGGAACCAACGGGCACCTTGGCAGCTTCGGCCATCAGTTCCTGCATACTATGTTCTATATCGAAGGGATCGCGGAAGAAACCAAACTGGCGCGTAAACCATTCAAAGATGATCCCGCCGTTGTTGGTGGGACCGCCTGACACATAACAATCTTCTGTGAGCAGGTAGTTGAAAAAGCGGCGCTGTTTGTCCTGCAATACTTTATCGCCCATTACGCGCACTGCCCCGCTGTCTTCAATGGTAATGGAAGCCTTTCCTTCGCCCTTTACTCCGTCGCCCAGGGTGGCCATGCAACCGTCGCTGGAGCCGATAATAATTTTTGTATCGGGCGACAAGCCAAGGGAGTTCTGGTAAGCTTTTTTCAGTTTGCCTGATGTGGTGAACACCGGCGCCGGTTCCGCCAGCCTGTCTGCCGTAATGCCCGCATAGGCAAGCGCATCGGGTTCCCATTGCACCTTATGTATATTCAGCAAACCGGTAGCGGAGGCAATACTGTAATCGGTGAAGTATTCGCCGGTAAGTTGCTGAATGATATAGGTCTTTATGGAAATAAACTTGCTCGTGAGGCGAAAGCGTTCCTTATCTGAATTCTTGATCCAGCAGATTTTCAGCAAGGGCGACATCGGATGAATGGGCGTACCGGTAGCCGTATAAATGGTATCGCCCAGCGGACTGTTGTTCAGTTCCTGCGCTTCTTTTTTGGCGCGGTTGTCGGCCCACGTGATGGCATTGCCCAGCGGATTGCCGTTCTTGTCAACGGCCAGCACGCTGTGCATGGCAGCACTGAAGCAGATACAGGCCACTTTGTATTTTTTGGGATGAATGCGTTCATTGAGCAGGTTCTTCAACACATACAACATGGTGATAAAAATCTGCTCGGGGTCCTGTTCACTGTAGTCCGGCTCGGTATGAAAGGTTGGGTAATATCCTTTCAGTGATCCGATCACATGGCCGTTCATATCAAAGGCAAAAACCCTTACCGCGTTGGTCCCTAGTTCTATGGTGATGATACACTCCATTGTGTTCATTATTATTTGTTGCGCAAATGAATTTTCCTGAATTCACTGGGACGGTACCCTGTGAGTTTTTTAAAGGTGGTTGAAAAATGCTGCGACGAATAAAATCCTGTATCGAGCGCTATATCGGTAACGCTGATGTCAGGACGCTTCAATAATTTGATGGCTTCCGATATTCGTATATTAATAAGGTAATTGATCGGTGAAAAACCGGAATAACTCTTCACCCTTTCGGTAAACAGCGTTGTGCCCAGTCCTACCAATGCGGCCATTTCCTCTACCGTCCACTGATGGGCGAGGTTTTGCCGCAGTGCCTGCTCCAGGTTCATAAATGTTTTGGGGAAGTCCCGGCCGGGATTGACCTGTCTGGTCAGTTGTCTTGTCAACTGGATCAGCAGTTCATCGATCTGGTGATTCACGCGGGTAACATAACCGATTTCCTGCCCGGTTATTTCAGACTGTATGCATTTAAAAATCTTACCGGCCTCGTTGAATTTCACCAATGCGGGGGAATTGTTCAGCAGCAGAATTTTTCCGATGGCAAGGCTTTCACTTTCAGAGAGTCCGCTCCATTTTCCCAATACTATTTCGCCGTTATTCTTTTTCTGTATACTGATATGGATCCACGAAAATGATCCTATCTCCAGCACACCGTTCTCACTGCCAAACTCCTGTCCGGGTAATATTACCGCTACATCTCCGGGATAGAATACATATTGCCGTTGGTTGATGCGCCATTCAAATTTTCCGTCAATAATATGATAGATGCGTAGTCCTTCTGTTGCCGATAGCGTGAATGCATTGAGTTGGATGGAGACATTCTTACGGATACCCAATTCAAGTATGTGCGGAAACATTTTCAGTTTTCCTGAACTGCCTTGTTGTAGCACAAATTGATTCATACGGCAATTTTCTAAAGCAATAGTTCGTCTCCGGCCCCGAAGGCCATTATAAAGAAAGGAAATTTTATTGACCCGATATGTACAAAATTCAACACTGTTTTATTTTGGAAGTTTTTAAGTGCAACACCAAATACTTTTACTTAGCATGAAGAAGAAATGAGCAGGAAACAGGTTGGGCTGGTGTATGGGGGTTTTACGTATTGCGTTACGGGTTTTATGTAAGCGCCCAGCCTGGTTCCACATTTCTGTTTCGTGTATTTCCCTCACCAAACAACTTGCTATATGAAAGAAACAGCATTCCGGGGCCCATCCCCGGGTCGTACCAGGCTGCTGCTGGTATGTATCTTTTCCTTGCTTTCAGCTACGATTTACGCACAAACAGTTACCGGTACCGTATCCTCCTTTACCGGCGAGAAATTGGCCGGTGTGTCCGTTATAGTGAAAGGAAGTACAACAGGCACGTCTACCGATGCGGAAGGCAAATACCAGATTGCCGTTTCCTCCAACGCTACGCTGGTATTCAGTTCGGTTGGTTACCTGACCCTTGAAGTGCCGGTGAACGGCCGTACAGTTATCGATGTATCACTGGCTACGGACAACGGCAACCTGGGCGAAGTAGTGGTAACTGCGCTGGGTATCAGTAAAGAATCACGGCGCCTCGGTTATGCGGCCACCAATGTAAAACCGGAAGATGTAACGGTAAACCGCACGGCTAACCTGATGAACTCCCTGCAGGGCAAGGTGGCCGGCGTAAATATTTCCTCGCTGGGCACCGGGCCGGGCGGCACTTCCAAAATTCGAATACGCGGACAATCTTCTATCAGTGGGCAAAACAATCCGCTCATTGTTATTAATGGGGTACCCATTGACAATACCAACTTCAATGACAATACCATCAACGTAAAAGGTGGCGGTGTGTATGCAGACGGTGGAGATGCGTTTTCCAGCATCAACCCCGATGATATTGAAAGCATGACCATATTGAAAGGCGCTCCTGCTTCTGCCTTGTATGGTTCGCGCGCCAAAGACGGTGTGATCATGATCACTACCAAAACGCGCGCCAAAGGCAAGGGCATCGGCGTTAGCTATAACCTGAACTATACCAATGAAACGCCGCTCGACTTTACCGATTACCAGATGGAATATGGCCAGGGAGAAAATGGCGAGCGTCCTACCGCTGCTGATCCTACCAGCGGACAATGGTCGTTTGGCGAGCGCTTTGCGCCCGGTATGACGCATATATTGTTCAACAACCTGGTGGTGCCCTATCAGCCGCAACCAAGCCGCATCAAGGAATTTTATCGCAACGGCATGAATCTTTCCAATACCGTTTCTATTTCTGCCGGCGGCGACAAAGGCGGATTGCATCTTTCGCTCAACAATACAGACAACAACGGCATCATGCCGAACAATTCCTTCAACCGGAAATCGATGAACCTGGGCTTCAGCTATAACCTGAGCGAAAGGTTTACTTTTTCCGGCAACGTTAACTATAGCCGTGAGCATTTGAAGAATCCGCCAAACATCGGCAACCAGGACAACTCCATTCCCACCAGCCTGATGTCCATGGCGAATTCCATGCCACTCAAAGTGCTTGATGAAAATAAATACAATGCGGCCGGCAACGAATATACCTATTCCCGTTTCATGAACCGTACCAATCCTTACTGGGTGCTGGCAGAACAGTTCCATAATATCCGCCGCGATCGCATTTTCGGCAACATCGTGGTGAAGTACGACATTTTGAAATGGTTGTTCATTCAGGGCCGCTTCGGACAGGATTACTGGTCAAGGGATGAAGATGTAAACAACTTCCCCACTGGTCATGCTTCACGTCCGGCTGCGCCTTCCGGTTTTGTGAATGGTGTATACACCCAGGAATCGCGGCGCTTCCGCGAAACCAACCTCGACTTCCTATTGTCTGCCACCCGCGAGTTTGGTGATTTTGAAGTAACGGTAAACGGTGGTGGTAACCAGATGCGCCGCAGATCAGATATCAACAATGTAGTAGTAACAGATTTCGTGATCAGGGGATTGTACACCGTGCAGAACGGCCGCGCCAAAGATCCTACCTATTCATTGATCGAACAGGGGGTGAACTCGCTGTACAGCTCGGCAGAAATTTCGTGGAACCGTACACTTTATCTTACCGGTACGGTGCGTAACGACTGGTTCTCTACTCTCTCGCCGGAAAACAGGAGCATCCTGTATCCTTCTGTTTCGGCCAGTTATATATTTTCCGAAAGCCTGCCCACTGTTCACTGGCTTGATTTTGCCAAGCTGCGTGTAGGGTATGCCGAAGTGGGCAGCGATGGTGATGTGGCACCGTATTCTGATCAACTGTTTTATGCAGTAAATGCCAATACCATCAACAATCCCAACGGTGATGCCGTGGTAGTAGGTACGCCGGTTGTTACTGTAGGCGGTACCGGCACCGTGTTGCCCAACCCCAATCTCAAGCCCAGCCGTGTTTCTGAAACTGAAATAGGCCTTGAATTCCGGTTGTTAAAAGGCCGCATAGCAGTTGACCTGGCGGCTTACCGCAAAACCACGCGCGACCAGATCGTACCGGTTCAGATTTCCGATGCATCAGGTTTTGTAAACACCCGCATCAACAGTGGCGAAAGCCGCAACACCGGATTCGAAGCATTGGTAACGCTGGTGCCCGTACGAAACAAGGATTTTAATTGGGAATTTACCGCCAATACTTCTTACAACATTACCAAGGTGCTGAGCATTATTACCAGCACGCCCGGTGAACGCATCACCATCGGGACGCACGTGTTCAACGGCGAAACCCGTCACGTAGTGGGTGAAGAAATGGGACAGATTGCCGGTTTTGCCTATGCACGCAATGAAAAAGGCCAGATGATTTTCCAGGCCAATGGTTTGCCGCAACGCACCGCCGACCTCGTGTTGTTTGGCAGCGCACTGCCCAAATGGACAGGCGGCTTCCTCAACACCTTCACCTATAAAGGTGTGCGGCTTTCGGTGTTCATCGATTACAAACTGGGCAACAAGATGCTGTCAGGCACCAACTTCAATGCCGTGCGTCACGGTCTGCACAAGATGACGCTGGTAGGAAGGGAAGGCGGCGTGAAAGGTGAAGGCGTGAATGCGGCCGGTGACCCCAATGAAGCCGTGGCGCCGGTTCAAACCTACTGGGAACACCTGCGTTCGCAACAAATTGTGGAGCCGGTGATCTATGATGGCGGTTACTGGAAGCTGCGCCAGATTTCGCTCGGTTATGATTTTACCAAATACATTCCCACCAAATGGCCTATCAAGGGATTGAAAGTAGACCTCGTAGCCAACAATGTGCTGATCATTAAGAAATGGGTAGACAATATCGATCCTGAATCGTTCGGCTACGCATCCGATAACCAGGTAGGTCTTGAATCGCCCGGATTGCCTACCACCCGCGCCATTGGTTTGAATGTTAACCTGAAATTTTAACTGAACAGTTATGAAAAAATTACTCACGTATATAGTACCGGTCCTGCTGTTGTTCACTGCGTCGTGCGACAAAGGACTGGAATCACTGAACAAAAATGAAACGAGCCCGTTGGCCGTGGACCCGGCACTGCTGCTGAACCAGGCCATCATCAACACATCCTATCCGGTTAAAACACTGGTGTTTGATATGGGCATCGTACAGCAGATCATTTCACCCAACGGAGGCGTACTGGCCGGAGCGAATTTCAACCAGGACAGTCGCGATATAACCACGCCGCCCATATGGGCCGCTTATTACCAGGGTGTGATCAAAAACACTCACCTGGCCATCTATTATACCAAAGATGATCCCGCCAGGAGCAACCTGTACAATATGGCCCGTATCTGGCAGGCTTATACCTTCATGGTCCTGACCGATGAGTATGGCGACATTCCTTACTCGGAAGCAGGCGCCGGTTTTACAGAACGAAAACTTCTTCCCAAATATGATCCGCAGGAAGAAATTTATCCCAATATTATCCAGGAACTGACGCAGGCAGCGTCGGCACTGGACGCAGGCGGTACCATTGAAAATTCAGACCTGCTGTATGCCGGCGATGTAGCCAAATGGAAAAAATTCGCTTATTCTTTACTGTTACGTGCCGGTATGCGACTGAGCAAGGTGAATCCAACACTTGCGCAATCAACCGTACAGGCAGCGGTGGCTGGCGGTGTTATCACCAGTAATGCAGACAATGCTTACCTGCGCCACGACGCCAATTTTCAGCAGCCCATGGGCAATACGCTCAACGGCAGTGAGGCCGCCAACTTTTACCTTACCAAACCTTTTGTAGACGAATTAAAAAACAACAATGATCCCCGCCTGAAGTCAATAGCCGTTCGCTATGTGGGCGCTACTTCCGGCAACGGGCAAACGGCGGGAGCAGGCAATACAGACCCTGCCGTACAGATCGGCATGCCGATAGGCTACGACAATGGCACCATTGTTGGACGTGCCACTGCCGACGGACTGGCCAGTTTTTATGATTACAGCCAGGCCGATCGCAGGCGCATTGCCAAAGGCTCTTCTCCTGTATTTTTTGTAACAGCAGCACAAACCTACCTGCTGCTGGCAGAAGCCCGGTTCCGCGATTGGATCACCACCGGTACGGCCGCACAATATTTTACCGACGGCATTCGCGCACATATGGACCAGATGGTTACCTACGATCCGAATTGTGCTGTTGACCCGGGTGAGCGCGACACCTATTTAGCCAATAATCCATTGAACGCCGGTTCGGAACTGGAACAAATCAATACGCAATACTGGATTGCCTCCTTCATGAACGGCCCCGAAGCTTTCGCCAATTTCAGAAGGAGCGGCTATCCGGCACTTACACCGAATCCTTATGGTCAGCCCAATAACCCGGATGTTCCCAATGGTACATTCATCAGGCGATTGACTTATCCTACTTCAGAGATCAGCATCAATACTGAAAATGTCAATGAAGCGATCAGTCGCATGGGACCTGATAAACTCAGCACCCGGGTATGGTGGGATGTGCCATGATCTTTTTCTCATATGCAGTTACGCAGTCGTTGTTCACAGTTTGTCGTGAACGGGCCCGCCGTCTCCCGCGCGGATGCTTCGGCGGGCATTTTTTCAATACGCGACAGAAGCATTTTGTGCCTGCCGTGTTGAATAAAACAATCACATCCACTGCCTGCATGGTACATACTCTTATATCATTACTTATCCTGCAATGATAGAAACGATGAAAAAGAAACTGAGAAGTTATGACTGGTTTGGAAGATCGGATAAAATGGGATTTGTACACCGGTCGTGGTTGCGCAACCAGGGATACCCTGATGATTATTTTCAAGGCAAACCAGTTATTGGCATTTGCAATACCTGGAGTGACCTCACCCCCTGTAACGGGCACCTGCGCGATTTTGCAGAGATCGTAAAACGCGGCATTGCAGAAGCAGGAGGATTCCCGCTTGAATTTCCTGTTACTTCCCTTGGCGAAACCATCATGCGTCCCACCACGATGTTGTTCCGCAACCTGGCCAGTATGGATGTGGAAGAATCCATCCGTGCCAATCCCCTTGATGGCGTAGTGCTGCTGACGGGTTGCGATAAAACAACGCCTGCCACCATTATGGGAGCGTGCAGTGTAGATTTGCCTACCATTGTAGTACCCGGTGGCCCTATGCTCAACGGGCGTTTCCGCGGGGAATGCATCGGGTCCGGCACCTTTAACTGGTTGATCAAAGAGAAACAATCTGTAGAACAATACACCGAAGAAGATATTCATGAAGTGGAAGTAGGCGTTGCCCGGAGCCAGGGACATTGCATGACAATGGGCACCGCTTCTACCATGGCCTGTATGGCCGAAGCGCTGGGACTTACCTTGCCCGGCGCAGCCGCTATACCGGCGGTGGATAGCCGAAAAAAGCTGTTGGCGCAGTTATCGGGCAGAAGGATTGTGGAGATGGTAAAAGAAGACCTGAAAATCTCCAAAATACTCACCCGGCAGGCATTTGAAAACGCCATTATGGTGAATGCTGCCGTAGGTGGCTCCACCAATTTGATTATTCACCTGCTCGCCATAGCGGGACGCATTGGCGTGGAATTGAAACTGGAAGACTTTGATACCCTCGGCAGTCGCATTCCGTTGTTGGTAAACCTGAAACCTTCCGGAAAATATTTGATGGAAGACTTCTATTATGCTGGCGGACTGCCGGTTGTGATCCATGAGCTGAAAGAATTTCTGCATAATGACGCCATTACGGTAAATGGCAAAACGATTGGAGCAAACAATGTTAATCCGCCCTGCTACAACCGCGACGTGATTGCCAGCGTGGAGAAACCCTTGCAGCACCATGCAGGCATTGCGGTGTTGAAAGGTAATTTGTGCGAACATGGCGCTATCATTAAACCATCTGCTGCCTCTCCTGCTTTGATGAAACACCGTGGTCGTGCGGTGGTATTTGAAACGATGGAAGATTATCATGCGCGTATAGATGATCCGGCACTGGACATTGACGAACATTCAGTGATAGTATTGAAAAATGTAGGGCCTGTGGGTTATCCGGGTATGCCGGAAGTAGGCAATGTGGATTTGCCGGAGAAGCTGTTGAAGAAAGGCATTAAGGATATGGTGCGCATTTCTGATGGTCGCATGAGCGGAACTGCGGCAGGAACTGTTATATTGCATGTGTCGCCGGAATCGGCCATCGGTGGTACGCTGGCGCTGGTGCAGGATGGCGATATGATTGAACTGGACGTAGCAAAAAGGAAATTGCATCTCGACATCAGTGAGGAAGAACTGGTGCGTCGCAAGGCGGCCTGGGTGGCGCCGCCGCCAATGGCAACGCGCGGTTATGTAAAATTTTATATCGATCATGTACAGCAGGCGCATCTTGGGGCGGACCTGGATATATTGAGAGGTGGTTCGGGAAGTGAAGTGACGAGGGATTTGCATTGAGCATTACCCACCCCTGAAGGGGGTAAGGGTACCCCGAACCCCGAAGGAATGCAGCATCCGAACCCTGAAGGGAGAAAGGGTACCCGGCCCCCTGCAGAGTGGTGGGGATTACGTTATTAATCATTAAACCATCAGTATAAAAATGATATTAGATTTACTGAAGCATGTTTCTACATTCCCCCTCGAGGGGATCAGGAGGTTCCGGCAATTCCTCTTTCAAAGGGCCGGCGGGTTCCTCACTGTAAGCCTTTTCTTATGCATTGCCTGCAACAATGCCTCCACCAACACGCAAGCACCCAGGACAACAAATTTTGAGAAGATCGGAACAGTAGAAAAGCTTGACCCGGCGCTGGACAACATTATTGCCCCCGATGCCAAAGCAGAAATTATTGCCTCAGGATTCGATTGGACTGAAGGTCCGCTGTGGGTGGCTTCGCACAACATGCTACTATTTTCAGATGTGCCAAGAGATACTATTTTCAAGTGGACAGAAGCCGAAGGCATTTCCGTATACCTTACCCCTTCCGGTTATACCGATACCATCCCGCGTGGCGGAGAAATGGGTTCGAACGGATTAACACTGGATAAAGATGGCCGGCTGGTATTGTGCCAATGCGGCAATCGCCAGATGGCCGTGATGGATGCGCCACTGGACCGCCCTGCGCCCCAATACATTTCGCTGGCAGCCAATTGGGAAGGGAAAAAATTCAACAGTCCCAACGATCTTGTATATAACAGCAAAGGCGAATTGTTCTTTACCGACCCTCCCTACGGATTGGAAAAGCATATGAACGATCCGAAAAAAGAAATTCCCTTCCAGGGTGTATTCAAAGTAGGCACGGATGGTAAGGTGCAACTGATGGTGGATTCGCTCACACGCCCGAACGGTATTGCCTTTCTGCCCGGCGAACAAACAGTGATCATTGCCAATTCCGATCCCTTCAAACCTTATTGGTATGCTTATGATATAGACGCCAGCGGAAATTTCACCAATGGCCGTATTTTTCACAGCGCAGCGGGTAACCGCGGCGAACCAGGTTTACCCGACGGATTGAAAGTGGATAAAAACGGTAATGTATTTGCCACTGGTCCCGGTGGTATATGGATCATCAGTGCTGAAGGAAAGCTGTTAGGAAAATTCAAGGTGCCTGACAGTCCCACTTCCAACTGTGCCTTTTCTGAAGATGAAAAAACCTTGTACATCACCAACGATGGCAGGATATTGCGCCTGCGTTTGCGCGACTGATCCGGCAACTATTTTTCACGATAAAACCATACCTTCCGTACATGAAATTGTATAAGACGCAACAGGGCATTGTTATTGAAAAAGACGAACAATTTTATTTGCACAAAGACAGCAACTGGGACGCATTCATCAATGATGATCATGTGCTGCAGAAAATGGAGTCGCTTGCCAAAACCTTACCAGCCGGTGATCGTTCGCTGATCAGCGCTGTGCAGGCGCCCCTCGGCAACCAGGAGTTATGGGCCTGCGGTGTTACTTACCTGCGCAGCAAAATCGGACGGCAGGAAGAAAGCAAGGCAGCCGGCGGCGGCGATTTTTATGCCAAAGTATATGAAGCCGAACGCCCCGAAGTATTTTTTAAATGTACCCCTCACCGCGTGGTGCCTCATGGCGGCACGGTGCGCATTCGCAGAGACAGCACCTGGGATGTGCCCGAACCGGAGCTGACACTGGTGGTGACTTCTTCCGGGAAAATTGTAGGCTATACCATCGGCAACGATATGAGCAGCCGGAGCATTGAAGGAGAGAATCCGCTCTACCTGCCACAGGCAAAAACATATGATGCCTGCGCTTCGGTTGGGCCTTGCATTTATATCACCAATCAACCGCTACCGGATACCACTACTATTTATCTTAATATTACCAGGAAGGGCGCAACCGTATTTGAAGGCAGTGTGGGTATTAACCAGATGAAAAGAAAACCGGAAGAACTGGTATCGTTTGTGTACCGGGAATGTTCATTTCCGCATGGCAGCCTGATTATGACGGGCACAGGCATCGTACCCGGACATGATTTCACCCTGCAACCAGGCGATGAAGTGCGCATCTCAATTGACCATATTGGTACGCTTGTAAATACTGTGGGGAAGGCGGGGTAAGATGGAAAGCCCGGACTTCAAAATTTCAATCAATGACTTTCACCATCATCATCGCCGCTATTGCACTGCAGATCTTCCTCACCTGGAAAAAGCTCAGTCCGTTTTTGTCGTTGCTGATTGTTGCGATACTGGCTGGTTTTGCATTGGGCATGACGCCGGTGGAAGTGCTGGCTTCTGTCAACAAAGGCGTAGGCAATACGCTGAGCGGGTTGGTGCTGATCATATGCCTGGGCGCCGGTTTGGGTAAAATTCTGGAAGCGGGCGGCGCTACGGAAAAAATTGCCACTACCCTAATCAATGGTTTTGGACAACAGCATGTGCAATGGGCTATCATGGTCACAGGTTTTCTCATCGGTATACCGTTGTATTACAATGCCGGGTTTGTGATATTGGTGCCATTGGTGTTTTCCATTGCGCGCAAAGCCAATCTCAGTTTGTTGTTTGTAGCTATTCCCATGGCTGCTGCCTTATCCACCACCCATTGTTTCTTGCCTCCCCACCCCGGGCCGGTATTTTTGGTAAACGCCTTTCATGCAGATATAGGTAAAACGCTGATCTACGGCAGCATCATTGCTGTCCCTGCTGTAATAGTGGCCGGTCCTTTTTTGGGAAAAATGCTGCGGCATGTGAAGACAGATATATCCGCATCTGTTTTTGCCAAAGAGATCGTGCCCCATGAAAAACTGCCGGCCGCATTTCCCAGTTTCCTGATCAGTCTGTTGCCTGTATTGCTGATCGCTGTAGCAGTGCTGGCTGAAAATTTTATGGCGCCGGCATCGGTATTCAGAAAAGGGTTGCTCTTTCTCGGCGATCCAACCATTGCCCTGCTGTTGGCCGTGCTGGCTGCCACCTGGTATTTTGGTATTCGTGCAGGCAAACCCATAGAAGCCGCCATGAAGTGGCTGGCCGATGCCGTGTCGGGCATTGCCATGATTTTACTCATCATTACAGCAGGCGGTGTGTTTAAACAGGTGCTGCAAGACAGCGGCACCGATCAGTACATTGCTTCGTTCAGCAGCAAATGGCAAATGCCGCCGCTGGTTTTTGGCTGGGTAGTAACGGCCCTGCTGCGTGTAGCCATCGGGTCTGCTACGGTTGCAGGCATTACGGCAGCGGGCGTGGTATCACCGTTGGTAATATCGGGTGCTGCTTCACCAGAATTGATGGTGCTGGCTGTAGGTACGGGCAGTGTTTTTGGCTCGCATGTAAATGACTCCGGCTTCTGGATGTTCAAGGAATTTTTCAATCTCTCGCTCAAACAAACTTTTCTCTCGTGGACGGTTATGGAAACCACGATCAGCATTATCGGGCTGATCGGCGTGTTGTTACTGGATACCTGGTTGTAACAAGGTAGCCGCCAACGGTTGGGTAAAGACCGGAAGCCGGGTATTTACTTTGTGCAGATTACGCAGGGTGAAGAAAGACAGCAAAAAAACTGGTAAAGAAATAAAGTAAAAATAATAAGGGCCGCCCGATTTCCGGAGCGGCCTTTTTCCTGCTATGAAATATGCCTGTTACATCGGGCTGGCGTTAAACTGAATGCCTTTCTTTTTCCATCTATCATAAAACCAGGCGAGTTTTTCGCTGAAGCGTTTGAAATCTTTTTTGTCCACTGCTGTCCACCCTACTTCTGCATAAGCCGCAAAGCGGGGAAATATCATTTCATTCATTTTCGCCACCGTGGGTATCCATTCCCCCCACATCTGGCAACCCAGTCCCAGTACCTTGCTGTGCAACGATGCAGGAAGCGCTTCCGGCACAGGATTGAAACTATAGGCTTTCTCGAGGGAGATGCGCTTGTAGTCGTAATCCACGTAGGTAAATGCCTGATAAGAGTTTACAATGTCGTATCCTTTTTCAGCTGCCTGGATAACCAGTGCCGGATCTCCTTTCCAGAAATGAATGATGGCTGTGGGAGAAAGTTTTTCCTTTACCTGCGTACTGTCGTGATGGTATTCATGCACCCTGGCGCCCATGATTTCATTCCATCCCATCATGCGCCGGTCTTTCGATTGCAGGAAATTGGAAATGGCATTGGTAAAACTGATCTGCAGATCGGCCGGTGAAGCCAATCCGTGTTTTTGCATGTATGCCTGCACTTCGGGTGAATTTCTCCATTGGTCATATTTCACTTCATCACCACCGATATGGACCACTTTGGAAGGAAACAGCGCCAGCACTTCATCCAGCACGTCATGCAGAAAGCCGATCACTTTGGGGTCGCTTACATTGTAGGCATTGTAGTGTACGCCAAATTTGGTGGGCACTTCAATCTGTTTTTTCTCTGTGCCCAGCCAGGGATACGCGGCAATGGCGGCGCTGGCATGTCCGGGCATTTCAATTTCCGGCACAATGGTAATATGCCGTTCTGCCGCATATTGAATGATTTCCTTAACCTGTTCCTGCGTATAAAAACCGGCATGTGGGGTGCCATCATAATCTTTGCTGTTCCAGCCACCTGTTTGTGATTCCTTTCGGATGCTGCCTACTTCTGTAAGTTTCGGGTATTTCTTGATTTCAATGCGCCAGCCCTGGTCATCGGTGAGATGCCAGTGAAATACATTCATCTTCAGCAAGGCCATTTCATCGAGCAGTGCTTTTACGGTTTCCATGCCTTTGAAATAGCGGGCTTCATCCAGCATAAACGCACGCCAGGCAAAACGCGGACTATCCTTTACATACACAGCGGGTATGGTGAGTTGCCCGCCTTTTGCTTCTATCAATTGGCGCAAACTCTGGATACCATAAAAAACGCCGGCCCGCGAAGCGCCCGTAATACTAATCTTTCCCTGCTCTACCAACAAGGTATAGCCTTCATTGCCCAGGGTGGCGGAAAGGTTGTTGTCAATGGACAGCAACATGTTTCCATTTTGTTTTCCTGCTGACTTTTGTAAAGCAGGTTTTACGCCATATTCGCTCAACAATATTTCTTGTAAATAAGCTGCTTCGGGCGCACATTCATTCGTATATACTATACTGTTCTTTTTTGATAACACAAACTTACCTTCTTTCCATTCCATATGCTGCGGATAAGGTACAATGCCCGCAGCGGCGGCCCATTGCACCATTACCGTGAAGGCAACCAGCAATAAAGCCTGAAAGGATATTTTTATCATTGTAAAAATTTTTGTTTGGTGAATAGACAATACAGCTGTCATTAAGGTTTTTCAAACACTGCCTCCCCAAAAAATTGCAATTGGTGAAAATCAGGTTCTTCCGTTTGAATTTTATTCCACGATAAAAAATGCGGACGGGGCAGATCGTCGCCACACTTAAAAAAGTTTACCTGGCAGTGCAACCCGCTGAGCGCGGGCAATTGGTGAAAATGAAATACCTCTACCGGTATTGCCAAAACCAGTTCCCAATTGATGGCAAGGTCATCATGGCCGCCGTCTTTTTTCAATACCGCCTGATACCGGATTTTATCTATCACGGCGGGAGGCACCAGTTCTCTTTGATTGCGACTGGTGCCAAACCCGAGCAGACAGGTACCGATACAATTGAATTCAAAATTGTAATAGGCCTGTTCGCCGGCAAATGCCACGAAAAATTCCACGCAGCTGTCCTTGTATACCGGGCCATTGGTATGCAGCGTCAGCGCCTTTACCGAATGTTCCCTTACATAATACTTGATGTATATGCAGTCGTTGCTGTGACCAATGGCGAACGACACCTCCGGCCGGTAGTCGTAATGCGACCAGGGCAATTCTTCAATCCGGTTTTTGGGCAGTTTGTCAAGCAATTGCGATATGTCTGCTATTGAACAGTTTCTGTTGACCGTTGCTAAAAAGGGCACCTCCAGTTTTTTCATACTCGATTATTCAAATAGCCTTAAGGACATGTTTTCAACGGATGCGCTTCCGGGTAACTGAACATGTTGTCGAGCAACCAGCGGGCTTTATATATTCGCAAACCGTTTTGTTTGAAAATACTTTTACCCTGCGCATCCAGCACTTCGTCTGTCCACCATTCTTCTTTGGGACGAATGATGATCACCGGAAAACCTGCCGGTCCATCCGACACACTCTTGATGTTCTTCTGTATAGCATCGGCCTGCACCCACGATTTGGTGGTCATATCCAGTTTGTACACATTGGTCTTATTGGTGAGCCACAAGGAATCTGTTCCGTATATCGGAAACAAGTCATGGGCTTCCGTGCCGGGCAGGTTAAATGTGTCCACCGCACTGATAGCCGGCGCATCGCAATTGTTGTTATAGGTAAATGCTACCAGTTTATCCATGGCAGCTGTCCACAACAGGTTTCGCTTTGCGTCCCACACCACATTATGGCCAAAGGAAGCAGTTACATTTTTGCTGTATGCCTGTTCCGCAGCAATGGTGCTGTCGGTTTTAAATACGGTGAGAAAATTGCCGGTACTGGAAGCAGATACGATATTGCCATCAGGCAACAATTCGGCCGAATGCGTATTGCCGCCTGCAAAGGCGTAGAATATGGTTTTCTTATCAGCGATCCGGATAAGCGCCACGCCTCCGCCGGAAGCCGTAGCCAGTATGTATTTCCCTTCATACACCGGCTTGGCATCACTGGGATTGGTAAACCAATTGTAATGATCCTTCTTCACATTCGACTGTTCAGGTTTCCATTCCCAGATGATTTGCTGCGACTCCACATCCGCAATCGCGATGCGGTGTTGAGATTGTTCCGATAGTACCATGCATTTCTTGCAGTCCTTCACCTCAATCACTTTGGTACTATCGCCGCCGGGTCCGGGAACAAACGGCTCCTCTTTTCCTTTGCCGGAACAGGCCGTAAGGCCGAGGGCCAGGGCAATGGTGAAAAAAATGATTCTTTTCATTGGTTGGTATTTGTTCGGGACAGCATCAATAATTAAGATTCTGTGTCAACTCCGGGTTCAGGTCTCTTTCTCCCTGCGGAATAGGCCACCAGTAATCTCTTGCAGGATCAAAGCTGCGGGTTACGATGGGTTGGTCCTGTGAATCGTATATAACACCATTCATTACCTGCTCCGCAATTTTCCAGCGTCGGATATCGGTGTAGTAAAAACCTTCCATAGCAAATTCTATCCTGCGTTCGTGCCGGATGATTTCCCGCATTTCATCTTTGGTTTTACCCACCGGTATATCAGGCATGCCGGCACGCGCTCTCACTGCATTGATGGCGTTGTAGACAGAAGCATCCGGACCAGCCACTTCATTTTGTGCTTCTGCATACATCAGCAGCACATCTGCATAACGGATGACCATATAATTGATCTCCGACTGACCACCATTCAGGATTTTGGTGTTGGGTTCCTTGTCGTAAATGCTGTATTTCTTTACACCGTAACCGGTAATTTTAAATGGAGCTGTTGGCGTTGTAACTGCGCCCATGTACGTATCACCGGGATATACAATGGTCTGGTACATCCGCGGGTCGCGGTCCTTGTATGGTTCAGCCGGATCGTACATGGGAGAAGTTGTATAAGGCAAACCGTCTTTCATTTCATAGGCGTTGATCAGATCTTTCAGCGGGGCATTGGTGTTGTACTGACGGTTGATCAGGTCGAAGGAACTGCCTTGTTCGGGCGCTTTGAACTGTACATCAAAAATGCATTCCTTACTGTTTTCATTGGCAGGTAAAAACAAAGCGCGGTAATCTTCAAACAATCCATACCCGGCTGACCCGGCCATATCGATTACGGCTTTGGCCGCAGCAGCGGCTGCCTCCCATTTGGCAACATTGTTGTCGGGATTTACCAATGGACTGGCTTCAAACAGCAGTACGCGAGCTTTCAGCGCCAGTGCAGCACCTTTGGTGGCACGGCCGCGATCGGCAGCAGGATATTTTTCCGGCAATACGGCTGCGGCATCTTCCAGGTCCGTCAATATCTGCTGCACTACCAATGCACGATCGGTGCGTGGCAACCTGCCATGTTTTTCAAGATCGGGTTCTTCAGTGATCAGCGGCACATCACCATAATAACTTTGCAGCAGGTGATAATACAGTGCACGTAAGAATTTTGCTTCTGCCTTTGCTCTTTCCTTCAGCGATTCATTCATCGGAACAGCATCGATACGGGCAAGCAGGGTATTGCACCGGCCAATGCCGCGGTAACAATCAGGATAGCGGTTGTTGATGATAGAACTGTTCATGGCGGTATGCGTGCCCAATGCAATCAAATTGTAGCCCATACTGTTGTCGTAATTGTACGCATTGGGCGTTGCGGTTTCTTCCCACAAAGGGGTGGCATCGCCACCAAAAGTCCCGTCGGCGCGCAGGATGTTGTAGCAACCGCTCAATGCCGCCATGGCTGTTTTTTCAGAGGTCCAGTACGTGTCTTCCGTATACCGGTCGTTGGGCTGCTTTTCCAGCAGGTCAGCAGAACAACCCGCCAGGATGGTAGCATATATAGCAAACAGGATTATCTTATTTTTCATGTTCAGCATTTTTGAATGAAATAAAGCGATCATCAGAAGTTTACATTCAAACCAAAACTGTATGTTTTCAGCGACGGATACTCATACAGGTTATCATTCTTGATATCTTTCTCGGGGTCAAATTTTTTGAATTTGCTGATGGTAAACAGGTTAGCACCGTTTACAAACACGCTCATTGATTTGGCAAATTTTTCCACCCATTTCGTGGGCAGATCGTATTTAAGCTGTATGTTCTTCAACCGCAGGTAAGAAGCGTCCTGCAACCAGAAAGTAGATTGCTGGAAATTCTCTGTGGCGCCTGTAGCTGTAGTGAGAATGGGTAATGGCGCATTGCGACGTTCGGGCGTCCAGCTATCGGTGATCCATTCTTTGGTTACACCGGCGCCGTTATTGAACGGAAAAGCAAGATTCGCAGTAGGATAAATATCCACACCCTGCACGCCCTGCCAGAAAGTATTTAGTGAAATGCCTTTATAGCCGAAGTTCAGCGAAAAGCCAAACATAAAATCAGGAATGGAGCTGCCGGTAATGATACGGTCATCGCCATTGATTTTTCCATCTTTGTTCTGGTCTTTGTAGCGCAGGTAGCCAGGCCTTACATTGTTGCTCACTGTAGCGCTGTTGTCTATTTCATCCTGGTCCTGGTAAATGCCAATTGCTTCCAGTAAATAGTATGAGTCAATTGGATATCCTTCCTGCGTGATCCTCCTCGAACTGATGATACGCTCACCGTTCAGGTCAACTACTTTGTTCTTCACATAGGTAACCTGGCCGGAGAATTCATAGGTTAGTTCACCGATGCGGTTACGATGCGAAAGCACCAATTCAAAACCGGTATTGTCTACAGTGCCCACATTTCTGTCTGGCCCATTCAGGTCGCCTACCTGTGAGGGAATTTGCACGGGACGCAGGATATCTGTTGTTCTTCTTTTGAATACATCAACCGATGCCCCCAGTTTTCCGTTCCAGAGTTCTGCATCCACACCGGCATTGTAGGAAGTAGTGGTTTCCCAGGAAATCAACGGATCGCTGTAGTCGGTTACTGCAGCGCCGGCACTGATCACATTGTTAAAGGAGTAGTCGAGGCCCAGGTTAACGGCATTCAGGTAGCTGTATAACGGAACAGCCTGGTTACCCATTTTGCCCCAGGATGCACGCAGCTTCAGCAGGTCCACATTTTTCACATTATCAAAAAATCCTTCCTTGTCAATACGCCATCCCGCGGATACGGCCGGGAAGAATCCCCATTGGTGTCCCCTGGCAAAACGGGCGGAGCCGTCGTAACGGAAGGTTACGTCCAGCAGGTATTTGCCATCATACTCATAGCCCAGCCGGCTGAAATAAGAGATCAGCACATCTTCAGTGCGGGAACCTGTTACAGCCATATCACGCGAACCGGCATTCAGATCTGTGAGCGTGTTGTCGAAATACCCGTAGATGCGCGCATCGAACTGGCTGTTGTCGAAGTCAGTATAGCTGGACCCTACCATAGCAGAGAGGTTGTGCAGCCCCAGGTCTTTCTGCCAGTTCAATGTGTGATAGAAAGAAATATTCAGGTCGTTGTTGTCGTAGTTGTACGAATAGGGATTATTGTTATAATAATACGGCACCTCCGTTTTGGGATTATACGTGGTAAGATAAGGTACGAACTGGCGCGCCACACCGTCTATTTTGTCAACACCCAGTTTGGCGTGGTAAGTAATATTGAAGGGCAATTTGTATTCACCAAAAACTGTCAACAGTGCACGCTGCGCCACGTGGTAGTTGCTGCCTTCTTTCAGCAGCATCATCAGGTTTTCCACGGCATTGCGGCCCGGAGTAGGAAATACTACGTTGCCATAGCGTCCGTCTGCCAGGTACGGCGTAAAGATGGGCAACACGCGGTGAAAGCGGTTGAAGAAATAGGAAGTACCGTGCGCGTTTTCTGTGTACTCACGGTAATTGCCTTTGATGCTACCTCCTACCTTGAGACGATTGGAAACCTGTGCCGTAAGGTTCAGGTCCATCTGGTAACGACGGGCATGATTATTGGCAATCAATATACCATCCTGGTCCATAAATCCCAGCGCCATGCTGAAGGTAATTTTATCAGTGCCTCCTGAAAAGCGCAGGTTGTGTTGTTGCAGGTAACCGTTCTTTGTTACAAGATCAAACCAGTTGATATTCGGGTAGGTATAGGGGTCAGTCAGCATACCGTTGCGATATTCCTCAATCTGTGCTTCGCTGTAATCTACAGCTGTTTTTCCTTCATTTTTCAATGCCTGCACCTTCATCTGCATATACTGAATGGGGTCCCACACTACATCAGGTAAATAAGTTACCTGCTGAATGCCGTGCGAAAAACTGTAATCCACTTTCATTCTTCCTTTCTGACCACCTTTGGTAGTAACAAGAATAACACCATTGGCGGCCCTGGAGCCATAGATGGCTGCTGCTGCATCTTTCAGCACGGTGATGGATTCGATGGTAGCGGGATTGATTTCATTCATGTTATACTCGATACCGTCTACCAGCACCAATGGGTTACTATTGTTCAGTGTGCCTATACCGCGAATCTTGATGGCTGCCACATCCTGTCCGGGTTTGCCACCGGCCTGGTTCACCCACAAACCGGCCACGCCATGCAGGGCCTGACTGGCATTGGTAATCGGTCTGTTTTCTCTTTCTTTCATATCCAGCACAGAAAGCGCACCGGTAAGCGATGCTTTTTTCTTGGTGCCATAACCAACCACCACCACTTCGTTCAGATCGCTTTCCGCAACCTGCAATTCAATATTGCTGAAATCATCTGTTCCTACTACACGTTCTATGGTTGTATAACCAACAGCGGAAATAACAATGGTTGTTCCGTTTGCAGCATCAATGGTAAACACGCCATTGTTGTCGGTGCGTGTTCCCCTGTTTGTTCCTTTAATGGTAACTGAAGCGCCGGCAACAGGCTGATTATCGGAGCTGCCCGTGACTTTGCCGGAAATTTTTTGCTGTGCCTGTGTAATGGCGGGAATTGCGGCCAGCAACCAACAGCAAGCAATGTTTTTCAAAAATCGTAGCATAATAACAGTCGTTTTAGTTAAGTATGTATTTTCAACCGGTGGTAAAATTGAAAATCAACAGTGCTAATATGACATTAATTTTTTGTTATGCAGTCTCGTGAAATGCAATACAGATAAGGATTTCATAACGCAAACGTTTGCAAAAGCCTTCACAACCGTTTGCGCAATTTTTATACATTTGTACACAATAGATGCGAATCACCCGTTATGCAGAAAAAATTGCCCACGATAAAAGAGATTGCACGCCGTTTGAATGTTTCGGCTTCTACCGTAAGTCGTGCTTTACACAATCATCCCAGTATTGGCTTGCGTACCAAAATGCAGGTACAGGCATTGGCGAAAGAGCTTAACTATGAACGTAATGAAACCGCCATCTTTTTTCAAAAGGGAAAAACATTTACGATTGGTGTAGTGCTGCCGCGTTTTTCAGAAGAATTTTTTTCAGTAGCGATTAGTGGTATCGAAGATTTCGCCACGAAGAACAAATACCAGGTACTGATCGGTCAGTCGTATGATGATATGGAAAGAGAGAAACAGATTGTTACCACGATGAAGAATAGCCGAATTGACGGACTGATTGTTTCGGTGGCGAAGAACACTTCTTCGTTTGAGCATTTTGAAAATCTTCGCAATTACAATATTCCGGTTGTGTTTTTTGATTGTATTCCTGATTTACCGGACCAAAACAGCGTATCGTGCAATTTGCAGCAGGGTACGATGGCGGGGGTGGATTTCCTGGCAGAAAAGGGACATAAGCGCATTGCGCTGATCAACGGGCCGGACCAATTGCACGCAAGCGCGCAGCGGGCGACGGCGTACCTGGCGGGACTGAAAAAGAATAAAATAAAAGAGGATGCTGCATTAATGGTGAGAACGGATTTATCGAAAGAAAGTACGTATGCGGCGATGGAGCAATTGTTGCAGGTGAAAAATCCGCCAACGGCTATTGTGGCTTTTAATGATTATGTGGCGCTGGAGGCGATGCAGTATGCACGGAGCAGGAAATTGCGTATCAATAAAGACATTTGTTTTGTGAGCTTTGCGCATTTGTCGGTCTGTAATTATCTGGATAATCCGCCGCTGGCTTCTGTGGAGCAGTTTCCTTATGAACAGGGTTATCGGGCGATGGAATTGCTGTATAGTATTATTACTGATACGGAAAATAAACACAAGCCTACGCAGATTGTGCTGGAGAGTAAGTTGGTGCCGTGGGGGAATTAGGGGAAGTCCAATAATTCGCACAAACGTTTGCATCAAATTTTACTCCCCTTCATTTGTATTTTGTGCCTTATGAAGGATGTTTTTATGCAAAACAAGTTACCTGGTGTTCTCCATGCATTTGGACTGACACCTGAACACTACACCATAGAAGAATTTGGCAGTGGCCTCATCAACAATACCTGGAAAATACAATCACGCACTAACGGCCAGGGATATATTCTCCAACGAATCAATCACCACGTATTCAAACAACCGGATTACATTGCCGCCAATATTCAAACCATCGCTTCCTGGCTGCGCAAACAGGCGCCTGAATATTGCTTCATCGCTCCCCTCCCCGCTCCACAGGGAAATACCATGTATTTCGACAACGATGCCGGTTACTTCCGCCTTTTTCCTTTCCTGGAAAATTCATTTTCCATAGACACCGTGAGCTCGCCACAACAGGCTTATGAAGCAGCCAGGCAATTCGGTTTGTTCACCCGATTGCTTGCCGGCATCGACATACATTCCATAAAAGTAACCTTGCCTGATTTTCATAACCTTTCTTTACGCTACCGGCAATTTGAAGCAGCGCTCACCAATGGCAATCCACAACGCATTGAAGAATCAGCCACACTCATAACATTTTTGCAGGAACAACAATCGATTGTTGCCACCTATGAATCGATACAAAACGATCCCGCTTTTCATATCCGTGTTACTCATCACGATACCAAGATCAGCAATGTATTGTTCGACGGCAGTGGCAAGGGCCTTTGTGTGATTGACCTGGATACCGTAATGCCCGGCTACTTCATCAGCGATGTGGGCGATATGATGCGCACTTATCTCAGCCCAGTGAGTGAGGAAGAAGCCGATTACGCCCGGATTGCCATTCGCGATGACATTTTCCGGGCCATAGTCAACGGCTACCTCGGCGAAATGGGCCATGAATTGACGGCGCCTGAAAAAGCGCATTTTGTATATGCCGGCAAATTCATGATCTACATGCAGGCATTGCGCTTTCTTACCGATTACCTGCAAAACGACCAGTATTATAAACCGCGCTATGAAAAGCACAACTTCGTGCGCGCCGGCAACCAGGTCACCTTGTTGCAAAGGCTATTGGAAAAAGAAAATGAACTCAACCAGTTCGTACGCCAGCAGGCAGCGGCTGGCCCGGTAAATAGTTAGTGTAGTGAATGATTACAACAAAAAGGCGCAACATTAATGGTTGCGCCTTTTAACTTCAACGCTTAACCAATTATGGGTCAAACCTATTCAAAAAAGTGATGGAAAAATCAGGCAAACGTTTGTTGAAATTTTTTTGCGCCTGTCTCACCTTTACAATTGGTGCGGCTACAAGATCAAATAGCGGCTACAAGATCAACTAAAAGATGGCTGCCACAAAATAGCTGCATCCGGCCGGCAACACCTGTAATAAAAAAAATTTGTCGTCCACTGGCGAATAGCCTAACTTAGTATCGGTCATGGAAATGTATGCAGCATGTGCTTCGTTTCCGCGAATGATCCCAATCAATAGTCCTGCATTAACTGCTTCCCTTTTTCTAACCAGCGATATTACCGGAATTTATACAGCATTCAGATAAGCATTATAGCTGTCGTCGATCCCGCAGTAATCTTCAATCCCACTCCTTTGGCCGTTTGTGGCACACCGTTATTATTCATCAATGGACCAGGATGGCAGCCGGCATTGATCTGCCAGTTCGCAAGTGAAAATTATTACGTGTTCATCTAAAACTTAAATTATGGCATTCAACCTTATTGAATCTGTAAGAAATCAATTTGGTACAGATTTTATCGGAAGAGCCAGCTCCATGCTGGGCGAAAGCGAACATAATGTTCAGAAAGGCATATCGGGCATCATCCCTACTGTGTTGGCAGGCATACTTCAGAAATCGAATACAGGCGAAGCCGGCAACGTGCTGGGCATGGCCAGGGATGCCGCTGATACAGGACTGCTGAGCAATGTGAGCAATATCATCGGCAACAACAACCTGCTCACAAAGGGCGCCAACTGGGCAAAGAGCCTGTTCGGCAACCGGGCAGATGATGTCACCAACACCGTTTCTTCCTATGCCGGCATCAAACCTTCGTCTGCCGCCATGCTGATGAGTACCGCAGCGCCCGTGGCTTTGGGCGTGCTGGGCAAACATGCACGCGACAGCAATATGAGCGCGTCAGGTTTGCAGTCGTTCCTCGAAGGGCAAAAAGATTCCATTGTTAATGCCGTGCCATCCGATCTGAACCTCGCAAGAGCATTGGGCGTAAGCAGCCTCTCCGGCATAACAGGCAGAGCAAGAGGCGCAGTGGAAAGCGCCACCACGCGATTGAGAGATACCAGTGCGGCTGCCGACACCTCTCGACGCAATGTAACGGACGAGCCTGAACGAAGAAGAAGAAGCGGCGCCTGGGTGCTTCCTTTGATACTGGCTTTGGTAGCGCTCGGTGCTATCTGGTATTTTACCCGCGATAACAGAAGAGACCCTGAGCGCGAAATTGCATCGCCGCAGCCTACCACCACCACTCCGGCGCCTGCACCAGCGCCCACGCGTGACGCTGCCACCATGGAAAGTATCAGCGTTTCCCTGCCTGATGGCAATACGCTCAATGCAAGACGCGGCGGTATCGAAGACAGGCTGGTAACCGTGCTGAACAACCCTTCAGCTACTGTTGACGAAAATACGTGGTATGATTTCGACCAGGTAAATTTTGAATCGGGCAGCGCCAAACTCACGCCGGACAGTGACCAGCAACTTGATAACCTCGCTGCTATTCTGAAAGCATTCCCGAATGCAGCCATCAAGATTGGCGGTTATACCGATAAAACAGGCAATGAAGCAGCCAACAAAAGACTTTCCCAACAACGTGCGGAAGCTGTAGTGGCAGCTTTGAAGCAACGTGGCGTGAAAGAATCACAAATTGTGGGCGCAGAAGGATATGGTTCACAATTTGCCAAAGCGGATGCCAATGCCCCCGATGAAGAAAGAAGAAAAGACAGGAGAATGGCCGTGAGCGTACGGAAAAAATAATGCACTAGCAGGCTAATGTGCTGATGTTGCAAATGTGAATTACCAGGCAACAGTGTTAGGGTAATTGTTGCTATATTGCGGTTTTTCCATTGGCAGATTAGCACATTAGCATTTTAGTACATTAACAGCGGATGCAAAAAAAGAAAACGGTTTTATTGTTTAGCCCCCATGAAATTCAAAAAAAGGGACTGTGCTGGCAGTTACTGCATATTGTAAAAGGTAAAAAAGGTCCTGAATATGAATACGAGGCGTTAAGTGCAGGTACAATAACGACCAGTTTCGGGCGTGCAGCACAGGCTTTTGTTCCCCCCTTCTCGCGCTTCTTCGAAAAACAATTACAAACCACTATACAGGAAATCAATGATGCAGTGAGAAAAATGCCGGGTGTGAACGGCAATGCCGAAGACGCTTTTCGCCAGGCATTTGAAAAACGGCTGCACCAGGATTTTGTAGCGTTGAAACCCTATCTCCCTGCTTTGCCTGCCTACCACCGCGTACCGGCAGCGCCCAACCAGAAATTATACAGAACAGGCCCCTGCAAATTCAGCGCATATACACCGGGATTGCAATTCCAGGTACGCCGTGCACGGGAAGGTTACCTGTACCTGGAAGCTGATGTAGCGTTAAACGGAACGCTCTTTCCGCTGAAATCATTTACCCAAACAAATTTTTTGCTCGAAAGCCAGGGCGAATACTTCCTGCTTCGTTATACCGATTACAAAACACTTACCTGGCTCCAGCAGGTGAACTGGGAGGAAGAAGGAGCTGATGTAAATCATTTTACAGAGCACATTATCAAGCGACTGGAACAGGATTACCGCATTCATCGCAACGGATTGTTGCATACGCATCTGATTGAAACCATACCGGAAGGCGAAGTAGTGCTCAGCGAATTGAACCAGCAGTTTCTTATGCTTACCCCGCGGTTCGATTATGATGGTTTTCTGGCTGAAGGGCCTTTCCGTGAAACAGAAGTACATGTTCGCGATGGCAAAGAATACACCATTGCGCGCAACAAGGCAAAAGAAGAAGAAATTATAGAGCAGGTACTCATCCTGCATCCCAATTTCAAAAACCAGCATAACGGTTACTATTACCTGTCGTTTGAAGAGGCGCAGAAAAAAAACTGGTTTCTGAAAGCATTCCGCCATTTGCTCGATCTCAATATCCGGATTGCAGGGATGGATATGCTGAAGCATTTCCGGTATTGTACTGATAAACCCGTTACCAGGCTGGAAGTAATAAAGAAAGAAAAAGACCGCTTTTATATTTCCTTCAGCCTGCAATTGGGCAAAGAAAATATTGCCTTTGCCGATCTGCAAAAACTATTGCGCACGGGACAGCCGGCCATTCCTCTGAAAGACGGCTCCATTGCCTTGCTCGATGAAGAATGGATGAACCAATACGGCATCCTGGTGAAGCATGCCACCATCAATGCACAAGGCATTTCAGTACCGCAATGGGTAGCGATGGCCCTCGAACACCAGGAAGGTGCCGCATCGGCCATGCCGCCGGTACTGAAACAGGAGTGGGTAAACAAATGGCAGCAATGGCAAACCAGCGATGCGCCTTTGTATGCATTGCCTTCCACCGTAAATGCCACACTGCGCACTTACCAGCAAAAAGGATATGAATGGATTCGCCTCATGCAGGAACTTGGCGCCGGCACGTTGCTGGCAGATGATATGGGATTGGGAAAAACGTTGCAGACCATTTGTTTTATAGCACATGTTGCGGAACAACAGCCGGGAGGAAAAGTACTGGTAGTATGTCCTGCTTCCCTGATCTATAACTGGCAACATGAATTATCAAAATTTACGCCTTCCCTGCAGGTGTATGTATACCACGGTGCAGGCAGAAACAAGGAAGTGTTTGCCGATAACAAGGTGCAGGTAGTAATTACCACGTACGGCACCCTGCGCACAGACGATGCTGTATTCCTGCCACAAATATTTTCACTGGTAGTGCTGGATGAAAGTCATGCCATCAAGAATCCCGATGCGCAGATAACGAAGGTAGCGCACCATTTGCAGGCAGACCGGCGTGTAATCCTGAGCGGCACACCGGTAATGAACAATACGTTTGATCTGTTCAGTCAACTGCATTTCATATTGCCCGGTATGTTTGGGTCGCAGCAATTTTTCAAGCGTGAATATGCCGATCCCATAGACGTTCACAAAAACGAGCAACGCATTCGCGTGCTGCAGCGGCTTACTGCGCCGTTTATATTGCGCCGCACCAAGGAACAGGTGGCCACTGATCTTCCGCCCAAATCGGAAATCACGCTGTGGTGCCGCATGACCGATGCGCAACAACAGATTTATGAAGAAGTAAAAGACGCCATCCGCAACGACCTGCGCACTACCATTCGGGAAAAAGGCCTGGAACAAAGCAAAATGCAGGTGGTGAATGGCATATTGAAACTGCGACAGGTGTGCAACTCCCCTGCCCTGCTCAAAGACAGTGCTTATCATTGCAATGAATCGGCCAAACTGGAAGAACTGATGAATGAAATAGCAAACAACCTGTCGAACCACAAGGCGCTGGTGTTTTCGCAGTTTACTTCCATGTTGGACATTATTGCTGCCGAATTGCAGAAAAGTCATATTCCCTACCTGCTGCTTACGGGCAGCACCTCCGCAAAGGAACGCGATCGCATGGTGCAGGAATTCAATGCGCCCGACAGCCAGTGCCGCGTATTCCTGCTCAGCCTGAAAGCCGGCAATGCAGGACTGAACCTCACAGCCGCCGATTACGTGTTTTTGTTTGATCCCTGGTGGAACAACGCGGTGGAGCAACAGGCCATCGACCGCACGCATCGTATCGGGCAGACCAAAAGCGTATTTGCCTACAAGATGATCTGCAAGGATTCCATTGAAGAAAAAATCGTGCTGCTGCAGCAGGAAAAGAAACACCTGGCAGGTGAACTGGTGCGCGAAGATGATGGATTTGTGAAAGGACTTACCGAGGAAGATATCGAGTTCCTGTTTACATAGGTCTTGTCTTAAAAAAATTAAAAGGGAGTTACGCGCTGTAACTCCCTGGTGGTATATAAATTTCCGGTTGTTATTTACTACCTGTCAGTTTTTTAAACAATCCGCCGAGACTGAATTTCTTTTTCTCGGTGATATTGTCTTCATTATATCCCTTGCGGCCTACCCAGATGGTGCTGTGTTTGCCCAGGGAAGGATCGATTTCTTCTGCCGGTCTGCCTTGAGAATAATAATACAGCGCCAGTGATTTGCGGCTCATGTGCTCAGGGCAATTGAGCGGGTCAGGGTGCCCATGGTACGAGAAGTCGGTAGTACTGAACATGGCCAGCGTATTGAAATGCGGAGCAATTTTCGTTACACATTGGGTAAGGTCACGGTTCCACAATTCAAAATGGCCACCGTATTCATCTTTCCAATCCTTGTTCAGGTAGATCAGTATGTTGAGACGACGGTCCAGGTTTTTGCTGTTCTTGTTGAAATCGGCATGCAATTTCAGATAGCCGCCGCGTTTGATTTCATGCAGGCCACCACCCAAAAATTCATGGTCGGGCAATAATTTTTCCTTAATGCCCGTGAGTTCCTGCAGGAAGTCTATAAAAGGTTGACTATTGAGAAAATTCACGAATTCCTTTGTTTTGGGACCAAAGCGGCCGGTGCCTTTACTGGCCAGTTTCAACTGCCCGTCGTTGTTCATCTTGTGGCTGGTGCCAACAGTAAGGTCTGGCCATTCTTCCAAAACTGCGTCCAGTACGGCCGGATTAAAAAAATTGGTGAAATGAATGTTGGGAAAGGGCTGATTGGTGGCATATCTTTCTTTTTCTCTTTTAGCCACCGCCATGAGGTCGCGATAGTTATCGTTGATAAATTCCATATCGATGTTTTGATTACCTCAAATGTATCTTTTTTCAGGAATATTCGCGCCCCTACGTAATAATTTAACGCTGCAGGTGCCGGATGGCTTTCTGCGTGTAAAAAGGGCGCCCGCCAAAAGGCAGGCGCCGTGTTGATTTTAACAAATGCTGCAATAAAAAACGACTGTATTGGGTCCTTAGTTGGAAAGCTTTATTATATCAGTCAATATCCCAGAAAATCGGGGTATTAAGCTTATCCCTGGAAGCCACTGCCTCGTAATTCCTGGCATTGTATACCTGCTCGGCAGCAGGGTAAATCCAGCGCAGCGGCGGTTGCGATTGTTGATTGGCATTATCTATTTCAAAACTAAATGATGGCGCGTCCAGCCGCCTGATCTCCGACCAGCTTTCCACCGGTTGAATAATGCTATAGTGAATCCATTTTTGCGTAGCCAGCAAAGAGAGTTTGTCTGTGGGCTGGTCCCAGTCCACGTCGTCGCTGTTGAGGTAATCATTGATCTCACTTGCGTTGGGTGCCGTTACCGGTCCGGCAGTATTGTCGTTGCTGAGGGTCCTTAACCAGTAGTAGAACTCTATGGATTGTTCAATACCGCGTTCATAGGCCGTTTTGGCTTCCGCAGCGAGTGAATTTCTCACATAATATTCCGCCATATAAAAACCTACCTGGGCCGCGGTGATCAGCACACCGGGGAAATATTCATTGCGACTGAACGTGGAGCGGTTATAAATGGCAATTTCTCCGTCGGCAATCATCGTCCCCTGCGTGGTCCTGTTCATCAGCGGATCAAGGCCGGTGTATATGCCTCCGGCTTCGGCACCCGGTTCAAACATCACACGGAGGCGCGGATCACCATTGGCGTTCATGTGATCGATCATTGCCTTGCCGGCGAGATTTCCGTTCCAGTCTTCCAGCCCGGTGCGAAATCCGCGGGCAGTGATTTCTGAACCGGGATCAAATACATTTACCTTAATGTTCTCTGCATTGGAAGTAACAACAGGGTATTCACCCGGATTATTTATTATTTCGTCTATTTCTGCAACTACCCTTGTTTGAAATGCAGGCACTTCGGTAACACGTGTGAGCATCCGCAGGCGCAACGAATTGCAATACCGTTTCCACATGGTGAGATCGCCCCAGTTGATCAGGTCCTGCTGTTTGAATGAAGTCAGTATACCATCGGGCACATTGATGGTATTCAATTCATCCGCCAATGCTTTGAGATCGTCCAGCATTTTGGTATAAATGGAAGCAGCATCATCGTACTTTGGCAATGAAGCCTGGTAATCTCCACCATTGGCGCTCAGTTTGCCGGCTTCTGACCAGGGAATGTCACCATGCAGGTCTACCACTTTCTGGGTCTGATCGTAGAAAAATATGGTAGCCGCAATCATGAATATACGTTGTGCTTCCTGGTCGGCCGGGCTGAGTTTGCTGTAGATATTTTCCAGTTCGCGGTATTGCGCCAGCAGGAAGTAATAATCGTTCCAGCGGTCGGTAATGGAAGCGGCGCCCGGTACATACTGGTTGTCGGCATTCTGCCAGCCGGTAGCCTGGGTGAAGTGTAGAATCGGACGCACCACTACAAAATAATTCCAGTAACTGGGCACTACATAACCATGGCGGCCATTGCCTTCATGCGACCATGTATACGAGGTGAGTACGCCAGCAAACTGTTTGGCCATGGAGCTTACAGGAATCTTGGAAGGATCCGGATAGCTTTCAGCAAAGTCTGATTTCTTACAGGCCGCGAACCCTGCAAGCAGTACAACTGATAATAGGAACAATATCTTTTTCATAAATATTTTTATTGAAGTTGTCAATTCAATTAAAAGTTGGCGCGGAGCATTACGCCAAAGGTGCGTGTGGACGGGTTGGTGCCTGCATTGTTCAGCGTCTGGAACCAGCGTGAACCGGCCACTGTTTGTTCAGCATCCATGTGCTTGAGCGTACGATAGATGTAAAACAGGTTGCGTCCAAAAACAGACAATTGCAGCCTGTTGGCACTGAGTTTCTTCGCCCATTTGGCGGGAAGGCTGTATGAGAGCGACATTTCCCGGAATTTCACATATTCATTCTTCTTCACGTACAACTCATAGCGACTGAGGCTGCCGTATTGCGGACCGCCCCAGTTGTAGGTATTGATGAAATAAAAAGCCTGGGAAATAACGTTGGTATTGGGCTGGCCGTCAATCGTTACGCCTTCCAGCAACATACCATCGTGGTATACCGTTTCACCATTGGGTCCCTGGGCTGCATCAGTCCGCACCCCTTTGCCGTTATTGTCCACGTAGTAGCTGATGCCGCCATGTTCTTTGTCCATGGCATAGAGGCTTTCTTCCAGCAGCCCGCGACTGATCATCCAGTTGATACCGGTAGGCATTACGTGACCGCCTATACGAAAATCAAGCAATACATCGAGCGAGAAATTTTTATAGGTGAAAGAGCTGAAGAAACCGCCTACAGCCTTGGGCATAGCATTGCCTACCTTCACCAGCTTGTCGTCCAGTTTGTACAATCCATTGGGTTCTACAATCATTTCATTTTTGTCGTTGCGGGCAACGGGGTGCGCATAGAAATCTCCCATCGGTTCTCCTACCCTGGAAATCAACTGAGCGGCATTGCCGTCATAATCCTGGTGCAGCAACTCATTGGCGCCACTTGCCAGTTTTTCCACCACGTTCTTGTTATGCGCAATGTTTACACCGGCATACCAGTTGAAGTGCTTCGTTTGGACAGGCGTACCGGTAATACCGATTTCAATGCCCTTGTTGCGCAGCGTTCCGATGTTGGTCAGTACTGAAGTAGCGCCGGAAGAGGCCGGAATGGTAAGCGGCAATATCTGATCGCGTACCTGTGCATTGTAATAAGAGATATCGATACCCAGGCGATTGTTGAAAAATTTTGCTTCGAGCCCGAACTCGATTTCATGCTTTTCTTCCGGGCGAATCTTGTCGTTACCAAAATTGGAAGGAAGCAGGGTATACAACACGGGCTGACCGCCTACTGCCTGTACCCCCAAAGTGTTTTGCGTGTAAGCAATGTTGGCAGCATATACATCCGGATAGTTACCTACAATGCCCCAGGAAGCACGCAGTTTGCCGAAAGAGATAAAAGATGGCAGGGCAAAGGCATCGGAAAAGATAAAACTGGCATTTACCGAAGGGTATACGATATCGTTGTTGTCGGGATGCATTACAGAAATTCTTTCGCGCCGCACCGTTGCTTCTGCAAACAGGAAATCTTTGTACCCGAGGTTCATCGTTCCGATAAACGCATCGCGCACCATCGATAACCGGCGTGTTTCGCTATTGGCCAGGCCTACAGAAGCGGCCACATCAAACAGGTTTTCTGTACTTAACCCACCGTTGGTGCTGCGTGTTACAGTATTTTCTTCCTGCTTCGTGGCAGTATAACCGCCGGTGACTGTAAGATCGAAGTCATCATTCAGTTTTTGTTTATACGTCAGCAGTACGTCGCCATACAAAATGGTGCTGAGATAATTGCTCAGGCTGAAGGCACCGGAGTTGCCAAAAGCCAGCGGAATTTCCGTTGACTGGCGGTTTTCCGTGCGCATGGAGGTAAAGTCTGTGGCAATACGGCCGCGCAGGCTGAGGTTGTTGATGATCTGCCAGGCATTGGTAAGACTGGCAATTACGCGGTTGCTGTATTCATCGTCGCGGTGTTCTTTCACGCGCCACACATAGTCGGCAATATCGGCTCTGAAACCGGGATGGATAATGTTTTCTTCGGGCGTAAGGCTTTGTGTACCCGCACCGGTGACAAACCTGTATCCCTTGCTGGTTTTGTAACGGGCAAGATACCAGTCGGCATTGTCCCATCTTCCCATCATACCTGTAAAATTGTTGATCATACGGTCGATGGAATACGGTCTGTTTTTCGTGTGCTGGTTCACAAAATTCACCAGCACATCGGTAGTGAATTGTTTTCCGAGTTTGAAACTGCCGTTGAAATTGGCAATGTTGCGTTTGTTATCTGCGCCCAGGCTTACCATTTCATTGTTTTGCCGGGTAAGCGACAAACGCACATTGCTGTTATCGCTGTTGTGCGACATGGCAACGTTGATGCTGTTGCTGCGGGCAGTGCGGAACAATCCTTTGTAGTTATCTTCCTGCGCCACGTAAGGCCGTATTGTTCCATCCCAGGCAAGCGTGGGTTGTCCGTCGAATTTTGGGCCAAAGTTGATGGTATAATCAGGCACAGCCCTGGTTTCATCGATGCCATCATTGTCCAGGTCGCGCCAGATGAATCCATTTTCATCCTGCCCTGCATCGCTTACATGTTTCGGCGCTCCGGGACCGCGCACGCTTTGGTATTTGGGAAGGAAGGCCACATTATCAACAGCATAATTGGCGTTCACATCCACGCTGTATCCTTTTCTTCCCTTGGCGCCTTTTTTGGTAGTGATGAGCACCACACCGTTTACTGCTTCGGAGCCATAGAGGGCTGCAGCAGAAGCGCCTTTGAGAATGGAAATGTTATCGATGTCTTCAGGATTAATATCGAGCAAACCGTTGCCACGCAGGCGAGGATCTCTCCAGTAATCGTTGTTCTGCACTTCGCCGTCACGGATGGGAACCCCATCCAATACAATCAGCGGCTGATTTTTTCCGGTGATGGAATTGATCCCGCGGATGTTGATGTTAACTGCGCTGGTGGCTCCTCCCGGGGTGGCGCCTATACGCACGCCGGGCGCTTTACCATACAGTGCCGTAGCAAAATTGGGAGAACCGGCACGTACAATATCTTCTGCCTGGATAGTGGTGGAAGCATAACCCAGGGCTTTTTTTTCACGGCTAATACCCAGCGCGGTTACAACCACTCCTTCGAGATCGCCTGCAGGTTGCAGGGTAACATCCAATGTTGCGGCACTGCCTACGGGTATTTCTCTTGTACCAAAACCGGCAGAACTGATCACGAGCACCGCATTTTCCTGTTCTACGGTAATACTGAACCGTCCGCTTTCATCACTAACGGTGGATGTGGAAGTACCTTTTACGGTTACTGTTGCCAGTGGCACAGGTCCTCCGGCATTATCGGTTACACGTCCCGTAATGGTTCGCCTGCTCTGCGCCCAAACCGCTATGGTAAAGAGCAACAGGGTAAGCATCAGCAAGATTCTTTGATTGTGTTTCATCGCAGAAAGTTTAGTTGTTTTTAGTTCGTATAGGTAAGAAAAGGATAAACGGGATCAGGTGATGTTAAAGGAGAAGGGATGCCGGGATAAGTCTTTGTCACTGCTGCGGGTGTTTTCCTGCACACTTTGCTCCATAACCAGTGCTGCTGCCCCGATGAGTTCTGCTTCATACCCCAGTTGAGAAATAGCGAGCGATGTGTTGGAAGCGAGCCGCGGTATGCAATGCTCATTCATCGCCTGTTCAATCGGCGCCAGCCATACTTTGCCGGCCGCAGCGCCTCTTCCGCTCAGCACGATGAGTTCCGGATTGAGAATGTGGATAAGGATGGATACGCCTCTGCCGATGTTGTAACCTGCTTCGGAAAACAATTCCACCGCAAAGCGATCGCCTTCCTGCACGGCGGTTACCATCGCTTCACTGGCCTGTTCATAATGTTCGAACATATGCGGCTGCAGCCTGGACAATCGGCCTGTCTGCAGAGCGGCTTTTGCTTTTTCCAGGATCACCAGCAGCGATGTTTCCGTTTCAAGGCAACCGGTCTTACCGCAACTGCACAGTTTGCCGTTGGTGAAAAGGGGAATATGGCTGAATTCGCCGGCAAACCCGTTATTGCCCCTGAACGGTTCGCCGTTTAACACCAGTCCCAGCCCCACGCCCCAGCCGATGTTGATTACCATAACATTTTTTTTGTTACGGGCTGCGCCAAAACGGAGTTCGGCCAGCGCAATTACACTGGAGTCGTTGTCTATGAAAACCGGCACGCCGATTTTGCCGGATATGTATTGCGTAATGCTGCCGCCTTCGGCTTTGAGAAAAGTATAATTGATGCCTTTTTCCGTATCTACAAAACCGGGCATGCCTATGCCAATGCCTGCGATTTTTTCTTTTGGTATGCAGGAAGAAACAATAGCATTTTCGATGTGGGCGGTGAGTTCCTGCAGTGCTTCGGGGTTGTTATGAAGGGGCAGTTCGATTTTTTGCGACTGGAAGACGATTTTATTTTGAAGATTGATAATGGCAATGCGGGCAACAAACTGGTCGAGCGCTACGGAAACGATGTACTGGGCATCTTCTTTCAGGGAGTAGGTTATGGGCCTGCGTCCGCCAGTGGAGGGGGCAAGGCCGTTTTCCACCACGTATCCTTCGTCTATCAGTTCATTCAGCAATTTGGTGGTGAAAGGGATGCTTTTTTTGATACCCCAGCTGAGATCTGCGCTGGAAAGGGCACCAGCGAAATAGAGCTGTCGGATGATCTTTTTCTTGTAAGGCAGCTTTTTGGCAGGCATACGGTAGTTTTCCCAAGCAGTTTTTTAATATCAATATGAAGTTAGCAGACTTTTTAAACTGTTACAAAAGTTTTTTTGGGATTAAAAAAGTTGTGAATGTGAGGAGTAACTGCAGGAAGGATGGTTTATAAGGGGGCAATTTTGTAAGGGGTGATCAGCAATTGATTCAATTAGCCGATCGCTATGTCTGCATTTTCCTGGTAAAATCAAAAGAAATCGGGCGTATACAATAGATAAGAACTGGCAGCCATATTGTTTATGGCAATGTTTTGAAAGAAGACAGTTTTGAAAGAAGACAGTTTTGAAAACAGGGATAAAATTCTTGACTTTCTATCCTTTTATTGCTCGCAAGCCATATCGGCAAAGCTGCCCATTTATTCCGACCCCTCCCCACTCACCACCGGCAACCTCCTCTCCCACAACACAGCCGCTCCTACCAGCGCAGCCGACTCCCCTACTTCCGCTATGCGCACCTCCGTATGCAAACCACGCTCCTTCAGCTTTTTCGTCATGGCTGGTAAAAACAACCGGTGCGAACGCGCAATATTGCCGCCCAGTATCAATACCTCTGCCTGTTCCTGTTGCAACCATTCGGCAGCAAACGTACCGAGATTGCGGCCAAATTCATTAAACATGCCGCGAATGGCAGGATCGCCGGGGGCCAGGTCTGCCAATTGCTTGACGTTGTCAAAACTCCGGCCGGTTATCTTTATTGCTGTGCCCAGCAGCCAGCGCGCACTGAGATAGTCTTCTGCTATTCCACCAAGAAACGGTGCACGCCAAAGGTCGGCATCGGCCACAACACCTTTGCGGTATACAGCCGAGCCAAGACCGGTGCCCAATGTAAAGCCCACCACCTTGGTGAAACCTTTACCGGCGCCGATAAATACTTCGCCTGAGAGGAAACCCGCCGCGTCATTTATCATCAGGATATCTTCCCTGGCAATACCCAGTTGTTGTCCCAGCAATTCCTTGATATTGCGCCCGTACAGGCTTTGGTATTTTGCCTGGTCCTGGATGTAACAAATGCCGGAATCGTAATCTGCCGGACCCGGCATGGCAATACCTATCTTTTTTTGTTGTACAACAGATTTGGAAAAACAGTGCTGCATCACTTCGCTCCATGCAGTAATGATGGCTTCAGCACTGCCATTGCTGTCAATTTCTTTCCGGCAGAGTGTAGACGACAATATTTGTCTCTTCTGCAAGTCTACCAGCGATGCTGTAATATGCGTACCGCCTATATCTGCTCCAAGCACTAAGTTTCTATTCATCTGTATTGATTTGCATTTTCACAGGCAAGATCTGGTCTGGATAATGTTTAAGGAAACCGGGCATTATCGGTTATTCATCTCCGGCATGTTGTTTCGGATTTTCTTTTTTCCCCTGCTCCCCGGCAGCCTGTCCTTTTTTGTCGGCATTGCTACCCTTCACTGAGGAGTGGCGGACCACCAGTTCTGCCGGCAACTCCATTTTTCGCAGGCCCTTCGATTTATTGCCAGCAGTAAGCTTACCGAGCAGCACGGTAATGAGCTTCTCGGCAATCTTTTCAATCGGCTGCGCAATGGCAGTGATATCGGGAGAATTCAGCTGAAACACATCGTGATCATCGAACGACACAACCGCAAGATCATCGGGTATGGCAAGTCCCATGGTGCGGATGGCCTTCAACCCGTTTACCCCGATATAGTTGGTGCCGAAGAGCACGGCATCAAGCCCTTTGTTTCGGTTAAGGAAAGCCGTTATATACCTGATCAGGTCATTGTTATGGGTTGCAGAAGTATAGCTCAGCTCCTTCACCCGCGAAGGCAATCCGGCTTCTGCCAGCGCTTTTTCATACCCGTTCAACCGTTCCTGCATTTGCGATTGCAGGGAGTTGAGCGTTATGAAGGCAATGTTGCGATATCCTTCCTCCACCAAATGCCGGGTAGCTTTGTACGCGCTTTGTTCGTTGTTGATCAGCACCACATCGCAGTCTACGCCAGGAACATACCGGTCAAACAGTACCACCGGCAGGTCGGCTTCCAGCAATGCGTTCAATTCTTCCTCAATACCTTCCGAAGGAGTGATGATGTATCCGTCCACATGCCGCTCGCGGTACATCTGGATCAGTTCACGCGCAATAACCGGATCGTTGTCGGTACTGGAGTAAATGATCTTGTACCCGCTTTTATAAGCCTTCTCTTCTATCAACCGCGCAATATTGGCAAAGAAAGGATTGGCAATATCCTCAATCATCAACGCGATGGTATTGGTCTTGCCGGTGCGCAGGCTTCTTGCCAGTGAGTTGGGTTTGTAGCCTGTTTTCTGAATGAACTTCTCCACCTTCTTTACCACTTCCTTGCTGATCCGCTTCTCCTCTGCTTTACCATTTAAAATAAAAGATACTGCCGTGGGTGACACGTTCAGTTCCCTGGCAATATCTTTTATGGAAAGCTTCTTTTTCACGTAACCTGCTTACAAGTTGCTGTTATAGAAATTGATTTATGTTCTTCGTTACTTACCGGCCGTTATAGTTGGGTCGTTGGATAATGAGTACGGAAAATCCGACGGATTGGTGCCTCTCTTTTTATTAGGCGTTGCGCTCATAGTGAAATCCAGTACCGCACCTTTCATCAGTTCACTGTGGCTAATCCAGTTTTTACTGTACTGCTTACCATTCCATTTCAGGTTGTCAACATACCGGTTAGCGTCGCTGTTGTTCGCAGCATTGATGGTAACAGTTTTACCATTTTCAAGTTGCAATATAACTTTTTTAAACAGCGGGGCGCCCAACACATATTGGTCCGTTGCCGGTGTAACCGGATAAAAGCCCAGGGCAGAGAAGATATACCAGGCAGAAGTCTGACCGTTATCCTCATCGCCACAATAGCCGTCCGGTGTAGGCTTGTACATCCTGTTCATGGTTTCACGCACCCAGTATTGCGTTTTCCAGGGCGCACCTGCATAGTTGTACAGGTAAATCATGTGCTGGATGGGTTGGTTACCATGTGCATATTGTCCCATATTGGCAATCTGCATTTCACGGATCTCATGAATCACGCCGCGGTAATAGCTGTCGTCAAATATTGGCGGCAGCGAAAATACAGAGTCCAGCTTTTTCACAAAGTTTTCGTTTCCACCCATCAGGTTGATCAGTCCCTGCACGTCCTGGAACACAGACCATGTATAGTGCCAGCTGTTGCCTTCTGTAAAAGCATCGCCCCATTTAAAGGGATTGAAAGGCGATTGAAAACTGCCGTCTTTGTTTTTGCCGCGCATCAACCCGGTTTCAGGATCGAAGAGATGGCGGTAGTTGCGGCTGCGTTGCAGGTACAGATCCAGTTCTTCCTTTGGCCTGTTCAATGCCCTTCCCAACTGGAAAATAGCAAAGTCGTCGTAAGCATATTCCAGCGTACGGGCAGCATTTTCCCTGATATTCACA
>Ga0182741_1000056_pt1 | contig 185693 bp, 189 predicted proteins | sample eDN5th37CBELigOP_FD_128874 | JGI IMG/M metagenome (GOLD analysis project Ga0182741, IMG submission 128874) | Enriched Organic Plus compost microbial communities from Emeryville, California, USA - eDNA 5th pass 37_C BE-Lig OP (version 2) (version 2) ...
AGCGCTCGCCGAGGCGCTCGCCGCCGAATGGCGCGCGCAGGGCGACGAGGTCGACCCGCGCGGCTTCCCGCTGCGCGATCTCGCCGATTACGCGATCGACCGCGTCGCCCCCGGCCGGGACGGGATCATCGCAGACCTGTTGCGCTACGCCGAGACCGATACGCTGTGCTACCGCGCCGATCCCGACGAGCCGCTCTATCGCCGCCAGCAGGAGCTGTGGGAGCCGCTCGTCGTCGCGCTCGAAGCGCGCCACGACCTGCGGCTCGAGCGAGTCAGCGGCGTGGTCCACCGCCCGCAGCCTGCGGCGACGATCACCCGTCTCGGCGAGATCCTCGCTGCGCACGACGACTTCGCGCTCGCCGCCATCGCCACGCTGGCCCCGCTCGCGGCTTCGCTGACCATCGCGCTCGAGGCGCTCGAGCCCGGCGCCAACCCGGCCGCGCTGTTCGCCGCCGCCAATGCCGAGCAGGACTGGCAGGCCGAACTGTGGGGCTGGGACTACGAAGCCGAACGCGCGCGCGCGGCAAAGCTCGCGGCCTTCGAGAAGGCTGCGGAATTCGCTCGCCTCATCAGGCAGGGATAACCCCTCCACCATCCCCGCTTGCGCGCGGAGGGAACAGCCGCCGCCCGGAGGCTGACGGAGGGTCATATCCCCCGCGCCCCCAGCTCCCGCATCGCCTCCAGCGCCGCCTCGCGGTGGCTCTCCTGCTCGACCCCACCGACGATCGTCCGCTCGACCGGGCTGAACCCGACCAGCCGCAGGATGTTGCGCTCGAAACTCTTCACGCTGTTGGCGCCGTAGACCAGCCGATAGAACAGAGCCGGCATACCCATCGTCACCACGATCCGCGCCGAGCGCCCGGCGAGCAGCTTTCGCGGCAGCCCATCGTCACGGTATTCGAGCGCGAAGCCCGGCCGCATCACCTGCTCGAGGAACCCCTTGAGCAGTGCCGGCATGTCTCCGAGCCACAGCGGGAGGAAGATCGCCACATGGTCGGCCCACTCGATGTCCGACTGCGCCCGCACAATCGCCGGAGGGGGCTGGCCGTGCAGCCAGTCGTCAGGATTCCGCACGAGCGGGAAGTCGAGCGTGGCGAGGTCGATTGTCGCCAGCGCGTGGCCGGCCGCTGCCGCAGCGTCGACATAGGTCTGCGCGAGCGCGTGGACGAACCGCGCGCGATCGGGGTCGGGATGCGCATCTAGGACGAGGATGCGGCGGCTGGACATCGGCACACTCCGCTGGCTTGCGGCGGTGCTAGGCTGCCTGCCCCCGATACGCTTTGACCCGGCTCAAGGGCCGGTCAGCCGACCCATTCGGCGACTTCCTGCGCCACGGCGTTCGCCGCCTCGTTGAGCGCCGGCCCGACGAACGCCGCTTCGGGCACCACCCCGCTGACGCGGTTCTCGAACCGGCGCGTGCGCACCTGTCCGTCCGGCGTCTGCAGCACCGCGTCGTAGCGCACGACCACGCTGCCGCTCGGCGCATCGTAGCCCATCTCGAGCAGCCGCCCGGAAAGCCGCGTCGCCGCGCTGTAGCCGAGCTCTCCCTCGATCACGACGAGTCGGTCGCCCCCGGCGCGCAGCGTTTCCGACAGCAGCCGCTGGAACAGCCGCGCCGGCTTCTCAACCCAAACCGCGTCCTTGACGTAGGCGAGCGTCGAGTTGCTCGTCTGTACCGGAACCCGCACGACGTTGAGCCGCTGGTCGGTCTCGGGCATGGCCACCACCAGCGCGCTCGATGGCTCGCCGCTGGCGGTCGCGCCGGCCGGTGCCGTGCGCTCGGCGGTCAGCGTCAGCAGGCGCTCTGGCGGCTCGGCCGAAAGGCTGACGCAGCCGGCCAGCGCGAGGGCGAGCGCCAAAGCCGGGATCGCGGGAAGCAGGGCTCGTCTGGTCATCGCCTTCCTCATGGCTCGTAGTCGGGCAGCCTGCCGCCGCGGATCAGCGAGCCCGCGCCCTGGCTCTCGAGCCGCTCGGTCAGCTGCCGCAGCGCCTCGCTGGTCCGGCGCAGGTCCTGCATTGCCGCGTTGGCCGCCGGCAACGTGGTCTGCGTCATCTCGCGCGCCGCCGGCCGCGCGTCGTTCATCGTCGCCTCGAGCGCCGCCGCGGCGGAAGCCGAGGCGCGCAGCGTGTTGCGCAGCTCGGCCGCGAGGCTCTTGCCTTCATCATTGAGAAGGCCGTCGGTCGTCTGCAGCGTGCTTTCGAATGCCGCCAGCGTCTCGGTCGACTGCGCAAGCGTCGCCTTGAGTTCGTTGAGCGTCGCCCTGAGGTCGGGGCCCATGTCGGCCAGCTGCCGGCTCATCCGGTTGGTATTGGCGAGGATGCCGGTGATCGAGGCCTGGTTTTCGTCCGAAAGCAGCCGCGTCAGGCGGTCGGTCAGCGTCGCCACGCGCTCGAGCAGCAGCGGCGCGCTGGCGAGAATCTCGCCGAGGCCGCCGGGCTCGGGCGGGATGACCGGAATCCCCTCGGGACACGCGGTGGTCTCGCAGCTGATCGGCGGCGCGCCCTTGGTCCCGCCTTTCAGGCTGATCGTCGAAACCCCCGTGAAGCTCGAGGACACCGAGGCGGTCGTACCGACCAGGATCGGCGTTTCCTCGTCGACCTCGATCCGCACCTTGACGAAGGCCGGATCCTTCTTCCACAGCTCGATCAGGACAACCTGGCCGACCGGGACGCCCGAATAGGTCACCGCCGAGCCGGTGGCCAGGCCGCCAACCGATTGCGGGAAGAAGATCTCGTATTCCTTGTCGTCGCCGCCGAGCTGGACCAGCCAGACGAAGAACGCCGCAAGCAACCCGAGCAGCAGCAGGGTGACGGCCCCGACCCAGACATGGTTCGCCCGCGTTTCCATCCCAGGTCTATGCCTTTCCCGCCGTTGCCTTGTCCACGGATTTCCGGCTGGCCTTGCCGCCCGCAAACCCGACGTGCGCTGCCCGCCCGCGCGGCCCGTTGAAGTACTCCTGGATCCACGGGTGGTCGCTCTCGAGCAGCTCGGGGATCGTCCCGATCGCGATAACCTTGCGGTCGGCCAGTACCGCCACGCGGTCGCAGATCGCGTGCAGCGTGTCGAGGTCGTGGGTGATCAGGAATACTGTCAGCCCGAGCGTTTCCTGCAGCTCCGCGGTCAGCTCGTCGAATGCCGCCGCGCCGATCGGGTCGAGCCCCGCAGTCGGCTCGTCGAGGAACAGCAGCTCCGGATCGAGCGCCAGGGCGCGCGCGAGCCCGGCGCGCTTGCGCATCCCGCCCGAAAGCTCTGAAGGGTACTTGGCCGCCGCCTCCTCGGGCAGCCCGCTCATCCTGACCTTGTAACGGGCGATCTCGTGCAGCAGCTCGGGATCAAGTTCGGGGTAGAACTGCTTGAGCGGGACCTCGATGTTCTCGGCCACGGTCAGCGTCGAGAACAGCGCCCCGCCCTGGAACAGCACGCCCCAGCGGCTGCGCACCGCGGCTTCCTCGTCGGGCTCGGCGCCGACGGTGTTCTGGCCGAACACGCGCACCTCGCCCGCGTCGGGGACCTGCAGCCCGATGATCGAGCGCATCAGCACCGACTTGCCCGAGCCCGAGCCGCCGACCACCCCGAGAATCTCGCCGCGCTTGACCTTTAGCGAGAGGTCCTCGTGGATGACCTGCGAGCCGAAGCTGTTCCTCAGCCCTTCGATCTCGATCGGGTACTCGCCGTCGAAATGGCTGATCACATCGTCGCGCGCCTCGTCGAGGACTTCCTCGCGAAGTTCCTCGAGTTGCTCGTCGTCGTGGCCGTTCTTCCCGCTCATCCCCACCCGATCTGGTCGAAAAACACCGCGAAGAAGGCATCGAGCACGATCACCATGAAGATCGCCTGGACCACGGCCTTGGTCGTGCGCATTCCGACTTCCTCGGAATTGCCGCGCACCTGCAGCCCCTGGTAGCACCCGGCGAGCGCGACGATCAGCCCGAACACCGGCGCCTTGATCAGCCCGACCCACAGGTCGAACAGCGGCACGACCTCCTGGATTCGGGTGAGAAACGTGATGAACGGGATGCCGAGCGTGAGGTCGGCGATGAACGCCCCGCCGATCATCGCGATCACCGCCGAGAAAAACCCGAGCAGCGGCATCATCAGCACCGCGGCGAGGATCCGCGGGATGATCAGCGCCTCCATCGGCGAAACGCCGATCGTGCGCATCGCGTCGATTTCCTCGGTCAGCTTCATCGTGCCGATCTGCGCGGCGAAGGCCGAGCCCGAGCGACCGGCGACCATGATCGCGGTCATCAGCACCCCGAGCTCGCGCAGCGACAACCGCCCGGTCAGGTTGATCGTGTAGATCTCCGCGCCGAACTGCCGGAGCTGCGCCGCACCCTGCTGGGCGATGACGATGCCGATCAGGAAGCTCATCAGCCCGATGATCGGCAGCGCGGTCACCCCGACCAGCTCCATCTGCCGCACCAGCGACTTCAGGCGGAACCGCCGCGGGTGGCGGATCACCGTGGCAAGCCCGACGAGGATCGCGCCGAGGAACCCGACCATGCGCGCGACACCGTGGCCGAACTCGATCGTCCACGCCCCGGTGAACTCGAGCGTGCGGGTGACAAGCGGCAGCCGCGGCGGCTCGATCGGCGCGGTGCTGGCGTTGGCGCCGACCGTCTCGAGCAGCTTCTCGGCCTGCTCGCTGGCGCCGGTGATGTGCGCGTTGTGCTCGTCGGCGAAACGCCAGACGGTCCACGCGCCGATCGTGTCGATCTCCCCGGTGCCCGACAGGTCGACGAACTGCACCGGCTCGCCGAACTCGCGCAGACGCCGGTCGAGCAGCCCGATAGACGACACCAGCAGCGGGCCCTGCAGCACGATCGTGGTGCGCCCCCCTGCCTCGTGCACCGTGAAATCGGCCCATTCGCGCATGGGCCGAGCTATGCGGGCAAAACGCTGTTGCGGCAAGGTTTCCTTGGGGGGCGGTCGGGACGCCTTCACCCCATCCAAGCTTCGCCATCCTTCCCCCCATCGAGGGGGAAGGGATCTGCACAACTCGGCCTGGCGCCCCTTCCCCCTCGATGGGGGAAGGATACGGAGACTTGGCCCCGAAGGGGCTTAGTCGGAGTTGGATGGGGGTGAGAGCGCCTCCAGCAGCACCCGTGCACACCCGTCCGGGTTGTCGAGCACTTCGTTATTCCAGAACCGCAACACCCGATAACCTTCCCCCTCGATGACCACGGTGCGTGCCGCGTCCGCCGCCACGGCTTCGGAATGCTGGCCCCCATCCACTTCCACCACGAGCCTTGCCCGATGGCTCGCGAAATCGACGATGAAATGCCGGATTGGCACCTGCCTGCGCCAGCGGGCGGCCGGAGCCGCCTCGCGCAGCAATCGCCACATCGCGCGCTCGGCATCGGTCATCTCCCGACGCAAGCGCCGAGCCCGCGCGATCGCTCCTGGTGGCGGGTGCTTCTTCACCCGAGCGGCGTAATTGCGGGCGCGCCTTCCAACCAAGCGGTTCCAGATCCGTTTCGAACCTTTCGCGGCGGACCGAGTCCGCAGACGCCGCGCCATCGCCCCGCCCAACTTCCCTGCGGGGGAGGGGTCTCAGGACCGACGCTGCGCACACCCCCTTCCCCCTCGAAGGGGGAGGTTACGGAGACTTGGCCCCGAAGGGGCCTGGTCGGAGTTGGATGGGGGCGACCCGCGAAACGCCAAATGGGAAAGAACTCCGTCCCCGAACCCCGCCGTTGCCCTGCGCCAGCGACACTGGCAAAGGCCGCCGCGACATGTCGACCGAACTGCCCAAGACTTTCGATCCCGCGGCCATCGAGGCCAAGTGGTACGCCCACTGGGAAAACCGCGGCCTGTTCCGCCCCGAGCGCCCCGACGCGCAGCCGTTCACGATCGTCAACCCGCCGCCCAACGTCACCGGCTCGCTGCACATCGGCCACGCGCTCGACAACACGCTGCAGGACGTCGTGGTTCGCTACGAGCGCCTCAAGGGCAAGGACGCGCTGTGGGTGGTCGGCACCGACCACGCGGGCATCGCCACGCAGATGGTTGTCGAGCGCGAGCTCGAAAAGAGACAGGACAAGCGCACGAACTACAGCCGCGAGGAGTTCGTCGCCAAGGTCTGGGAGTGGAAAGCCCAAAGCGGCGGGCAGATCACCCGCCAGCTGCGCCGGCTCGGCTGCTCGATGGACTGGAGCCGCGAGCAGTTCACGATGGACCCGCATTTCACCCGTGCGGTGGTCAAGGTCTTCGTCGACCTCTACAACGAGGGGCTGATCTACCGCGACAAGCGGCTGGTCAACTGGGATCCCAAGCTCAAGACCGCAATCTCCGACCTCGAGGTCGAGACCCGCGACGTCCAGAGCGGCTTCTGGCACTTCCGCTACCCGCTCGCCGACGGCGTCACCCTGCCGAGCGGCGCCAACCACATCGTCGTCGCCACCACGCGCCCCGAGACGATGCTCGCCGACATGGCCGTGGCGGTGCACCCGGACGATCCGCGCTATGCGAGCGTGATCGGCAAGGACATCCTCCAGCCGATCACCAACCGCCGCTTCAAGGTGATCGCCGACGAGCACGCCGACCCCGAGCTCGGAAGTGGCGCGGTCAAGATCACCCCGGGCCACGACTTCAACGACTTCGAGGTCGGCAAGCGCGCGGGCATCAAGCCCGCCGAGATGCTCAACATGTTCGACGCCGAGGCGCGCGTCGTGCAGACTCAGGACGGCCTGGTCCCCGAGGAATTCCTCGGCCTCGACCGCTTCGACGCGCGCAAGCTCGTCGTGCAGCGGATGAAGGAACAGGGCTTCCTCGTCCCCCACGTCGACAAGGACGGCAACGAACACGACGCCGAGCCGCGCACCGTCCCGACCCCGTTCGGCGACCGCGGCGGCGTGGTCATCGAGCCGTGGCTGACCGACCAGTGGTACGTCGACGCCGAAAAGCTCGCGCAGGCGCCGATGCAGGCGGTGCGCGACGGCCGCATCGAGATCGTCCCCAAGGCGATGGAGAAGACCTTCTTCAACTGGATGGAGAACATCCAGCCGTGGTGCGTCAGCCGCCAGCTCTGGTGGGGGCATAGGATTCCGGCATGGTACGACGAGGACGGCCAGGTCTACGTCGCCGAGACCGAAGAAGCCGCGCAGGCGCTCGCCGGCAACAGGAAGCTGACGCGCGACCCCGACGTTCTCGACACCTGGTTCTCGAGCGCCCTCTGGCCCTTCGCCACGCTCGGCTGGCCGGACGAGTCTCCCCTCCCGCTTGCGGGAGGGGCCGGGGGTGGGCCAGTCGGCCACGACGGTTCCCCCGCGGACTCGCCCACCCCTAGCCCCTCCCGCAAGCGGGAGGGGGAGACGCTCCTCGCCCGCCACTACCCCAACGACCTGCTCATCTCCGGCACCGATATCCTGTTCTTCTGGGACGCCCGCATGATGATGCAGGGGCTGCACTTCATGGGCGACGTCCCCTGGCGCCGGCTCTACCTCCACGGCCTCGTGCGCGCCGCGGACGGGCAGAAGATGTCCAAGTCGAAGGGCAACGTGGTCGATCCGCTCGGGCTGATCGACAAGTACGGTGCCGACGCGCTGCGCTTCTTCATGGCGGCGATGGAAAGTCAGGGCCGCGACGTGAAGATGGATGAGTCGCGCGTCGAGGGCTACCGCAACTTCGCGACAAAGCTCTGGAATGCCACGCGTTTCTGCCAGGCCAACGGCATCGGCGCCTCGCAGACCCTGGCCGCCCCGCCGGCGACCCTCGCGGTCAACAAGTGGATCGTCGGCGAAGTGGTCGAGACCCTCGCCGAGCTCGACAGGGCGATGGCCGACCTGCGCTTCGACGCCGCCGCCAACGCGATCTACCAGTTCACCTGGGGCACGTTCTGCGACTGGTACCTCGAGCTGATCAAGCCGATGCTCTCGTCTCCCCTCCCGCTTGCGGGAGGGGCCGGGGGTGGGCCCGTCGAGGCAAGCGCAACATCCGACACGCCCACCCCTGACCCCTCCCGCAAGCGGGAGGGGGACGAAGCAGCCGAAACCCGCGCAGTCGCCGGCTGGGTCCTCGACCAGATCCTCGTCATGCTGCACCCGTTCATGCCGTTCGTCACCGAGGAGCTGTGGCACGCACAGGGGGAGCGGCCCTACGAGCTGATCCTCGCGAAGTGGCCCGAGCTGCGGGCCGCGGTCGACCCAGCGGCCAAGGCCGAAGTCGACTGGCTGGTCGCGCTGACCAGCGCGATCCGCGCCGCCAAGAACGAGCTCGGGATCGCCCCGGGTGCCAGGCTCGAGGCGTTCCTCGCCGAGCCTTCGGCCACCGCGCGAACCGCGATCGAACGCAACGCGCCCGCGATCGAACGCCTCGCCCGCCTGCCATCGATCCGCTTCGAGCCGGCCCCCGCCGGAGCGGCGATGCAGGTCACCGCCGGCGACGACCTGATCGTCGTCCCCCTCGAAGGCGTGATCGACCTCGAGGCGGAAAGGGCCCGCCTCACCAAGGCGCTCGAGGCAGCACGCAAGGAAGCGAAAGCCCTCGAAGGGCGCCTCGCCAATCCGAATTTCGTCGAGCGTGCGAAGCCCGAGGCCGTCGAAAAGGCTCGCTCCGACCACGCCCACCATGCCGCGGAGGCCGAGCGGCTCGAAGCGGCACTGGCGCGGCTTGGCTGAGCCGGGCGACAGCGGAGGCGCCGCGCTGTCACCCCAACCAGGCTTCGCTGACTCGCTTCGCGAGCAGGCTCCGCCCTCCTGCCCCCATCGAGGGGGAAAGGGAGACTTGGAGCGTCGTTACCTTCTGGCCCCTTCCCCCTCGATGGGAGCGGGATACGGAGACTTGGCCCCGAGGGGCCTGGTCGGAATTGGAGGGGGGTGGCGCACAACATCCCCACGGCGAGCAAAAACGCCTTTCCTACAGGCCCTGGTTTGTGGCTTAGACTGCAGGATGACGCCTGTCCTGCCGCCGATCCCGAGTCGTCCGACTGCACCGCTTGAAGGTTCGAATGCCCCTGTTGCGCGACAGGCGCGCCCTGTGCCCTTTTCGCGTAGTATCTCTATTGATTCCGTAACTTGCAGCGGATTCCCGAAGGGCACAGGGTGTGCCTTGTGGGCCCATCGAAAGGACGCGGGGTGACCTTGGTCCTCGCCACCACGTCGCCGGGCGAGCCGGAAATCTTCGCCTCCCTGCAGGGCGAAGGTCCCTCGGCGGGCAAGCCGTGCGCGTTCGTGCGGCTGTCGCGCTGCAATCTCGCCTGCGTGTGGTGCGACACCGCCTACACCTGGCGTTTCGAAGGCGACAACCGCCCGCACCGCGCCGGCGTCGCCTACGAGCGCAATGCCAACCAGGCCGCGCTGGCCGAGGAAGACGTGGCCGCGCGCATCGCCGCTCTCGGCCAGCCGCGTCTCGTCGTCACCGGCGGCGAGCCGCTGCTGCAGGCACCGGCGCTGGCGCGGATGCTGGCGCTGCTTCCCGGCATCGCGGTCGAGATCGAAACCAACGGCACCGTCGCGCCGCCGCCCGCGCTCGACGCGCTGGTCGAGCAGTACAACGTCAGCCCCAAGCTCGCCCACTCGGGCAACCCGGCCGAACTTGCGCTCATCCCCGAGCGCCTTGCGCACTGGGCGCAGGAGCCGCGGGCGTTCCTCAAGTTCGTCGTCGCCGAGCCTGCCGACGTTGAGGAAGTCCTGGCCCTCGCCGAGCGTCACGCGATCCCGCGCGAACGCATCTGGCTGATGGCCGAAGGCACCGACACGGCGACCCTCGCAGCGCGCGAGCGCTGGCTTGCACAGCTTTGCCTTTCCAACAGTTTGACTTTGTCCAAACGGTTGCACATCGAGCTCTACGGGGACACGCGGGGGACCTGATGAGCTCGAAGCCACCTGTGATGCGGGGCGACCTCACCGAGGGGCCCGTGTTCCGCACGCTGATGCTGTTCAGCATCCCGATGCTGCTCAGCAACATCCTCCAGTCGCTGTCGGGCACCATCAACTCGATCTGGGTCGGCCGGCTGATCGGCGAGGACGCGCTGGCGGCGACGGCCAACGCCAACATCATCATGTTCCTCGTCGCCGGCGCCGCGTTCGGTTTCGGCATGGCGGCGACGGTACAGGTCGGCCAGCGCTTCGGCGCACGCGACATCGCCGGGGCGCGGCGGACGCTCGGCACCGCGACCGGTTTCTCCTCGGCGCTGATGGTGGCGATCGCCGCGCTCGGCTGGATCGGCGCCCCGGCGCTGCTGACCCTGCTCGAGACCCCGGGCAACGCCTACGGGCTCGCGCTGACCTACATCCGGCTGATGTTCGTCTCGATGCCGTTCATGATGGTTTCGGTGATCCTGACGATGGGGCTGCGCGGCACCGGCGATGCGCGCACTCCGCTGATCTTCATGCTCGTCACGGTCGTGATCGACATCGTGCTCAACCCGATCCTGATCACCGGGTTCGGCCCGTTTCCCGAGCTCGGCATCGCAGGCTCGGCGATCTCGACGATCATCGCCAGCCTCGTCTCGTTCGTCGCGATGCTGGTCTACGTCTACGCCAAGGACCTGCCGCTGCGCCTGCGCGGGCCGGAGCTCCGCTACCTGCGGCCGCGCGGGCCGGAGCTGGCCTTCATCATCACCAAGGGCATTCCCATGGGCGCGCAGATGCTGGTGATGAGCGCCGCGGGCATCATCATGGTCGGCCTGGTCAACCGCGAGGGGCTGCTGATGACCGCCGCCTATGCTGCGGCGATGCAGCTGTTCACTTACCTGCAGATGCCGGCGATGGCGGTCGGCGGCGCGGTCAGCGCGATGGCCGCGCAGTTCATCGGCGCGAAGAAGTGGGACCGGCTCGACCACATCACCAACGCCGGCGTCCTGATCAACTTCGCGATGACCGGGCTCCTGACCGTGCTGCTGATCGCCTTCGACCGCCCGCTGCTGGTGCTGTTCCTCGGCCCAGACAGCGCCGCGGTCCCGCTCGCCCGGCACATCCAGTGGCTCGCGGTGTGGAGCTTCATCCTGTTCGGCGTGGCGATGGTCTATTCGTCGACGATGCGCGCTGGCGGCGCGGTCTGGGCCCCGCTGGTGATCATGGTCATCGCGCTCTACCCGGTGCGCCTCGGTTTCTACTGGCTGACCTACGACTGGCTCGGCGCCGACGCGATCTGGATCTCGTTCACCGTCGGCGCGATCGCCGGCCTCGTGCTCGGCTGGTGGATCTACCGCTACACGGCCTGGCGCAGACACGCGCTCGCCGAGAGCCCGGAGGAAGCGCAGGAGCAGATTCAGGCCGACGGCGAACCGGCGGGACGGATGGTGCCGGACCTATAAGGTCTCCCCTGCGACGCGCAGCGGTCACGGGGAGGATTTTCAAAGACTTACTTGCCCTGCGCGCGCCAGCGCTGGACGGTGCGGTGGACGCGCTCTTCCTCGCCGCCGGTGGCATTCCACAGCGCGACGAAGCTCGGGTCTTCCGAAGCCGGCCGCTTGGCTTCCTCGAGCGTGTCGAACGAGACGCGGATCGGGATCGCCACGCCTTCGCCGCAGATGATGCACTCACGGTTCCTGAGCGCCGGGATCGAGTCGAGGAAACCGCGCGCGCCTTCGGGCATCGCCGCCTTCACGAACGCCTGGTCGCGGTCGTTGTTGAGGCGCATCGAGATGATCGTGCCGCACTGCGACAGCACGCCTTCGGCAAGGTCCGACGGGCGCTGCGTGATCAGGCCGAGGCTGATGCCGTACTTGCGGCCTTCCTTGGCGATGCGGCTGAGGATGCGGCCGACCGACGAGCCGTCGGCATTCTTCTCGTTGGGCACGTAGCGGTGCGCCTCTTCGCATACCAGCAGCACCGGCCGCGTCTCTTCCTCGCGCGCCCAGATCGCGAAGTCGAACACCATCCGGCTGAGGACGGCGACCACCGTGGAGGTGATGTCCGACGGCACACCCGAGACGTCGATGATCGAAATCGGCTTGCCAGCGCTCGGCATGCGGAAGATCCGGCCGATGAAGTCGGCCATCGTGTCGCCGACCAGCATGCCCGAGAACATGAACTGGTAGCGCGGGTCGTTCCTGATCTCGTCGATCTTGGTCTTGAGCCGCATGTACGGCGCGCTCGAGGTTGCCTTGTCGAGCTTGCCGGCCTCGTCCTGGATAAGGTTGGTGAGGTCGCTGAGCAGGTAGGGGATCGGCGAGTCGACGGTGATCTTGCCGAGTGTCTCGGCCAGCCGGCTCTTGCTGCGCGCCTTGAGCAGGCACTTCGCGAGGATATCGGCGTCCTCCTGCGCCTCGTTGCCGGTGGTGGTCAGGAACACCTCGCAGTGTTCCTCGAAGTTCATCAGCCAGTACGGCATCTGCAGGTTGCCGACGTCGAAGATCGTCCCGGTGTTCTTGAACGCCGCCGAATACTCCCCGTGCGGGTCGATCATGACGATGTGCCCGTTCGGCGCGGCCTCGCAGATGCGGTGCAGGATCAGCGCCGCGCTGGTCGACTTGCCGGTACCGGTCGAACCCAGCAGCGCGAAGTGCTTGCCGAGCATCGCGTCGACGTAGAGGCCGGCGCGGATGTCGCTGGTCGGATAGACCGTGCCGATCTGGATCGCGCTGCGCCCGTCGGAAGCGTAGATCTGCCGCAGATCCTCGGTCGTCGCCGGATAGACCAGCGCGCCCGGGATCGGGTACCGCGTGACGCCGCGGCGGAAGCCGTGGATCTTGCCGGTCAGCTTCTCTTCCTTGCCCTCGCCCATGAAGTCGATGTTGGCGAGAATCCCGCCGCCGGCGCGGCGGTCCTGCCGCTGGTTGCGAACGCTGCCGAGCAGCCAGCCGCCGGGCGTCCTGATCTTGACCTGGCTGCCGACCTGGCCGGCGAGCGCGATCGACGGATCGTCGTCCTTCATGCAGTCGTTGAGCCGCTGCGGGTCGAGCGCGATCTGCGAGCCGGAACCGGCGATCTCCAGCACCACACCGATCGGTTCCGAGGCGTTGTCTACGGGCGAAGCCTTGGGCGCCGGACGAGCCACTGCGACCGCTCCGGGCTCTTCGGCCGGATCGAAGGTCTGAAACTGGTCTCTCGCCATTTCGGTCATGCGGCACCGTTCATTGCGCAATTTGGGCCGGGACTATCGGGAACGGGGTTAACATCGCGTCAAAATCGCGCCCCGCCCGACTACGTGAGGGCGAAGACGCGGCCTGCCAGCCAACCCATCAGGACCGAAAGTCCCACAGCGAACAGGCCGTAGATGAGCGGCGAGCGCTCGGCCTGCTCGGCGACGAAGCGTTCGAAACCGAGCTTGCGCACCTCGACCTCGGCCACGGCCGAGGCGACCACCCGGCCCTCGACGATGGCAAAGGTCTCCGCCGTGTAACGCCCGGTCACGACGTTGGATGGCACCGCCATGCGTGCCTGATAGAGCACGCCGTCGTTGATCGTCACGCCGTTCGGGCTTTCGCGGTAGAGACCCTGCCGCCGTCGCAGGTCGACCAGGCCGGCGGTGAACCGCGCCTGTTCGACCGGATCGATCGAGCCGGCCGGCGAGAGCTGCAGGTAGTCGAGCCCGAGTTCGTAGATCGCCGCCGTGCGCTCGTCGACGATCTCCTCGATCGGCCGCGAGCTGGCGACCGAGAAGAACGCCGGCGCCGAGCGGAACGCCGTGCTGTGCGCGTTGAGCCAGACGCCGAGCCGCTTCTCCTTCTCGCGCAGCAGGATCGGCTCCGTCGGCCCCTTGAGCACGACCACGACGTCGTACGGCCGCCGCGCACGCCGCCCGTCCGGGTCGAGTATCGCGCCGAACAGCAGCAGTTCGGTGCCGGTGAAGCCCTGGCGCACCTGGATTTCGTGCTGCGAGACCTCCGGCACAAGGATCGGGTCGCGCTGTCCCGACAGTGCCAACAGCGCGACGACTGCCAGCAGCGCTCGGGTCGTGCGCCGGCTCATAGCGGCACCACCGTGTAGACCTCGTCGGGCCGGACGCCGAGCCCGAACGCCATTCGCAGGGCGACGGCGAGTACGATCACGGCGAGGATCAGTCGCAAGACCTCCGGCTTCGACACGTGGGCGATCCGCGAGCCGATCTGTGCGCCGGTGACCGAGCCGAACAGAAGCAGGACGGCGAGCACGATATCGACGGCCTTGGTGGTCATCGCGTGCATCAGCGTCGCCGCCATGGTCACGAACAGAATCTGGAACAGCGAGGTGCCAACCACGACGCTCGCGCTCATGCCCAGGATGTAGAGCATCGCCGGCACGAGGATGAAGCCCCCGCCGACACCCATCAGCATGGTGAGAATTCCGACCACCACCCCCAGCAGCAGCGGCGCCAGTGGCGATATGTAGAGTCCGGAGCGGTAGAACCGCCAGCGCATCGGCAGACTCGCCACGAGAGGGTGGTGGCGGCGCTTGGCCGCGCGGGTCGGCTCGGTCCGTTTCTGACGCACCGCCTGCAGGCTCTCGCGGCCCATCAGGGCGCCGATCGTGCCGAGAAGCAGCACGTAGAGGATGTTGATCACCGTATCGATCTGGCCGAGCGACTGAAGCAGCTGGAAGAGAAGCGAACCGATTGCCGCCCCGATGACGCCGCCGGCCACCGCGACGGCGCCGATCTGATAGTCGACCGCGCCGCGGCGGCTGTAGGCGAACACGCCCGAGACGCTCGCGCCGGTGACCTGGCTCGCGGCCGACGCCGCGGCGACCGTCGGCGGCACGCCGTAGAAGATCAGCAGCGGCGTGGTCAGGAACCCGCCGCCGACGCCAAAAATGCCCGAGAGGATGCCCGTGCCGGCGCCGAGCAGGACGATGACCAGCCCGTTGACCGCGAGGTTCGCGATAGGAAGGTAGACGTCCATGCCCCGCGGTAACGCAAGCGGGCAACCGATTGAAGGTTCGCGCGCCTAGAAACCCGCAGAAACCGTCAGCGCCGGGCCGCTTCGCGGCTCGGCATCGCCGGCCACGCGGAACCGGTAGTCGGCAGCAAGGCGCCCTCGCGCCTCGCCGACGCGAAACGCGACCGTCGCCGTCGGCCCGACGTCGAGCCTGGCCGCACCCTCCTGTGCGCCGCCCCATGCCCCGGCTCCGGCACTGATCTCAGCCGCCCCGAGCCGGACGAGCTGGCGTTCGACCCGTGCCTGACCGTCGACGAACGGCGTCGCATAGGTCCCGCCGACGTAGCCGGCCTGGGCGTACACTTCTCCCCGCACCCCGAGCGGCAGATCGAGCGGCGGGAACTCAGTGACCGTGACCAGCGCCGGGCGCACTTCGCTGCCCGCGTTCGTCCGGCTGAGCCGCATCTCGACTCCGACCCGCAGTGGGACCTTCGCCAGACGCGCGGACATGCCGGCGGCGAGGTCCTGCTCCAGCGGTCCTGACAACGCACCGGTGGCACGCGCGTACATCTGCGGATCGAACCGGCTCGATGGAGCCAGCCGATAGCGGACGACCGCCCCGGCCTGGCTGCGACCGTAGCTCGGCAGGCCTGCTGCCACCGGCGCCGTATCGTCGCGCACCATCACCCAGGCCGCAGCCGATAGCCGCGGACCCGTCGCTCCCGTGCCCGCTGGCGGCAAGTGCGCCATTGTCGGCGTTGCGGCCGGAATTCCCGGCACCTGCGGCGCGGAAAGCCCGAGATAGGCCGCGAGTGCCGGCGGCAGATCGAGCTGCGACAGGCCCGCAGCGAGCAGCAGGGTGTGACCGATCGCAACCCCGGTCGGAACCGGCCGCAGCGGGTGTCCGAAGACGTCCACCGGGGTCGCTTCTTCGCCCAGCTCGACCCCCGTGGGGTGGAGTGGAATCGCCGCTGCGACGTCCGGTCCTCCAGGGGCCCGGAGCGGTGGGACGGACGGCCCGAAGGTCGTCTCCGCGAGCGCCGCGGGTGCAGCTGCAGCCTGCCCAGAGAGGCCCGAGATCCACCGCCGGGCGGCGAGTATCGGGACCGATCGGTCGGCCGCTACCCCTGGCATCGGCCACCAGGCCGCGCGTAGCCCCGCCCAGGCCGCGAGCATGGCCAGCAGCACCAGCAGCGGCTGTCCGCGAAAGGCAGCGGCTCTCCTCAAGCCGCCCTCGCCTGCCGCGCCATCGCCGCAGGATGGGCGTCGTGGAAGGTCTTGTCCCATCGCGGCGGCGCGCCGCCGAGAGTGCGCACATAGGCGAACAGGGCTCGGCGGCCGGCCATGATCGCGACGATGTTCGACAGCGGAAGCCGCGCGAGCGCCCGCAGTCCCTCGCGCCAACCGTATTCGCGCGTCGTGAAGACGAACCTCACCGCAGCGCGCCAGCCGAGCGCAAGGAAGTTCAGGGCGATCAGTGCCTCCAGCCCGGCGTCCGGCTTCCACACCCGAGCGACGCCGAGGCTGTCGGCGACGATCAGCACCGCGCCGCCGATCAGTACGAGGTAGCCGACGAACAGCACCAGCGCGTTGAACGGTCCGCGGCGATCGCGCAACAGCATCCACCACTCGCCCGGGCTGCCGCTCCAGCCGAGACGATCCCAGCCCTGCAGCGCTATGCCGTGGACCCATCGGCTCTTCTGCCTCACCGCCTGGTCGAGCGTCGCCGGGAAGCAGGCACGGGTGGCGACCAGCTGCCCGTCCTCTCCGCGCGCCCGGAGAAAACGCGAGTGGCCGCCGAACGCCTTGACGCGCAGCCCGAGCTCGTAGTCCTCGGTCAGCGATTCGACCGAGAACGGCCCGGCCCCGCCCGCGCTCTCGGCGATCCTGACGAGGATTTGGCGTGAGAAGGCACAACCGACGCCGGCCGCCGGCAACGCACCCGACAGCGCCTCGCGAACGACGAGGGTCTTCGCGTGCTGCTCAACGAATTGTGCGATATCGCAGCGCTGCTTCTCGCCGGGCCTGTTCTGAACTGCGCGCCTAGCGCTCCCCCGGCCCGATCCGCTCGGGCTGGGCGCCGCAGCGGCTGCAGCGGAAGCGTCTCAGGGCGCTGCCGAGGCCGATCGGCCAGCCTTTGCCGCTGAACCGCGCGATCACAGCCCGGTGCTCGAGCACGGCCGTGTGGCCGCAGGCGCATGCGATTTCTATGTCGCGGCCGTGGCGCGCGAAATCGTGCAGCGAGCGGATCTGGCGGGTGGACACCCGCGCATCTGGAACAGGAGGAGAACGCGCGTCAACCATTCGCGCAGCAGTCGTTTTTGTCGCTGACCCGCATTTTTGCGCTTGCCATCCCTGTAACTTTCGGATACAAGGAACGTATCAAGAGCGGATGGAGCGGCCAACCGCGATAGGTATGGAGACCTGAGATGGCGAAGCGGTTTGAAAACCTTCCGGAGCTGAGCGCTGACCTGGCTTTCGCTCTGATCGAGCGCCTTGACGACCGCGACGACCTCAACGTTCAGTTCGGGGCTTCCAACCAGTCGTGCTCGCGCTACGTCAACATCGACATCCTCGACGAGGACGGTGATTACGTCGAGGAGTTCAAGGTGCGCTTCTCCGACCATGACGACCGGCATGGGTCGGACATCACAATCCGTATCGATCACCTCGTTTCGGACATCGAGGAAGGTGGCGAGTTCGTCGCGGTCGAGATTGGTGCCGAGGCTTACGAAGCCGCGCTGGTCGAAGCCATTTCGGCGGTTGACAGCTTCGTTGCGGAGTACGCCTGATGAAATCCCTCTACGCCGCTTGCCTTTCTCGCCTCGGCCTGTCGCTGGCCGAGGCGGCTGCGCTTCACGGGGTGGGGTTGTCCACGGTGAAGCATTGGACGTCCGGCCGCCGCGCTCCACCGCAGGGCGTGTGGGACGAGCTGCGGCGCTACGAACTCGAGATCGTGGATGCTGCGGAGGAACTGCGCGAAGCGTGGGAGCAGGCCGGCGAACCTCCGATTGAAATTGACACGACGGACGCTGGCACGCTCCCGCTGATTGCTGCTGCAGATTTCGTGCTCGGCACTGCCGAACGCACGCCAGTTGAAGTAGGGCCGTCTGAGGCGACCGGAGAAGCTAGGCGCGTGACTTTCGGGCGGGTTTCATGATGAGCCTGATTTCGTGTATCGCCAATCGGGGCCCAAGGAAAACGGCGCCTAACCACACAGCCGCGCCAAAACCTCGTTATGCGCCAACACCTGCTCGACCGTCTCGTCGGTATCGAAACGGTTGCCGGTATCGTCCACACCCGGCGCAGGCGCTACCTCGACCGTGATATGCCGGTCATTGAGGCAGAAATCTCCGACAGTTCTCAGGGGTTCGGGCTGACCGCAGGCACTGGTCATAGCGCAGCTTGTCGCCAACAGGACCAGCGCGGCTGATTTCCTCGCGCGCTTCATTCGCTTTCTCCGTTCGTTCGATAGCCTCGGCAAGGGACCGTTCCCGTTCCACGGTCGCCCCGAGTTCCCGGTTGGCCTTGTCGTCGGCCTTCTCGGCGGCACTGAGCCACCATGCGAGCGCGGCGAGCGCGAGCGCAGCGCCGAGCAGCCACCAGCCCCGCGCGAGGCCGAGCGCCTTCGTGGCGAGCCAGGCGGTCATGTCTGCCGGCTCCAGGTCGTTTCGGACATGCCGATCGCGCGGCGATAGCGGCAGAAGGCATAGAGCAGGAGCAGGGCGTCCCTGCCGGCGCTCCACTCGTTGAAAGGTGCGCCGTGCAGGCCCCGCTCGAGCCATGGCTGGAAGCCGAGGATCAGCACGAACGCGAGGATGCAGTGACAGTAGGCCTGCCAGTGCCCGCGCGCGTCGATCACGCGCGGGATGCCCCGGTGCAGCAGCAGCAACGCCTGCGTCGCCATGCCGAACGCCAGCGCGAAGTAAGCGATCTGAGCGAAGATCATTGGCCGTCTCCTTCGGGGAGGCCCACCTTGTCGGCGATCTTCCCCAACAAGCCCCCGCCACGCGCCGCGACGATCTCGGCGATCGCCTGCGACAGCGCTCCCGCGATCCCCATCTGGGATTGCAGGTTGAGCCCGCCCCACAGCCAGGTTTCTCCCGTCGCCTCGTGCATCATCGCCGCCAGCACCGCGACAACGGTGCCGCAGGTCAGCGCGAGGCCGAGCGGCATGACGCGCCGGCCGAGATGCGCCGCGGCGGCGCGCACGACGTAGGCCATGCCGACCGCGATCAGCATCCCGGCCAGAAACGCCGGCAGCGGCGCCGCGATTCCGAGCGCGACCATCACGGCCCCGCCGGTCAATGCTGCACCCGGTTCGGTCATCCCCATCCTCCTGCTGACAGTGCTGCCTCGAAGCGTTCGGCGTAGCCCGCGACCAGGTCCGCCTTGTCGAGCCCGTTGATGATGCGCCGGCACTCCCGGTACTGCGCCGGCGTCCCGAGCCGCTCAGGCAGGTAGTGGGCCAGCTTCCGCCCGGTGAAGGCACCGGTCTCCATCCCGCGAACGAGCAGGAACACGGAGATGTCGGGCCGCAGCGCCAGGTCGAAATTGGCGAGCAGCTCGCCGGGCGCGATCAGCCTCGCCTTGGCGAGCTCGGCGTCCGCCCACTCGTAGTTGTCGCACCAGGTGACCTGCGTCAGGCCGCGCCCATACGGGATCTGGCCGCCATAGGTCGGGCCGATCGTCTTGTTCGATCGGGCGCCCGCGCGGCCATAGACCTTGCCCTTGCCGAGCCCGATCTCCCGGTCGTGACGAAACCGCGCCTCGTGCCAGGCGGTCGCCAGCGCATAGGCGACCCACGACAGGGGCCAGTGTGCCGCCTTGGCCAACAGCCCCTTGATCGTGTCCACCTGCCCCTGGTCGAGCGGCCCGGTGACCAGGCGCGTGCCGGCGAAGAACGCCGCCTCGTCGCGGAGCGCGGACTTGTCCGGCTCCGGAGCCGGAACCGTGATTAGCGCGGTGTCGATCGCGGCATCCAGCGCCTTCACCTCGGCCTGCGTGAAGCCGCGGCCGAGCATGCGCCGGACGGCGTCGAAGATGGGCTTGCGGTCCATCACTCGCCGCCCTCGCCCTCGAGCGCTTCGATACGCGCCTCGAGCTCCGCCTGCCGACGCGCCTGCACCGCGAGCAGGAACAGCGTCAGGTCGTTGTAGCGGACGCCGAAACGGGATCCCGCTTCCCGCACGATTTGTGTCTGGCCAGTCGGCTCACCGTCTTCCTCGAGGATCGGCTCGCTTTGCTCGTCCCACTTGTCGAAGCATAGGAACGAATACGGCGTCTCGCCGGGCTCACCGTCGACGATCGGGTCGACAAGCTCATGCTCGGCGAAGATGGCCCACACCTGCTGGGCTCGAACGCCGAAGTGATACCGCGCGCCGTCCGCGCCCTTCTCGGCGATCGCGTCGTTCCACTGGTAGAAACCGAGCTGGTCGATTACCTCGAGACCTGCCTCATACTCGGCCTCAGTCAGCTCGCCGCGCCACGTCTTCTCGCGTTCATCCGAGGTGTTGATGGCGCCGGTGCCGGCGTAGACAACAGACCAGCGATTCGACGCACCGCCGAGAGCGAAGGCGTTGTCGCTGCTGGGCCTCATCACGCCGGTTCCGATCGCGACATATGGGCCCACGCCCGCCCCACCTAGAGCGATCCCGTTGTCGCTCCGCAGCGCCAGCGCTTGGGCATGGGCTCCGGTCAACAGGCCCGCGCCCGAGCCGATCAGGCCGATCGTGGCGGTGGTGTCCTCCAACCTGAGAAACGTAGCATTGTTCGCCCCTTTCACATGCCACGTACCGTTAGGACTGGCCGTTCCCACACCCGCATTCGAAGAGGTCACGGTCAACCTTTGTACGCCGCCAGTGACGATCGCGACGATGTTCGATCCGGGCCGAAAGAGCCCCGTATCCTGGTCGCTCGAGAACCGGATCGCCGGCACGCTCACGGTCCCGTCCGGATGCAACCCGGCACCGACACCGTCGCGCACGGTCGCGAAGCTGGTGATGAGCGACGCCGCCTGCGTAGCCAGGTCCGCGATCACGCCCTGCGTGGGGAAGATCGAATAGCTCTGACCCGAGGCGGTCGACCCCTGATAGTTGGTCTTGAGCGTGAGCTGAGTCGCGCTGTCGACCGTGTCGATCTCGTAGACCCGCCCGTCGGGCCCGACCAGCGCGAACCCCGACTTCACGTTGGCGACGAACGCCGTGCTGCTGCCGGTCACGGTCTTGTTGCCGTTCGTGACGCTGATCGTCCCTGCGCTGTACCAGCCCATCGGTTGCTCCTTCGTTCAAGAGGTCGAGTCGAGACGCCCGCGGCTCTCGAGCCCGGGTCGGAATTGTCGGTTTTCAGGTCTTGTGCGCGTGCGCGGTTCTATGAGAACCTGATGATCAGGGAGGTACTGACCGTGAAATTCTCAATCGTTCTTCTGTCGGCTCTTGCGCTGGCGGGGTGCGCCACGTCCGGTTTCGGTGGGCCCGTAGAGAGGGATCTCCACAACAAGGATTATCGGCTCATCGGCATCACCGGCGGCGTCGACACTATTCTTCGCGAGGGGCTAACCCAGCGTCGCTGCCGAATGCTCGGCCGTGACTACCAAAAGAATCGCGGCCGCCCTGGTTGGGGCGTGCACGAGCAGCTCGCTTGCGAGCGCGCTCAGTAGTTGGTGACGTCCAGCACTAGGAAGTTTCCAGTTTGCGAGAACGTCGGGAAGCTCGTCGTCCCAGGGTAGGGGCCAGAGCGGGCACCTAGCCACCCCTTGGTGGAGACCCCTCCCGAGTATCCCCGGCACCCGCCAAACGATGTGTTGATGTAGAACGGCGGCGGAAACGGTGGCCCCGGGCTCGCCGGGCTCGGAAAGTTCGTTGTTGCCGGGCGCGTCATCGCGGTCGCGTACTGCCGGCCCGCCGTATAAGCGACATTGGTCCGCGCCGCGATGCCGCCGGACACGCTCCTGAAATCGACTATGCGCGCCGGCTTTGCTCCAGAATGATAGACCCGCTGCCCCGCGGCGTTGAAAACCTCGAGGCCGAAGTTGCCGTAATCGGCGATTGGATCCGGTTCGCCGAAGACGAAGAGCGTATAGGCCGTGCCTGCGCCGCCGGCGCAGCGCATCGTGAAGTTGAAGTTCGTGCCTGAACGGGTGAATCCCTGCATCATGATCTCTTCGGCGCACTGCCATGCGATCAGCGGATAGCTCGGCCCGTTGTAATTCAGCGTGATCTTGCTGCCTGTCCCGGTCACGTACTCGGTGGCGATCGTGTTGCCCACCACCTTCTGACGCAGCACCAGGTTGAAATAGTTCTCGTCGATGATGACGGCGCCATCGTCGTTAAATATCTGCAAGCCCGCCGGCATCAGTAATACCCGTAGATGATGTGAGTCGTGTGGACCGGCAGGCTGCCAAAATCCCACGACAGCGTCGTCCCGCTAATCGTGATTTCTGGCGTGAAGGCCCAGGGATTCCCGCTTTGATCGCCCGCCTCAGACCCAGCCACTGCGAAGGGCGTGCCCTGCGAGAACCCAGCATGGTTGAAGTTACCAGAGGCGGTGTTGACGGTTGTGATACCAAGAACCCGGCCGAGTTTTGAGCCGAGATCAACAACTAGGTTCCCGCTCGCGTCGAACACCTGAAATCCGGCCGGCATCAGCTCCACACCCCCCACCTTACCCGCAGGGTGCCGCTGCTGTCGTAGACTCTCCCGTTGCCGTCCGAGAACTCGAAGCGCTCGCCTCCTCCTGACTTCATGATCCGGAAGGCATCAGCCTCGACATCGAGCGTGCTGGTCTGCCCGGTTCCGTCGAGCTTCACCAAGCCCACAACACGGCCGTTCACGTTAATGGCCGCAGACCACCGGCCTGCCATCGCCGTCACGTCGCCTTCTACGCCGGCGATCGCTGCCGAATGCTCACTGACTGTCACCCCCTGCGCCGAGACCGTCGATTGCAGCGACGCGGTGCTACTCTGCAGCGTCGAGATCGCCGAGCCTTGCGTGCTCACCATCGAATTGAGCGTCGAGACGGTGCTCGACAGGCTCGCGAAGTCGCCCTCCAGGTTGCTGATCGCAGTCGCGTTCTGTGTTACCGACGCTTCGACGGAGTCGATGTCGCTGCCCAACGCCGTGACCGTGCTCGACAACGAGGCATAGTTGCCCTGCAGGTTCGTGATCGCCGTCCCCTGCGAGGCGATCGTCGAACCCTGCGTCGACACCGTGCTCGAAAGGCTCGCGTAGGACGATTCTAGACTTGCGATCGCGGTTCCCTGTGTGGTCACCGTTGCCGAAACGTCGTCCAGGTCCGCCGAGACCACTGTGATCTGTCCAGCGAGGACGCTGTCTTGCGCAACCCGAGCGAGGCTCTCGCTGACAATACTCGCTTCGGCCGCTCCGACGCGCACAGCCAGTGCTTGGCGCGCACTGGCCTCGGCGCTCACGTCGTCGACGATCTTGGCCGTCAACTCCCGTCGCGCCTCGGCGACGGCGGCCACCTGGTCGCGTTTGGCGGCGTCGCCCGTCAACAGCGCGGAGAGCCCGGCGGCGTCCTGCTCGTCCGCACTGCTCGAAAGCACCCGGGCGGTCCGGACCGCCTCGGTGATGCTCGCCCCATCGATCGCCGACAGGGTGCTCTCCGCACTGTCCACGCGGGTTTCCAGCGCATCGAATGTCGTCGTATCGACCTTGGTCGCGATCTGCCCCTCTAGCGCGCTGATATCGCTCTCAGCGGTGGTGACGCGGCCCTCGATCGCGCTCACCTCGATCAGCGTGGCACGCAACTGCACCTCGGCATCGAGCCCATCGAGTTCCAGCTCGGCGGTCGCCATGCGTGTGTAGAGCTCATCGAGCTCGGCGAGCTGCGAAGGATCGAGCACCGCCTCGGTGATCTTCTGGTCGACGTAGGTGGTGCTCGCCTTGAGCAGGATCTCCGCGTCGACAGCGTCGAGCCGAATATCGACCGCGTTGAGCCGCTCTTCCGACCGGTCGAAGGCGTGCAGGCGAACCTGGCCGGTCGCCGGGTCGACCGAGATCCCTGCATCGCGCATGATGGCGCGCTGCGCCGCCAGATCGGTCTGGGCCTGCACCAGCGCTGCTGCGATCTGGTCGAGACCCGCCTGCGCCTGCGCCCTGGCGGCCGATACCGCGCTATCCGTCTCGGCGGACGCCGTGAACAGGTTCGCGATGTCTCCCTGGGCGGCAAGGATGTCGGCCTCTGCCTGATCCAGCTCCGCCTGGGCGGCGGCAAGATCGGCCTGCGCGGCCGCGAGTGCCGCTTCCGCAGCGGCCATGTCGTCGTAGAGTACCTGGAGCTCGTTCGTGTGGCTGTCGATCGCGTCGATGACGTCTTCCGCGTTGCGGTCGCCCACGGGGGTCCCCTCGGGCGCGCCCTTCGTCGCCCCGTCCTCGGGCTTCGGGTGGCTCGGGTCGCTGTCCTCGACATTGACCCATTCGATCGTGCGCGGGGGGATCGGCGCCGCCTTGGCCAGGCCTTCGACCTGCAGGTTCAGCGTGCTCAGCGGCTCGCTCGTCTCGATCGAGAAATCCTTGAAGAACCCGTAGATCGTCAGGGAGTCGAGCCCGTCCTTGCCGATCCACAACGCCGGCGTCGCGCGAACGGCCGCGATCCGGTTCGCCACCTGGTCGATCGCCTCGGTGCGTATCCGCGCGCGGGCGGTCATCCGCTTCGCCCACGCCCGTTCGACCACCTCGATCTCGCCGAAGTCGTCAGCCTCCTTTCGGCTGTAGTCGGTGATCGCCGCGGTGGGGTTTGCCTCGGTCGACCCCAGCGGCAGCAACGCGCCGGCCAGCAGCGTGCCGACCGCGACCTCCCCCGCCCCCAGGACCGTAACCGTGATCGGGTCCCCCGCCCCGGGCAGGTCCAGGAACGTTACCGCGCCCGGTCCCGCCGCCTTGGTTTTGTCGTACCCCGTCGTCTGCACGCGGACGGTCGAGCCGGTCACGTCGAGCAGGGCCACTGCGCCCACGGCGCCGGGGTCGATGACCACTGCGATCGATCCGGTCGCCGTCGACGCCGTGCCCAGCGCCTGGTCGAACATCGCCCACCTGTTCGTGGGGCCGACGTCGATCCACTCCCCGGTCGCCGCCTCGGGATCGTGTCCGGTGTTGCCGTCCGTCGCGCTTTCGTAGATCCGGTGCGTCGCCGTCTTGATGACCCGGTCCCCGAGGTCATAGGTCGCCTCGGCCGACCACTGCGGCCAGTCCGTTTCCGGTACCGACGAGTCGGTCAGTTCTCCGTCGCCGATCGCCACCGGATGCAGCAGCAGCAGCGAGGAACTTTCGCCATCGGGCGCCGGGTCGCCCCCGTCGTCCTCCACGGTCTCGGTCTCGACCAGCCCCTCGACGGTCAGCGTGCAGTGGCTGTAGGGTGGCAGCGCGAGGTCGATCTCGAAGTCGCGATAGAATCCTTCGAAGTCGAGCCAGGCGAACCGCTCGTCGGCCGTCCACCGCGCCTTCGTCGCCCGCAGCGCCGCCAGCTGGCGCTGGACGGCGTCGACCTCGTCGAACGGCAGCACGATCCGCGCCGCCATGCGCCGGGCGAACCCGCGGCGCGTCACCGTCGTGACGCCGAAATCGTCGGTGGTCCTGCGGCTGAAATCGACGATGCCGATCGTCACGCCTGCCTCGGTCGTGCCGAGCTCGACCGTGCCGGTATCGGTAGTGGCCTTCATGCTGCAACCGTAGAAACCGCGTCGCCCCCGCTGGCCGCCGTCACATCGTCGAGCCGCTTGGCCACCCGCGCCGTGTTGCCGGCGACGGCGGCCAGCGCCGCGATCAGCTCCTCGCGCATCCGGGTCATTTCTTCGCGCAGCGTGCGGTTGCTCTCGGCCACTGCGGCCCCCAGGTTGTCGTTCGCCGCGGCCTGAGCCTCCTGCGCGCTCGCTGCGGCCAGTAGCGCGGCGTCATGGCCGGTGATCGCACCGATCGCCGCGTGCGTCGCTTCCAGGCTCGCAGCCGCCTGCGCCCGCACCCGGTCCAGTTCCTGCCGGCTCGTCGCCGCCAGCTCGGCCGCGCGGAGCAGGTCCTGCGAAAGCGCCGGCAACCGCTTTGCGGCATCGATATCGCCGGCGCGCGCGGCAGTGGTGACCGCGTTGAACTGCGCCATCAGCGCGGCGAAGCTCTGCCCGCCCTCGGAACCGGTCAGGCCGCGGATACGCCGCACCTCGTCCATGATCCCGTCGCCGACCTGCGCCCAGGCCTGCCGCAGCTGGTCGGCCGCGCGCGCGGCTTCCTGGGCGTCCTGCAGCGCCCATAGCTGCTGCTTCAGCCCGCGCAGGCTTTCGTGGGTCGCGGCGAGCTCCATCTCGCGTTGCGCCGCCAGCGCGCCGGCCACGTCGCCCTGCGCTTCCATGATCTGGATTTCGAGCAGGCGCCTCTCGTTCAGCAATTGGGCGGCCCACACCTGCTCCTGCAGCGCGTGGAGCGCATCGGGCAGTTCGGCGAGCTCCTGCTGCCGCGCCAGCGCCAGGGCGCCCATCCAGTCGCCCTGGAGCTGCATCAGCTCGATTTCCAGCTCGCGCTGGCGGCTCAACTCGGCGTTCGCGGTGCGGTCCTGCCGCTGCAGTTCGGCGCGCTTGAGCGCATAGAGCTCCTCGAGCTTCGCATACTCCTCGGCCGAGGCACCGGCCTCGGCGAAGATCGCCTGCAGTTGCTTGAACTCCGCCTCCAGCACCTTCAGCGCCGCTTCGGCGGGGTTCTTCATCCGCTCGAGCTCGTCGAACACGGCCTGGAACGAGAGCGCCTTTTGCAATTGCTCCTCGAGGTCGCCACCGCGCTTCAACAGCCGCTCTACCCCCGCGGCGAGGCCCTTGAACACGCCGTCGTTGATCGCATCGCGGATCATCGCCGCGACCAGCGCCGCCTGGTCCTGGCCGAAGTCGATCGCGCCCTTCGAGGTCTTGCTGATCCCCCGCCCCGTCGGATCGTAGCGCAGGCTGCCTTTCCGCATGGAGACGGAGCCGGTAAACGTGCCCACGGTTGCGCCGAGCTGCTCGGCGATGCGCTGCAGTGTCTCGATTGCCGTGCCGGCAAGCTGCGAGGCGGTGGCGACCCGCTCGCTGCTGTTGCCCCAGGTGCCCGTGACGCCCAGGCTCCCGCCCGATCCGCCCACGGTCGCGCCGCCCCTCTTGGTGCCGCCGAGCACGCCGCCCAGCAGCCCGCCCGCGATGCCGCCCAGGATCGTGCCGACAACCGGCACCACCGATCCGATGGCGCTGCCGAGACCCTTGCCGAGTGCGCTGGTGGCGGCCTTGGTCAATGCGCCTTTGAGAGCTTCCCCCGCGATGCCGCCCAGGATGCCCCCGACCGCACTGCCCGCCTGCCCCGCGGTCCCCCGGGCGCCCGCCATTTGCCCTGCAGCCATGCCGATCCCGGCGTTCGCAAGCGCCGCCGTCAACGCCTTGCCGAACGCCCCGTCAAACCCGAAGATGTTGCGCAGCTCGTCGCCGAGGCGGGATGCGATGATCTCGCCGGTCTTTTCGTCCTTCCGCCGAACCTCGCTGTTCAGCAGCAGCCCGAGCGGGCCGCGCGCATTGGCGAAGTTGCCGGAGACGAGACCGAGCACACTGCCGAGCGCGCTCCCTATACCTCCGATCTGCTCAAGCAGCCGAATTGTATCCGCCAGCTGGTCGTTGAACCGGGAGATAGACCGCTCGCCCTGCGCGAATTCGAACTCCAGGTCCGCCAGTTCGCTTTGGGCTCGGGCAGCTTCAAGCGTCGCCTCGGCCAGCCTGTGCATTCCCTCCCTTCTGAGCCGCTCGGCTTCGATCAGGGCGCGCTGCAGCGTCAGGGTCTTCTGGTGCTCGTGGTTTATCCGGGCCAGTTCGTCCTCGAGGCGTGCACCTGAGAGCCCGCGGAGCGCAGCTAGACGCGCGGCGCCCAGTTCCTTCAGCGCCGCCCTCTGGCCTTCGATCAGCTTGGTTTCCTCGGCGAGGCGCGAGAGCGCGCTCAGCTCCTCAGCCTCACGGGTGAGCTGATTGTTCCGGTCGATTTCGTCATTGAGCGCGCGGACAACCCTGCTCAGCTTCTCCTTTTCTTCGCCCTCCGCCAGAGCCAGCGCGATGGTATACGGACGCAGCTCCTGCTCCTTCTTCATCGCCGCCTGGGCGTCGCGCTCGGTCAACAGTCCATCACGAACCTGACCGTTGTAGATTTGCAGCATCTCGCTTTGCGCGCGAAGGTCGGCCAGACCCTGAGCGGCAGCTGCTGCCCGCTCGGCAGCAGTTTTGCGAACCTGCTGCGCAACGAAAGCCTCTAGGTCGGCCTGCCGCCTGATGCCCCGTTCCGTGGCCTGCGCGACGATTTGGGCCTTAAGTCCCTCCTCCGAGCTGCGTTGGTAGGCCTCGGCAACCTTGTAGAGACCCTCGATCAGAGCCTCAGTCGCCCGCGTTTCACGCGCGAGGCTCTCAGCCCGCCGGTCTGTCTTGGTTGTGCCCGAGCGGTCGTCGATGATCTCACTTGCCTGCTTGGAAAGCCGATCTTTCGCGGACTGGACGATGTTGTCGGCGAGCTGCTGGCCGAATCGACCGAACGCATCCTGCGCTTCGCCGAACGCCTCACCGTAGGCTTCCGCGAATGCGCCCGCCGCCTTGCGGCCCGCACCGGCAAACCGGTTCTCGATCCGGTCGAACGTCACCGGCTCCAAGGCGGACAGGTTCGTACCGAGAACGGAATTGACGCCGAGGATCAGAGCATTGAGCGCCGCGATGCTGTGATTGAGGAGCTTCTCGACCGCCGCGATGGCTGCGTTCGCAGCGCTCACCGCCGCTTCGCCTATCACTTGAGGCAGCATCGGCCACACTGCGCGCACGCCATTGTAAGTGCCCACAAACGCTGCATAAAGGCCCGAGGCCGCGTTCTGCCCCCACTGCAGCACAGTCCGAAACGCCTGCACTGACCAGTCGGCAATGGACGAGAATACGCCCGACAGGCCGAGCCCCTCGTCGATGGTCCGCCACAGCCCCCTTATCGCGTCTCCCGCGGTCACGGTCGTGGGGCCGAGCTTCTCCATCTCCTTCTTCGTCAGACCGAGGGACTGCGCAAAGCGCTTGATCTCCCCGCTCCGGTCGATCTCGTTGGCGAACAGCTTGAAACCGGCGGCAGCCACGCCGACGGTCACCATGATCGCCGTAAGGATCGGGTGTGCCCGGGCGAAATTGAGAGCCATCGAGCCCACGGCCTTCGCCAGACCGCCGACCCCCACGCCAGCCTGCGCCATGATTTGCCCGATCTGGCCGCCCTGTTGGAGGAACACGGTCATCGGGCGCTGCCCCGCCTGGAGCCCTACGACGATGTCCTGGAGCTGGAAAGAAAGGTTAGCCATATGATGGCTGGCGAGCCCGGCGCTTCGCCCTGCCTCCTCGGCTCCACGACGCCAAAACCCGAACCATCGAAACCCGCGTTCGACATTGTCGTTCGCCGCGCGGGTGTTCTTAGCGATGTCCTTGCTGGCGTCGCGGACCGCGCGCTTCGCCCTGTCGAGGTCCTGCTGCAGGCGCGCGATCTCCGCGACGATCTCGATGCTCAACCGCCCGGCCTGCACACCCGCCATGGACACGCTCCAAAAAGCAACGGCGGCCCATCGGGCCGCCGCTGTTGCACACCTCTCTTCAGGCGAGACCTTGTTCTCTAGAAGTCCGCTGCGTCCTCGATTGCGTAATCGAGGCCGAGGCCCTTCCTGTCACCGCCCGCATCATCGCCGCGAACTGCGCCGCCACCTTGTCGCGCTCGATCCCGCCGCTCCACGGCGGCGGGCAGTCGGGTTTGCGCGCCCGCGCGGACTGGCCCAGGTACTCGCCCGACAGGCGTCTCAGCGCCCGCGCCTCCCACGGCTCCAGCTCGATCCCGCTGATCGCCTGCCACGCGGCCAGGTCGGCATACCCGATGGGCCGGTCGCCGATCGAAGGCCCGATCTCGATCAGCCACTCGGTCAGGTACTCTGCCGGGTTCGGCGGCAGCGGGATCGCCTCGCCCCGCTCGCGCCGTGCCTGCAGCCGGGTCACCGGCTCCGGCCTTGGGCCCGCCCCCTTGTTCTCCGGCTCGGGCGCGGCGTTCAGCCAGGCGAGCTGTCTGACGTAGAGGGCGCAGGCGTCCTCGATGCCTGCATAAAATTTTCCCAGCTCCGCGTGTCCGCCTCCATGTGGTCGCGGATGAAGCCGAGCAGCGGATCGCTATAGACCGCGCGCACGGTCGCCTTGTCGCCTTCGGCGCCCGGGTACTCGAGGTTGTTGAACCGCTTCGTGATCGTGCAGAGGAATTCCAGGGCATCCTCCGCCTCGTTGTCGAACGCGGCCTCGAGCTTGCCGTTCGCCTCGCGCGTGCGCTTCACCGCCTTGCGGCGCCGGGCGGCGTCGGCCATCTGCCACACCTTCGTCCCGGGCCCGAACACGGTCGCCGTCACCGGATTTCCGGTCTCGTCCATCATCGGAGAGCCGTCGGGGTTCTTCACCGGCAGGTCGCACATTTCGGCGACGCGCTTCGTCAGGATGTTCACTGCCATCGTCTGTCCTTTCACGGAAGGGGTGCTTCCCGCCCGGTCCGTGACCCGGACGGGAAGCATGGGCCGCCACGATTGGGCGGAAAGGCCCCGCCGGGGCGGGGCAGGCTCACGGGCTTCCGGCCGGCCGCTACTCGACCGGGACGACCACGATCCCGTCGGTGCTCTGGTCGACGATCGTGTATTCGAGCGTCACCTGCCGGGTCGCGATCGAATTGACGTCGCCGCGGCTGCGCGTGCCCCCCATCACCAGCGCCCGGGCGTAGATCGTGCCGAGCTCTGGGTGCGCGATCTTGATCGAATAGACGGTATCGGCGGCGATCGCCGCATCGAGCAGCGCCTGCCCGGCGTCGGACGGGTCCTCGCCCATCGTGATCGTCTGCGATCCGATCTGGTATCCGCCCTTGGCCTTGCGCATCCCGCGTTCGGCGATCGGTTGCCAGGTCACCAGCTCGTAGATGCGCGAAGGGATGTCACCGAGGTCGCTGACCTCGCCCACCGTGGTGAACACGAGCGCCTCGTAGCCCGCCTTGTCGTACGTGGCGGGGGCAGACGCCGAAAGGCCGAGCGTCGTCCCGGCCGAGGTAAAGACCGTCATCTCAGTTCTCCAGTTTCTGGGCCCGGTGATCGTCCGGGCAGGTCATTGCCGGGGGAACGGCAATCTCGGGGATCAGCGGGCCTTGCCGCGCCGGATCTTCTTCGCGCCGGCCTCCTTGAACAGGCGCGTCGGGCGCAAGTCGTCGAACTGCTGCCGCGGCAGCGTCACTCGCCCTCCCTTGCGGATCGTGCGGCCGTTCAGCGTCGTCTCGCGTGTCGCGATCGCGGCGATCTCGTCCATCTCAGCGCTCCTCCGAATAGGTGACCATGAAGTCCTGGCTGCCGCGCCACCCGGCATAGGCAGGGTCGTGAAAGTCAGGGCCCGCCGAATCTGTGTGGATCGTCACGCCGGAAATTCCGGGGACCTCGGGATAGAGCTTGTCCGCCGCGGCCCGTCGCACGGCGCGCAGCACGGCCTTCTGTTGCAGATAGTCCGCGGCGATCACCGTCGCCTGCACCCGTTCGCGGACGTGCCGCCGCGAGCCGGGCGAAGGCAGGTTGCGGTCGACCTTGGAGACGCTCTCCAGCATGACCAGCGGCAATGTCGTTCCGAGCGCGGCGGGCCCGGCGAAGATCCCTTTATTCGGCACCATCGCAGTCAGCGGCCCGTTCGCCACCAGCACCGCGCGCAGCGCCGCCACCCCATCCATCACGCCGCCTCGTCGATCGGGGCGACGAACCCGGTCTTGCCGGCCAGGTAGTCGCGGATCTTCGCCGCGAAGGCCTCCGCGGCCTCGTCGGCCTTCCCGTCGAGGGCTGGGCGCATGAACGGATGTGCCGCGTGCCCGGGATGCTGGATCACTCCCGATACAAAGTCGTCCGGCCCCAGCTTCATGGGCCGGCCCGCGATCGAGCCTTCTCCCCCGGCCGCCCTGCGCACTGCAACGCGGCCCTCGCCACGACCCGAGCGCGCGATGAGGTGCGGATCGACGCCGTACTCGGCGAAGTAGCCAAGAAACCCGTCAGGCCTTCGCTCATCGACATAGACCCGGATAGAGAGTGTGCCATCTTGGTTGACGCGCGCCGAGCCTGATCGGATGGCGCGCGCCATCCTCCCGGTCTGCTTTGGCGCTCGCGCCCGCGCTTCATCGCGCACGACCCCTGCTGCCGCAGTGAGCCCGGCCCGGTAGGCGCTCTTCTGCAGGTTCTGCGGCAGCGCCGACAGGTACCGGTCGAGCTCGGCGAGCCCTTTGACCGGGAAATCCCGGCTCATTCCGCCAGCGCCACTCCAGACTCGACGATGTTCAGCCGCAGCACGCTGGCCGACGTCGCGAAGCCCAGGAACACGGGGTAGTCCCCACCGCCGAGGTCACCCACGGGGCAGATGCCACCGGCCGTCGCGCTGAGGTAATAGGCCACCCCGGCCGTCACCGTTCCGCCGATCGTGATGTTGCCCCTCTTCTGCACGCGCACGGGCTGGCCCGCCGCTGCGCCGTTGAGCGCGACGCCGAGCGGGGATCGCGCGGCGGCCGTGGCGCTGTCGCAGTCCGCCAGCTTCAGCGTGCCCGTTTCCGGGTCCAGGTACACGACCTGCCCGGCGGAGATCGTCGCACCCGCCGTGCCGTCCACGACTTCCGCGTTGCCCCCCGCCACGACGTTGGTGGCGGTGATGCTGACATCGCTCATTCTCGGTCTCCTTTCAGGGCTCCTGGCCCTCAGTGGTTAGCTCTTCGCAGAGCATCTCGAGGCCCTCGCGCCGCCCGAGGACGGCAGGGCCCGCGACGATCCGCAGCACGCGATCGCCGATCTTCACCCGCATCTCGCCGGTGATGTCGTCGCGATAGCGGGTCCTGATCCGCACCGGCCGCCGGGCCAGGCTCACGCCGTCGGGCAGGCTCTCCGTGCGGCTCGGAAGCAGGTCGAGCACTTCCGCCCACTCCTCGGCATCGGTCGGCAGGTTGGCCCAGGTGTAGATATTGGTGCCGTAGGTCTGCTCGGTCGTGGCCGCGCGGTGCTGGAACGTGATGACGGTGTCGAGCCGCCCCGCACGGAGCTTCATAGCACCGGCATCCGATAGGGGCTGCACAGCGCCTGGAAACCCAGTGGGACCTCGCCGCCCAGCGCCCCCGTCGCCACCACCGCCTCGCGGTTGAGGTAAAGGTGCGCCGCGAACATCCGCGCCGCCTGCACCAGCGAAGGCGGAACCTTGCCTGCGGGCAACCCCGCCGAGAAGGTGATCGTCACCCCGCCTGCGATGCCCTTCGGCCAGCTCGCGCCCGGCTTCGGCATCACCTCGCTGCCCGGGCCGACCCGCAGTTCGGCGACGTCGCCCACCTGTTCGGTTCCCGTCGCGTCCAGCCAGGCGAAGCTCAGCAACGCGCTGACCGGGCGCACGCCCAGCCTCACGCGCGCCGGCAGGCTTTCGGCCTGCCACACCATCGCGTGTTCGCCTTCGCGGGGTCCAAGGATCAGCCCGGTGAATTGCTCCACCGCGTCCACGGCCGCGTCGCGAAACGCCCCGATGAGATCGTCCTCACGAGATCCGGTCACCCGCAGGTGACCTTTCAGGTCCGCCAGCGGCAGGATCGCCTCGGCGTACCCTTCGGGCAGCGCGAACGGCGCGAGCTCGAACGTCATCGCCTGCTCCCGTCGCTCCCAAAACCTCGCGTGACTGAAACTGGAGCGGACCGGCGACAGTCGCCGGTCCGCTGGTCAGCCCCTCAGGCCTGGTCGGCCACCGGCTGAATGTTGGCGTGGCCCAGCAGCGCCACCGCCGCCAGCGGCGTCCCGGTGGCGTGGGTTCCGCTGAAGTCGGCGAGCAGCTTCAGGTAGCGCTTGCCGCCCTTGTAGCCGAAGCGATAGACCGCCGCGGCAGAGTGGGCCGAGGTCAGCGACTTGATGATGCCGCCGGAGCCGACGCTCGAAACGCCGAGCATGTCGTCGGCCGTGACGGCCGTGTAGCTCGCGTTGTCGTCGCTGTGCGTCAGCTTGAACTCGATCTTGTTGCTGCCCGAGAAGGTGATGCCGCCGACGCCGATCGCCAGGACGATCTCAGCGGCACCATAGCCCAGCAGGTCGACTGCCGCCGGGGTGTTGTCGTCGTCGAGCTCAGCCGCGCCGATAAGCACCGCGGCCTTGAGGTCTGAATGGATGTCACGCATGGGAAAGCTCCCTTCTGCAGGAATTGGGGGTCGCGGCGCATCGCCCCGCCGCCGGGCTCGGTTGGCCCTGCCCGGCTCCCGCCGGGCAGGGCGTCATCCGATCAGCTCTCGCACTTCAGCAGCTTGATCGCCTCGAAGTTGACGACGCCGCCGCCCACGCGCTTCGTGGTGTAGAAGTTGACGTAGGGCTTGTTGGTGAACGGGTCGCGCAGCACCCGGATGCCGATGCGGTCGGTGATCAGGTAGCCGCGCTTGAAGTTGCCGAACGCCAACGGATACTTGCCGGCGCCCAGCTCGTCGATGTTGTCGTCGGTGACCACCGGCTTGCCCAAGATCGTCGCTGGCATGTCCGCCGTCGGGGGCGCCCACAGGTAATTGTTCTGCCCGTCCTTGAACTTGCGGATCGTCCCCAGCGTCGCATCGCTGGTGAGGAAGGCCGCGCCGTTGCGATAACCGGCCTTGAGCGCATAGTAGAGATCGACGATCGCATCGGCCGGGTGCGAAGCGGCGAAGCCGGAGGCGCCGCCGGTCTTCACGTAGCCGATCTTGCCCCAGGCATAGCTGGCGTTGGCAACGATGTCGTAAGACGTAATGCCCCGCGGTTTCTTGATCCCGTTTCCGCTCCAGAACGCCGCGCCTTCCTGCTCGGCGAACTCGGTCGAAACCTCCTCCGCAAGCCAGCCCTCGACATCGAACGCCGCGTCGTCGAGCGTGCGCTGCGTCGCGGCCGGGTTGGCATAGAGCTCGCCGCTTTCGACGACGATCTTCGCCAGCGTCGGCGTGTCGGTCTCGGGTCGGGCGTCCTCCTCGCCGACCCAGCCCGAAGCCGCACCACCGAGGTTGACCAGCTTCGTGTATTCGTCGGTGCTGACATTCACCACGCGCGAAAGCGACCGGATTGCCGAGACGGTCCCGAGCACGCGGTCGATCCCCTGCTCGACTTCCTCCGGAACCAGGTATCCGCCGTCGGGATCGCTCTGCGTCGTCAGGCCGGCCTTGACCTGCAGCTCGCGCAGCGTGCTCTCGACCTGCTGGTCGCCGCGGCGGAACCAGCGGTTGAAGGCGTCCTTGTGCGCCTTCACCTCGGCGGGCGGCGCATCGCCGCCGCCCGAGCCGACCTTGAGTGCGTCCAGCGCCGCCTTGGTCTCCTCGGTCAGCTTGGTCAGCGCGGTGATCTCGGAGTTGATGCGCTCGATCTTCTCGGCCGAGACCACGTCGTCGATGCCCTTCTTGAGCTCGGCGATCTTCGCCTCGTTCTCGGCCTTGAACGCCTCGACCGTCTTGTTGAGCTCAGCCAGGATGTCCGGCAGGTTGTCCGGGTCCGACTTGGCCTGCGCCGCCACAACGCCGCGGACGCGCGGAGTGCAGGCGAGCGCCGTCGATGCCGCCAGGGCGGCTACAGCAGTACGGTTCATGTCATTTCCTCTAAGATTTGAGGGTAGCGATAAGGGCGCGAAGCCCCGTTTCGATGTCGCCTGCATCGCGCGCGGCGGGGGTGGTGCCTGCATCGCGCGGGGCACCGAGCGCGGCGATCATCTGCGTGCGATCGCTGCGCGAAAATCCTGCCCGGGCCAGCGCCGCCTCGGTCTGGCGGCGGGCCATCAGGCTGCGGTCGATCCGGTTGTCCGGGCCTTCCTTGAGAGCGAGGCCGTCGTCGACGCGGTCCGCGAACCCTTTCGCCACCGCATCGCTGGGGCCCATGAAGGTTTCTCTGTCCATCAGGCGGACGATCTCGGCGCGGTCGATCGACACCCGTGCCTCGTAGATGTCCGCCAGCGCGGCGTCGAAGGTGTCGAACAGCTCGGCCGCGTCGCGCATGTCGTGCCGGTTGCCGATCACCACGCCCCAGGCATTGTGGATCATGATGAAGGTGCCGAGCCCCATCGCGATGTCGTCGCCGGCCATAGCGATCACGCTCGCCGCGCTCGCCGCGATTCCCATCACGTTGACGGTCACCTTCGCCGGGTGCTCTCGCAGCAGGTTGTAGATCGCGATCCCCTCGAACATGTCACCGCCCGGCGAATTGATGTTCACGGTCACGTCGTTCTTGCCGACCAAGCGCAGCGCAGCTGCCATGCGCTTGGCCGTGAATCCGCCGCCCGTCCACCAGTCCTCGCCGATCACGTCGTAGATGCTGATCGTGTTCGGCTCGTCGGCCTCCGCCGCGTGCGGGCGGTCCGCCCACTTGGCGAGGACGTCGCTCGGGGCGTCCCACTGGAAGTTCTTCGGGCGCGGCGGAGCCTTCGCCTCGGGCAGCTTACGCAGTGACATTTTCGCCTCCTGCCCCGCCGGCCGTGTTCGGCGGGTCGTAATAGATCCCGCCCTGGCCATCCTTGCGCGGGTTTTCGTCTTCCATCGCCAGCACGTCGTCGGGGCTGTACACGCCCCACTGCAGGCCGGCCTTGTAGGCTTCCCAGCGGGTCTTGAGGTCGCTCCGAACTAGCGCGTTGCGGTTGAACCGCACGTAGACGTCGCGATCGCGTATCGGATCGAGACAATCGGCGTTGAGCGCCTCCTCCCACATAGTGAGGTCATCCTCGAGCGTGTAGGTCACGAACCCCTGCCCCTGGGCCTCGATCCCCGTCCCCCAGCTCGTAGACTTCTCGGTGTCGCCGATCATGTGTGGCGGAACGCCGAAGAACATGGCGAGATCGCCACGGCTGAACTTTCGCGCCTCGATCCACTGCGCGTCCTCGGCGTTCATCGCCAGCTGCTCGAACTCCAGACCGTCCTCGAGCAGGATCACCTTACCTTCACGGCTCCCGCCCGACCGAAACTCGTCGAACTCGTCCTTGAGCCGCGCAGCCTGCTGGTCGTTCAGCGTCTTGCCTGCGGGCAGCTTGAGCGCGCCGGAGGCGTTGGCGCCGTTTCGGAACACCGCGGCGCCGTGCTGCTCCATCGCCATCGACAGGCCGATCGCCTCGCGGGCGTAGGAGATCACCGACAGTCCCGTGATCCCGTCCAGCGACAGGCCGCACAGGTGCAGGATCTCGTGCTGCTCGAACAGCACGCGCCGGCCATCCTTCCGGGTATAGAGATACTCCAGCGCCAGGTCGTCACGCTGGCGCACCTTCATGCGGTCCGGATGCAGCGGCGTCAGCGCAATCACCCGGCCGCCGACGCCGCGCGTGATCATCGCATACGCGTTGCCCTTCAGGAGCACGTGAGCGCTCATCATCCGCTTGAACTGCGCCGGCTTCTGCCAGCGGTTCGGGCGGCGATGGAACAACTCCCACAGCGCATGGTCGGTGGCATCGACACGAGTCCGGTCGTCCACCCGGCGCTTCACGTCGACCGGCATGTTCGCCAGCGCGCCGCTCCGCAGCCGCACGCACGCGAACACGGCCGCGACGCGCATCGCGCTGTCCGCGGTGACCGACTGGCCGGCCGCCGAGACGTTGCCGTGCCTCAGCGCCTCCTCGAGCTGCTGCGGCGTCACGATCAACGTGTAGTCGCCCGAGACCGCGCGCACCGGTGTCGTGCTCCTGGTCGCGCCGGCTTCGAGGCCGAACAGTTGACGCCAGAAGCCCATTCGACCCTTCCTAGACGGTGATCAGCCCGCGCTCTTCGTAAACCGACCGCCCGAGCCCCACCGCCTCCGGGTTGAGCTCGAGCATCTTCGTGGCGTTCATCGCCGCCATCAGCGGGTCGATCTTCGCGCTGGCCGAGGCGTTCTTGGTCAGCATCACGGTCTGCCTCCCAAGCTCTTCCTTCGCGTTGGAGACGCACCACGCCATCATGCGCGAACCGTTGTGAACGGCCTGGCCGAACTTCAGCTTCCGGGCGAGGCCGACGATCGCCGACATCAGGCGATACCCCTGCCCCTGCGCGACGACCTGCGGGTGCACGAGGCCGATTGCTGCCAGCGCATCCACCAGATCACTCACGCCTTGCGGGTCGAGCGCCACTGCGCCGCTTTCCGGCAGCAACCCGCTTGCCATCACCTGCTCGACGATTTCCACGATCTCGCGAATGTCCTGTGGCAGCGTGAAATTCGCCTCGTCCTCGTCGAGCGAGGCTTCGGGTTCTGCCTCCTCGCAGATCACCAGGTCGCCGTCGCTCTCGAAGCCGCGCAGCAGCGAGACGATATCCTTTCGGCGCTGCAGCACGTCGGGCCAGCACCATGCCTTGAACCAGTAGAGCCACCGCCCCGTATCGCGCTCACGGCCGGCGACGCACAGCCCGTACAGGTCCTCCAGTCCGCCGCCGTCGATACCGATCACGGCGACCTCGCTTCGCTCGAGCAGGCTCTCCAGCGTCAGTGAGGGGTCGCCGGCCTCCTCCCAGTAGTCCGCACCCCGCCAGCGGTCTCGCCGGAGCCGCAGCCCGATCTCGACGTTGAGGTGCTTGGCCAGGAACACCTGCAGGCCCTCGCCATCGCCTGCCTGGGCCTTGCGCAGCTCTGCCTCCAGCCACTCCTGGCTGACCGAGCGCCCGATCATAGGGTTGGTCACGTAGAACATTGCCGGGTCGAGGTAGGCCTCGGCCTCGAGCAGGTCCTCGGGCCACTCGTACAGCACGCCCAGGCTTTCCGGATCGGGGATCACCCCGTCGCGCACGTCGCGGAAATAGGCGAGCTTGGCCTTGAACACCCCGGCCGGCGGCTCGTCGCTGTGCGTCGTGACGTAGATCTCGAACCCTTCGGGCCTCGCCGCGAGGCCGCCCGTCGCCTCGCGCAGCATCGCCTCGCTCTTCGGCTTCTTGCCGAACAGCCACAGTTCCTCGACCAGCACGAACCCGGCCTTGGTCCCGGCCGCGGTGTCGCTGTCCGCCGCTACCACCTTCAGCACAGCGTGCGTCACCCGATGCCGGATCAGCCGCTGGTGCTCGACCACGTGGAGCAGCGCGCTCAGCTCCGGGTCGGCGCGGACCATGCCCATAGCCGGGCCGAAGCTGTTGTTCGCCACCTCCAGGGTCGGCGCCAGGATCAGCAGCTCGTTGTGATCGCGCCAGTTGATGATCAGCGCCGTCAGCATGATCCCGGCGACGATCGTCGACTTGCCGTTCTTCTTGCTGACCAGCAGCATGAAGCTGCGGATCAGCCGCCGCCCGGTCTCCGGGTCCTCGGCCCCGAAGATCGCTGCGACGAATTCGAACACCGCCTCGTCGCAGATCTCGCCCAGCGTCGGCCAGGTTCCGTCCGCCTTGCGCGGCAGGTCGGTCACCTGCAGCGACTTGAACACCCCGAGGGCGTCGGCCGCCTTGTCGGGGAACAGTGGCGCGATCGGCACCAGGCTCTGCCGTGCAACGATCCGCTCGCGCCAGTCCGGACACGCCGTCGACCACTTGCGCATCGTGCTCATCCCGAGCCTGTCGAAGGATCGATGGGGATTCCTAGTTCACCAGCAGCGGCGGAGCCTTGCGCGGCCCGAACCGTCCGGTCACTCCCTCTGCCGCCTCGGCCAGCTGTTCCTTCTTGCCCTTGCGCACCGACTTGGCCTCGGCGTGCTTGCCGCGGCTCGCGACGATCGTCTCGCCGAGCTCGCGGACCCGCAGCTTCTCGAGCCGCTTGTCGAGCTCCTTGTTGGCCGCCACGCTGCCCTCGGCCGCGGCCTTCGCCAGCAGCTCGAGCTGGCGGAGGTCCATCCGGTCCCGCGCCTCGCGCCGCTTGGCGCACTCGGAAAAATATACCTTGCGCAGCGTCGGACAGCTCAGTCCGACGAGGGTCGCTACGCGCTTGACCGTCCAGCCCAATGCGAAGCCGAGAGAAACGCGATGCGAGGTCGCTTCATTCCAGACGGCCGCCGGCCGGCCCGGCCCCTCACGCCGCGCGTAAACCGGTTCGCCGAACAGGTCGGTCCCCAGAATTTCACGCTCACCCAAAAAAAATCTCCGAATGGGACGGGTGGCGGTCCGGTGCGGGCCGGCCCCGTGAACTTTTGACCTCCCCCCCCTCCCCGCTCAGCCGACCACGCCGCGCGCGCGCCGCGCCTTCTCGGTCGCCGTCTTGCGGTTGTGGCAGCCGCCGCAGTGCCAGTGAGCCTCCTCGAATGGCGGGAAGTCGGCGCCGCCATCCTTCCGCTCATGGCGGTGATCGAGGATCAGCCGCTCGGTCGAACCGCAGACCACGCACCACACGCCGCCCTGCCGAGCGATCGTCCAGGCCCGATGCCGGGCCCGATACTCGCGCCACTCCTGCGAGAGGTAGAACTGCTCCGCCCTTTTCGGCAGCGCCTTGACCCGCGACCCCGCGGAGCCGAGCCGCCCGGGCAACGCCTTAAGCCGGCCCACTGAGTCACCTTGCAAACTGCGGCGCGCGCCTGCCGGAAACCGGAAGACCCGCGCCGCAGGTCCTTGGGAGAGGATGCCTGGTTGGACGCTCCGGGACTGGCCGCCCTGCTGTGCGGCCCGGACGGCCACCCCGAAGCTACCCGTTCAGTACCCCCGCGCTGCTGGGCAAACCGAGCGGAATATTTGCTGGGCAATCTCCGAAGCGGCTTGACACGTGCCCAGCGCCGAAACCCTCGCGTTTGCCGAGGCGGCGCTGGGCAATCGGCCGCCGCTCAGGCCGCCAGCGCCTTCGCCCGCCGGCTCGGCCACCCGTTGAGCACGCACACCACGCCGGCCAGCGCCTTGCGATAGCGCAGCGCCAGCGCATCGGGACTGCGGTCGATCCGCATCCACCGCGCCACCGCCTTCCACGGCACGCGCCCCTCGCCCGCGTGCAGCCGCGCGGTGGCGATCCACACCAGCTTGCGGTCGCTCTCGTGCGGGATCAGCAGCAGCCAGCGCCTCAGCTCGGCCAGGCGCGCCACCTCTGCCGCATCGAGCGGCAGCCGCGGCGCCCGGCTGCTGCTGACCCCGTCCTGCCCATCGCCGCCATAGTCGCCCGCCTCGCCGCGGATCAGGTGCCACGGCCCGTCGCCTGCGAACGGCCAGCGCCCGCCGCCCGGCTCCCGCCGCTCGAGCGCGTGCGCCTCGACTAGCGCCTCCTCAATCTCGTCGACCGAGCGCGGAAGGGGCCACCCTTCCGCCGGAACCGCCCTTCCATCGCCACGGAAGGGAACGGCGCCGCTATTTTTCCCAATACCCTCAATCATTTGATCACACCTCACTGCCCCATCCGGAAGGATGGAAGGGAAAAACAGATAAGTCCGGAATATTTGATGGCGTAGCTGCCGCCTCGCGCGGGACTTGTGCGCATTTCCCTTCCACCCTTCCAAAGCGCTGCCAAGCCGTTGAAACGGCGCGATTGTTTCCCTTCCGAAAGCCCCGTTTGCGGCCCTTCCGCCATCGTCGGGCCGGAAGGGCCGAACGGGCGTAAGCCCTTGAAACTGCACGCATCACGGCCCGCCGCCCCAGTCAGGCGGCGGCTCACCGAAATCGTCCCAATCGGCGCTTTCGCCAACCCCGGAAGGCCCGCCAGCGCTCTCCGCGCCGGAAGCGCTCGCCCCCGGCCACCGCCCGGCCTTCACGTCCTCCAGCGTGATGCCGGGACGCAGCTGCACCCCGATCCACTTCATCCCGTCCGATTGCTTCTGCTCGAACCCCTTGTCGCTCATCGCGCCCTTGAAGCCCTTGATCGTCCAGGTCGCGCCGCCGCTGGCGTTGGCCCAGGCGTCGTAGAACTCCCACAGCTCCTTGGCGCCCACGCGGCAGCTCGGCCCCACCTCGCACAGCGCCGTCAGGAACCGGCCGAGATCGTCGCTGTCATCGCGATAGGCCCGGGTCGCCGCGCGCACCTGCTCGGGCACGATCAGCCCGTGCTCCATCCAGTCGATCAGTCCCTCGAGCAGCCGGTTCAGGATACCGCTCGCTTCGCCGCGCAACTTCTCGCCCAGGCCGGTGTCGATCTCCTCCTCGGGGATCGTCACGTCCCACGGCACCAGCTGCATCCGGCTCCACATGCCGTGCGTCAGGTCGCGCACCCGCGGCTTGTTGTTGCCGCTGATCGTCAGCTTGAAGCTGGGGAGAAAGGTGAAGAACCCCTTGTTCAGGTGGCGTGCGTCCACCGGGTCGCCGCCGGTCAGCTGCTTGATCAGCCCGTCGTTGAAGCTCATCCCCTTGGGCGGCTCGCTCACGCGCAGGAACCGAACGCCGGGCAGCCGCGCGATGTCGGGCGTCGCCTGGTCGCCGCGCTTGCCGCGGTCCTGCACCGCCAGCGAATCGATGCCGATCGACCCGGCATAGTCGCCCGCGATCGCCGCCACCGTCTCCACCCAGGTGCCCTTGCCGTTGCGGCCTCCGCCATGGAAGAACGCCAGCTTGTGCTCCCCGATATCGCCGGTCAGGCTGTATCCGCCCCACTGGTGCAGGAACCGGCGCATCGTCTCGTCGGGCTGCACCCGGGCGATGAACGCCTCATAGGCCGGGCACTTCGCCCCCGGCACGTACTTCACCGGGGCCAGCTTGGTGATCAGGTCCTCGCGCGCGTGCGGAAACCGCTTGATCTTCCAGCCCCGCGTCTCGAATGCCCGGTCCCCCTTGCCCTCGGCGCTCCGCTGCCGCCGTTCCTCGGCGGAAAGCTTCACCGTGTTGCGCACCAGGCGCAGCGTGCCGTTCTCGACGTTGATCGCCATCCGGTCGCGGTCGAACGCCTCGGGGCGCACCACCACGTCGCGGAACCCCTTGACCCACTTCACCACCGCGCCGATCGTTTTCGCCTGCTCGCTGGTGTTCGCCCAGGCGGCGATCTTCTGGCTCCACAGCCCCTTGCCCAGCACCACGTCCATCGGCTCGAGCTCGCCGAGCCACGCGGCCGCGGCCGCCTCGTCGAAGTCGCCGCCCTCGGCATGCGCCCAGGCGCCCAGGTACATCTCGTAACTGGTGGTGCGCTCGGCCTCGGTCCACGCCTCCAGCTCGCGCAGCTGCTTTTCGGACAGTCCGACCACCGGCGGATACCCGCTCGCCGCCACCAGCGCCGCCTCGTTGCGGATCGCCCGCACGGTGCGGGTCACGCTCCAGATCACCTCGGCCGGGACGCTGTCCTTCTCCTCGCTCAGCAGCTTCCACCGCCGGCCGTCCCAGGCGAACCACCCGATCTCCGGGCAGAAGCGGAAATCGTCACCGAACCGCACGCGCCAGCGCTCCGCGTTGCCGAGGTCCGTCAGCGGCAGCCGGCAGCACAGCAGGTCCCGCTCCGGGTCGGGCGCAACGCGCAACCGGCCGCCACGCACAACATCTTGTGCCCGCGCACCCTCCGAAGCGGATTTTTCGCCGCTTCCGGGCCCCGGGCGAGCCGGGCCGCCGGGGGAAGCACCCCCCGCAAAAGGGTCTCGCGTGGCCATGTGGACCTAGGGCTTGATGGGCGGGCGGCTGTCGGGTGCGCCGACGCAGTGTTCGATAACGTGGCCGATCAGGCGGCCCAGCTCGGGTTGGAAGGGCTCGGGGTCGTCGGGATCAACGCCCGCACCATCCTCGGTCCAGCACTCCGCGTTGCGATCTTCCGTCATGCCACCCTCCTCAAGGTCCGTTCCTCCGCCACCAGCGGCAGCCCGCCGTGCTCCAGCATCGCCTTCAGTCGCGGCCCCACGCCGGGGTCGCACACCAGCGTCACTCGCGGCCCCAGGCCGCGCAGCGCGGCCAGAGCAGCCGCCGTCCAGTCCAGCACGCACGCGCCCCGCCCGCCGCCGCGCAGCCAGTCCATCGGCGTGCGGAACAGCCGCAGCTCGCGCACTGCGCCGATTCCGGCCCGGTCGATCCACTCCTCGCCCAGGAAGTCCGCCGCCCCCAGGCGCAGCGCCCAGCTGCTCTCGTCGGCGCTCGACAGTGCCACCAGGTCGCGAACCTCCCCGTGCACCCGGGCGGCGATCACCAGCCTCCGGTCCGGCCCGCCGAACGCGAACCGGCTCCCGTCGCGGGATATCTCCACCTGCGCCACCGCCAGGTCCCCGTTGACGAACAGCTCGCCCACGAAACCCATCGGCACCCCCGCCGCCTGCAGCGCCCGGATCGCCGGGATCCCCAGCGTCAGCCCCGCCATCTCCCGCACCAGCGGCTCGAGGCCGGAAAAGTCGGGCGCGCCCGCGGTCCGGCCGCTCACAGCCGGTCCCTCCACGCCCCGGGCGGCAGCTCGTCCGCCGGCAGGTCGCGCGGGTCGGGCAGCTCGATCGCCACCGGCCGGTCGCGCAGCAGCCGCAGCTGCCACTCCGCCGCGCTGGCCCGCTTGCGCGCCCGCTGTCCCTTCGCCCGCCCCGTCATGCGGCGGCCCTTTCGGCCTCGGCCGAGGCCTCCTCGTCGCCCACCCCTTCACGGGCGGCTTCCATCTCCAGCAGGTCGAACAGGCTCGGCGTGGCTGCCTCCTCGTCGCGGGCCCTCAGGATGCGCACCCCGTCGGCGAAGTATCCGGGGTTGAGCTCGCTCGCCCACCCGATCCGGCCCTGCATCGCCGCGCGCAGCGGCACCGTCATCAGCCCGCCGAAGGGGTCGTAGACGACGTCGCCCGGGTTGCTGTCGAACGCGATGATCCGGTCGACGATGTCGAACTGCAGCGGGCACAGGTGCATCTCGCGCCCCTTCGCCGCTTGCTCGCCGTTCAGCGTGCGCATGCGCGCGACGTCGCTCCACACCTCGGGATGCCAGGCATGCGGCGGCAGCAGCGCGAAGCCCGGCGGCAGGCTGTTCGCCGCGTCGAGGCTCTCCGCGATCGCCACGTGCGCGGCATAGTCGTAGACGGTCGAGGTCGAAGCCTCGCGCCACTTTCGATAGATCCCCTTCGCGTCGAGGCCTGCGAATTCCTCCGGGGTCGGCAGCCGGTTGCCGCTGCTGCGCCACTTGGCGTGCGCGTCGATCTGCCAGCGCCCGCGGCTGTATTCGGCCTTGTCGTGCACCACCGGCTCGTCGGCGTAGCCGTTGGAATTGTCGCTCGGCGCCTTGCGGAAGATCAGGACGTACTCAGGCATGCCCACCGACATGCGGCTGCCGTCCTTGCACTTCTCGCTCCACCCGAGGCGATAGGTCTGGTTGTTCTCCCTGACCACGTCCGTCTCGACGGTGATCATCCCCATGTAGTAGAACCCGTGGCGCCGGTAGTGCGCGATGCACTCGGCGTGGAACGGGTCCACGGTCTGGAACCCCACGCCCTCGAGCCCGCCCGGCCGCGTCCGGTCCTTGACGTGGACGTACAGCTTGCGCCCCGGCTTCAGCACCCGCAGCAGCTCGGGGCTCAGGAAGTCCATCTGGCGGAAGAAGTGCGCGTTGTCGTCGCTGTGACCGAAGTCGTTGTAGCTCGGCGTGTATTCGTACTGGGTGCTGAACGGCACGCTGGTCACGATCAGGCCCACGCTGGCCTCGGGCAGCGCGGCGGTCTGCAGCACGGTATCGTTGCGCCAGACCCGCCAGGCCGGTTCTCCGCACGGCAGGCGCACCGCTGATTCCTCGCACGTCGCCCCGCTGCCGTCCTCGCGCGATCGGGCGAGCACCTCGCGCGCCCCCGTCAGCCCCAGGCCGTACTTGCGGATGATCTCGCTCATCCGCGCCGTCAGCTCCTCGTGCCGCTTCCACTTGGCCAGCAGCACGTCACGCACGCTGCGTTCGGCCTCGGAATAGATCAGGTCGACCCGCACCCGCCGCGTCTGCTGGAACCGCTGCAGCCGGTGGATCGCCTGGATGAAGTCGTTGAACTTGAACCCGATGCCCAAGAACACCGCCCAAGCGCAGTGGCGCTGGAAATTGCACCCGCTGCCCGCCAGCACCGGCTTGGTCGCCAGTTCGGCAACCTCGCCGTCGGAAAACGCGATGATCACCTCGCTCCGCTCAGCCGGCTTCCCGCCGATCCTCGCGCCCGTCCCCCAGATGCTGGCCACCCCGGGCACCGCGGCCTCGATCGCCGCGCGCTCGGCCTCGAGGTCGTGCCAGATCACCCGGTGCGCGCCCGGATCCTCGGCCCGCAGCTCCATCAGCTTGGCGATCCGCGCCGGCAGGTTCTCGCGCTTCTCGCGCGCCGCGTCGATCACGCCGATCGCGTCGGCCTTCAGCAGCCGCGCCTGCCCGCTCTTGTCGACCCCTGCCTGCGAATGGTCGCTCGGCACCTCGTGCCAGCGCACGTCGAGCGGCGGCAGGTCGTATCCCTCGTCGGAAAAGCCCAGGTCGCTCGGCCGCTGCACGAACGCCGCCCAGCTGTTGACCCACAGCCAGAACTCGTCCTCCTTGTGCGGGTGCAGGGTCAGCTCGTCGGCCTTCTCGCTGTTGCGCTTGAAGAACCGGGTCTTCGCCTGCCCGACGTCCATCACCCCGAGGAACGCGGCATAGGCCAGCAGCTCGACGTATTCGTTCGGGCTCGGCGTCGCCGTGGCGACGAACCGGTACGGGATGCCCGCGGCCTTCTGCTTCACGCCCCCGCCGCGCCGGTCGTCGCCGGCCAGCAGCGCCATGAACTCGCGGAACGTCTTGGTCCCGCCGAACCCCCGCAGGCAGCTGGCCTCGTCGAGGCTGACGGCGGTCAGGATCGAGGTGTCGATCTTTCGTTCCCGAACGCTCTCGTAATTCGTCAGGAAGATGCCTTCGAAGCCGCGCTCGAGCGCGGCCGTGATCTCCGCCGTCGTGCGCACGAACAGCACCTCGATCCCCAGCACCCCGGCGTCGCGCTTGAACTCGGTCACCACCGTCAGCGGGATGACGATCAGGCACACGCCCCCGACCGCCTCGCGCACCAGGCGCATGGCCTCGAGCTGGATCATCGTCTTGCCGAGCCCGAAGCTGGCGAACAGCGCGCGCCGGCCGCCCTCGACCAGCCACTTGACCAGCGCGGGCTGGTGCCGGTGCAGGATCGGGTTGATCGCCCCGGCGTCGAGCGCCACGCCGTGCTTCGGCGCCTCGACCGCCTTGGCGGCCACGAACTCGAGATAGGCGGAGTGAGCGTCCATCGCTCAGGCGGCGCCCTTCGCGCGCGGGCTGAACCGGCCGATCTGCACGCGCTCGACCGCCTTGGGCCCCAGCGCTTCGGAAAGGCGGTCCAGCTGAAGCTCCGCCTCGGCCCGGTCGCCCCGGCGGATCGCCGCGGCCAGCTCGAACAGGTCGTAACCGTCCTGGTCGCCCTCGGCGAGCACCTCGGGGTCGATGAAGCCGGCGAACTCCTCCTCCACCTCGCGCCGGGCATAGCGCTCGGCCGCGCCGGTTTCCTCCAGGATATAGTGGTCGAGCTCGGGCACGTCCGCGATGCTGAACGCCACGTCCCTGCCGCACTCGCACGTCACGCTGAAACTCTCGGCCATCGCTGTTCTCCTCAAACCCGCATCGGCATGACGACGCCGCTCACGCCGTCGGGCACGACCCGGCGCACCAGCGCCGGGCTGCACGGGTCCGCCTGGTGGATTTCCACGCTGTCGCCGCCGATCGCCTCGAGCATCCGGTCGAGGAACCGCCCGTTGAACCCGCTGGCAAAGCGGCTTTCGGCCTCCGCGGGGACCTCCTCGTTTGCAGCACCCCCGTCGGGGTCGGTCACTGACAGGACGAGCTTGCCCTCCTCGCGTTCGAGCTTGACGCAGCTGGTCTTCTGCGCAGCCACCAGCATCGTGCGGCGAAGAGCGGCGCGCAGAGATTCCGGCTCCACGATCACCCGCTCGCTCTCGCCCGGAATCACCCGGCGGTAGTCGGGGAACGTGCCGTGGATATGCTTGGCCAGCAGCACTTGGCCGCCGATCTCGGCGCGGATCTTGCCCGTGTCCCACGCCAGGTGGGCCGGGCCCTTCACGCCCGCGGCCAGGCCCTGCAGCAGGCGGCAGAACTTCCGCGCCAGGATCACCTCGGGCGCATCGGCCGGGTGCTCGATCCCGATCTCGGCCCGCACGAGCGCGTACCCGTCGGTCGCGACCAGCGCCGTCCGCCCGGCCTCGGGGTGCAGGAACAGCCCCTTGAGATAGTACCGGGTCTCCTCGGTGCTGGCCGCCCACAGCACCCGGCCGAGCGTTTCGTCCAGGCGGCTCGCCGGCTCCACCGTCAGCCGCGCCGCGGCATCCGCATCGAACTCCATGAGCGGAAAATCGCCCGCCGGCAGCGCCGGCAGGGTCCACCGGCTGCGCCCGGCCTTCACCACCAGGCGCGGCCCGTCCATTTCCAGCGTCATCGCCGCGTCGGCCGCCACCGAGGTGCACAGCGCCGCGAGGCGCCGCGCGTCGACGGTCGTCGCGATCGCGCCAGGCGTCTCCAGCGGCAGCCGCTGGCGGAACTCGACGTCGAGGTCGCTGCTCGCCAGCTCGATCATGTCGCCCTCGGCGCGCAGCAGCACGTTGGACAGGATCGGGATCGTGTTGCGGCTCTCGACCACGGCGGCGGCATGCTTCATCGCCTTCACCAGCTCGCCCGCCGCGATCCGCACGGACCCGGTCGCATTCGCATCGGGCTTGTTCGCACCCCTTGCCATCCCTCACCCCTTCAGCTTGCAGAACCTGCTCGCGCATGCCGCCGCCTGCGCCGCCGTGCGGCGCGCGTCGCATTGCTCGCACCATTTCCAGTCGGGCTCGCCGTCCCGGCGCACCGGCGGGGCGAGCGCCTCGGCGGCCTTCTCGGCCCGCTCCAGCGCCGCCGCCCCTCTCGGGTCGATCGTCCGCCGCCACTCGCGCCGCATCAGGCCGGCCGGCGCATCGCCCAGGAACAGCGCCCCGCCGTCGGCGAACCAGCGCTGGATGTCTCGCACCCATTCGCCCTGCGGCTGCCGGCCCAGCATCGCCGTGAACCGCTCGAACCGCGCGCCGTCGAACCGCCCGTGCGCGCGCTGCTCGTCGAGGCACACCGCGGCGATCCCGGAAAACAGCGTCCCGCCATATTGCAGCACCTGCCCGCGGAACCCCTCGGCCAGCGCCACCAGCGCGCGCCGCGCCACGGGCGGGCCCATGCGGTCCCACACCCGCTCGATGCCGCCGATATGGCTGACCATGCCCGGCTTCCACGACGTGTAGTTGCCGTGCGGCGCCAGGCTCAGCCCGGCGTCCGTCAGAGCCTCGGCGATCGCCACCGCCCGCTCGTCCTCGCTGGCCACCGCCGCGCGGAACAGGTCGAGGCGCGAAAGCGGCCTGCGCTGCCGGTTCAGCCGCACGAACCTCGCCGCCTCGTCGGCCATCGCCGGATAGCTGCCCACCACGCACGGCAGGTGCGCCACGTCGCCGCGCATCCGGGCGGCGGCCAGGCGGTGCTGCCCGTCGATCACCATCAGCGCACCATCGGGGCGCCGGCTCACCACCAGCGGCAGGCACAGCCCCCAGTCCCAGTGCTGCGCGATCCGCCGCACCAGCGTCTGGCTGGCCGGCTCCTCCATCCCGCGCTGATAGCCCCCGTCCACCTGCAGGTCGGCGGGCGCGACCCACTCGAGCACGGGCGGCCGGCCCAGTTGGGGGTTGAACTTCGGCTTCACGCCGGTGCCGGTCCGGGCCATCAGCACGGCCCTCCCGCCAGCAGCGCGTACGGCGGGCAGCGCCCGGGGTATTCGCGGCAGATCGCCTCCAGCAGGCGCTGGCTGCCCTCGACCATCCCCGGCATCGGCACTTCGTCCTCGCGCCGCACCGGCAGCGGGTCGGCGTCGATCACCGCCATCACCGGCGGCAGCGCATGGCGCGGCCGGTACTCGCCCGGCACCGTGCGCACCGCGATCGGCGCCGGCTCGGGCGGCCTTGCGGCCTCTTCCACCGGCTTCGGCGCGGGGGGCGGCGCCAGGTCGATCGGTGTCGGCCCGGTCTCGCCCGGCCCCCACGGCTCGGCCTCGGCCGCCGCCCAGGCCCGCTCCAGCGTCCAGGCGTATTCGCGGTCGAGCCGCATCTCGGCCTCGGCCCGCTGCGCGCCATAGATCATCGTCGAATGGTCGCGGCCCATCACGCGCCCGATCTCGGGCCACGATTGCCCGCTGGCCTGCCGCGCGACCCACATCGCCGCCTGCCGCCAGCGCACCACGGCCCGCCGCCGCCCGCCGGCCAGCAGCTGCGCCGGGTCCATCCCGCACAGCTCGGCGACGTGGCGCAGCGTCCCCCGCACGCTCGCCCGCGGCGCCCGGGCCGGCTCGGGCACCTGCCCTCCGTTGGCGGCCACGATCGCCGCCAGCAGCCTCGCGGATCCGCGCGCCATGCAGTTCGCGCACAGCACGTGCGGCTCGTCCGGGGCGGAAGGGCGGCAACAGTCCGTCACGACAGCACCCCCGCCCGCAGGTCGTCGGCGATCGTGCGCAGCTCGCGCGCGGCGAAGGCGGCCTCGGCCAGCTCGGTCTCGGTCGGCAGCGCGCGGCTGTGCGGCTGCACCCGGTCAGGCGCGCGCATCCGCTCGATCGCCTCGGCCCGTGCCTCCAGCGCGAATGCGACTGCGACCACGCTGACGGTCTTGCGGCTCATGCGGCGGCGCTCGCCTGCTCGCGGAGCCGTTCGGGAAAGCCGACCTTCTCGCTGGTCCGGTTGAACTTTCTCGCGATCGCCTGCGCCAGGTCGATCCCTTCGCTTGCGGCGAGGATGTCGAGATAGATCGCCACGTCGGCCAGCTCGTCGGCCAGGTGCGCCCGCAGCGTCACCTCGTCGTCGGCGCTGGTGTTGCCGACGATGCCGTCGCGTATCCGGTTCAGCTTCTTGCCGACGTTGGCGGCCTCGCCGAGCTCGCCCATCGTGGCGGTGAACCAGTCGGACAGCGACCATTCGTTGATCCCGCCCGGATGCCAGCGCAGGCATCGCGCGATACTGGTCTCGCGCAGCTCGGCGAACGTCAGGTCATGCGGCATGGGTCGTCTCCTCCGGCTTGGTCCCGATCGGCGACACGCGCGTAGGGCTGTCGATCTCACCGCATCCGCGGCCGATCTCGCCGGGCGAATGCGCATCGGTGAAGTCCTTCCAGTGGACCCAGCCCTGCGGGCAGGCGAAGCCCCACTCCCGCTCCTTGGGCCCGGCGGCGAACAGGCTGATCGCCCGCTCGCCGGGGATCACCTCGAGCCGGTGCAGCGCGCAGGCCGGGCGGTGGATCACGTCGCCCGCGCGGCGCACGAACGCGCCCTCGGGCTTGTGCTCGATGTAGCTGCCGAAGATCAGCAGGCTGGTGTTCGGCCACGGATGGTCGTGCAGCGCGCGGTCGTCGTCGCTGCGGCGGATGTCGTGCAGGTACAGGTTCACCCACGGGTTCCGGGGGATCACCCACCAGCGCAGGATGTAGGGGTCGGCATCGCCGCCGATCGCGAAGTCGCGCGGGCGAGACGCCATCAGCTCCTCGGCCCAGGCCTGCATGCCGGCGAGGTCGGCCATCGGCACGATCGATCCGCTCAAGACTCCACCTCCATCAGCTTGACCCGCCGCGGCGCGTTGCGGCCGTGACTTTCGAGCGCGATCAGCCCGTGGCGCTGCGCCAGTGCGAGCAGGTACTTGGCCCGCCCTCGGCCCGATCCGCCGTGCCCCAGCTGCCGCGCCAGCGCGCCATTGCTCGGGCACACCGCCCAGCCCTCGGCATCGCGCTCGAGCGCGCGCAGCACCGCCAGCAGCCGGGGCATGTCGGGAGGAAGGGTGGCCCGGGCGGCGGGAAGGGAACCGCCCGGGCCGGGCTGACAGCGCGTCAGGGAGGGAACGCAGCCAGCCTTTTCGATGATGAAGTTCCAGCGCCGGCCGTCGCGCCGGTCGCGCTCGCGCAACAGGTGTGCCGCACCGGCAAGCCCGAGCTGCCGGGCCAGCGCCACCCCGGGCGCGTCGTGCGGCAGCACGGCCCCGCTGGCATAGATCGCCCGAGACCCCGGCGCGGCCGCATCGAACCACGCGCGCAACTCGTCCTCCGGCGTCGCGGTCGCCAGCTGCACCGCGAAACGCTCGCCCGGGGCGCTGGCGAACGGCCCAGCGGGCGCAAGGGCACCGCGAGCGATCATTCGGGCCGCTCCTCTATCCGCAGCTTCCGCATAACCCTCGCCATCATCCGTGCACTCCCCGGTACGCATCGGCCTCGGCCACCACGGCGCTCATCTGCGGGATCAGCGACCGGAACAGTTTGGCCAGCGCGAGCGTGTCGAGATGGCACCGGTGGCCGTCGCGAATGCGCTCGATCAGTTCCGAGAGGCTCCGCCCCAGTCCCGACGCGAGCTCCATGTCTGATCCCGGCTGCAGCGCATCGGGAACGAGCCGCCGGCCATAGAGCGCGCAGACCTCGTCCAGCGCGGTCGGGTCATCGGCCAGGCTGTTGAAGGCGGTATGCAGCTCGGGCACCGTCTCTCCCGTCAGCGCGCGGTTCACCGTCTTGGGATCGATGTCCACGTTGTCGGCGAAGGCACCCTTGCGCCCGGCTGAAACGCGCGCCCAGCCCGCGGCCAGCGCACCGGACACTTCCGCCTTCGTGCGCTTGCGAATGGGGCGGACCTGGTTGCGCTGATCAGCCATGACTGCCCCCGTGGAAAGGAAGCCCTGCCTCGCCGGCGCGCGTGATCTGGGGATGCGCCGCGCCGAGTTCGACAGCCGCAGCATGTCCGCCGACGCCCACACATCGCGCGTACTCGACAACCTCGTGAGGCACCGCGCCCGCGGGCCAGTTTGCCGGCGCGATCAGGAAGCGGGCGAACTTCTCCAGCGTGTCCGTCGTGGGGCCTCGCGCCCCATCCTCCAGCCTTGCGAAGAAGGCGCTGTCGTTGACCACGGCGCGACCGAGTCGGCCGAGACCTGCCGAATGAGCGTCGGCCCAGAGGCTCGCGCAGCGGCGCAGGCGGTGGACCAGCGATAGAGCGTGATCGGTTTGCATTGGGGCGTATATGATGGGTATTCCCAACGTCCGTCAAGTGGGTTTTCCCGCCCGTGCCCCAACGTGGCTTTTGTGGAAGAACCCACACATGCATGACGCTACGCCGAACGGCGATCTGCGCGAGATACTGCCCGCGCGCATCCAGCAACGTCTCAGCGCGCTCGGTAAGAGCAAGCGCGCCGTCAGCCTCGCGATCGGCGCGCACCCCGGCTATATTCGCGACCTGTTCGATCCGGACCGGTTCAACGTACCCAGCGCGCTGCGGCTCCAGGCCATCGCCCGCGAGCTGCAGACGACGACAGAGTTCCTGATCGGCGAGGCGAATTCACCCGACCCAGTGACAAGCGAGGTCAGCCTGTCGGAACGGCACATCGAGTGGCACGGGCCGAGCCCTGAGGATCCCGGAATTCCGCTCGTTGGCACGGGCGATTGTGCCGCACTCGCGGTCTGCGATACAAGCGGCCAGATGGTAGAAATCGAGCGGTCGAGCTTCGATCCCGACTATCACGTGCGCTACGTGCGCAGACCTCCGGCCCTGCGCGGCGCGCGCGACATCTACGCGATCTATTTTCACGGCGAGAGCATGGTGCCGAGGTTCAAACCGGGCGAGGTTGGCCTGGTCGATCCACGGCGCCCCGTTAGCATCGGTGACGATGTGCTCGTTCAGCTTCGCGACGCGAACGGCGATGAGATCGTGAGCGTATTGGTCAAGGAACTGGTGCGGCAAACCTCGAAAGAGGTGATCCTGCGGCAGCACAACCCGCCGCTAGAATTCTCGCTCCCGCGCGCCCGTATCGCGCGCATCCACCGGATCGTGCCCCAGACCGAATTGCTGTTCTGACGGCGCCGGCCAACCGCGCTCATTAGTCGGGCTCAGCGTGCGGGCCGGTTCTAACCTCCAGCACCACGCCCCGGGTAGGCTTGTCTTGTGTCCCGCCAGAGATCTCGAGCACCCGCGCGCTGACGGCCTGCCCCTCGTTGACGCACCGCTGCAGCCAACTTCCGCGGGGCACGTAGCCGAGCGTATGCCCGCCTTCGGATGTGCATTTGACCGCTTCGCCGTCGAAAGGGTTCTCGGGTTCGGGCACGAGTAGCACCCGCTGCCCTACACGCAGTGCTCCGATCGCCCACTGGTATTTCGACTCGCCCGCGAGCCCCGCGCTGTAGACCCCCATGCGCACCTCCCTCGCGCATAATGACTCTCTCGGTGCCGCTCGCCAAGCCTGATGGGTTTTCCCATCTTTTCACTTGACGATGGGAAAACCCATCATTACCCGTCGCCGGACCCAACGCTTTGGAGACCGGCCATGCTGAACGCCACCGCCCCGTTTCCCCACCCCGGCAGCACCGCCTTCCTCCGCGGTACGGCGGACAAGGTCACGGTAATCCAGCGCAACGCCGACGCGACGGCGCTGGTCAAGGTCCACCCGCCCCGCCTCATGACGCCGGCGGAGCGCGATGCCTGGCGCCGCCGCGGCGCCAGCCTGACCCGCACGGTAGAGGTCCGGGACCTCTACGACACGCCGCTCAAGGCCCAGTTCTGCGGCAGGCCGCCGCGGGGGCGGCGGTGACCCCCGCCGCCATCTCAGCGGCGGAATATACCTCCCGCCGCGCATATCTCGCGCGCGAGGTCGCCGCCGGCCGCATGGCCCGCGATGAGGCGGAGGCCAGGCTCACCCCCTGGCTCCATCTCGCCGCGATCTGCGGCGCCGAGGTGCCCGGCACGGTAGAAGACGGGCTCCACCTCTACCCGTGGGACCGCGCCGGGCAGCCGGCGCAGGTCCCGCTGGTCCTGAGCCTCTCGCCGGCCGAGCGCACCGAGGCCCTGCGCGCCCTCGCCAACGCCCGCGACGCGGCGATCCTCGCCTGCGCCCAGGTGGCCGGAGGCGGCGGCGGAGCCAGCGCGCGCTCAAGTAGCCCGAAGGGCGGTAGCGCAGACAGGGTCTCTCGCGCGCGCAACCTGATGCGCCTCGCCAGCCACCTCGGTGCGCCCCCGATCGACCGCGCGCGCACCGCGCCGCCCAGCCAGAAGGAAGCCGTGCGATGAACCGCTCCCTCACCCGGCGGGCGCTCGCCCTGGGCTTCTCCACCGGCGCCCTCGCCGCGCTCGCGCTGTTCGCCTTCGCGCTGTGGCTCGCGCCGCGCTGGAACCCGTTCACCTGAGGAGGATGCCATGCCCGATCCCCGTCGCCCCATCGTCGACATCTACGACTTCGATTTCCCCGAGGCGCTGCAGGCCGATGACGACGCCCGCGACGGGTTCGGCATCACGGCCTGGCTGGTCGGCGCGGCCGTCGTCGGCTGCGTCCTCGGCCTCGCGGCGATCTACGGCGTCATGGTGAGCCAATGAGCGGCGCCCGCCTCAAGGTCGTGCCGGCACCCGCCCCGGCGATCCCCGCCGCGGCCGACCCCGACAAGGAACGCCTGCGGCTCGCGCGCAACCTCGCCCGCGCGCTCGCGCGCCGCGACCGCACGGCCGAGCAGCTTCGCCGCGACGACACCGCGGTGCAGGCCGCCTTCGGCCCTTTCGCCGCCGGCCGCCGCCTGAGCCTCGAGGAAGCCCGCGAACAGCTCACCAGCATCGGCCTCCTCAAGCGCAGGAAGGTTTGGGAATGAAGGGGAGGATGGCGGAACGGGCGCGGAACAAACGGCGATTCCGGTGTGGTTTCACCGGAGCGACACCGGAGCGTGGTTCGGCGGGGGCAACATGGGCCTGATCGTCGACAACTTCGCCGGGGGCGGCGGCGCGAGTACCGGGATCGAGGCCGCGCTCGGCCGCGAGGTCGACCTCGCCATCAACCACGACGAGGAAGCGATCCGGATGCACGAGGCCAACCACCCGGGCACCGTGCACATCCGCAACAATATCTGGCAGGTCGACCCGCGCGAAGTATGTGGCGGCCGCCCGGTCGATCTCGCGTGGTTCAGCCCGGACTGCAAGCACTTCTCCAAGGCGAAGGGCGGCAAGCCCCGCGAGAAATCCATCCGCGACCTCGCATGGGTGGTGGTGCTGTGGGCGCAGCGGGTGAAGCCCCGGCTGATCCTGCTCGAGAACGTCGAGGAATTCCGCACCTGGGGCCCGCTGTGTCCCGAGGGCAAGCCGATCAAGGAACGCGCGGGCGAGACGTTCGACAAGTGGTGCCGCGAGCTGCGCAAGGCCGGCTACAAGCTGCAGTTCCGCGAGCTGCGCGCCTGCGATTACGGCGCGCCGACAATCCGCAAGCGCTTCTTCATGATCGCCCGCTGCGACGGCGAACCGATCGTGTGGCCGGAACCGACGCACGGCCGCCCCGACAGCCCCGAAGTCCTGTCGGGCAAGCTCAAGCCCTGGCGCACCGCGGCCGAGATCATCGACTGGTCGATTCCGTGCCCGTCGATATTCGAGCGCAAGAAGCCGTTGGCGGACGCGACCTGCCGGCGGATCGCTCGAGGGTTGGTCAAGTTCGTGCTGGAGGCCGAAAAGCCATTCATCGTACCCACCGATGCCGGACCACTCGCGCCGCACATCACGAAGTTTCGTACCGGCGCAACAGGCCACGCCGCCGATGAGCCGCTGCATACCGTAACAGCGAACAGCTTTGTGAAGCGCCCCGGCGGCTCAGGGCCGTTAGGGCTGGTCGCTGCTAACCTGGTCCACATCGGCAACGGCGAGCGGAAGGGCCAAGCCCCACGCGCGATGGATGTCGAAGCCCCGCTGGGCACCGTTGTAGCCGGCGGAGCGAAGCATGCGTTGGTGACCGCATTCCTCCAGAAGTTCGCGCAGAATGGAAGCGGTGCTGAGCCCTCGGAGCCTCTGCAAACGGTGATGGCAGGAGCGCCGCGACACGCCGTCGTCGTCGCCCACCTGGCGCAGTTCAACAATGATCGCGGGACGTCCGAGCACGCTGGTCATCCAGTCGATAAGCCGCTTTCCACAGTCACGGTGAAGGGCCCTCATCAGGCGGTCGTCGCATCGTCGCTGGTCAAGCTCCGCGGCACCTGCCGCGACGGTCAGCCGGTTGACGAGCCTCTGCACACGATCAGCGCAGCCGGCTCACATTTCGCCGAAGTGCGCGCCTTCCTCGTGAAGTACTTTGGCAGCGCGATCGACGGGCAAGACCTCGGCGAGCCGCTTCATACGGTTACCGCGAAGCCGCGCTTCGGCCTGATCACTGTGACGATCGAGGGCGAGGAATACGCCATCGCCGACATCGGCATGCGGATGCTGACGAAGCGCGAGCAGTTCAACGCTCAAGGCTTTCCGCCCGACTACATCATCGATCGCGGGGCTGACGGGAACCCGATCACGCAGACCGAGCAGCAGGCCAAGTGCGGCAACAGCGTCTGCCCGCCGCTCGCCGAGGCACTGGTGCGCGCCAGCGCCCGCTGGATGATCGCGGCCGACGACGCCGCCGGCGAGAAGGCCGCCTGATGGCCTCCCGCCCGCGCCCTGCCGAGCCCCCGCCGCCCTCCGCGACCGTGCTCGAATTCGCGCGGGCTCTTGCGCGGGCGCACGTTGCGCGCGAGATTGTCCTTCGACAGGCTCAGGGTGAGCGGGGATTCTCTCCGGCCTCAAGTAGCCGCAGGCGGTAGGCCACCGGAATGTCCACGCTGATCTACGCCCGCTACTCCAGCCAGCTGCAGAACCCGCGCTCGGTCGAGGACCAGCTCGCCGCCTGCCGCGCGCGCTGCGCGGCCGAGGGGTGGGAGATCGCCGGCGAGTTCCACGACCGCGCGATCAGCGGCGCCGCCGGCATCGGCGAGGATCAGCGGCCCGGTCTCGCCGCCCTCCTCGCCGCGCTCGAGCGCGGCGGCATCGAGCGCGTGCTGACCGAGCACACCGACCGCATCGCCCGCCACCCCGGTGACGCCTATGCCGTCCGCGAGCGGATCGAGCACGCCGGCGCCCGCCTGGTCACGCTGATGCAGGGTGAGATCGACGATCTCACCGGCGGCATCCACTCGATCTTCGACGCGAAGCAGCGCAAGGATCTCGCCGCCCGCGTCCGCCGCGGCCAGCGCGGCCGGGTCGAACAGGGCCGAGCCGCCAGCGGCATCGCCTACGGCTACCGCAAGGTCGCAAGGTTCGACGAGCACGGCGAACCGATCCGCGGCCTGCGCGAGATCGACCCGGAGAAGGCCGAGATCGTGCTGCGCATCTTCCGCTGGTACGCCGCGGGGGAGAGCGCCCGCGCCATCGCCGTGCGCCTCAACGCCGAAGGGGTCCCGCCGCCGCGCGGCGCGATCTGGCGGCCCTCGACCATCGCCGGCCACCGCTCCAGCGGGTTCGGGATCCTCGCCAACCCGGTCTACACCGGCCGCATCGTGTACGGGCGGACGCGCGCCGTCACCGATCCGCGCACCCGCCGGCGCGCCATGCGCCCGGGCACCGGCGATCTCACCACCGGCCATGCCGAGCACCTGCGCATCGTGCCCGAGGACCTGTGGCAGGCCGTCCAGGAACAGCTCGAGCAACGCGGGTCGGGCCCGCCGGAGAGGCAGCGCCGGCCCCGCCACCTGCTCTCCGGGCTCGGCGTCTGCGGGGTCTGCGGCGGCTCGTGGATAGTCACGCGCGATCGCTACTTCGGCTGCGGCCACTATTTCGAGGCCAAGGCCTGCAGCAACAGCCGGCTGATCGCGAAGGACGAATACGAGCGCCGCGTGCTGGCCGAGCTGCGCTCGCAGATGCTCGCGCCCGAGGCCGAGGCCGCCTACCTCGACGAATACCGGCGCGAGCACGCTCGCCGCGCGCGCGAGGCCGCGCAGGACCGCGCCCGGGCGGAGCGGCGCCGCGCGGAGGCCGCCCGCAAGGTCGCCCGCCTGGTTGCCGCCGTGGCGGAGGGCGGCGGCCAGTTCGCCGAGATCCGCGAGGCCCTCGCCGCCGCCAAGGCCGAGCAGGCCGCGGCCGAGAAGGCGCTCGCCGCCGCCGACGCGCTGCCCACGCTCGCGCTGCACCCCGGCCTCGCCCGCCAATACCGCGCCGCGATCGAAAACCTCGCGGCCGAGCTGCACGACGAAACCGCCCGCCGGGAGGCCGCACCGAAACTCCGCGCGCTGATCGCCCGAGTCGTCCTCACCCCCCGCCCCGGCGCCCGCGGCCTCGACCTCGAGGTGGTCCGCCACGTCGACGAAATCCTCGCCCTCGCCCAACCCCGCCGCGCCTGACATGCCGACTGCGAAAACGACCAGTTCGTTTCGGCGAACTCTTCGCAGTAGTGGCTGCCAACCCACCGCGACGACGGCTGCGGCTCGGGCAGCACGGGCAGCTGCACGAAATCGAACGTCTCCACCGCCTGGTCGAGAAGCCCGAGCGCGGCCGGATCGACCATGTCCTCGGCATCGTGCAGCCCGACCAGCCGGAACGGTCGTCCGCTGCGCCGTTCGTCTTCCTCCAAGGCCGCATAGAGCAGGTTCAGGCAATCGGCCTTCGTCGTGGGCCCGTCGCGCTCGATTGCAACCACACGCACGCGGGGATCGCCCGACGCTCCGCGCGTGGCCGCCTCGAACGTCGCCGGGTCGTTGCGATAGCAGCCGACGTAAAGGCGCAGGTCGTCATGCGGCCAGGCGGCGATCGCATGGGCTACGGTGAATTCGATGACCCTGTCCTCGTGCCAGGCCGGGATCAGGATTGCGGCCGGTCCGTTGAGGGGGCTGTCGCGCAACGCACGCCGATCGACGATCTGGCTTCTCCCACGACCGGTCAGGAGCAGCCAGAGCCACGCGAAATCGACGGCCAGTTCGTCAAGCGCGCCGAGAAGGAAGAAGACCGAGGCAAACAGGAGCAGCTCGTGCTCGACAAGCCCAAGCCATTCCAAGGGCGTAGCTGGCCCCACAGCGGTTCCCCCCGAACACCACTGACGTCCCGACCTTAACGCCTCGTCACGATCCCGCAACTGAAAGCTCCCGTCCGAGCCGAATTCCTTGAAACGGCCGCCCGATTGGGAGAGGGGGAAGCATGAATCAGGTTCGCAGTTCGTCTCTTCTCAATCGCGCCTTCACTTCGCTGATCGCTCACGAGGCGTTCGCGGGCATACTGCTGATTAGCGTGGCGGTCCTTGCGATGATCGTCGCGAATTCACCGCTCGCATCGACCTATTACGGCGTGTTTCACGCGCCTTTGCCGTGGACGCCGATCGGCAAGCTCTACAACGCGCACCTGTGGATCAACGACGCGCTGATGGCCGTGTTCTTCTTCGTAGTGGGCCTCGAAGTGAAACGCGAGATGATCGGCGGGAACCTGGCGGATGCCCGGGTCCGACGCCTGCCGGTGCTGGCCGCGACCGCCGGCATGGCCGTGCCGGCGGTGATCTACATGCTTGTCGCGGGGGGCGAGCCCGGCCTCGCCAGCGGCTGGGCGATTCCCGCGGCGACCGACATTGCCTTTGCCGTCGGCGTGATCGCCCTGCTCGGCAGTCATGTCCCCGCTGCGCTGCGCCTGTTCCTGCTGACGGTCGCGATCGTCGACGACATCGGCGCAGTGCTCGTGATCGCCTTCTTCTACACCAGCGGCATCGACGCAGGATGGATCCTCGCCGCCATGCTGGTGACCGCTGCGATGATCGCCCTGAACCGTTGGCATGTCGGCAGCCCCGCAGCTTACACGCTCGGTGCGCTCGTGCTGTGGTATTGCGTGCTCAATTCCGGCGTCCATCCGACGATCGCCGGCGTCGTCGCGGCGCTGACGGTACCTACCGAGACACGCGACGGCCGCAAGCCGCTGGAATGGTTCGAGCACAGGCTCGTCGCCTGGAACATCTACCTCGTGATCCCGCTGTTCGGTTTTGCCAACGCCGGAGTGGCCTTGAATGAGTTGCCGGACGGCGCCCTGTTCGGACCGTTGACGATGGCGATCGCGGCGGGATTGTTCCTCGGCAAGCAGGCGGGCATTTTCGCCAGCGTGGTCGTCGCCGAGCGGCTCGGCCTCGCGCATCGCCCGCGCGGTGCCAGCTGGTCGCAGGTCTGGGGAGCGAGCATCCTGTGCGGGATCGGCTTCACGATGAGCCTGTTCATCGGCGCCCTCGCCTTCCCGCGCGATCCGGAGCTCATCGAGGAGGCCAAGCTCGGCGTGCTCCTCGGCTCGCTCGTGTCGGCGATTGTCGGGTTCCTGGTGCTGCGCTTCGCGTCGCCGCCAAAGGGGAAGCCTAGGCTTTCGCGACTGGCGGGTCGTCGCCGAGGTCTTCGTACCAGGCTTCGACCGGGCCGTTGAGCTTGATCGTCAGCGGCCTGCCATGACGGTCCATCGTCTTGCCCGCCTGCACGCGCACCCAGCCTTCGGAGATGCAGTACTCCTCGACGTTCGTGCGCACGACGCCCTTGAAGCGGATCCCGACGCCGCGCTTGAGCTTGTCCGCATCGAAGTACGGGCTGCGGGGATCGATCGCCAGGCGGTCAGGCGGCACGTCGGCGGCGGTGGTGGAGGAAGTCTCGTCGGTCATCGAGCGCGCTTAGCCGCGCCGGCGCACCAAAATCAATCCGCGCGTCAGTCGGGCGAAGCCGGAGTTTCCGGCGGAGCCGAATCCGGCTGCGGTGGGCTCTCCGCCGGCGAGCGGTCGGGGCGGTCGAAATCGCCCTGATCTGGCGCCACTTCGTCGGGCGTCCGGTCCGGACGGTAGTCGTCGCCCTTACCCGGCACGAGTTCGTCGGGTTGCCTGCCAGGATGAATTTCGTCGCCTCCGCTCTGGATGAAGTGGGCGGGCTGCGATCCCGGTGTGTGCTCGCTCGGCGCGCGGCCGGCGTGTTCGGAAATCTGCGTCATGATCAGGTTCCTTGTCGTACGCGATAGAAACCAGCCGCAATCGCGCCTGTTCCTTCGATCGCAGTCGGCAGCCGCACGTCTTGCCCTTTCCGGCGCGCGCTTCTAAGGGCGCATCCCTGCTTCGCAGGCGCGTGCCTGCAATGGATTCGTCGGGCCGCGGGCGTGGCGGAACTGGTAGACGCGCTGGATTTAGGTTCCAGTATCGCAAGATGTGGGGGTTCGAGTCCCTTCGCCCGCACCAGTTTCCGCGCGGAGCCGGTTCGCTTGAGAGTTTGTGGAAGGTTCGGAAATGCAGATCGTTGAAACCGCCAATGAAGGGCTCAAGCGCGCCTACACGCTCAAGATTCCCGCGAAGGAGATCGAGGCGCGCATCGACGCCGAGGTGAAGAAGGTCGCGCCGCAGGTGCGCATGCCCGGCTTCCGCCCCGGCAAGGTGCCCGCGAACCTGATCCGCAAGATGCACGGCCAGGCACTGCACTCCGACGCGCTCAACGCGAGCCTGCGCGAATCGATCGACACGCTGATGCGCGAGAAGAAGCTGCGCCCGGCGCTGCAGCCGAAGATCGACCTCGACGAGGGCTACGAGCAGGGCAAGGACGCCGAGCTCAAGGTCGAGCTCGAGGTGTTGCCGGAGATCGAGACGCCTTCGATCGAGGGCCTCAAGCTCGAGCGACTGACCGTGGCGGTGACCGACAAGGAGGTCGACGAGGAGCTCCAGCGGCTCGCCACCAACCGCAAGAGCTACAGCGACGCGGCGAAGTCGAAGAAGGCGGCAGCCGGCGACCAGGTGGTCATCGACTTCGTCGGCCGAATCGACGGCGAGCCCTTCGAAGGCGGCCGCGCGGAGGACTTCGCGCTCGTGCTTGGCTCGGGAATGATGATCCCGGGCTTCGAGGAGGGCATCGTCGGCGCCAAGGCCGGCGACACCCGCACCGTCGAGGCGACTTTCCCCGAAGGCTACCAGGTCGGTGAGCTCAGCGGGAAGAAGGCCGAGTTCGAGGTGACGGTCAAGGCGGTCAAGGTCGAAGGAGAGACCAAGGTCGACGAGGAGTTCGCCAAGTCGCTTGGGCTCGAAAGCCTCGACAAGCTCAAGGAACTCGTCCGCGCTCAGCTCGAGCAGCAGACCGCCGGGCTGACCCGCACGCAGATGAAGCGCCAGCTGCTCGATACGCTCGCCGCGGCGCATGACTTCGAAGTACCGCCGACGATGGTCGAGGCCGAGTTCGCGCAGATCTGGCAGCAGCTCGAGGCCGAAGTCGCCCGCGAGCCGGACCCCGAAGCCGGGCGCAAGGAGATCGAGGCCGAGAAGGAAGACTACCGGCGCATCGCAGAACGCCGCGTGCGGCTCGGACTGCTGCTCTCGGAGATCGGCCAGGCCAACGGCGTCGAGGTTACACAGCAGGAAATGGGCATGCTGCTGCAGCAGGCCGCGCAGCAGTACCGCCCCGAGGATCGCGAGCGGTTCATCGAATATGTCCGCAACGAACCGATGGCGCAGGCCCAGCTCAGGGCTCCGCTCTATGAGGACAAGGTGGTCGACTTCCTGTTCGGCAAGGCCGAGATCACCGAGCGCCAGGTGACCCGCGAGGAGCTCGAAGCGGCCATCGAGGCTGAGGACACGGCACCTGCGCCGGCGCCGAAGAAAAAGACTGCGGCCAAGAAGAAGGCCAAGGCCGACGCCGAGCCGGCCAAGGACAAGGCCGAGAAGGCTCCGGCCAAGAAGGCCGCTCCCAAGAAGGCCGAAGGCGAAGCCAAGGCCACACCGAAGAAGAAGGCTTCCGAGGACAAGCCCGCGGCCAAGAAGACCACGGCAAAGAAGGCGGCTGCCAAGAAGTAGGCGCACGGGGCGTTTGCCACCTGGGGAGCCGCCTCGAACGCCTCCTGGCGGTGGAGTCGGCCGCCTGCTCGATCTCGCGTCGGCGGCGGTTGGGCACCGCCGCGCGCACGAGCGCGGTCGAAGCGTGCCCAACCACCAACCTCGTCGTCAGCGCTGGCCGGTCCGCTCGGCCACGGGCAGCTCTGCACAACCTGTTTAGCAGCGTTTGTCGCTTCTCTTGCGAAAGTCCGGAACGGCCAGCGGAACGCTGCGGAATCGTTCGTAAACCGCGCCGGCACGAAGCACGGCCGCATCCTGCCACTTGCCGCCGATGATCGAGAGCCCGACCGGGAGGCCTTCGACGGCGCCCATCGGCACGGACAGGTGGGGATAGCCGGCGATCGCGGCGAGGCTCCCGGCACCGATCGAACCGTCGTACCGATCCCCGAGCACGAGGTCGGTCAGCCAGGCCGGTCCCGTGGTCGGTGCGACGAGAAAGGCGACGTCATGCTCGGCGAGCAGGCGGTCGATACCTTCCTTGCCCGCGAGCCGAAGCGAATCCGCCCGGGCCTTCTGGTACGCGGCGTGGTCGGTCGCCGCAGCCGCCGCCTCGAAGATGTCCTGGCCGAACCAGCGCATCTCCAGGTCCGAGTGTTCCTCGTTGAACGCGATCGCCTGATCGAGGCTGCGCACGGCGAGGTCCGCCGGGGACGTGAACAGATAGGCGCTGAGATCCTCGCGCAGCTCGTACAGCAGGACCGCGTACTCGGCCTCGCTCATTTCCTCCGGCGGGTCGTAATCGATCGGCACGAGGACCGCGCCGGCGCGAACCAGGTCCGCCAGCGCCCGGTTGAACAGGCGCTCGACCGCCGCGTTGTCGCCGACCTGCTGCCGCAGAACGCCGATGCGCACCCCGCCGAGCGAGGCTGTCGACAGTCCCGCCGTGTAGTCGACCTTGCGCGCGTCGGCCTCGGCAGTCGCCGGATCGGCCGGATCGCTGCCGGCGATCGCGTTGAGCAGCAACGCCGCGTCGGCGACCGTCCGGGTCATCGGACCGGCCGTGTCCTGGCTGTGGCTGATCGGCACGATGTGCGTGCGGCTGACGAGCCCGACGGTAGGCTTGAATCCGACGATCCCGTTGACGCTCGCCGGGCAGGTGATCGATCCGTCGGTCTCGGTGCCGATCGCGGCCCAGGCGAGGCCCGCGGCAATCGCCGCGCCGCTGCCCGAGGAGGAACCGCAGGGGTTGCGCCCGCTTCCATGGGGATTGAGCGTCAGCCCGCCAACCGCGCTCCACCCGCTGGTGCTGTGCGACGAGCGGATGTTGGCCCATTCTGAAAGGTTGGTCTTGCCCAGCACCACGCCGCCCGCCTGGCGGAGCCTCGCGATCAGCGGCGCGTCGCGGCCGGTCATGTTGCCGGCAAGCGCGAGGCTGCCGGCCGTGGTCGGGAATTCGCGGGTCTCGATGTTGTCTTTCACCAGCACCGTGCGCCCACCCAAGGGCAGGCCCGCCGCCGCGGCGAGGCGCGCTTCTTCCGGCGCATTGCGGTTGGTGACGATCACCGAATTGAGCATCGGCCCGGCATCGTCGATCCGGGCGATCCGGCCGAGGTAGTACGCCGCGGCCGTCTCGCCGGCGAGATAGGCCTCGCTGGCCGCGAACGGCGGCGTCGTGGTGGTGCTGCACCCGGCAAGGGCAAGCGCAACGGCTGCTGTAGCTGGAATCCCCCTCATGGCACGCATGCTTGCCACGCCAGGGACGCGATGCAAACCGTTAGAAGCTGCCCTTGATCGACAGGCGGTAGATCGTCGACACGTCGAGCCGGCGGCTCTCGACGAACGAAATCGGGCTGCAGTCGCGATAGCCGGTCCACACCGTGCGGTCGAAGATCGCGCGCCCGCCGGTCATGTTGAACACGTTCAGATTGACCGTGAGCCCGAACACGTCCTTGTTCTCAATGAAGGCGAACGTGTGGATCGGCCCCTCGTAGTCCTTCCCGACCTCGAACAGTCGCACGTAGGGCTCGACGTGCGTCCAGTTGAACCCGCCGCCCATCGCCCAGTTGCTTTTCGGGATGTCGTAGCGGAGGCTGATCTCACCGCGCCAGTCGTTGTGGCCGCTGAACGGCCGCTCGACCAAAGTCAGCGGATCTTCGACCTTCGATTCCTCGTAGGCGGCACTGAGGTTGACCTTGGCGCCCTGCCAGCCGAGCGGATCGAGGTTGACCGTGCCCGTCATCGAGAGTCCGAGCAGCTGACCGCTGTCGACGTTGCCTCGCGTCTCGAAACCGCCGTCGACCGGGATCAGCTCGATGTAGTCCTCGATCAACCGCGCGTAGAGCGTCACGCTGGCGGAACCCCAGGCCTTGAGGTTCTTCCTCGCCGTCAGGTCCACTTCCCAGCTCTGCGGGGGGACGAGCTGGTTGTTGCCCGCGTTGGTACTCTGCGCCTGGAGATTCACGCTGGCGAGGAAATCGCCGAACGACAGCTGGCCGACCACGCGAGCTACCTTGAGCGAGAGGTCGAGGCCCTCCGCGGGCGTCCAGGCGAGCGTGGCCGAGCCTTTCGGCCGCCAGAACGTCCGGACGAGGCCGTTGGGCCCGGTCTGCGCCAGCTGCGAATACTCGCCCCCGGCACCGACCTGCAGCGTCAGGCCTCTGGCGAGCGTGCGGTTGTGCGTGAGGATCACCTCGTAGCGATCCTCGGTCACTCCGCCCGAGCCGAAGGGGAAGGGAATTTCGACGAAGCTGCCGGCCGGATCGAGGTCGTAGAGCTGGGCCGTCTGGTCGAGGCTGTTGAACGCGGCCTCGGCATCGAGCTGCCAGTCCCCTTTCCACATGTTCCAGCGGTATTCGGCGCGGCCGATGATCTCGCCGGTTTCGGATTGCTGCGCGAAGCGGCTGCCGGTCGATGGCGCCCCATCGTCGTAGATGGAGATCGAATCCGAACGGAAGTTGCTCTCGCTGGACCGAGTGAGGCCGATCAGCTTCAACCGCCCTGGTCCGAGGGCAAGATCGATTCACCCCCGATCTCGTAAGCATCACCCCGGGTGCGGTCGTCGAGATCGCGGAAGAAGTCTGCACCGGTGACCAGGTCGCGATCTTCGTCGAACGAAAAGTCAGTGTAGGTGCGGCTGTAATTGGCGTTGAAGCTGGCGACCATGCTGCCGGGGCCATCCCACTTCAGGGTGCCGGAGAGACGAGGATATTCACCGACGAACTGAATCAGCACGTCGGGGTACAGGGCCGTGACGGTGCCGGCCCCGTCGGTGACCGTCGTCCCCCGATTTCCGCCTGCCCCGCCTCGGCCGATGTTGTGCGTCGCCGCGAGCCTCCACTCGAGCGTCGGCGTCGATCCGCTGATCGAGACCTCGCCGGCTGCGTAGCTGGTCCTGGCGTATTTCGGCCGCCACACGCCGCGCCACTCGTACCGGCCGCTGACCGCGCCGCCCCTGGTGAAGACGTTGGCCACCTGGCCCGAAAGCCCGGGGATGCCGAGCGTGGCTCCGTCGACGATCTCGATGCGGTCGACTCGGGAAGCCGGGATGCGCTGCAGCACGTCGAACAGGTTCTCCGATTTGCTCGCGACGCGCTCGCCGTTGATGATCACGTTGTCGCTGGCCTGGCCGAGGCCGCGCCCCTGGTCGCCCGTGATGATGTCGAAGCCCGGGACCTGGTTGAGCATGTCGAGAGCGCTGCGCGGGGCGAAGCGGGCGAAGTCATCAGGCGTGTAGACCTGGCCACCGCCGGGCGGCGAGGCGGTCGCCTGCACCGGGGGCAACGAGGCATCGATCTGCTCCTGGGTGATCGGCATGTCGCTCGGCATCGGCGGCGGCATGTCGCCGGTGACGCTTCTCGGCGGAGGAGCAGCTTCGGCACCCGCGTCGGCGTCCTGTGCCCATCCCGTTCCCGGTACGATCAGCGCCGCCAGCGCGACACCTGTCGTCAGCAGTCCCCGCATCGGTCCCTCGATTACATTTGTAGTCTTGAGGTGCCTTACCCCGATAAGACGCCGATGGCGCGGCACATCGACCAACCGCCCACGCGATCCGACCAAGCGCCATCACGTCCGCGTTGGTGAAACGGCCTTGAACAAGTGCCGTGGGGACGCGACATAGGCGCGGCTTTCAAGACGAGAGGAATTCCATGATCGACGTGTTCGACGGCATCGGTGGGGGCTACGGCGCCCAGGGCAAGTTCTACAGGGACCCTGTAACCGGGGCGCTGGTACCGGTGGTGGTCGAGAGCACCAGCCGTGGCGAGCGCAGCTTCGACATCTTCAGCCGGCTGCTGCGCGAGCGGATCGTGTTCGTGACCGGCGAAGTCGAGGACCAGATGGCCTCGTTGATCGTCGCCCAGCTGCTGTTCCTCGAGAGCGAGAACAGCCAGGACATCTCGATGTACATCAACTCGCCCGGCGGCGTGGTGACGGCCGGCATGGCGATCCATGACACGATGCAGTACATCAAGCCCAAGGTTCGCACCGTGTGCGTCGGCCAGGCGGCCTCGATGGGCAGCTTCCTGCTGGCGGCCGGTGAACCCGGCATGCGGGTGGCGCTGCCGAACGCACGGATCATGGTCCACCAGCCCTCCGGCGGCGCGCGCGGCATGGCCTCGGACATCGAGATCCAGGCCAAGGAAATCCTGCGCATCCGCAAGCGGATGAACGACCTCTACGCGAAATATACCGGCCAGAGCCTGGCGGACATCGAGAAGGCGATGGATCGCGACACCTTCCTCGAGGCCGAGGAAGCGCTCAAGTTCGGCATCGTCGACAAGGTCTTCGCGCACCGCCCGAAGGACGAGGAAACCGGCGTCGAAAGCGGATCCGGAGGCGCTCCCGACTAGGGCTTCTCCGCAACTTCCCGCCGCACGACTGTAGCATTTTGGCAACCCTGCCCCTTCAGGCGGGAGCAAGCCGGGGCTATTAAGGTTGATGCGATTGATATTGAGGCCTTCGGAGCTACATTCCGGAGGCGAATCCCTTGCCGCCCCACTCCCGGTTGGCGTCGGGGCCTATGGACGAGAATATGACCAAACTCAGCGGTTCGGACAGTAAGAGCACCCTCTACTGCAGCTTCTGCGGGAAGTCGCAGCACGAGGTTCGCAAGCTGATCGCCGGCCCGACGGTGTTCATCTGCGATGAGTGCGTCGAGCTGTGCAACGACATTATCCGCGAGGAAACCAAGGGCGGCATTGCCGGAAAGAAGGATGGCGAGATCGCCACGCCCCGGCAGATCTGCGACACTCTCAACGATTACGTGATCGGGCAGGACCGCGCCAAGCGCGTGCTCTCGGTCGCGGTGCACAACCACTACAAGCGTCTCAAGCACAGCGGCAAGTCGGGCGACGTCGAGCTGGCAAAGTCCAACATCCTGCTGGTCGGTCCGACCGGCAGCGGCAAGACCCTGCTCGCGCAGACCCTCGCGCGCACGTTCGACGTGCCGTTCACGATGGCCGATGCGACCACGCTGACCGAAGCCGGCTACGTGGGCGAGGACGTGGAAAACATCATCCTCAAGCTGCTCCAGGCCTCGGACTACAACGTCGAGAAGGCGCAGCACGGGATCGTCTACATCGACGAGATCGACAAGATCACACGCAAGGCGGAGAATCCGTCGATCACCCGTGACGTCTCGGGCGAAGGCGTGCAGCAGGCGCTGCTCAAGCTGATGGAGGGCACCACTGCGAGCGTTCCGCCACAGGGCGGCCGCAAGCACCCGCAGCAGGAATTCCTGCAGGTCGACACGACGAACATCCTGTTCATCTGCGGCGGCGCCTTCGCCGGGCTCGAAAAGATCATCGGCGACCGTCTGCAGAAGCGCTCGATCGGCTTCGGCGCGAACATCGCCGATCCGGAGCAGGGTCGCGTGGGCGAAATGCTCGAGAAGTGCGAGCCCGAGGACCTCTTGAAGTTCGGCCTGATCCCCGAGTTCGTCGGCCGCCTGCCGGTGATCGCCACGCTGCACGATCTCGACGTGCCGGCACTGGTGCAGATCCTCAAGGAACCGAAGAACGCGCTGGTCAAGCAGTACCACAAGCTGTTCGAGCTCGAGGACGTCGAATTGACCTTTACCGACGACGCGCTCGAGGCGATCGCCAAGAAGGCGATCAAGCGCAAGACCGGCGCCCGCGGGCTGCGCTCGATCGTCGAGGCGATCCTGCTCGACACGATGTTCGACCTGCCGAGCATGGACGGCGTGACCGAGGTCGTGGTCGACAAGGACGTGGTCGAGGGCCGCAAGGAACCGGTCCGCGTCGTCACCGGCGACGGCAAGAAGAAGGAAGCGGCGGCCTGACAGCAGCCGCCCCGGCCGCTCAGGCGGCGCGACAGAGTTGAAACTTCGGCGCAAATTCGTGCCCGGAGCCGGTGTATCCGCACGATCAGAAGCGGATGCGCCGCCTTTCCATCCCCAAGAGGGAGACACCGATGGCTACTACCGCCGATCTCGCCGCCAAACTGCTTCACGATGCTGCCGGCTTCTTCCGCAGCGTCGGCGAGCAGAATCCGCAGCTGCAGCAGCAGATGAACGACAACGCGCAGGTCTACGACCAGGTTGCCGAGATGCTCGCGCAGGATCCGACTGCCGAACTTCCCCTGCAGGAAGAGCAGTAACTACCCCTCGCCACGCTTCCTTCGCTCGATCAGCGCCTCGAGCCGCTCGACGCGCTCGGGCGGCAGCAGCTCATAGGGGTTGTAGGTCTGCTCGAACGTCGGAATGTCTGACGGCAGCGCTACCCACGGCATCCTGCTCTCGGTGAAGATCACCGCGTCGGGCCGCCATGCACCCGGATCGTCGAGCGTACCCACGCGCAGACCGGCGCCGAGCTTGCCGAGCCGCGGATAGTGGCTCCACAGCGCGGTGCCGCACTCGGCGCAGCGGCGGATCACGTGCGGTCCGCCGCTGCCGGCCTTGACCGTGTGGTCGGTCAGCTCGCCCTGCAGCAACGTGACCCGATCGCTTTCGATGAACGCGTTGACGACGGAAGTCGAACCGGTCTGGTGCTGGCACAGCCGGCAATGGCAGTTGTTGACGAAGATCGGCTCGCCTTCGACCCGGTAGCGCACGGCCCCGCAGCCACAGCCGCCCTCGCGCACCGCCTCACTCATGGCCTGTCCTTTCCTGCCTTGCACTGATTGCCTCTGGCCGCGAGCTGGACAACCGCTTGTCCAAGCCAGCGGCCACCCCGGCGCTCCATTCGAAGCAGCCCCACGCGATCACCCGTGCGCGTGCCCCAGGTGACAGTCATGGTCCTGTCCGGTCTCCACCTGCACCGTCGCATGCTCGATGCTGAAGCGATGCTCAAGTTCGTGCGCGAGGTCACGGAGGAACGAGTCGCCCGGATGGCCGCCCGGAATCACCAGATGCGCAGTCAGCGCCGTTTCGGTAGTGCTCATCGGCCAGATATGCAGGTCGTGGATCGCCGCCACGCCCGGCAATCCCGCAAGGTAGGCGCGCACGGCGGGCTCATCGATCTTCTCGGGCACCGCGTGCAGCCCCATCCTGACGCTGTCCTTGAGCAGCCCCCAGGTGCCCCAGGCGATCACCGAAACGATCACCAGGCTCGTGACCGGGTCGATCCACCGCTGTCCGGTGAGGAGGATCAACACGCCGGCGACGACAACGCCGACCGAGACCAGCGCGTCGGCCGCCATGTGCAGGAACGCGCCGCGGATGTTCAGGTCTTCCTTGCGCCCGCTCATGAACATCAGCGCGGTCGCCGAATTGATGACGATGCCGACGCCGGCCACGACGATCATCGTCATGCCTTCGACAGGCGCTGGATTGAACAGCCGGTCGACCGTTTCGATCAGGATCGCGCCCAGAGCGACGAGCAGCAGGCCCGCGTTGGCCAGTGCGGCCAGGATCGAGCTGGACTTGTAGCCGTAGGTGTAACGTGAATTGGCCGGACGCGTCGCCATGTAGGCGGCACCCCAGGCAATCAGCAGGCTGAGGACGTCCGAGAGGTTGTGTCCCGCATCGGCGACAAGGGCCATCGAGCCCGAAAGCAGCCCGAATGCGGCTTCGACCAGGACGAAGACCGAGTTGAGCGCGACACCGATGGCGAACGCGCGGCCGAAGTCGCGCGGCGGCGCGTGGACGTGCGCGTGGTCATGGTGCCCAGCTCCCATCGCATTCATTCGTAGACGCAAGCGTCGAGCGCGTCACGCCGGACGACGCCGATCCGCGCCTGGATGGTGTTGCCGTAGCGGCGAGCAAATCCCGTCGGATTGACGACCGGGCGCCGCTTGGGGGCCGGCAAGGCGGCCGCCATCCGTGCGGCCTCGGATGGAGTCAGCCGGGCGGCGGAGTGCTGGAAATAGCGCTGCGCGCCCGCTTCTACGCCGTAGGTCCCGATGCCGGTCTCGGCGACGTTGAGGTAGACTTCCATGATCCGCCGCTTACCCCAGATCTTCTCGATCAGGAACGTGAACCAGGCTTCGAGCCCCTTCCGGAAGTAGCCGCCCCCCTGCCAGAGAAACACGTTCTTCGCCGTCTGCTGGCTGATCGTCGAACCGCCCCGGATGCGACCGCCCTGCTGGTTGCGCTCGAACGCCTCTTCGATCGCCTCGCGATCGAACCCGCTGTGCTGGCAGAACTTGCCATCCTCGCCGGCGATCACCGCGCGGACCATGTTGCGGTCGATGTTGGCGAGCGGCTCCCAATCCTTCGTGAAGCCGTTCTCGTCCATGAGCATCGTCGCCGTGACCGGGACGGGGACGAAGCGGAAAATCACCACGAGAGCGAGGCTCAGCCCGACGAACACGGCCAAGGTCCAGACGAGGAAGCGGAGCAGGCGCAGCATCGGCAGGAGATTACGCGGTGCGGAGCGGGGTGCAATCTTGGGTTTGGGCAGTAGGCAGTAGGCAGTAGGGTTGCTGCGGATGAGAGACTGACTAGGGCTTGCGCAGCGAACTTGTCAGGCCACCGAGCATCTTTCCGAGTTCATCCGCTAAAGCCAGTGCTTCGTTGCAACTGCCACATGGTGCCACTTGGACGCGCTCTGCGAGCAGCAGGTGCGTTTCGAGCTCTTTCAGAGAGCCGCGAGCAATCTTCAGGAAATGGATGTAGCTTGCTGAGCTCTGTCGGCCATAACCCTCGGCGACGTTTGCCGGGATCGAAACAGCAGCTCGGCGAGCCTGTCCCACGAGGCCAAAAGCCTCCTCTTTCGACCAACGGCGAGTGAGCCGGTAAACGGCGGCGGCGAGATCCATCCCTTTTTGCCACACGAGCAGGTCACGATAAGACCGGACACCACGCACGATACGGGAATAACGGACTTGTCGGGCCGTGACCTCCTGAGATGGCTCCAAAACGGAGCAGGCAGCAGGCATACTGCCTACTGCCTACCGCCTACATCCCATCACGCCGCCGGCAGCAGCCGCTCGCCCGCGATCCGCTGCATCGCCTTCTGCAGCTTCTCGAACGCGCGCACTTCGATCTGGCGGATGCGCTCGCGGCTGACGTCGTAGACCTGCGACAGCTCCTCGAGGGTCTGCGGATTGTCGGTCAGCCGGCGCTCGGTGAGGATGTGGCGCTCGCGCTCGTTGAGGCTTTCCATCGCCTCCTCGAGCATCTCGTGACGCACCATCGCCTCCTCGGCTTCGGCCACCGTCTCGTCCTGCAGCGGGCGGTCGTCGGTCAGCCAGTCCTGCCACTGACCGGAGCCTTCCTCGTCACCGCGCAGGCTGACGTTGAGCGACGCGTCGCCCCCCATCATCATCCGGCGGTTCATGTTGATCACCTCCTGTTCGGGCACGCCGAGGTCGGTGGCGATCTTCTTGACGTCGTCCGGGTGGAGGTCGCTGTCCTCGTAAGCCTCGAGGTTTTTCTTCATCCGGCGAAGGTTGAAGAACAGCTTCTTCTGGGCTGCAGTGGTGCCCATCTTCACGAGGCTCCACGAGCGCAGGATGAACTCCTGGATCGACGCCTTGATCCACCACATCGCGTAAGTTGCGAGGCGGAAGCCGCGATCGGGCTCGAACTTCTTGACGCCCTGCATCAGGCCGACGTTGCCCTCGGAGATGAGGTCCGACACGGGCAGACCGTAGCCGCGATAGCCCATGGCGATCTTGGCCACGAGCCGCAGGTGGCTCGTCACCAGCTGGGCCGCTGCCTCGGGGTCCCCATGCTCCTGATAGCGCTTGGCGAGCATGTATTCCTGCTCGGCCGTCAGCACCGGGAATTTCTTGATTTCGGCCAGGTAGCGGTTGAGGCTCTGCTCACCGCCGAGCGCCGGAACGCTTACTGACCTGGTGGTGGTGTTGTCGCTCACTTTATCCCTAGACCTTTCCTGTCGGCTGCAGGTTTGCGGACCCCATCAGGGCATCCGCGGGGCGCAGCCACCTTGCTTGCCCCTGTTATACACGACTAAGACACCTTGTCGCGCGCTTTTCATCGATTTGAATGACCGGTTTCGTCGATCAGTTCCTTGATGTCCGGCGGCAGGACGCTCTCGAAGCGCAGCTCGTCCCCCGTTACCGGATGGACGAAGCCGAGAACCGCCGCGTGGAGCGCCTGCCGGCGAAATCCGAGCCGCTGGAGCACCTCTCGTACCCATGAATTTGGCCGTCCGTAGACGGAATCACCCAATAGCGCATGGCCGATGGACGAAAGGTGAACACGGACCTGGTGTGTTCGTCCGGTTTCAAGGCGGCATTCAACGAGCGAACATCCCTTGAGTTCCCTCAGCGTTCTATAGTGCGTGATAGCGTGTTTTCCACGCGAGGAATCCTTGGGCAGCACGGCCATTTTCTTGCGATTGGCATCCGAACGCCCGATTCGCGTGGCGATCGTGCCCGAGGGCGGATTGGGCCGGCCGTTGCAGACGGCCAGGTAGACGCGCTCGATCGAATGATCGGCGAACTGGCGCGCGAGGCCTTCGTGGGCAACGTCGGACTTGGCGACCACCAGCAGGCCCGAGGTACCCTTGTCGATCCGGTGGACGATGCCGGGTCGCGCGACGCCGCCGATGCCAGAAAGCTTGCCGCGGCAGTGGTGCAGCAGCGCGTTGACCAGCGTGCCGTCCGGGTTGCCCGCCGCGGGATGGACGACCATCCCCGCCGGCTTGTCGACGACGAGAAGGTGCTCGTCCTCGTAGACCACGGTCAGCGCGATGTCCTGCGGCGCAGCTTTCGCATCGGCCGGCGCGGGAACTTCGATCGCGAAAGCACCCCCGGCCGACTTCGCCGACGCCTGTCTGACCGGCTTGCCGTCGAGGGAAACCTTGCCCTCGCCGATCAGCGCCTTGACCCGCTCGCGCGACAGTCCGCTGGCCGCTGCCAGCGCCTTGTCGAGCCGCGGCCCGTCCTCGATCACCCCGGTGATGACTTTGCCCTCCCCCATGATACGAAACAGATGGGAAATGACCTTGCGTGTCTCAAGAGCCGCGATGGAGCGGTTACGCTCTGAAGCCGAGGCCTCGGCGCCCGAGGAATGCTGCGGGTTGCTCCTGGGCCGGGAGATCATCGACGAGGTACGCCCCGCAGCCAACGTCGCCCCCGATCGCAGGCACCGCTTCGAGATCGATCCGCAGGCGCTGGTCGATGCATACCGCGCCGCCCGCTCGGGAGGACCGCAGGTGATGGGCTATTATCACTCGCATCCGGCGGGCCCGGCCGGCCCCTCGGACGTCGATCGGGCGATGGCGGCCGGCGACGGCAAGGTCTGGGCCATCGTCGCCGAGGGCGGCGTAACGTTCTGGCGCGACGAGGAGACGGGCTTCGCGCCGCTTTCCTATGTCGTGGAGGACCGCTAAGGCGCGCCAATGACTTCCTCGACGGATCTTGCCGCCCTGCTCTGCTCGCGCCTGTGCCACGACCTGCTGAGCCCGGTCGGGGCCTTGAGCAACGGTCTCGAGCTCATGGCCGACGAGAAAGACCCCGAGATGCGCAAGCGGTGCTTCGAGCTGCTCGAGCAGAGCGCGAAGATCAGCACCGACAAGCTCAAGTTCTTTCGTCTTGCCTATGGCGCCGCGGGCGGGTTCGGCGACGAGGTTCCGGCGGACGAGCCGCGCGCGCTGGTGGCCGGGCTGGTCGCAGCCAACGACCGGATCGAGTTCGAGTGGGCCGTCGCCGAGACGACACTGCCGAAGCCGGCGGTGAAGGTGCTGCTCAACCTCGCGGCGATCGCCATCGACGCCCTGGTGCGCGGCGGCACGCTCGCCGTGGGAGCCGAGCGCCGCCAGGGGACGACGGAAATCGCCGTTCGCGCGTCGGGCCCGCGCGTGGCATTCGACGGCAATATCGGCAAGGCGCTCGACGGATCGCTGGCGCCGCACGAGCTCAGCGGCCGCACCGCGCCGGCACACATGATCCGCCTGCTCGCTGAGGAGCTGGGGGGCGGCCTCCAGTACGCGCTGAGCGCGGAGGCGCTGGTCATGGGCGCCGTGCTGCCCGACCGCGCAGGCTGATGACGGCAGGGCTGGTCCACCGCGAACTTCCCTCACCCAACTGGGACGAGCGCGCGCTACCGGTGTCGATGGTGGTGCTGCATTACACCGAGATGGAACGCGAAGCCGCGCTGCGACGCCTGACCGATCCCGAGGCGAAGGTCAGTGCGCACTATTTCATCTCGGAAGACGGGGAGGTTGTCCGCCTTGTCGACGAGAGCAAGCGCGCCTGGCATGCCGGCGCGAGCTACTGGCGCGGTCACCGGGACGTGAACTCGGCGAGCATCGGCATCGAGCTCGACCACCCGGGCCACGCGCTCGGCTACCGCGAGTTCGCCGAAGCGCAGATCGAGGCGCTCATCCCGCTGCTCCACGACATCGTTCGCCGCCACGACATCCCCCGGGCCAATGTCGTCGGTCATTCGGACGTCGCCCCGGCGCGCAAGATCGATCCCGGCGAGCTGTTTCCCTGGGACCGCCTCGCCGAATGCCGGCTGTGTCTGCCCCGCCCGCAGAAGCTCGAGCTGGGCGATCCCTACGACAACGACGGCACGTTCTACCTCGCACTCGAGCGGTTCGGCTACGACGTCACCGAAGGCCGCAAGGCGGTCGAGGCCTTCCAGCGCCGCTGGCGGCCGGAACGGATCGACGGCGTGATCGACGGCGAAGTGCGCGCGATCCTCTTCCAGCTGCTCTTGGATCGCGATGCCGGAAGGGCTAGATAGGCGTCGCCAGGGGGCCGGGCAGCCGCGCCTGTTCCTCCGCTCATCCCGAGTTCGTCGAGGGAAAGCGGGGATCAGTCGAGGAAAGTCCGGGCTCCGCGAAACGAGGGTGGCGGGTAACGCCCGCCCGGCCAGGGTCCGCCCGAGCCGAGGGAAAGTGCCACAGAGAGTATACCGCCGATGGCCCCTAAAGGGCACAGGCAAGGGTGAAAGGGTGCGGTAATGGCGCACCGGGGTCCTGGTAACAGGGCCCGCACGGCAAACCCCACCCGGAGCAAGACCGAATAGGGGTCTCGCGCCCGAGCTCTTCGGAGCGGAGGCAGGGGAGTTTCGCCCCGAGAGGCCCGGGTTGGTTGCTGGAGCGGCCGGGCAACCGGTCGCCGAGATGAATGGCTGCCCCCGCGCGCCCGTCCCCTCGGGGATACCGCGTGCGGGACAGAACCCGGCTTACAGGCCCCCTGGCACGTGTTTCAGGCCGCCAGCGGCGCGACGGCGACACCGCTGTCGGTCTCCACCGCCTCGATGTAGCGCCGCGTCGTCCCTTCGAGCGCGAGTGCCGTCAGCCGGCCCGTTCTGAAGGCGCCCGTGTCGATGCCGATGCGATTGCCGCAATCCTGCGGTTCCTCGCTGATCGTGTGCCCGTGAACGACTACAGGTCCGTGAGGGTCCGGGTGGGACAGGAACGGCTCGCGGATCCACCTGAGATCGCGCGGCTTCTGGGCGTCAAGCGGCACCCCGGGGTCGATCCCTGCGTGAACGAACAGGTAGTCGCCGATCCTGATCATGTCCTCGAACGATCCAACGAAGGCGATGTCCTCCGCCGGCACGAACGCGCGCAGGAGGTCCTGCGCTTCATCCAGCTCCGCCTGGAGGAACTGCGTGCGGTCGACCCCGTAGCTCAGCACCGTTTCGCGCCCACCGTGGCGCAGGAAGTGGCGGAAGATCTCGAGCTCGTTGAAGCTGCGCAGGAACATTTCCTCGTGGTTGCCGGCGAGGATGCGCACCCTCCGCCGCGCCTGCCACTCACGCGCGAGCGCGATGACCTGCGCGCTGGCCGGCCCCCGATCGACCAGGTCGCCGAGCAGCACGACCGTGGTGTCGGCCGGCCCACGCGCGGCGTCATCCGCATCGATCGCTTCGACCAGAGCGCCGAACAGATCCCGGCGGCCGTGGATGTCGCCGATCGCGTAGACCCGTTCCCCATCGGGGATTGCGGGCAGGTCGGCCGGCTCGGCCGACGCAAAGAAGCGTTTGAGAGCCTGTAACATCGGAAATCCGGGTCGATCCCCTAACGACCAAACGGCAAGGCACAAGAGAAGGTGTGTCAGTTGCGCAAGAAACCCTGTCTCCCCGCTTAATGTGACGCGAAAAGCACACTTCCGGGGCCAATCAGCCGGTGCCCGCGCAACTCCCTTGTGCGCTGCAGCATGACTGTGCAAGTTAATTGCGCACCGCAGGAGACCGCCCCGGCATGAGGGCGGACCGCGGTGTGCAGGTGGGACGAAGCAGAGTTTTCACCCCAAGAATGAGGGAACTGCCCATGCTTACGTCCGTCCGCAGCCTTCTGGCTGCAACTGTTCTTGCCGGCGCGACCTTCGCGGCCACTCCGGCCCTGGCGCAAGACGAAGATCCCGTCGTCACGGTTTCCGGCAACGTCGCCCTGGTCACCGACTACCGCTTCCGCGGCGTCGGCCTGTCCGGCGGCGATCCCGCCGTCCAGGGCGGCATCACGCTGAACACCAAGCCGGGCATCTACTTCGGCACCTGGGCCTCGTCGCTCGAGGACAGCCCGGTGTACGGCGAGATCGAGCTCGACTTCTTTGCCGGCTGGGCCGGCGACATCGCCGAGGGACTCGGCGCCGACGTCGGCGTGACCTACTACTCCTATCCGTCCAAGGACCCCGCTGCCGGGCCGTCGGACGTGTGGGAATTCTACGGCAAGCTCTCGCCCAGCGTCGGCCCGCTCGGCCTGACCTTGGGCGTATTCTACGCGCCCGACCAGGACTCGCTCGGCGACGGCGACAACCTGTATCTCTCGGCGGATGCCGGGGTCGACATTCCCAATACCCCGCTCTCGATCTCGGGCCACATCGGCTACACCGACGGCTTCCTTTCGACCGGCGCCGACGGCAACTCGTTCGACTACTCGATCGGCGCCTCGGTCACGGTCCTCGGCGGGCTGTCGGTCGGCGTGGCGTACGTCGGGGTCGACGGGCCGAGCGGCCCGGCGTGGGACGGCATCACCGACGACACGGTGGTCGGCACGCTCAGCTTCTCCTTCTGATACCGGCCACCCACGACCGGATCAGGGCCCGCGCCGGCAACGGCGCGGGCCTTTTTCGTGCCGTCAGCGCAAATAGAAGTCGATCGTGGTGACAACCCTCACCCGCTTGTGGGGCGTGTCGGCAACGCCCCAGCCGCCGCCATCGCCGTCGCGCGCGGTGATCTCGAAATAGCCCTGGGTCGCCTGCTTGATACCGCCGACCCCGGTGTCGCTGTCCTTGGCGAACTGCTCAGCAGCGCGGCGCGCGTCGCGCGTCGCTTCGGCCACCATCTCCGGCTTGATGTCGTTGAGCTTGGTGAAGGTGTAGGCCATGCCCGAACCTTCCTCGAGCAGCACGCCGCGGCGGACGAGGTCGAACTGCCGCCGCACGGCCCGCTGGGCCCGCTCGATGTCGATCGTGCGCAGGGTCATGCGCTGGCGCACGGTGAAGATCGTGCGACCGTCCTGCGTGTAGCTGGAGACGTTGACCCCGGCCGGCTGCAACGCATCGTCGGGAAAGCCGAGCTCCTTGAAAAACGCCCGGATCGCTGCGGTGTCGCGGTCGACGCTGGCCTGTGCCGTGGCCATGTCGCCGGCCGAGGCGGAGTAGGCGATCGTCCAGGTAGCGAGATCCGCGGTCACGTCGCGTTCGGCGAGACCGCGCACGGTGACTGAACGGTCGGCCGCGCGGGCTCGCGTCAGCCCGTCGCCCAGCAGGTAGCCGCCAAGAATCAGTCCCGCGGAAAGGATACCGGAGCCCGCCAGCACGAGCTGCGCCTGCGGGCGACGCCAGAAGGGGGTGGCGGAAGGCGGGGCGTCTTGGCTAACGTCGGACATGAGCGGCTCCCTGAAGGCGGTGTACAACTCGCATGCGGGTGCGCCTCTGGCGATGAACCGTGCTTGAATAGCGACGAACGGAGTTCATGAAGACATGGTCAAGTATCTCCACACGATGATCCGCATCAGCGACCCCGAGGCGACGCTGAACTTCTTCAAGCTGCTCGGTCTCGAGGAAGTGCGCCGGATGGAGAACGAGAAGGGCCGCTTCACGCTCTATTTCCTGGCCGCTCCCGGACAGGAGGGCGTCGCCGAGGTCGAGCTTACCTACAACTGGCCGCCCGAGGACGGTTCGCCGCCCGAACAATACACCGGCGGGCGCAACTTCGGCCACCTCGCTTACCGGGTCGACGACATCTACGAGACCTGCCAGCGGCTGATGGACGCCGGCGTGACCATCAACCGCCCGCCGCGCGACGGCCACATGGCGTTCGTAAAGACGCCCGACGGGATCTCGATCGAGCTGCTGCAGGATGGACACCTGGAGCCGCGCGAACCGTGGGCGAGCATGCCGAATACCGGTAGCTGGTAGGTCATCCCGGCGAGGGCCAACGCGACACGAGCGATGCGCTGCAGGACTGCCTGCCACCTCGCTTCCCGGTCTCCTGCGTTCTTCGGGGCGCCTCGCTCGCCTTCCTCAAAAGCCTGAAATATCAGTAGTTGCGGCCCATAGGGGCAAGTCTCCCTCCCCCGCTACCGGCAAGGCGCCCCTCAAGCCGCGTCGACGGCGAAAGGGACGAGACTGCCATGATGAGACCTCGATTCACGTCCCGAGCGACCCTTCGGAATAGCGCCGCCACCGTCGCGCTCGCCTGTGCGCTCGCGGCATTGCCGGTCGGCGCACAGGAAGATCTACCGGAGGAGCGGAGCGACGCGATCGTCGTTACCGGCACGCGAATCGAGCGTAGCGGCGGTTTCAACGAGCCTACTCCCTCGACCGTGTTCGGTGGGGAGCAGATCGCTGACCTCGGCATCGTCAGCGCCGGCGACATCGTCGAGCTGATGCCGCAGAACACTGCGTTCGTCTCCGATGCTGTCGCCGGGATCACCGCGGGCGCCGATGTCGGCGCTTCCTACGCCAACCTGCGTGGCCTCAATCCCTCACTCGGTACCCGCACCTTGACGCTGGTAAACACGCGCCGCTTCGTCCCCACGTCGGATGGCGGGGCGGTCGATCTCAACCTGATCCCGACCGCGATGATCGAGCGCGTGGAGACCGTTACCGGCGGCGCCTCGGCCGCCTACGGTTCGGACGCCGTCGCGGGCGTGGTCAACGTCATCCTCGCCCGCAACCTCGAGGGCCTGCGAGCGCAGGCCGACTACGGGCAGACGTTCCGCGGCGACGGCGAAGGCTGGCACGGATCTCTCGTCTACGGCACGCGCGTCGGCGACCGCGGCCACCTTGTCATTGGCGGCGAGTACGAGAAGCGCGAGGGCATCGGCGACTGCTTCGAAGTCCGGCTGTGGTGCGCCGAGGGGTGGGACGTCTACGTCAACGCCAACACCATCCTGCCGGACGGAACGATCTCCGGGCACGATCTCCCCGGCACGCCCGGGTACGGCTTGCCGAACTACATCATCGGACCGGGCTCACGCCAGGCGTACAACGATCCGCGCGGGGTCGTCCGCAATCGCCCACCGGCGCCGCTGGAAGCGCGCAACTGGCGCTTCACCGACGATGGCACAGGCATCGTCCAGTTCGATCCCGGCCAGTTCGTGAACTCGACAACGTTCGGCCCTCGGATGGGCGGCGACGGCGCTTCGACCTACGACGACTCGGACATCCAGACCCCGCTCGATCGGTGGGTTGGCTACCTCTATGGCGAGTACGAGGTTCTCGACGGCGTGACCGCGTCCGCTGAGCTCACCTACGCCAACCGCAAGGCATCCAACAGCGGCGTCACCGCGGGGCCGCGCTCGACCTATTTCGTCCATGCCGACAACGCATTCCTGCCCGAGGAGCTGCGCGTGCTGCTCAACGGCGCCTCGTTCAGTCTCGGCAAGGATGTCGACGACCAGATTCCCGCATACAACGAGGCCAAGGCCGAGGTCTGGCGCGGGGTGTTTGCGCTGTCGGGCGAGATCGGCGGCCGTTGGAACTGGGATGCCTATTACCAGTACGGCCGCAACGAGCGGCATCAGTTCTCGCGCTATTCGCGAGTGAACACCGAGTTCCAGTACGCGCTCGACGCGGTCGTCGATCCCGACACCGGCGATATCGTATGCCGCGAGCTGCTCAACCCGAACCCGGATCCGCGGGCACAGGGATGTGTACCGATGAACCTGTTCGGGCTCGACAACCTCGATCAGGCGGCGATCGACTATGCCTATCGCCCGGTCGTCGAGGACTTCATCTACGACCAGCACGTCGCGGCGGTCAGCGTGAACGGCACGCTGTTCGACGGATGGGCCGGCCCGATCGGCGCTGCGGCCGGCGCCGAGTACCGCAGCGAAGGCGGCGACGTTACCCACGGCGACATCCCGAATTACACCGACTACGCCTTCACCTTCGGGCTCGACTACGGCGGCGAGATCGAGGTGATAGAGACGTTCGGCGAGCTCAACGTACCGGTGTTCCGCAACCTGCCGATCGGCGAGCTGTTCGAGCTCAACGGCGCGGTGCGGTGGAGCAAGAACACTGCCACCAACAGCTACACCTCCGAGAAGACTTCGACCGAGGCGGTCAGCTGGAAGGTCAGCGGCATCTACGAGATCGGCGGCGGCCTGCGCCTGCGCGGATCGCGCTCGCGGGACATCCGCGCGGCCGGGTTCCGCGAACTGTTCGAGCGCAACGCCCCGAGCGAAGAAGGCTCGACGCTCGGCATCGTCGACAACCCGGATCGGGCTCCCAACGCCAACGACGACGCTACGCCGATCCTCAATGGTGGCAGCTTCGCGCTCGAGCCGGAGAAGGCCGACACTACGACACTTGGCGTGGTGTTCCGCCCCGACTTCGTGCCGGGCCTGCGGCTGTCGGTCGACTGGTACCAGATCGAGTTGAAGGATGCGGTGAGCATTCTCAGCGCCCAGACGATCGTCGACTTCTGCGAGGACTATTCGCTGTTCTGCGATCGCATCACGCGCGATGCCGACACAGGCGTGGCCTTCGGGCTGCCCGGCGACGGCGGCATCACCTTCATCGACGCCCGCCGCGTCAACCTCGGCAGCGTCGCCATCCGGGGTTTCGACTTCGAACTCGACTACCGGCTCCAGCTGTCGGACATCAGCCAGTCGCTCGGCGACGGCCGGCTCGGCCTGAGGCTGCTCGCGAACCACCAGTACGACCAGGTCGTGCAGCCCGACCCGAGCGTCGAATCTCGCGACTTCGCCGGGCAAACGGGACCGGTGCTCGGCGGCGGCAACCTGAGCCCGACGCCCGACTGGATGTTCACCGGCTTCCTCACCTACGACAACGGCGGCTTCAACGCGACGCTGAGCATGCGGCGGATCAATTCGGGCATCTACAACATCGACCGGATCGGTCCCGACGACCCCCGCTACGATCCGACGCTGCCCGACTCGATCAACGACAACACCGTCGATGGCCGGACCTATTTCAACCTGGCGATGTCCTACGAGATCCCGCTCCCCGGCGGCAGCGGCGACCGCTCGGTCGAAATCTTCGGTTCGATCGAGAACCTGTTCGACACCGACCCGCCGGTGGCCCCCGGTGGTGGTGGCGGCGGCGGGTCGAACTATCCGACGAATCCGGTGTTCTTCGATACGTTCGGCTCGCGGTTCAGGGCCGGGGTGCGCGTTTCGTACTAGTAGAGAGAGGCCCTCATCCAGCTCCGACCTAGGCCCGCATTGCGGATCCAGGTCTTCGTATTCCTCTCCCGCTGGTGGGACACGGACGGCGAAGCTCGCTCGCGAAGTGCGCTAGCGTAGCCGGGGTGAGGGCTCCTTCTTCTTGCCAACCTCGCTCCGAGCCGCCACGTGCTCGCGCATGGCCAAAGCCGCCCTCCCCCAGGTCGTGATCATCGGCCGGCCCAACGTCGGCAAATCAACGCTGTTCAATCGGCTGGTCGGCAAGAAGCTCGCGCTGGTCGACGACCAGCCCGGGGTGACGCGCGACCGGCGGTTCGGGCAAGCGGGTCTGCGCGGGCTCGAGTTCGAGGTGGTCGACACTGCCGGGTGGGAGGACGAGGACCCCTCGAGCCTGCCGGGGCGGATGCGCGCGCAGACGGAAGTGTCGCTGAAAGGCGCCGACGCGGCGCTGTTCGTGGTCGATGCGCGCGCCGGGATCACCCCGCTCGATGAGGAGATTGCCCGCTGGCTGCGCGAGCAGAGCGTGCCGGTGGTGCTCGTGGCCAACAAGGCGGAGGGCAACGCCGGCGAGGCGGGGATCCTCGAAAGCTACGCGCTGGGGTTGGACGAACCGGTGCCGATCTCGGCCGAGCACGGCGAAGGCGTGGCGGACCTGTACCAGGCGCTGGCGCCGCATCTCGCCCTTCGACAGGCAGAGGATGAGGAGGAACAGGACGAGGAGGAGGACCACGGCCGGCCGCTCAAGCTGGCCATCGTCGGGCGGCCCAACGCAGGGAAGTCGACGTTGGTCAACCGGCTGCTGGGCGAGGAGCGGCTGCTGACTGGGCCCGAGGCCGGGATCACGCGGGATTCGATCGCTGTCGACTGGCGCTGGACTGATCCGGCGACCGGCGAAACGCGCCCGGTCAGGCTGATCGACACGGCGGGGATGCGCAAGAAGGCCAAGGTCGACGACAAGCTCGAGAAGCTCGCGGTGGCCGATGCGCGGCGCGCGGTCGACTTCGCCGAAGTCGTGGTTCTGCTGCTGGATGCCACGCGCGGCCTCGAAGTCCAGGACCTCAAGATCGCCAACATGGTGATCGACGAGGGCCGGGCGCTGATGATCGCAATCAACAAGTGGGACGTCGCCGAGAACCCTTCGGCGCTGTTCAACGGCGTGCGCGCGGCGCTCGACGAGGGCCTGTCGCAGCTCAAGGGCGTGCCGCTGCTGGCGGTCTCGGCGCGCACCGGCAAGGGGCTCGACCAGATGCTGTCGGCCGCGTTCGAGCTGCGCGAACAGTGGAGTCGGCGCGTGCCGACCGCCGCACTCAACCGCTGGTTCGAGCACGCGCTCGAGGCCAACCCACCGCCAGCTCCCGGCGGCAAGCGGATCAAGCTGCGCTACGTCACCCAGATCAAGACTCGCCCGCCGACCTTCGTGGTGTTCGGCACTCGCCTTGGCGACTTGCCTGCGAGCTACGAGCGGTACCTGGTAAACGGGCTGCGCAAGGACCTCGGCTTCGGCGCCGTGCCCGTGCGGCTGACGCTGCGCAGCCCGAAGAACCCGTTCGACAAGGACTAAGCCCGGCGGTCGGCGTCGCCAGCCCCGCCGCTACCGCGCCGCCACCTGCTGCCCTGCGGAGCCGCCGGCCCTGGCGACCTCGAGCTTCGCTCCCACGGGCAGCGCGCGTACGGCGAGCCCCGGAGGGGCATTGCTGCCCGGCGAAACCGTCAGACCGGCGCCGTTGTCGACCACGAGCTTGGCCCACAGCGTGCCGTTCTCGCTGTACCATGAGGTCTGGCTGGCCTTGCGCAGCTCTTCGAGGCTCGAGACCTGCGTCCCACCGTCGGCGGTGTTGTAGCCTGGAAACTCGAGAATCACCCACGAGCCGTCGTCCATTTCGGTCAGCGACAGCGAAAGCGTTTCGCGCGACGTCTCGACCCTCAGTTCGGCGCCGCTGCCGATCGTCGTCTCCCCGACGTACTCGAAACGCTTGCCGTTACGCTGGAGGATGATCGGGTTGGTGATCGGCCCGGTCTGGAAGCCGCTGAAATCGCCGGCGATGCTGAAACGGCCGATGTCTCCGATGCACACGGCAGCGTTCCACGTCGGCTTGATCTCGCAGGCGTCCTCGTCCGAGGCAATGCCGTTGTCGATGACGATGTAGGCACCCGGCTTGCCTGTCACTGAGCCGTCGAGGTCGCGAAAGGCGGCGCTCTTGTAGGCGGCGCTGCGGCCGTAGTCCGACGCCCAGCGGCGCTGGATCGGCGGGAAGCTGACAGGCTTGGCGTTGACGAACTTGAGGCCCTTGACCCAGTTCTCGGTGCTCATGCCGAAGCTGGTGAACAGCAGGTACGAAAGCGCGCCCGCGTCGCGCAGGTCGTTGGCCTGGTAATTGACGAACGTGACGTTCTCCACCTCGTGGTGGAAGTCGTAATACTCGTAACCGCGGATCGGGAAATCGGGTGCGGCCGCCGGCAGGCTGCGGCCGTAGGCGACCTCCTCCGGCGTCCGCGGATTGCCGACGTTGTCCGTCTCGCCGACGAACAGCGAATCTTCGACGCGCGAGGTATAGGGCGCGATGCCCGGAGCCCCCGAAGCGTGGGTGAAACCGATCGCGTTGTCGGCGAGCTTGAGGCCCTTGTAGAGGTGCATCTCGCCGCGAGACCACATGCCGCCGTTGCGGTTCTTGTAGGCGGTGAAGTCCTCGAACACGGCGGGGATGACCCCGCTGCTGGTGTCGGTCGGGTCGGCGTAGCTGATCAGGTTGGGGCCGGCGATACCGAACTTCCCGTCAGGCCGCGGACCGCGATCGAGCATGAAGCCGTCGAAGTTCGAATGCGCGACGTTGCCCTTGAACTCGCGCAGCTTCGTGCGACCGGGCCACGTGCGCTGGCTGATCTCGGTACCTTCGAATTGGCCGGTCGGATGGGTCGGGATGGCGAACCAGAAGCCGATCTGGTCTGACCCCGCAGCGACGTTGTCGCGGTAGGTGTTGTCGGGATTGGTGATCCAGAAGGTCGAAACCGTGTTGTCCGAGGGAATCAGCACGTGTGGCGAATCCTGGCCGCGCGTGCTCTGGTGGGGCAGCGTCAGGTTGGTCGGCTCGCACGGCAGCGTCGGGTGGCACTTGGTCTGGATGCCGAGGTTGCGGACGAACTGGTTGCCGGTCTCGATGCCGTCCTCGAGGAAGAAGCAGTGACCGACGGTGTTGAAGGTCACGTTGTTTTCGACCCGCAGGTTATTCGTGCCGTGGACCGTCACGCAGCGGCTGTAGGTGTCGTGGATCGCCGAGTTGCGGATGTACTGGCCGCTGCCCTCGCCGATCAGGTGCCAGTGGATCGGGTAGCGGGCGAGCGTCAGGTGCTGGCCCATCCGGTCGAGTTCGACCCCCGAGACGTACATGCGTGAGCCGGACATCGCCATGATGTGCCCGCCGAAGTACGACGTCTCGGCGTCGTCCGAGGCGCGAATGCGGATGTTGCGCGTGAGCAGGCCGACCTCGCCGCGCTCGTCCACGCCGAACGTGATCTCGCCGAAGTGCATGAACTCGAGCGGGCGATCGAGCGTGACGGTGTTGCCGCGGATCGCGGCGATCGTGCGCCGTTCAGCCTGCCGGGGATCGTAGTCGGTCGAGGCAAGGACGATCTCGTCGCCCTTGCGCCACCCGGAGGCGTCGAGCACTTCGATAGCCGTGGCGCCGGCGGGGGCCGTCCTCGCCAGCTTGGTCCAGGCGTTCTCGCGCTCGCCGTGAAGGTTGAGTGTACCGGCCATCAGCATGATGCCGCGGTCGCCCATCGTGTTGACGTCCTCGCCGGGAACCTCGTCGGTCAGCACGATCGTCGCCTGGCGGGTGTGCGGGCGTTCCTCGCTGCCGATCGCCAGCTCGCCGCCGGGAATGTAGATCCACTCGGTGCGGAGCTCGAGGTCGCGGTCGTCGGCGAAGCTCAGCTTGCCTTCGATTGTCAGGCTGCGGAGCGGCGGCGGAACGACGTCGAGCACGATCTCGGTGCCGGCGGGGATCGTCACCGCGGCGCCCTCGCCGGGCACCTTGCCTTCCGGCCAGGCCGCGGGATCGGACCAGCGCATCCTCTTCATCTCCGACGCGCTCGGCTGCGCCTGAGCTTCGGCATGAGCCGCATGACTGCCTTGTGCCGCGGCTCCGCCGCCGAACGCCAGGACCGCCGGAAGCAGCAACAAACTTAGGCACTGGCTGAGCCGCACGCGCATGGCATCCATCCCCTCATTCGGGACCGACCCGTCCCGCTCTTCTTGTCCGCCGGGGATTTTGCAGGCGCGAGGCGGGTTTGACAACGCCTCTGTCCTCGGCGCGGCCGGCTCGAAACGAGTTGCGCCCACAGGCGGCGCGGGTGAAAGGGATGTGAGGAGGCAGGACGATGCGTTTCTCCGTGGGTCTGGCGGTCCTGGTCGCGCTGGCCTCGCCGGGCTGCGCCGCACCCGAGCCCGAGACGCCGGTCGCCGCGACGCTGCGCACACCCGACGTGCGCTACGAGCCCACCCCGCGGCAGGTCGTGCGGCGGATGCTGCAACTGGCCGAAGTCGGCCCCGGCGACGTGGTTTACGATCTCGGTTCGGGCGACGGGCGCATTCCGATCATGGCGGCCCGCGAGTTCGGCGCGCGCGGCGTCGGTGTCGAGATCGACGCGAACCTCGTTCGGCGAGCCGGGGCCAATGCGCGCGAAGCTGGAGTGACGGAACGGGTCTCATTCCGCCACGCGGACCTGTTCGAGGCGGAAATCGCCGACGCGACGGTCGTCACGCTGTTTCTCTACCCTCACGTGAACCTCCGGCTGCGACCGAAGCTCCTCGCCGAGCTCGCTCCGGGAACGCGCGTGGTCAGCTATTGGCACGACATGGGCGCCTGGGAGCCCGAGCGTTCGGTTCGGGCCGGGAGATCGCGCATCTACCTCTGGCGCATTCCCCCGCGCGACGAATGAGCACAGACCGGGGGTCGATCGTCGGGTCCGCCCCTGAGGCAGGGCGAAGGAGATCATCCTTCTTGCCGTGAGCCTGCCCTGCGGCGCATACCCTGTCCGGACGTGAGGCTGCCGAGGGAGAGGCGAGCCGATGGGCAAGGAACCCGTGACCCTGCAGGCGATCGCCGGGCAGGGATCGAACTTCCGGTTCTATGACAACCGGCAGAAGTACCTGATGTTCGTCAACACCTGCTCGGAGAAGTGGGTGATCGCACAGCGGGTCGCGAAGGAGGTCGAAACCCTGCGACCGGCGCCTCCGGCGCTCAGGTTCTTCGATGCCGGCGTCGGCGACGGGACCGTACTGGCACGGGTCCTGCGATCGCTGCACCAGCGCTTCGAGCGGGTGCCCTTCTACGTCGCGGCAAAGGAGATCAGTCTCGAGGACATCCGCCTGACTCTCGACAAGATGCCCGATCGGTTCCTCGAGCATCCCGAGATGGTGCTGGCGCTCACCAACCTGCCCTACGCCGACGCGCCGTGGCTGCGCCCGGCCTCGGGCGCGCCCGTCGCTTGGCAGGAGGTGCCGCTGAAGGGCACGACGACGGCCGAGTTCGAGCGACAGATTCTCGACCTGCATGGCTTCCTCGATGCGCACTGGCGCACGCGGCTCGACCCACGGACCGGCCGGCTGCTGCCCGAGACGCCGGCGGCGGTCGTGCTGTACCGCGAGGACTGCCGCTTCATCCTCGACTCCGTGATCCCGCGCGAAGGCGCGGCGGAGGCCGGGTTCGACCTGATCCTCGCCAGCCAGCCGTTTCGCCTGCGCGCCGACGTGCGCTTCAAGGCGCGGCGCGTGCTTGCCCCGCTGGCGCGGGCGCTGCGGCCTGGCGGGCGGATGCTCGGCATCCACTCGGCGGGTGACGACCCGGGCCTCGAGATCGTGCAGAGGGTCTGGCCCGGAGAGGACCCGTTCGTCACCTCGCGGCGCGAACTGCTCAACGCGACGCGCGAAGCGCTCGGCGACGAGGCTGGCGAGTTCAGCTTCGACCCGCTCCCCAACAGCCGCGCGCTGTTCCGCTACGAAATGCACACGCTGCCCGAGGAGATCGACGCCAGCATCGGCACTTCAACTCTGCTCGCGGCGTGGAACGCGGCGACTTACGTGGCGCAGATCGACGACGAGCGGCTCGCCGAGGCAATGAGCAGCTCGGCCTATCTCGACGCCACACGCGCCGTGCTGCGCAAGCACGGCGAGCTGTGGTTCAACGACGAGAGCTACCTCGTGACCCGCAAGGGGTAGCGCAGCTACGGCTTGCGCAACGCGGTGACCATGTTGCGGCCGTCGGCGATCGTGAGCTCGAAAGCGACCGCGTCACCCTCGACCAGACCGGCAAGCAGGGCGGGATCGGCTTCAAAGGTCATCGTCATCGCCGACCAGCCGATCTCGGGCATCGGCCCGTGAGCGATCGTGACCGATCCGCCATCGGCGTCAACCGCCGTGACCGTCCCGGTTCCCGAGCCGGACTTCGCTGGCCGGATAGTCTCCTTCGGTACCGGCGTCACCGGCGCGGCCTCGCTGCAGCTGGCGAGCGCCAGCGCGGCGGCAAGAGCGGCGACAAGCGGTCTGGTCACGGTCATTCTCCGAATCCGATCGCACGCAATGCCGCGTCTTCGGCAGACAACGGCTCGCCTGCCGGGAAGCCGTTGGCTTCGAGCAGGTAGGCGGTGACGGCAAGGTAGTCCGAAGCTGGCAGCGAGCCCTCGGCACCGGGCGGCATGGCGCGAACCTTGGCATAGAGCTCGGCCAGCGAGCGTCCGCGCCAGTTGGCGAGGAACACCGGACCCTGCACCGGGGGCACGCCGCCCGCGGGGCTGAAGGTGGCGCCGTGGCACGCGGCGCAGCTTGCGGCATAGACACGCCGGCCCGCCTGCGCCTGTGCGGCACTGAACACACCCTCGCGCACGCTGCGCTGCGGGGCAGCGGGCGGATCGACCTCGATCGCCCGGCCGGCCGGGTTGATCGGCATGCGCGGCGGGCCCTGATGACCGATGCCGGCCGCGGGCAGCGCGAACACGAACAGCGTCCCCTGAGAGCCCTTGATGATTTCGGGCGTGAAACTGTCGCCGAGCCAGAACCCGGTCGAGACCGCGACGTACTGGTGACCGCCGACTTCGAAAGTGACCGGGTAGCCGGTGACCGGCGAGCCGAGGTTCATCTCCCACAGCACGCGGCCCGTTTCCTGGTCGTGCGCGCGGAAACGCCCGGCGGAATCACCCGAGAACAGCAGCCCGCCGCCAGTGGTCAGCAACGACTGCATCCCGGCACGGATCGCGTATTTCCACTCGGTCCGCCCGGTGACCGCGTTGACCGCGGTAATCACCCCGAGCTTGTTGTCTGCTTCGGGCGAAAGCGCGATCTGCGAGGCGATCGAGTAGCCGGGGTTTTCCCAGTTGGGCGCGACGGCGACGCTGTTCATGCACAGCTGCTGCGCCGGGAAATACATAGTCTGGGTCAACGGGCTGTAGGCTGGCGCCTGGTAGTTCGCACCGCCTGTCGAGGACGGGCAGATGAAGCGCCGCTGGCCGATCTCGGTGAATAGCGTTTCGGGATTGACCGTGACCTTGCCGGTCGCGCCGTCGATCGACTGGACGACGTTCTGCATCACTGTCGGCCGCGCCCACAGGAACTCGCCGGTCTGCCGGTCGAGCGTGTAGACGATGCCGGTCTTGCCAGGAACGCCGGTGACGACCTTGTAGGTCTTCGAGCGGTCGATGTTCGGGTTGATCCAGGTGACCTCGCTTGGATCGGGCGCGACCTGCTCGTCGAGGAGGATGCGCGGGAACGGGTGGTCGAGATCCCAGTGGTCGACGACATGCTGGTAGTGCCAGACGATCCGTCCGGTCTTCACGTCGAGCGCCAGCGTCGAGTTGTGGTAGAGGTAGTCGTGTTCGTTCCCCGCGAGCATGAACTTCGGCGCCGGCGTGCTGACCGATGTGCCCATGTAGACGAGGCCTAGCTCGGGATCGTAGCTCGGGATCATCCACGCGCCTACCTGCATGCGCTTCTCGAGCGGCAAGCCACCCCAGGTAGCGTCATTGGGATCGTCGCCGCGCGCGATCGTGCTCGTTCGCCACACCTCTCGCCCCGTCTTCGCGTCGTGCGCGGTGATCACGCAGGCGTCGGGCCCGCCCTCGGGTTCACACGAGCGGCCGGTGATCGCCAGCCCCTCGGCGATGATCGGTCCCGAGCTCTGTTTGGCGCCTTTCGTATAGTCGAGAATCTGGGTTTCCCAGGCGAGCTCGCCGGTCCGCGCGTTGACCGCGTAAAGGTAGTCGTCCGAACCGCGAGCAATGATCAGCTCGCCGTAGATCGCGAGGTTGCGGTTGGTGTCGGGGAAGGTCAGGTGCTCGGACAGGTCCTTGGGCAGCTCGCGCTTGTGGATCCACAGCACGTCGCCGGAAGCGGCGTCGAGCGCGGTGATCGTGTCGCTCGGTCCCGGGAAGTACATGGTCCCGTCGTGGACCAGCGGCGTGCCTTCCTGGTGCCCGGCGTCGAGCGGCCGGACCCAGACCATGCGCAGCTGGTGCACGTTGGCGCGGTTGATCTGGTCGAGCGGGCTATAGCCCCACGAATCGAGCGTGCGCCGCCAGCTCAGCCAGTCGCGGGGATCGGGTTTCTGGATCATCACGTCGGTGACCGGCGAGATCGCGATCGACGGCGGTGTCACCGTCTGCCCCGCCGCCTGCGCCAGCGCCAGTGACGCCAGCGCCGCGCCCACCAGTCCCTTCGCGGCCCAGCCCTTCATCCTTGTCCTCCCGTGTTTTGCGAGAGATCTAGCACGCCTGAAGGGTTAGTCGATTCCCAGCGCAGCCTTGATCGCCGCCCATGGCACGAGCTTGAAGTTCTGCGCGCGCGGGGCGTTGTCTCCATCCTGCGCGACGAACAGCCCGCCCGGGAAGCGCGGCCCGAAGTCGCCGGCAACGAGATCGATCCCGTCGGTTTCCTCGACCGATCCGAACGCGCCGCGCGCTACGCGAAATCGTCCGACCGGCTCGAGGCCGGGCAGGCGGAACACCGCGAAAGCGTTGTCGCCCTGACTCGAGGCAACCAACCAGCCGCCGTCCGCACCCTCGGGAATCAGCGCGAGCCCTTCAAGGTCCGCGACGAGGTATCGGTTGTCGATCGGCACCACCAGTTCCCCGCGCGTTTCCTCCGCACCGAAGCGCCACAGTCCGCCAGCCTCCTCGCCGACGTAGAGCGTCCCGTCGCGCGGGTCGGCGACACAGCCTTCGATCTGCGTCGGAATGCGGCGCGTGCGCAAGTGCTCGGAGCGGAGCTCGCCGCCGCCGGGGAACGTCAGGCGGTATTCCTCGACCGTGCCATGCTTGAGCGCGGAGAACGCGTGCAGGGCCTCGCCGTCACGGCGCAGGCAGAAGCCGTAGCCTTCACCCTCCCCGCCGGGTGTCGTGGCGAGCAGTGTCAACGCGCCATTCGCCGGGTCCATCTGCCACACGCGCAGCCTGGCGTTGGCCGGGTCGTTGCGGTCGCTGGCGACGACGACGACGCGCCCGTCGGGCAGCTCGGCGAGGTCGACGTTGTTGATCAGGCCCGAAGTCTCGCTGAACAGCGTGCGGCCCGAGAGGTCGTAGACGTGCAGCCCCGCTTTCTTGTCGGTGCCGACGATGCGGCTCGCGGCCGGGTCGGCTCGGTTGCGCCAGATCGCCGGGTCGTCCGCCGCATCCTCGGCAGCGGTGCCGACCGGGTCGGTCTCGGCAACGGCGACCACCTCGACCGGGGGCAGTCCGACGGGCGTGGTGGCACACGCGGCGAGCAAACCCGCCAGGGTGAGGATCGACGGGGCGCGCATCAGAACGCATACCTCCCGACAAGCTGGAACACGGGACCGGCTTCCTCGGCCTCGAGCTCGTACTCGTCGAAATCACGGCCCACCTGGTCGCCGATGGTGTCGAACTTGTTGAACACCTCGCGCTTCCTGCCGTTGAGCAGGTTCGAGCCGACCGCGCGGATCGTGAAGTGGTTGCCGAAGCGCTTCTCAATGAAGACCTCGAGATCGGCGCCGTAGGTCGTGGTCACCTCCTCGCTGACAACTCGGCTATAGGCCGAACCCTGCTTGCGGTAGGTTGCCCCGAAGGCCACGCCCGCGCGCGGCAGGTTCTGGATCACGCCGAAGTTGTAGACCACGTCCGACTGGTTGTTGAATCGCCGCTCGCCGAACGCGTCGGTCACCTTGCTGTCGAGCAGCGAGAGATTGCCGAATACGCCGGTATTCGGCAGGCCGAGGAAGGCGAGGTCGGCCGAGAGGTCGAACTCGATCCCGTAGACCTCGCCATCGCCGACGTTCTGCGGCCGCAGCACGAAGGCGACGACTTCTTCGTCGCCCTCGTCCTGCGCCGAGCCAGGGACCGGGTTCCCGTCCGCGTCGAGCAGGGTCGCCAGTTCAACGAGGTCACTCACGTCGCGGTAGAACAGGTTGACACCGATCACCCCGGTCCGCCCGAGCCGGTGTTCGTAGCCCAGATCGATGCCCCAGGCCTTCTCGGGCCTGAGCAGCGGATTGCCGAGGAAGTCGTTGTCGCCAAGCTCCTCCTCGAGGAGCACCGGCGAGATATGGTCGAACTGCGGACGACGCACGGTGCGCGCTGCCGAAGCGGTGATCCGGCCGTTGCCGACCGCGTACTTGAGCGAAGCCGATGGGAGGAAGTGATCGTATGTGTTGTCGTTCACGGCCTCGTCGGGATCCGCGGTCAGGTCGACGATTTGCACGTCGGTCCGTTCCCACCTCAGACCGGCCTCCCAACTAAGATCTCCGTGATCGCCCTCGAGCAACGCGTAGAGATCGAAACGCTTCTCCTCGACGCTGCCGAGCCCGCCTGCGACCGGCTGGAAATTCTCGAACGCGCCGATTAGCCGGGCGGGCGAGTCGGTGAACGGGTTCCAGTCGCGCCCGTCGAGCTCGTCTTCTTGCTCGGCTTCGGAAATGTCGGTCTGACGGTCCTTGTCCTGCCAGAATGCCCCGACCCCCAAATCGATGTCCATCGTCAGCGGAACGGCGTGATCGAGCACCAGCGAGAACTCCTCGTCGACGTTGCGCGTGCGGACTCGCTCGCTTTCCCACTCGGGGTTCGCGGGATCGCCCTCCTCACCGGTCTCGAAATCGACTTCAGTCTCGGTTGCGTCGACCCGCTCGTTGAAGCGGGCGTATCCGGCCTTGAACGAGGTCTCGCCGAACGCCCACTCGTGCGACAGTTTGCCGGAAACCGCCCAACTGTCCTGCCCGATCTGCTCGAGCTGGTAGGCGTGAGTCACCAGGCCGGGCTCGTCGTCCTCCTCGAAGCGGATCGGCCCCGGCTCGCCGGAAGGCACGTTGTACTCGAGGCTGCGCTCGGTCTCGGTACGGTCGGTGCGCACGAAGTGACCGCCGATCTCGAAGTCGGTCGTCGCCCCGTCGATGCCCCAGCTCGCGTTGACCGCGTAGTCGGTGCCGTCGCGGATGTCGCTCTGGTCCTCGCGGTTGTCGAATTCGTTGGTCGCGTAGTCGGGATCGTTCTCGGGCGAATCACCGTAGCGGAAGCTGATCTTCCGTTTCGGGTTGTAGCGCCCCTGCAGGTTGGCTCCGACGAGCACGCGTCCCGGCCCGAGCGGACCACCGAAGTAGATGCCAGCGGTGGGCTTGATCTCGCCGTCATCGAAGCGCAGCCCGCCGCCCTTCACGTAGCCGCCATCGAGCGCGAAGGCATCGCGCAGCACGATGTTGATCGTCCCCGCAACGGCATCCCCGGTCCGCCGCGCCGACGAAGAGCGGACGATCTCGACCCGATCGATCAGTTCGGCGGGAATCCGGTCGAGGAAGAACGAGCGATCGGGATTGGGGCCTGGTACCTTCTCGCCATTGATCAGGATCTGCGTGTAGCCCGGGTCGAGCCCGCGCAGACGCGGGCCATCGCTCTCGATCACGTCGCTGAGGAAAGTGACCGAGGGCACGCGCTTGAGTGCGTCGCCCGCGGTCAGCGGCTCAAAGCGCTGGAAATATTCCTCGTCGTAGACCAGCATCGGCTCGGGTGCGTCGCTGCGGTTGCGGTAGCCGATCGTCGCCTGCACCACGATCTGGTTGCTGGCTTGCGGCTGCGCCGCCCCTTCGTCACCCGAGACACCGCCGGCCTCGGCAAGCGCGGCATATGGCGCAGCAAGCGACAGCATCGCGCACGCCGAGCCGGCCAGAAGTTGACCCCGAAGCTTCATTGTCGTCCTCCGTCCATCGACGGAGGCGCCCTAGGGGGCGGTCATGACGCTTTGGCGATAGTTCGATGACAGCTTCGCGACTCCGCGCCGCGACACGCCGCCTGCCCGTTCGCGGGCGGCGTCAGTCGCTCTCGGCCGCCTCGCTCTGCAGCTGAACGTAGTTCTGCAGGCCCATGCGCTCGATCAGCTCGAACTGGGTCTCGAGGAAATCGACGTGCTCTTCCTCGCTCTCCAGGATGCGTTCGAAGATTTCGCGACTGACATAGTCGCGGACGCTTTCGCAGTGCTGGATCGCGTCCTTCAGCAGCGGGATCGCTTCGAGTTCGAGCGCGAGATCGGCCTTGAGAATCTCCTCGACGGTCTCGCCGACCTTGAGCTTGTGCAGCGCCTGGAAGTTCGGGAGCCCCTCGAGGAACAGGATGCGGTCTGCCAGCGTGTCGGCGTGCTTCATCTCGTCGATCGACTCGTGGCGCTCGTACTCGGCGAGCTTCTCGATTCCCCAGTTCTTCAGCACGCGGTAGTGCAGCCAGTACTGGTTGATCGCCGTAAGCTCGTTGGTCAGCGCCTTGTTGAGGTAATCGACGACCTGCGGGTCACCTTGCATCGTGCATCTCCTGCAAGGCCTCGATGATGCGCCCCGCAGGCTCCGACGGCAAGGCCGGAAACGCAAAAAATGGCAGAAATCCTAGGGTTTGCGAATGATAATCAGGTGCGCCCGTCAGGCGGCCACGAGGCGCGGGCGCCGGTCGAGCGAACGCTCTTCGTCGATCAGTTCGGCCGCTTCTTCGAGGCACATGCAGCACTGGGGCTCGCACCCGAGCGAGGCATAGACCGCTTCGACATCGCCCTCGGTCTGGCGCGCGACGTGGCGCAGCTCTGAATCGCGAATGGCGTTGCAGACGCAGACGTACATGGCAGGCGAACTCCGTTTCTACGCCGCCATCTAATGCGAATAGGTCGCAATAGCAAGCCGGATTCTATCTCCGCAGCGGGAACAGATGGCTGTAGGTCAGGCAGCGCCACAGCCACTCGAGCGGACCGTAGCGGAACCGGGCCAGCCACCACTTAGACCAGGCCAGCATCAACACCCACATCGCCAGCACGAAGAGCACCATCTCCGGCCGGTGGAACCGGCCGTAGAGCCCGCCTGCCCAGCCCTGGAACACGAACATCAGCACGAGCGAGGTGCCTAGGTAGTTGCTGAACGCCATTCGCCCCGCAGCGACGAGCCGGCTGCCGAGCCAGGTCCCGGCCGCGCCTGACGCCCACAGCGCGAGCAGCGCCGCGAGGCCGAGCACCATCGGCAGGTGGAGGAACTGCGACGGACCGTTGAAGGCGAACTGGGTCAGCATCATCGGGAAGTCCCGCGCCACCACCCAGAGGCCGAGCGGCACCGACAGTACGACCCCGGAAATGAGCCCGATCCACCCCCAGCGGCGCATCTTCGCCGGGTCGAGGCGCCGGTCGAACAAGCCGAACCGATACATGGCCATGCCGATCAGGATCAGCGGGATCGTCTCCAGCAGCGCGAAGAACGGCACTTCGGTGACGAGGCTGGCGCTTTCCTCGCTGAGGCGCCAGGCGACGATCTCGACGTAGCTGCCGTCGGCCATAACGCGGCCTTCCTTCTCTGCGTTGGCGACCAGCCGGTCGAGCCCCTCGCGCATCTGCGCGTAAGCCTCCGGCTGCTGCGCCTGGATGGAGGAAAGGGATTCCATCGCCGCCTGCCCGCCCATGACGAGCGAGAACATCAGCGAAGCGACGAGGTACCAGACCAGCCCGACGCGAAGCTGGGTCCTTGCCTGCCACTTGATCATCGACAACGCGACGAGCCCGGAGACCGCGTAGAGGAACAGGATGTCGCCGGTCCACAGCAAGTAGAAGTGCGCGAGGCCGAACGCGGCCAGCCAGATCAACCGCCTCGCCTGCAGCCAGCGCCCCTCCCCGCGCGCCCAGGCGCGCTCCATGAAAAGGTAGATCCCGGCCCCGAACAGCAGCGTGAAAAGCCCGCGGAACTTGCCGTCAACGGTGACGAACTGAAACAGCCAGACCCAGCGGTCTGCGTCCGTCGCCCCGCCTTGGAGCGCGGGCGGCCAGAAATAGGCGATCATCGGGTACCCGAACCCGACGATGTTGGCGAACAGGATGCCTAGCACGGCGATGCCGCGGATGAAGTCGAGCGCGACGATGCGCTCGTCGGCGGAAACCGGCCGGCCGGGCTCCTCGCCCTCGGCTGCCGGATCGGTGAACCCGGTATTCGCGGCTGCCGAGACGTTCATGACCGGTCCCCCTCGGGGTCGGTCTTACGCCCGATCAGCGGTCGGTCACAAGGCAGTCCTGGCCCGACTGGCGCAGCGAGCGGCACGCGGCTTCGGCCGAGGCGCGGTTCGGGAAGCCGCCGGCCTGGAGCTTCGTCACCCGACCCGCCGGAACGAGCAGCCGCGACCGTCCTGCCAGTTCGGCGCGGCCGCTGACCTGATTCCACAGCCGCTCGGCATTGCCGGCTACGGAGAACGCGCCGAGCTGGACCCGCCAGCGGCCGCCGCCTGCGGCAGGGGCCGGCGAGACTCGGGCTCGGGTGGAAACTGCCGGCGCTGCCACGTCGGACGCCGGTGCGGGATCGGGCTCAGGCGCGCTGGCCAGCGGGGGCTGCGGCACAGGGGCCGCGAAACTCGCGCCTGCCTCGGCCGGGTCCTCGGTCCCGGTGGCACGGGTCGCCTCGGCGATCGCCGCGCGCGCGGCAGCAACCGACGGAGAGACCGCAACCGTCGCCACCGGCCGCGGCACGCGCGGAGCGGGCTCGGTCGCCTGCTGTGCGGAAGGCGTTGCGGGCGCCTGATCGGCGAGATCGAATGCCGCAAGCTCGCGCGTGCGCGCCGCCTCGGCCTCGCTACGCATCTCGACGGCGAGTGCAGCCGCCTGTTGGCGCTGATCGAGCGGGATGTGCTGGTCCATCTCGGCGATAGCCTGCGCCGCCTGCGGAAGCCCGGCAGCGTTGGCCAGCGTCATCAATGCATAGGCACGCATCCAGTCCTTTTCGACGAAGTCGCCGTTGAAATGGGCGATTCCGAGCAGGTACAGCGACCGGGGATCGCCGCGCCGGGCGGCGTCGCGAACGTAGGGCAGCGCCTGCTCGCGGCGCCCGTCCTGGAACAGCATCAGCCCGTAGGTATCGGCTGCCTGGAGATGTCCGGCGGCTGCGGCCCGCGCGTAGAGAGTTTCGGCCCTGGCGAGATCGACCGGCACGCCGCGACCGAGGCGATAGGCCTGGGCAAGGTTGAACATCGCATCCGGGTCGCCGGCCCCCGCGGGGCCTTCCCATTCGCGAACGGCGGCCGTGTAGTCGCCACGGCTCCAGGCGTCGACGCCGGCCTTGACGTCGGCCATCGCGGGCACGGCAACGAGGGCCGCGAGCACCGCGGCCGTTCCCCAGGCAGGCTTCATCGCATCCGACAGCATGGCGCCCTTTCCTCGCACGGTTCGATCCTAGGGTCCCGTGGTAAACAGGTCATTAGCAAAGACCTGTCAAAATGGCGCTCGTGGAAAGGAACTGACCGGGCGAAACCTCGGTCACCCGAACAGTTCGGCCAAGCCTTTCGCATTAACTCAAAATTTAGGGTGATCTGCGATCCCGTGCCCGGAACCGCCGGAAAAATGGATGTCTCCGGCTCGAAATCAGGGGGATAGGCCTTGCGCGTACTGGCATTGGCTTCGCAGAAGGGCGGATCGGGAAAGACCACGCTTTCAGGACACCTGGCGGTCCAGGCGCAGCGCGCCGGCGCCGGTCCGGTCGTGCTGATCGACATCGACCCCCAGGGCTCGCTGGCCGACTGGTGGAACGAGCGTGAAGCGGAATACCCCGCGTTCGCCCAGACGACCGTCGCGCGGCTCGCCAACGACCTCGCGATCCTGCGGCAGCAGGGATTCAAGCTGGCGGTGATCGACACGCCGCCGGCGATCACCATGGCGATCCAGTCAGTGATCTCGGTCGCCGAACTGATCGTCGTGCCGACTCGTCCGAGCCCGCACGACCTGCGAGCGGTCGGTGCCACGGTCGACCTGTGCGAACGCGCGGGCAAGCCGCTAATCTTCGTGGTCAACGCCGCGACCCCCAAGGCCAAGATCACCTCGGAAGCCGCCGTCGCGCTGTCGCAGCACGGCACGGTCGCACCGATCACGCTCCATCACCGTACCGACTACGCGGCCTCGATGATCGACGGTCGTACGGTCATGGAAGTCGAGCCCGAAGGACGCAGCGCGCAGGAAGTGATCGCGCTGTGGCATTACGTCGCTGACCGGCTCGAGAAGAACTTCCGCCGCACGATCTTTGCTGCCCCGGGCGCGGTGTCGCAGATGCCTGGTGTCCACCGTCCGCAGGGCGGCTTCGGCCGCCGCGTCGCCCAGTAAGGGTGGAGGCGCGGCGCAATGAACGAGCCCAAGCCTTTCGCTTCCCTCGGCCCGACGCTCCTCGCCCGCAAGGGAGGAGCGAAGCCGGCGATGCGGCCGCAGCTCGCGCCGCTGGGCGCCGACGGCGCACAGGCAGCGCGCGCCCTGCAGGACTTCGATGCGCTCGAGGATCTCGGCTGGAACGACATGGGTGACGATGTTGTGCCCGATCGTTCGGCCGACGTGCTGCAACTGACGCCCTCACCCGCCAATCCCGAATCGGAAGCCAGGACCGACGCGGGCTCGCCCAAGCCCGTCGTACGCAGCATTCACGAAGAGCTCGCCGAGCTGCTCGAAAAGGGCGCCACCGAGGCCCCGGCTCCGAAGGCGAAGATCCCGGCCGCACCCGCGAAGGCGCCGGTTGCCCGGCCCGCGGCTGCGGTGAGGCCCGTCAAGCCCGCGCCAACCGGGATCTCGGCCAAGGAGACTCGCGAGGAAGCCGCCGGCCGCCGCGCGGCCTTCACGCTGCGTCTCGACGCCAAGCGCCACCTCAAGCTGCGCCTCGCGAGCACCGTCAAGAACCGCAGCGCCCAGCAGCTGGTCACCCAGGCGCTCGACAAGTTTCTCGCCGAGATCCCCGAGGTCGAGGCGATCGCCGCGCAACTGAAGCGCAACAGCCAGTGATCAAGGGGGGCTCAGCCATGCATCGAACCGTCAACGGCACCCGTATGATCGGCCCGAAGTTCGCCTGGGTCGCCACCTCGGCGATAGCCGCAGCGCTGCTGACCGGTTGCGCCACGCCGAGCGCGCCGCCAGCGCAGGTCTCGGCCAGCCGTGCCGAAGCCGCGCTTGCCGACGGCAACCTCAAGCAGGCGATCGCGCACGCCGAGGCCGCTGTCCTCGCCGAGCCGCACAACGCCGCCTTCCGCGCGACGCTGGCCTCCGCTTACCTCGATGCCGGGCGCTTCGCTTCGGCTGCGACCACGTTCGAAGACGCGATGAAGCTGGGCGACAATTCTCCGCGCACCGCGCTGAGCCTCGCCCTCGCGCTCATCGGTACGGGCCGGCATGCTGAAGCCGCGGCGCTGCTCAACGACTGGGAGCAGGACATCGCTACCGCCGACCTCGGTCTGGCGCTGGCGCTGGCCGGCCAGCCGGATCGCAGCATCCACCTGATGAGCAATGCAATCCGCAACGGCGAGAACACGCCGAAGATGCGGCAGAACCTCGCGTACTCCTACGCGCTCGCGGGCCGCTGGCGCGAGGCCCGGCTCATGGCCGAGCAGGACGTTCCCGCCGACCAGGTCAGCGACCGCATCGGCGAGTGGGCGGCGATGGCGCAGCCCGAGGCCTGGCAGACGCGCGTCGCGGCGCTGCTCGACGTGCCGGCCGGTGTCCGCGACGCCGGCCAGCCCGTCCAGCTCGCGCTCGCCAACTCGCCGAGCCTCGAGCAGCTTGCGGCCGAAGCGAGCGCTGCCGCACCCGCGCCGGTCGCCGCCCCCGAGCTTCCGCCGCTCGCCTCCGCCGGAACTCCGGCGGCCGAGACGGCCCCGGCCCGACCCGAGGTCGCCATCGAGGATCAGGCGCCGAGCAGCTTCCAGAGCGCTTTCGCTTCGACGCCGACACCGGCCGCTCCCTCGCCGGTGCAGCACGCTGCGCAGTACGCGCGCTCTTCGAGCGCTCCGGCCGCTACCGCTCCAGCGCCGCGCTCCGCAGGCACGCACCTCGTCCAGCTCGGAAGCTTCTCCAGCGAGCAGGGAGCGCGGCGCGCCTGGGGCATCTACGTCAAGCGCTATCCCGAGCTGGCCGGGCACCAGATGGTCATCAGCGAGGCCGTCGTTGGCGGCAAGCGCTACTGGCGCGTCTCGGCCGCCGGCTACGAACAGCAGAGCGCGAACGCCATGTGCGGCCGCGTCCGCGCGAGCGGCCAGGGTTGCTTCGCCTACGCGGAGGGACGTCCGCTGCCGGGCGCGGTCGAGACCGGCATCCGCATGGCCCGCCGCTAGCGCCCGCTACAGCTTCTCTTGCAGCGGCAAGAATGGACACCCCTCCCCTCCGGGAGGGGTTTTCCATTTGGCGACTCCGGCCAATCCGCTAGGCAGTTCCCATGTCCACCGACCAGCTGATCACGCTCGGGGTGCTGGCTGCGGTCATCGCAGCGCTGATCTGGGACCGGGTCCGCTCGGACGTCGTGGCGCTGACCGGCGCCGCGGTCCTGCTGATGACTGGCGTGGTGCGGCCGGTGGAACTCCAGGGCGCCTTCGCCAGCCCCGCGATCATGGCACTCGCCTCGCTGTTCGTGATCACTTACGCGATGGAGCTGTCGGGCCTGCTCGACGCCGCGATCCGCGGCGTAACCGCCCTCTGCCGACGGATCGGCAAGGCCGGGCTGTGGGTGATGATCTGGCTTTCGGGAATGGCCTCGGCGTTCCTGAACAACACCCCGATCGTGGTGCTGGCAGCGCCGGTCGTGCGCGACGTCTCGCGCTCGCTCGGCCTGTCGCCCAAACGTTTCCTGATCCCGCTGTCCTACGCTGCGGTCCTCGGCGGATGCTGCACGCTGATCGGGACCTCGACCAATTTGCTGGTCAGCGACATGGCCGCAATATCCGGCCAGCCCCGCTTCGGCATCTTCGAGATCACGCCGGTGGGCGTCATCGTGGCGATCACGGGCGGCCTCTACCTGCTGATGTTCACGCATCGGCTCGTGCCATCCGATGTCGAGGATTCGGCGACTCCTGCCGAAGAGCCCAGTGTAGGCGATCCCGGCCTCGCCGGCGGGCAACTCGGCTCTCCGCAGTCGTTCGCAAGGGAAGTGGCATTTCGCCCGCTCGCCGCGTTCGCCTCGGCGACGGTGTTCGTCGCCGTGGTGGCACTGGCGGCGCTGGACGTCGCGCCGATCGCAGCCTGCGCCTTCGCCGGTGCCGTACTGCTGATCCTGTTGCGCGTGATCACGCCCGACGAGGCCTACTCGGGCCTGCGCCCCGACGTGCTGATGCTGATCGCGGGCATGGTCGTGCTCGGTATCGCGCTCGACGTGACCGGGCTGGCCGGCGAGTTTACCCACGGCCTGATAGGCTCGCTCGACGGGCTCAACCCGTTCCTCGCGCTGGTGATCATTTACGGCGCGACGCTGTTCGCCACCGAACTGCTGTCGAACGCCACCGTGGCCGTGCTGTTCACTCCGATTGCCGTGGCGCTCGGCGAAGCCCTCGGAGTGAGCCCGCGTCCGTTCCTGGTAGCGGTGATGATCGCCGGCAGCGCCGCCTTCGCCACCCCGTTCGGCTACCAGACCAACGTGCTTGTCTACCAGATGGGCGGCTACAACTACATGGACTTCGTCAAGATCGGCATTCCGCTCAACCTGCTGACCTGGGTGGCCGGCGTGGCGGCGATCCTGGTCTGGTTCCCGTTCTGAGGCGCCGCCCCCCGTCAACCGACCGGCTTGCCGCCCTTCCACAGGCTGAGCACGCGGCCCTGCACCGGCTGACCGTCGAACGGCGTGTTGCCGGCGCTCGCAGCCATCTTCGCCGAATCGACGACCCACGGCTTGTCGGGATCGACCAGCGCGATGTCGGCCTCGGCGCCCGCGCGCAGCTCGCCGGCCTCGACGCCGAGCAACCGCGCCGGGTTGCGGGCGACGAGGTCGAAGGCGCGCGGAAGGTCGATCGTCCCGTCACGAACGAGCGTCAGCACCATCGCCAGCAGCGTTTCGGCACCGGCCATGCCCGGAGCGGCGTCGGCAAACGGCAGCCGCTTGTCCTCCGGGCCGCGCGGGTCATGGCCCGAGGCGACGACGTCGATCGTGCCGTCGGCGATCGCTTCGATCACCGCCTGCCGGTCCGCTTCGACGCGCAGCGGCGGCGAGAGCCGCGCGAAGGTGCGGAAATCCTGCAGCGCGAGATCGGAGAGCATGAAATGCGCCGGAGTCACCCCGGCAGTCACCGCGACACCGCGGGCCTTCGCCGCGCGAACGAGAGCAAGCGCTGAGGCCGTTGTCACTTGCCGCAGGTGCAGCCGGGCGCCGGTCATCTCCGCGAGCGCAATGTCGCGCGCTGCGGCAAGCGCCTCGGCCTCGGCAGGGGCGCCCGGCAGGCCGAGCCGTGTGGCCATCTCGCTCGCGGTCGCCGCCGCCTGGCCGGCTAGACCGGCGTCCTCGGCGTGAGTGACCACCACGAGGTCGAGCATGGCCGCGTACTGCAGCAGGCGGTGCATGACTCCGCTGTCGCCGATCCAGCACCGTCCGGTGGCGACCGCGCGTGCGCCGGCCTCGCGCATCAGCGCGATTTCCGCAAGTTGCGCCCCGTCGAGACCCACGGTCGCAGCGCCCAGCGGATGAACCCAGAAGTCGGGCTTGCCGCTTGACGCGGCGAAGCGGACGCGTGCCGGATGGTCGAGCGGTGGCGACTGGTCGGGCATCAGCGCCGCCCGGGTGATCCCGCCGAAGTGGAACGCGGGCTTGTCGATCGCGAAGACGCCGAAGTCGACGAGGCCCGGCACGACCAGGCGGCCGCGGGCCTCGACGACCTCGTCGCCATCCTGTGTGGCCACGTCGCCGACCGCGTCGATCCGTCCCTCAACGAAGCGCACGGTACCGGAGATCACCCCGGATGGTGTGACGATCTTGCCGCCGACCAGCGCGATGGGACGCAGCTGCTTCATCCCCAGCCCTCCACCCGGCGCGCGCGGCGCGTAAGCACGTCGAGGCAGGCCATCCGCATCGCCACGCCCATCTCAACCTGGGTGGTGATGATCGAGCGGTCGGGCAGGTCGGCCACCGAGCTGTCGATCTCCACCCCGCGGTTCATCGGTCCCGGATGCATGACGATCGCCTCGGGCGCGGCACGCGCCAGCCGCTCCGGAGTAAGGCCATAGAGGTGGCGGTATTCGCGCGCCGAGGGGATGAACTGGCCATCCATCCGTTCGTTCTGCAGGCGCAGCATCATCACCACGTCGGCGCCATCCAGCGCCGCGTCGAAATCGTGCAACGGCTCGACACCGAGCGCTGCGATTCCGGTCGGCATCAGCGCCGGAGGCGCGCAGACGCGCACTTTCGCGCCGAGGGCCTGCAGGCACAGGATGTTCGACCGCGCGACGCGGCTGTGCAGGACATCGCCGCAGATCACGACCTGGAGGCCGTTGAACATCCCGTCGGAACTGGCCTGCCCGCGTTCCCGCAGCGCGTGGCGCAAGGCGAGCGCGTCAAGCAGCGCCTGGGTCGGGTGCTCGTGCTGGCCGTCGCCGGCGTTGAGCACGGGACAGTCGACCTTGTCGGCGATCAGCCGCACGGCGCCCGAGCTGCCGTGGCGGATGACGATCGCGTCGGCGCGCATCGCGTTGAGCGTCAGCGCGGTATCGATCAGCGTCTCGCCCTTCTTCACGCTCGACTGTGCGGCGTGCATGTTGACCACGTCGGCGCCGAGCCGCTTGCCGGCAATCTCGAAGCTCAGCAGCGTGCGCGTCGAGTTCTCGAAGAAGGCGTTGATGATCGTCAGGCCGGCGAGCCGGTCGGTATGCTTGGTCGGTTGCCGGTTGAGCGCGACCCACTGCTCGGCCTCGTCGAGCAGGAACAGGATCTCGTGAGTCTCGAGATGGCCAATACCGAGCAGGCTGCGATGCGGGAACGCGCGCGAACCGGCCGGATAACGGCCCGCGGCAGTGGGTGGCGTCGGCGATGTCATTAAAGCCGGGCCCCTAGTCGAGGCCACGCGCGGGCTCAAGCCTTGCTTTCGACTGGCACGATCGGGGGAGCGCCCCTAGATTGGCCCAGGGCTCGGGATCGGGAGAGCAAGGCGCATGAGTTTCGCAGGCAAGGTCTGGCGGCTTCTGGTCGGGATCAAGGACGGCCTCGCGCTGGTGTTCCTGCTGCTGTTCTTCATCGCGCTGTTCGCCGTGCTCAGCTCTCGACCGAGTCCCGGCGCAGTGCGCGAAGGGGCCCTGTTGCTCCAGCTCGACGGCAGCGTGGTCGAGGAAGTCTCGCCGATCGACCCGCTCAACGCGCTGCTCTCGTCTGCCGTCCCGACCCGCGAATACGCGGTGCGCGACCTCGTCCGCGCGATCGACGAGGCGGCGAGCGACAAGCGCATCAAGGCCATCGCGCTCGACCTCTCGACCTTCCTCGGGGGAGGGCAGGTCCACATGCAGGACATCGGCGATGCGCTTGAGCGGTTCCGCCAGTCGAAGAAGCCGATTCTTGCCTACGCGGTCGCCTACAGCGATGATTCCCTGCTGCTCGCCGCCCATGCGGACGAGATCTGGGTCGATCCGATGGGCGGCACCGCGATTACCGGCCCTGGCGGCGAACGCCTGTTCTATGCCGGGCTGCTCGACCGCCTGGGCGTCAAGGCCCACGTGTTCAAGGTCGGCACCTACAAGAGTGCGCCGGAACCCTACATCGCCAGCGAGATGTCGCCCGAGGCGCGCGAGAACTACCAGCAGCTCTACGGCGCGCTGTGGCAGGAGTGGCAGGCGCACGTCCGTCGCGCCCGGCCCCAGGCCGACATCGAGCGGGCGACCGGCGATATCCAGGCCTGGCTCGACGCCAGCAAAGGCGACCTCGCGCAGGCGGCCATCGCCGCGGGGCTCGCCGACCGTGCCGGTACGCGGGTCGAATGGGGCGAGCGCGTGGCGGAGATCGCCGGCAAGGACCGGTGGGACGACACGCCCGGCGCATTCGCCTTCACCGATCTCGACGCCTGGCTCGCGGAGATCGAGCCCAAGGAAAAGGGCGAGAAGATCGGCGTGATCACGATCGCCGGCGAGATCAGCGACGGCATGGCAGGGCCCGGCGAAGCCGGCGCCGAGCGCATCGGCGCGCTGCTCGACGAGGCGCTCGACGACAATCTGAAGGCGCTGGTCGTGCGGGTCGATTCGCCGGGCGGGACGGTGACGGGCTCCGAGGCGATCCGCCGCGCGATCCTGCGCCACAAGGCCAAGGGCATCCCTGTCGTGGTGTCGATGGCCAACCTCGCCGCAAGCGGCGGCTACTGGGTATCGACCCCGGCCGACCGGATCTTCGCCGAGCCGCAGACGGTCACCGGCTCGATCGGGATCTACGGTGTGCTGCCGACCTTCGAGGACGCGCTCGCCGAGCTCGGGGTCACCACTGACGGCGTCAAGACGACCCCGCTCTCGGGCCAGCCGGACCTGTTCGCGGGCCTCACGCCCGAGGCCGAAGCGATCCTGCAGGCAACCGTCGACTCTGGCTACGAGCGGTTCCTCGCGCTGGTGGCCCAGTCGCGCAAGATCACCCCCGAGCGCGCCGACGAGCTCGGCCAGGGCCGCGTCTGGGATGGCGGCAGCGCGCGCCAGCTCGGGCTGGTCGACCAGTTCGGCGGTCTCGACGACGCGCTCGCCTACGCGGCGCAGCTGGCGAAGCTCGAGGAGGGCAAGTGGTACGCCGAGTTTCTCGGCGCGGATGCCGATCCCTACGCCCCGCTGCTGCGCCGGATCATGAGCACCGACGAGAGCGAGACCCGCCGCGGCGACATGTTCGCCGTGTTCGCGCGGCGCGAACGCGACCGCGTCGCCCGTGCGATCGCCGATCTCGAAGGCTTGCTGACGGTTCGCGGTGTGCAGGCCCGCTGCCTCGCGTGCCCGGTCACGCAACCCGCGCCGGCGCTGTCGGACCTCGCCTATGGCCCGCAGTCGCCGCTCGCAGCACTCGCCCGCCTGCTGTTCCACTGACCGCTTGCCAGCCGCGCGCCCGCGTGGCAAAGGCGCGCCCCTGCCGCCCGGCCCTCGCCGGCGCGAGCGGGCGCGTAGCTCAGTGGTAGAGCACACCCTTCACACGGGTGGGGTCGCAGGTTCGAACCCTGCCGCGCCCACCATCTTTCCGGTTATCGTCCGCTAGCGGATCAGCAGGTTGCGCAGCCAGGTGGTGCCCGAGCGGGCCGCTTCGCGCCAGTCGCCGTCGTCCACGCCCTCGGTCTCGAGCCGCTCGGGATCGAGCACCTTGACCCGCCCGCCGCGGTACTTGCGCGGCTCGCCGGTCACCAGCGTCAGGTTGTGCACCAGTGCGGTCGCCGCGAGCAGGCCCTCGCGGTCGTCGGCGTAGGGCAGCTGCGCGCGGCGGCGGATCACCGCGGCGTCCACCGGCAGAATGCGGTCGTCGAACGCTGGCACGAGCTGGCCGTCGAGCCACTCGCGCCATGCCGCTGCGAGGTCCTTCGCACGGCGGGCGGCCAGCGAGGCTGCACGTTCGAACTCGAGCAGGGTCGCCGAGGAAAGGAACATCTGCTGCGCCGGGACCCGCTCGGCCCAGGCGGCGAGCGCCGGACTGGTGGCGGACCGGCGAGCTTCGCGCAGCGCCAGCAGGACCGGGCCGTCGAGCAGGTACATCAGCGGCCGGTGCCGGGGACCGCGAGCGGCGGGCTTCCGGGCGGGGCAGCGATCTGGTCGAGGATGCTCTGTCGCTCGCCACTGAGCTGGCGGTAGGCGGCGATGCTCAACAGCACATGCGTCGGCCGGCCGCGGTCGGTCACGAAGACGGGCTCGGCGAGCGCCAACCGCTTGGCCTTGCCGACATCCTGGTTGAACTCGCGCGCGCTGACGATCTTCATCGAGGCCTCCCGGGAAGGGGCCGTCTGCGAGTGCTCCTTCCATGTAGGGACGTTACTACCGCAGGGCGGGAGGGCCAATCCTGCGGACCGGTCCAGGGATGCGCTCAGGCGGCTTCGACCGTGCGCAACTGTTCGATCAGCGCGCGGTGCTCGGGAAGGTCACGCGTCGCGCGGTCGCCGAAGTGGCGGATGCGCTCGAAGATTCGCTCGGCCTCCCCGATGTGCGGGAATTCGTCGCGCACCGGATTGAGGTCGGTGCGGAATTCCATCCCGTAGAGGATGTACTGATAGTTGAAGTAGGCGAAGCTCTCGTGGTCGAGCACGAAGTCGAACCGGCTCGGCGGGCGATAGCGCCACTGTTCGAGCAGGTCGCGCAGCCGCTCGGGGATCGACGAGAGCTCGGCGTTGTCGCGCCAGAACGGCTCCTCGCGCCGGCTCAGGCAGTAGTGCAGCTTGAGGAAGGCGACGATGCTGTCGTAGCGCGCGGCCATCAGTTCGTTGAAGCGCCGCGCCGGGCCGTCGGCCGGGCCGCAGTGCGGGAACAGCTCGGCGATCATCGCCGCCGCGGCCTCGATCATCAGCACCCCGGTCGATTCGAGCGGTTCGAGGAAGCCGCCGGCAAGCCCGACCGCGACGCAGTTCTTCTCCCACGGCCGCGTGCGGTAGCCGGACTCGAAGGGGATCCGGCGGGTGGTCACGTCGAGGCTGCGTCCGCCGGTGTAGCGGACGAGTTCCTGCGCGGCTTCGTCGTCGCTCATGTGCGCGCTCGAATAGACGCAGCCGATACCCCGCGCGCCGGCGAGGCCGATGTCCCAGATCCAGCCGGCCGCGTGCGCGGCAGCCACCGTGTAGCTCGGCAACGGGGTGTCGGCCTGCTCGTAGGGTAGCTTGCAGGCCAGCGCACGGTCGGTGAACAGCACGTCGCCGACGGGCTTGAACGGCACCTCGAGGGCCCCGGAGATCAGCTCGGCCCGGAAGCCCGAGCAGTCGACGTAGAGGTCGGCGCGAAGGTTGCCGTGCTCGCGCGTGACGACGTGCGCGATCGCACCGCTCTCGGGGTCGAGCTGGACCCCGGTCATCAGGCCTTGGAGGTGCCCGACACCGAGCTGCCGCGCGTGCTCGGCGAGGACTTCGGCCGTGCGCATCGCATCGAAGTGATAGGCGTAATCGAGCGGCCCGGCGAAATCCCCCTCCCCGGGCCCCTTCGGCGCGCGTCCCGCCTCGGCGACGCGGTTCTGGATCGTCATCGCCTCGGCGAACGACGGGCGCGTGCGCTCGTCCTGCAGCAGCCAGTAGGAGACGAGGCTGTGCCCCTCGGCGTGATACGGCGCCTCGAAAGGATGCAGGAAGTGGTCGTCACGACCTTCCACCGGCGGACGCACCCAGTTGTCGAAGCGGATGCCCTGCTTGAACGTGGCCGAAGTCTCGCGCACGAACCGCGTCTCGTCGATGCCGATGAAGCGCAGCGTGTTGCGGATCGTCGGGAAGGTGCCCTCGCCCACGCCGATGATGCCGATCTCGGGCGACTCCAGTACGGTGATGCGGATGTGCGGATTGCGCGCGACGTCGAAGTAGCGGGCGAGATAGCCGGCGGTCAGCCACCCTGCCGTGCCGCCGCCTACGATCAGGATCGCTCTCTCCGCCATCGCGCCGGAATAGACGCGCGCGGCCGGTCACGGCAAGCGAACCGCCCGCGGTTCAGCTGGCGAGCGCCGCGCGGTCTTCCATCGCGATGTCGTAGGTTTTCACGTAGTCGCCGAGCTCGTCGAGCACCCGGGACGGTGTGAGGCCGAATTCCTCGAGGCTGTAGCAATGCGGGCGGCGCTTGAGGGCGGCGGCGCGCTGCTGGTAGGCTTCCATCGCCGGCAGCGCGGGCTCGATGTCGAGCCCGAGGAAGCGATAGACCCGCGCCATCGCCCCGCGCCAGTCGCGCTCCATCTCCTCGTAGTGGATGTCGATCTGCCGGTCCTTCGGGATCCCGCGTCGCGCGGCGTGTGCGCGGTCGACCTGCAGCCGCGTCTTGCGCAGCCATTCCTCGCCGATCCGGTTGGGGTTGGCGTGATCCGAGTAAATCACCGTCTGGTTCCACGCGAGCGAGGCGGCGCTGCCGACCACCGCGAGCGGGTCGCGATGGGTGAAGATCAGCCGCGCGTCGGGGAAAGTCTTCATCAGCACCGGCAGGTCGAGCATGTGCTGCGGCGTCTTGAGCACCCACGGCCTCAGGCTCGAGGCCTGCTGCGACCAGCCGACCAGCTTGAGCAGGCGCGCCATCTGACGGTAGGCCGGCGTCGGATCCTGCGCCTCGCACCAGCGCGCATAGCTCGGCACCCACCACTGCGCGTCGTGCTTGGTGCTCCAGAAGCTGTGCACCAGCAGGCCGAGTTCCTCCTCGGCTTCCATCGGTCCGGTCGGGTGGATCGTCAGAGTGCGCGGGTTGGCGAGACGCGCGACGCGCATGATCCGCGCGGCGAGCGTGACCCGGAAGTCCGGGCCGCCGGGGACGAAGCCGGGCCGCGGCACCGGGCTGATCGTCTCGAAGCTGCGCAGGTGGGTGAACCGGTGGTCGGCCGCGAGCAGGCGGTGGATCCGCGTGGTGCCCGAACGCATCGGGCCGACGACGATCACCGGGTGGGGCAGCGGGCGCGCGAGAATCTCCGGATGGCGCGCGAACCAGGCCTCGGCCCACAGCCGGTCGTGCAGCATCTTCTCGATCTGGGCGCGGGCCGACCACTCGCCCGCGGGATTGAGCCGCGCTTCCGAGCGGATCGCCTCGAGCAGGGCTTCGAGCGGTTGCTCGAACCAGCGGTCCTCGCCGAAGTCGTCGAGTCCGGTGTGCTCGCGCGCACGGTCTAGCAGCGCGTCCTTCTCGAGGATCGGGGTGTCGGCGAAGCCCAGCTTGCGACCTGCCCGCATGGCCGCGTTCATGGCGTCGATGAAACGAGTCCGCCGCGGCGGGAGTAGCGGGTCTGCGGTCAAGTCGACTTGTCCCGTGCGGCCGGTTGTGCCGGAGATTTGCCAAGATTACCCGCGAGTTGCAACCCGGTTCCCGAATTCCGCCGGTCGGCCGCCGGCGACTGGCGCCCTTCGCCGCTTGCCAGCCGCACGGGACATGCATAGTGCCCGCGGCCATGCACGACCTGCGCCTGATCCGCGAGAATCCCGAGGCTTTCGACGCCGGCCTGGCGCGGCGCGGTGCGGAGCCCGCATCGGCTCGCGTCCTCGAACTGGACGAGCGGCGGCGGGCGGTGACGACGCGGGTCCAGGAAGCGCAGGCACGACGCAACGAGGCCTCGAAGGCGATCGGCGCGGCGATGGGCAAGGGCGACACGGCGACCGCCGAAGCGCTCAAGGCGGAAGTCGCCGCGCTCAAGGAGACGCTGCCGCAGCTCGAGGACGAGGAGCGCGCGCTCGGCGCGGAGCTCGACGCGCTGGTCGCGGCGCTGCCGAACCTCCCGGAGGACGACGTTCCGCCCGGCGAGGACGAGAGTGGCAACGTCGAAGTCTCGCGCTGGGGTCAGCAGTGCAAGTTCTCGTTCACGCCGAAGGAGCACGCCGACCTCGGCCCGCCGCTCGGGCTCGAGTTCGAGACCGCGACGGCGATGTCGGGTGCGCGGTTCGCGTTCCTGCGCGGCCAGATGGCGCGGCTGCAGCGGGCGATCGGGCAGTTCATGCTCGACTTCCAGACCACCGAGCGCGGCTACGCCGAGTGCAACCCGCCACTGCTGGTCCGCGACGAAGCGGTGTTCGGCACGGGGCAGCTGCCGAAGTTCGCCGACGACCTGTTCCGTACCACGGATGGCCGCTGGCTGATCCCTACCGCCGAGGTCTCGCTGACCAACTCGGTGCGCGACCAGATCCTCGACGATCTGTCGCAGCCGATCCGCCTGACCGCGCTGACGCCGTGCTTCCGCTCGGAGGCGGGGGCCGCGGGCAAGGATACGCGCGGGTTCATCCGCCAGCACCAGTTCGAGAAGGTCGAGCTGGTGGCCATCTGCCGGCCCGAGGACTGGCAGGCCGAGCACGAGCACATGGTCCGCTCGGCCGAACTGGTGCTCGAGGCGCTCGAGCTGCCGTACCGCCGGATGCTGCTCTGCGCCGGCGACATGGGCGCGACGGCGAAGAAGACCTACGACCTCGAGGTCTGGCTGCCCGGGCAGGGAACCTATCGCGAGATCAGCTCGGTCTCGTGGTGCGGCGACTACCAGGCGCGGCGGATGAACGCGCGCTACCGGCCGGAAGGGCAGAAGGGCACCGCGTTCGTGCACACGCTCAACGGCTCCGGCCTCGCGGTCGGGCGGACGCTGGTGGCGGTGCTGGAGAACTACCAGCAGGAGGACGGTTCGGTCCTCGTGCCGGCGGCGCTGGCGCCGTACATGGGCGGGATCGAGCGGCTGGTGCCAGAAGGCGCGCGGTAGGAAATGCGCATCCTTCTTACCAACGACGACGGCATTCATGCCCCGGGCATGGAAGTGCTCGAGGCGATCGCCGCGAAGCTCAGCGACGACGTGTGGGTCTGCGCGCCCGCGGAGGAGAACTCGGGTGCCGGGCACTCGCTGACGCTGCACATGCCGGTGCGGCTGCAGCAGCATGGCGAGCGGCGCTTCGCGGTCACCGGCACGCCGACCGACGCGGTCAACCTCGCGCTGCGCAAGCTGTTCACGGACAAGGCGCCGGACCTGGTCATCTCGGGCATCAACAACGGCGAGAACCTCGCCGACGACATCACCTACTCGGGCACGGTCTCGGCAGCGATGGAGGCGGCGCTGGCGGGCATCCCGGCAGTGGCGCTGAGCCAGGCGCTGCGCGACGCGGGCCACGGGTTCTCGGCCGCCGAAGGCTGGGCGGCGAAAGTGCTCGAGCCGCTGCTGGACCTGCAGATGGCCAGGCGCACGGTCGTCAACGTCAACTTCCCGCCGTTGCCGGCCGAGGCGGTCAAGGGCGTCCGCGTCGTCCGCCAGGGTTTCCACGACTATGCGCGCGGGTCGCTGGTCGAGGGCACCGACCCGCGCGGGCGGCCGTACTACTGGTTCGGCCTGCACGACATCGAGCACACGCTCGATCACGGCACCGACCTCGAGGCGGTGGCCGACGGTTTCATCTCGGTGACGCCGCTGCAGCTCGACCTGACGCACCACGCCTCGATCGGGCAGCTCGCGGAGCGCTACGCTGCATGAGGCGGGTCGGCTGAGCGTGGCCGAGGGGACGCCACCGCCCGCGGAGCCCGCCCCCGCGCCGAAGCCCCCTCACCCGCGCCCCTTCGCCCCGCTCCGCCGCGCGCTCAAGCTGCCGGTCTGGGGCGACGTGAGCCTGCGGGTCGGGGCGGCGCTGTTCCTCGTGTCGATCGTGGTGCTGGTGCACTGGTTCGATCGCGACGGGCTGGTCGACTACTCGGACGGTCACGTCAGCTTCCTCGACGTGGTCTATTTCACGATGGCCTCCATCACCACGACCGGGTTCGGCGACATCGCACCGGTCAGCACGCAGTCGCGGCTGGTCGAGGCGGTGATCGTCACGCCGATCCGGGTGCTCGTGCTCTTCATCTTCGTCGGCGCGGCCTATAGCCTGGTGATCAAGCGCGGTTGGGAGAAATGGCGCATGGTCCGCATCCAGAAGCAGCTGTCGGACCACGTGGTGGTGCTCGGGTTCGGCGTGTCGGGGTCCGAGGCGGTGCGCGAGCTGATCGCCCGCGGCACCGACGCGCGGTGCATCGTGGTGATGGACACCAGCACCGAACGGCTCGCGGTGGCGGAGGCGCTCGGCTGCAACGTGATCCAGGGCGACGCCTCGCGCGACGAGAACCTGATGGCCGTGCGGATCGATCGGGCGCGCACGATCCTGGTCTCGGCCGGGCGCGACGACGCCTCGATCCTGATGGTGCTGACCGCGCGCCACCTCGCGCCCGGAGTGCCGATCAGCGTGGTGATCCGCGCCGACGACAACGAGGTCCTCGCCTACCAGGCCGGGGCCGACAACGTGATCAACCCGGTACGCTTCACCGGCTTGCTGCTCGCCGGGAGCGCGCAGGGCGTGCACATCGCCGACTACCTCGCCGACCTCGCCACCGTCAGCGGCAAGGTGCAGCTGGTCGAGCGCGAGGTGCTGCCCGAGGAGATCGGCAGATCGATCGACGAGCTGGCGACCGGCGGGCGCGGGCTGCGGGTATACCGCGACGGCGTGGCGCGCGGGTTCTGGGAGGCGGAGGCGAAGGCGCTGCAGGCCGGGGACGTGGTGGTGGAGATCCGGCCGACCGAGGCGAGCGAGTGTGAGGTTTGAGGCGGAGGCGGGAGGCAGCAGGCAGTAGGCAGTAGGCAGTAGGCAGTAGGTGTCTTCCCCCTTGATGGGGGAAGGATACGGAGACTTGGGTCTGCGAAGCAGGCCCTAGTCGGAGTTGGAAGGGGGTGGAGCGGGGCCACCACCGTCGCGCCATCACCCCCAACCAAGCTGCGCTAACCGCCTGGCGGCGGTAAGCTTCGCTATCCTTCCCCCATCGAGGGGGAAGGGGTTCGCTCAGTCCAGCAGCACGAACACCAGCCCCACGGTCGCCATGCCGAGCGTGAAGTGGCCGGCGTCGATCAGCCACAGCTTCAGCGGTTTGCGCATGTAGAGGTAGGTGATGCCGATCGCCGGGCTCATCACCGCGAGGCCGAAGCCGGTGGCCATCATCATCATCGCCCGGTCACTGGGCTGGACGCGGGCGAACAGGTGGCCGAGCATCAGCACGACGACGAACTCGAGCAGCAGGCAGAGGCCGAAGATCAGCGGCATGTTGGCGCCCGTCGCGAGCTGCTCGTCGCTGAGGCCGGCGGCCTTCTGCCAGACCTTGCCGAACAGCACCGAGTACCACAGCGCGCCGACGGCGAAGAACGCCAGCGTGGCGAGCACGATCGCCGTCCAGTTCAGGGGTCCCATGATCTGCTCCCGCGCCGCTTCGCCTCCGCCCTAGCCTAAGGCAGGCAACGGGTGTAGGGGCGCCGCCATCGTGACACCCGCAACTCCCGAAGCTCGCTCCATCCCGGAAGCGAAGAAGGTCGGCATGGTCTCGCTCGGCTGCCCCAAGGCGCTGGTCGATTCCGAGCGCATCCTGACGCGCCTGCGCGCCGACGGCTACGCGATGAGTGCCGATTACGCCGGGGCCGACGTGGTCGTGGTCAACACCTGCGGCTTTCTCGATTCGGCCAAGGAGGAGAGCCTCGAGGCGATCGGCGAGGCAATCGCCGAGAACGGGCGGGTGATCGTGACCGGCTGCATGGGCGAGGAGGCCGAGACGATCCGCGCGCGCTTCCCGCAAGTGCTCGCGGTGACCGGCGCGCACCAGTACGAGCAGGTGGTCGAGGCAGTGCACGAGGCCGCGCCGCCGACGCAGGGGCCCTACGTCGACCTGATCCCGCAGGCGCTCGACGAGATGGGCGGGATCAAGCTGACCCCGCGGCACTACAGCTACCTGAAGATTTCCGAGGGCTGCAATCACTCGTGCGCCTTCTGCATCATCCCGCAGCTGCGCGGGAAGCTCGCCAGCCGGCGGGTCGACGCGGTGCTGCGCGAGGCCGAGAAGCTGGTCGCCGCGGGCACGAAGGAGCTGCTGGTGATCAGCCAGGACACCAGCGCCTACGGCGTCGACATCCGCCACGAGGAGCGGATGTGGAAGGGCCACCCGGTGCGCGCGCACATGACCGACCTCGCGCGCGAGCTCGGCCAGCTGCGCACGCCCGAGGGCGAGGTCCCCTGGGTGCGGCTGCACTACGTCTATCCCTACCCGCACGTCGACGCGGTGATGCCGCTGATGGCCGAGGGGCTGCTGACGCCGTACCTCGACATCCCGTTCCAGCACGCGAGCCCGAAAGTGCTCAAGGCGATGAAGCGGCCGGCGAACGAGGCGAAAGTGCTCGAGCGGATCCGTGCGTGGCGCGAGATCGTCCCGGACCTCACCATCCGGAGCAGCTTCGTGGTCGGCTTCCCCGGCGAGACCGAGGAGGACTTCGAGTACCTGCTCGACTGGCTCGACCACGCGCGGCTCGACCGCGTCGGCGCGTTCCGCTTCGAGCCGGTCGCCGGCGCCGCGGCCAACGCGCTGCCCGACCCGGTGCCCGAGCCGGTCAAGGAAGAGCGCTACGCCCGGCTGATGGCACTGACCGAGCGGATCAGCGCCGAGAAGCTCGCCGCCAAGGTTGGCCGCACGCTGCCGGTGATCATCGACGAGGTCGGCGAGCCCGACGAGGACGGCGATATCGGCGCCACCGGCCGCAGCCAGGCGGATGCGCCCGAGATCGACGGGCAGGTGTTCCTGCGCAACGTGCCGGCGGGGGTGAAGCCGGGGGACTTCGTGCAGGTGACGGTCGAGGACGCGGACGCGCACGACCTCTACGGGGTGATCGCCTGACCCCTCGATCGTCCGGGGCATTGCACGGATGCGAGGTCCGGTTTCCTCGCGTCCCTCAGCGTCAGCCTGAACCCGGTCCAGGGGCGATTTCTCCGCCGGCGCGGCGCCACTGGTTCGAAGGCCCGGCCCGCAGCGAGGCCGCATCGTTCCGGGATCGAGGCCGTGCCCTTCCCCCGGACTGCGCGGGTGCTGCCCGATGGGCCCTGAAACACGTTCAGGGTGACGAAGCGGGGTGAGGGGCGAAGGTTGGCCGACCTGGGGAGCGCCGCTCCCCCATGCGCTGAGCGGATGGCTGCCCTCCCCGTGCCGGGCAGGATGGGCCCACAAGGCACACCCTGTGCCCTTAGCCGGGCCCGGCGATTCGCCAGCGATTCCCCGCGTTTGCAGGCGAAGGGCACAGGGGCACGCCGTGTCGGGAAAACAGGGCATCGGGTCAGCGCCTCCGGGCGGGCAGGTCGTCCGGCAGGTTGCGGGCGATGATCCGCTCGGCTTCGGCCGCGGTGTCGGGCACGCCGAGCCGGGCGAGCCCGGCCTCGCCAAGCGCGGCGGCCTCGTCGCTCCAGTCGACCGCGCCGGTCTCGACCCGTTCGAGCAGCGCATCCCAGCGATCGCCCCACCATTCGGCGGCGGCGCCGTAGCGCCCGAGCATCGGCGCGCCGGCGCGGTTGCGCATCGCCAGCAGCGCGACGGTGAGGCGCTCGTCGTACTTGCGGTGAGTCCCGACCAGCTCGCCCTGGTGGTAATGCGGCACCTCGACGCCGTTGAGCGCGCGCTCGAGCGCGGCGTGGGCGAGGTTGTCGTAGCCGTGGCGGAACGCGGCTTCCCAGGCGATGTCGAACGGCTGACCCTTCAATCGCGCGCGCAGCTTGTAGGCCGAGCGGCGGTGCATGCCGACCGCCCTCGCGGCGGCGCTGACCGAGTGGGTCGCGGCGAGCTGGCGGAGGAATTCGGCCATCTTGGGCTTGGTCCAGCGGTCGCCCTTGCGCACGCGCACGGGCGGCCGCGGTGGTGGGGGCAGCGCGGGGACCTGTCCGCCGACAGCCTCGGGCGCAGGATCGGACGCCGGAGGGGCCAGCTCGGGCAGGCGGCCGGCCGCTTCGAGCGCCTCGATGGCCTGCCAGTTGTGAACCAGCCAGGCGTGCATGTCCGACGCCGGGTCGCCCGGATCATAGGCGAGGTCGTCCTCTGGCGGCGGTTCGGGCGGGGCGGGTTCGGGCGCGGTGTCGGGCGAGGCCGCGGATGCGCCTCCACCCTCCCCGCTTTCGCGGGGCTGGTCCGCCTTCCCCGGCGGGGGAGGATCGGGCTCGGTGCCGGGCGACGACGTTTCGGCGTCGGTATCGGCCGGCGTCGCCCGCGGCGAGAGCCGCACGACGCCACCGGGAGGAGGGGGACCGCCGCAGAGCGCGGTGTGAATGCGGACAGGGTCGTAACCGAGCCGCGCGAAGAGCGAGTCGTCCATCCGGCAGGATGGAACATAACTGGTACGTTGTAGGAAAGTGTCTTTTTGCGGCAGGGGGACGAGAGGAACTCAGGCGGCCATCAGCAGCTCGATCCGTTCCAGCTCGCGGAAGAACTCGAAGCACAGCTGGTCGCGCTCGTCGTCGGGCAGCCAGCGGGTCATCTGCGGGAACACCACCTTGTTGTAGCGATAAGTCCGCTCGTCCCACATCGCCTCCGCGGTCACCGCGCGCGCGGAGGCGAGGATGGCGAGCGCGTCCTCGCGCACCTCCTCGGGATCGGGCTCGTAGCTTACCGGCTTCGTATCGTCGCCGAGGTCGAAGCCGAGTTGTCCCGAACTGTCAGCCATTTCCGCTCATTCTCCGCCGTTCGCTCTTGCGCCTGCGAGGCTCGTCGGTATCCAAGCGGATACTGCGGAGGGGGCGAATGGCACAAGCCGACGCAGTGCAGAAACTTGTGGGCGGGGACCACGTGCCACAAGCGCGGTGCTGGAGGTACGAGGTCCCGGCTTTCGCCGGGACGATGGGGTGCCTGGAATCCGCTCAGTCGACGCTGCTCTCGACCGGCAGCGAGGCCGGTGAGCAGTCTGTGACCGTCTCCCCCTCGATCGTCAGCGTCGCGCGCGCCTCGATGCGGTCGCTGGCGCCGCCGGCCATGAGCTCGATGGTACCGGGCTCGACGATCCATGCGCCGGCCTCGGCCCACAGTGCGAAGTGGGCGGCGGTGAGGGCGAAGCGGACGGTGCGGGTTTCGCCGGGCTGGAGCAGGACGCGGCGGAAGCCGCGGAGCTGCTTCAGCGGGCGCGAGACCGAGGCTACGGGATCGCGCATGTAGAGCTGCACGACTTCCTCGCCGGCGCGGTCGCCGGTGTTGGTCACGGGGATCGAGACGGTGACGGTGCCGCCGTTTGCCGGGATCGTGGCGCGGTCGAGCGCGAGGTCGCCGTAGGCGAAAGTGGTGTAGCTGAGGCCGTGGCCGAAGGCCCACACGGGCGTGATCGGCTGGTCGCGCCAGCGGACCGTGTCCTGCTCGAGGTCCTCGCTTGCCGGTCGGCCGCTCGGCAGCTGGTCGTAGGCGAACGGCACCGCCCCGCTCGCGTGCGGGAAGGTCGCCGGAAGCCGGCCGGCGGGATTCACTTCGCCGAACAGCGTGCGCACGAGCGCAGGCCCGGCTTCGACCCCGAGCAGCCAGGCCCCGAGCACGGCGTCGGCCTGTTCGGCCACCTCGGGCACCGCGAGGGGCCGCCCGCCCATCAGCACGACGACCAGCGGCTTGCCGGTTGCGGCGAGCGCGGCGAGCAGCTCCTTCTGCGCAGGCGGCAGCCCGATCTCGGCAAAGCTGCGCGCCTCGCCGGTGCGGTCGAAGTCCTCGCCGAGCGTGAGCACGACGACGTCGGATTGCCGCGCGGCGGCGACGGCGGCCTCGACGTCTTCGGCGACGTAAGTCACGCGAGGATGTGCGGCCTCGAGCGCGGCGCGCAGGTCGACCACGTCGGCCTCCTCGCCGCGTGCGCGCCACGATCCGAGCTGCGAGAAGGCGTCGTCGGCGAGTGCGCCGACCAGCGCGATGCGCCCGGCATCCTTCACCAGCGGCAGCACCCCGCCCTCGTTCTCGAGCAGCACGATCGCGCGCTCGGCGATGCGGCGCGCCTCGGCGCGGTGCCCGGGGGCGAGCATGACCGCGGCTTCGCGCGCGGTATCGTGGTACTGGAACGGATCGGCGAACAGGCCGAGGTCGCGCTTGGCGCGGAGGATGCGCAGCACGGCCTCGTCGAGCAGCGCCATCAGCGCAGGATCGGCTTCGGCGAGCTTGGCGACTTCCTCGGCGTAGACGTCGCTGACCATGTCGATGTCGACGCCGGCCTCGAGCGCCAGCCGCGCCGCCTCGGTGCGGGTGCCGGCGACGCCGTGGGCGATCAGCTCGTCGATCGAGCGCCAGTCGCTGACCAGCACGCCGTCGTAGCCCCATTCGTCGCGCAGCAGGCCGCGCAGCAGCGCAGCGTTGCCGGTAATGGGAATGCCGTTCAGCGCGTTGAACGCGGTCATGTAGCTGGCGGTGCCGGCCGCAGCCGCGGCCTCGAACGGCGGCAGGTAAGTCTCGCGCAGGGTACGCTCGGACAAGTCGGCGCCGGCATAGTCGCGCCCGCCTTCGGCCGCGCCGTAGGCGCCGAAATGCTTGGTCGCGGCCATCAGCGTGTCGGGCGCGGCGAGATCGCTGCCCTGGAAGCCGCGGACCTGGGCCGCGGCCATCACGCTGCCGAGGAACGGATCCTCGCCGGCCCCTTCGACGATGCGGCCCCAGCGCGGATCGCGGGCGACGTCGACCATCGGGGCGAAAGTCCAGTGCAGGCCGGCGGCGCTCGCCTCGCGCGCAGCGATGCGGGCGGCGCTCTCGGCGTCGGCCGGGTCCCAGGTCGCGGCGATCGCGAGGGGCACCGGGAAGATCGTGCGGTAGCCATGGACCACGTCCATCGCGAACAGCAGGGGGATGCCGAGCCGGCTCTCCTCGACCGCGACGCGCTGCAGCTCGCGCAGGGGCTCGGCCCCGGCGACGTGAAGGTAGGAGCCGACCTTGCCGGCGCGGACGAGGTCCAACTCTTCCGGAGTCAGCCGCGAATTGAGCGCGCGCTGGCGCCCGCCCATCCGCTGGACCAGCTGGCCGACCTTCTCGGCAGCCGTCATGCGTGCGAGCAGGGCTTCGAGATCGACTTCGGCGCTTTGCGCGGCGGTGGCCGGCGGGCCCTGGGCCGCCAGCGGCGGTGCGGCGAGCAAAGCCGCCAGAATTGCTGGTAGCGCTACCTTCAGTGGACCTGGCGGCATCGGACCTCCCCTCTCGGGGCGAGCTTTCCCGTTCGTCACCACCGGGTCAAGGGCCAGGAGGCCGCCCCGGCAGGGCCGTGCGCCAGATCAGCCTGGGCGCGCGACGGAAATCGAGGTACGGGAACTGGTAGCGTTACCAGTGACAACGTATTGATTCTGCTGGACTCTGAAACCTTGTTACAATTTTCCTTATTTACATTGATGTAAGTCCGGAATAGCGGCGCGCCGGTCAGAATCGTCGCCAGACCCCCAGGCGACGACCGACTTCCATGTGAGGACTGATAATGATCGAAAGGGCGCCCCGTTCGCTCACCCTGGCCCTGGCTTCGACTCTCGTCGCCACCCCTGCCATGGCCGAGACCGCCACTTCGACCTTCCAGGTCACGATGACCATCCAGAAGGCCTGCACGGTGACCGCCGGTGCGGGGTCGAACATCTCGCTCGGCACCGTGGCCGCCACCGCAACCGACATCGACGGCAACAACACGATCACGGTCAACTGCACGAAGACCACGCCGTACAACATCGGCCTGGCCCCTTCGAACGCCAGCACCGACGGCGCGGGCGAGATGACCGGCACCGGCAGCAACGCGGACAAGGTCGTCTACCAGCTGCGCTCGACCCCCGGGTCCACCGGCGATGTCTGGGGCGACACGGCGACCGCCAGCAGCGTCGGCAACGGCGTCTCGGCAATCGGTACGGGTGCGGACAAGGCGCACACGGTCTACGTGACCGTCCCGAGCGCCAACTTCGCGCCGGACACTTACGCCGACACCGTCACCGTCAGGGTTCACTACTGACGGCCATGACGGGTCTGCGGACCTTGAAGCGCGTCGTCGCCCCGGCCGCCCTTGCCGGGCTGGCCGCCGGCGGCGCGCATGCCGCCGGCCTGCAGGTCGAGCCGAGCTCGGTCACGATCGCCGAGCGGTCGGAGGAGATCTGGCTGGTCAACACCGGGGACGCGCCCTTGCAGGCGCAGGTGCGCGTCTACCGCTGGGTGCAGGACGGCGAGGGCGAACACCTCGAGCCGACCGAGGACCTGCTGGCGAGCCCGCCGATGGCGCAAATCGCGCCCGGCGCACGGCGGCTGGTCCGCGTGGTCTCGACCGGGGCCAGGACCTGCGAGGACACCTTCCGCCTGGCAATCGACGAGCTGCCTCCTGCGCAGACGGAGACTACCGGGCTGCGCTACGTGATGCACTACTCCGTGCCGGTATTCGTGACACCGAAGCGCTGTGGAGCGATCGCGCCGCAGCTGGCGTGGCGGATCGAAACCCACGGCGGCGCGGCGCGGCTGGCGGTCGCCAACGCGGGCAACCAGCACGCGCAGCTCGCCGACCTCACGTTCATCGACCCTGACGGGCAGCGCACCCCGCTCACTCCGGGGTTGCTCGGCTACGTTCACGCCGGCGCTCAGATGGCCTTCGCCCTCGCCCCCGGCGCGGAGACCTTCGCCCGTGGCGGTACCCTCGAAGCCCAGGTCAATGGCATCCGTATCGAGCAGCAAGTCGCGCCGCCGTCTCCTGCTGCTGACTGAGGCGCTGCTGCTGGCCGGAACCGGCGCCACCCAGGCGCTCGCGACGGCTGACCCGATCCAGCCCGAAGCAGCTGTCGCCGCGGAAGATCCCGGTCCCGCGCTCGACCGCACGGGCGAACTCACGGCCGTGCCCGGCGAGACGCTGCTGCTGATGCTGTGGCTCAACGGCGAGGATCGCGGCGTGATCGAGGTCCGGCGCGACGGCGAGACGTTCTGGACCACCCGCGCCATTTTGCGCGGCACGGGCCTGCAGCTGCCCGGCGACACCGCCGACCCGATGGTCGCGCTCGACCGCCTGCCCGGCGCGACGCTGCATTACGATGCCGACATGCAGGTGCTCGAGCTGATGGTGCCGCCCGAGATGCTCGGGAGGACGCCGCTCATGCTCAACCCGGTCGAGGACCGGTTTGCCGAGGCCCACAGCGCGCCGGGCGCGCTGCTCAGCTACGATGCCTATGCGGGGATCGACAACCACTCGGCGAACCTCTCCGGCCTGCTCGAGTTCCGTGCGTTCGGTGGACGCGACGTGTTCGATACGACCGTGCTCGCCGGATGGCGCGAGGGCTCGGACACGCGCCTCGTGCGGCTGGACAGCGCCTGGTCGCGCACCTGGCCCGAGCGGCGCCTGCGACTGGTCGTCGGCGACACCGTGACCAGCGCCGTCGAGTGGTCGCGCGCGACCCGTATCGGCGGGGTGCAGATCGGCACCGACTTCTCGCTCCAGCCCTATGTGCCGACCACGCCGATCCCGGCGTTCTTCGGCTCGGCGGTGCTGCCCTCGCAGCTCGAGCTCTACATCAACGGCGTGCGCACATGGAACGACGAGGTGCCGGCGGGCACGTTCGAGCTGAGCGCCGGTCCGACGCGGATCGACGGCGCAGGGCAGGCGCAGGTCGTGATGACCGACGCGCTCGGCCGGGTGACCACGCGGACCTTCGCGATCTACCAAAGCCCCGCCTTGCTCCGCGCCGGCCTGTCTGAATGGTCGGCCGAGGCGGGTCTGGTCAGGCGAGACTACGGCCTCGAATCGTTCGGCTATGCGGATGAGCCGGTGTTCAGCGGCAGCTTCCGCCACGGGATCAGCAACGGGCTCACCCTCGAGACCCACGCCGAGGCTGCGCCGCATCTGGCGCAGGGCGGGATCGGGGCGGTACTGCTGCTCGGCCAGCTCGGCGTCGTCACCGGTTCGGTCGCGGCCAGCCGGACGAACGCAGGCACCGGCACCCAGTGGAGCGCCGGGTACAACTGGACCAATGGCGCGGTGTACCTCGCAGGCAGCGTGCAGCGCGCCAGCCGCAGCTTCGCCGACCTGGCCACGCGCTGGGACGGTCCGCCGCTGCGTGCCCGCGACCAGCTCCAGGCCGGGGTCAGCAGCCGCCGGCTCGGCGCCGCGGGAGCGCACTACATCCGCTACCGGCCTGCCACCGGCTCCGCGTACCGCGCGGCCGGGCTCAACTGGACGCGGGGCCTGGGGCGAAACCTCTCGCTCTACGCCAGCGCCGAGCAGAACCTCGACGCGCGCAAGGAGCGCCGTTTCATGCTCTCGCTGAGCTTCACGCCCGGCGGGAATTACTACGGCAACCTCAGCTGGCAGAACGACCGGGGCCGCGACCGGGTGAGCCTGACCGCGCAGCGCAGCGCCCCGCAGGCGGGCGGGCTGGGCTGGAACGCCAGCGTGCAGCACGATCTCGAGACCGGCGGTGTCGACGGACAGGCGCAGGCGAGCTGGCTCGGATCCTACGGCGAAGCGCGCGTCGGCGCCGCCAGCTTCGACGGGCGCCAGTCGGCCCTCGCGGGATACAGCGGGTCGCTGGCGCTGATCGGTGACGGCGTCCACGCGAGCCGCCGCGTGGATGACGGCTTTGCGCTGGTCACCACCGGCGGGTACGCCGACGTCCCGGTGACGGTCGAGAACAACGTGGTCGGCCGCACCGACCGCAACGGCCGGCTGCTGGTAACCCGGCTCAACGCCTACGAGCGCAATCGCATCGGGATCGACCCGTCGAACCTGCCGGCCGAAGTGGCGGTCGAGGAAACGACGGCCAAGGCCGTTCCCGGCCGCCGCGCGGGCGTCATCGTCGACTTCGCGCTGCGCGAACTCAGCGCGGCGGTGCTGACCGTGACCCAAGCGGACGGAACCGCGATCGCCGCGGGCAGCACGGCGTGGGTCGCGGGCCGCGACGAACCGCTGACCGTCGGCTTCGACGGCCAGCTCTACATCGAGAACCCGCCACCGGGCGGGCTGCTTTCGATCGAGACGGAGGGACAAGCATGCACGGTACGCCTTCCCGAGCGGATCGAGACGGGCGGCGTCGCCCGGCTCGGAGCGCAGCGCTGCGAGGTCCGGCCATGATCCGCACCTGTCCCCCCCTTGCGGCGCTGCTGCTCGCGCTGGCGTTCGTCGTCTGGCCGAGCAAGGCCGAAGCCAACGTCAACTGCCGGATCGACACCATGGCGATCAACTTCGGCGCCAGCGCCAGCGGCACGGGTTCGGTCAGCTTCACCTGCACCAGCTTCAACGGATCCTCGGGCCCGGTGACGATCTGCAGCCAGCTCGGAACCCCGAGCTTTCCCGGCACCACGCAGCAGCCGAAGATGATCGGCACGAAAGGCGGCCTGCTCGATTTCAACCTCTACACCAACGCCGCGCGAACCACGATCTGGGTCGGGAGCAACCGCCTGACCACCTCGGTGACGATCCCGGCCAACGGCACGGTTTCCGGCACCATGCCGTTCTACGGACTGATACCGGGCGGCCAGGCGGCCGCGGCGGACAGCTATTCGGCCTTCATCCACAACACCTCGCTGGGCGCGCTCGTCTCGGGCGTGTGCGCGACCAACACTTCGGCGATCTTCGGTGGGTTCAACGGCCAGGACGGCACCGTCAACGTCAACGCGACGGTGAGCAGCGCATGCACGGTTTCAGCCGGCAACCTCGCGTTCGGCACGGTGAGCGCCAGCGCCACCAACCTCGCCGGGAGCAGCACGCTGACCGTGACCTGCCCGAAGGGTACGCCCTACTACATCGGGCTGGTCCCTTCGAACGGCAGCACCACCGGCGCGGGCACCATGAGCGGGTCGGCGGGCAATACCGACAAGCCGGCGTACCAGCTGCGTTCGACCCCGGGGAGCTCAGGCACGATCTGGGGCAATACCGCGACCCCGACGAGCGCCGGCAACGGAGTCGCGGGGACCGGCAGCGGCGGCCCGCAGACCCACACGGTCCACGCGACGATGCCGGGCGCCAACTACCGCCCCGACAGCTACAGCGACACCGTGACCGTACGGGTTCACTACTGACGGCGGCGGGCGCGCTCGGTGCGCCGCAGGCGCCGCAAGCCCATCCACGCGCCGAGCAGGCAGACCAGCGACACGCCGGAGAGCAGCGGCAGCGTGACGAGGTCCCACAGCGGACGCTCGCGCAGGCCCGGGATGTCGAGCCGGTGGAGAGCGAGGTGCCACCAGCGGAAGCCGCGGCTGCCGTCGTCGACGAAGCCGGCAAGCTCGCCGGTGCGCGGATCGAGGTAGAGGCGGGTGCTCTCGGCATCGCCGTAGATCACGCGCCACGCGGGGAAGTGCCGCTCCCGGTTGTGATGGCTGTAGTAGTAGGCGTCGCCCTCGCGGATCAGGCCCTGCTCGACGATCGGGGCACCGGGCCTGGCGCGGGCGGCGATCGCAGCGAGATCGGCCGACGACGGCGGCGCCGGCGCGAGACCGGGCAGCGCGGCGCGCAGGCGCGAGCCGTCGGAACGCACGAGGATCGCCCACGGCTTGCCGCCCTGCACCGTCACCTCGGCCGAGACGACCCCCGGCAGCGGATGCGCGGCGAGCGCGGCGACGAGCGCCGCTGCGTCGGTGGCTTCAAGGGGACGGCCGGCAAGCGCCTGCAGCTCCTCGCCCGGGCCATCGCTCTCGAGCCAGCCCCACGGCTGCATCGAAGCAAGTCCGCTGAACACCCAGGTCAGCGTGACCAGCCCGAAGATCAGCCCGGTCCAGTGGTGCCACAAGGCTACCCCGCGGAACGGCGACTTGCGCTTGCCGCGCCCGTACATGCGCAGGCCGACGTAGATCCCGGTCAGCGTCAGGAAGGTACCGAGCACCGAGGCCCAGATCACCACCTGGCTCCACAGCGCGCCGTCTTGCCTTAGCGGAGTGAAGTAGAGCCAGTGCGGCACGGCGCCGAGCCAGTTCCAGAACCGCTCGCTGCGGTGCGTGTCCTGGACGACCTCGCCGCTGAGGCCCGAAACGTAGAGAACCGTGCCGCGCCCGTCGGCGACACTGACCTTCCACAGCGGGGCGTATCGGCGGTGCTGCAGAGTCCACTGGTCGACCTCGACCCGCCCGACCCGCACGAACGGCTCGGCGCCGAAGGCGCGGCGCATGTGCGTGCGGGCGATTGCCCCGGCCTCGCGCTCGCCGATCACGAACCCGGGCCCGCTGTCGAGCGGAAGCAGTTCCGGCCCGAACGGGCCGATCGCGCGAAGGACCGGGCGCCCGAGCAGCATCTCGACAGCAGCGGCTTCGACCGGGCCAGCCGGCGGCGTAAGGGCTTCGCAGCAGGCCGTGAGATCGAGTGGATCGAGACCGGCCACGCGTTCCCCGGCCGTGGTCTCGGGATAGGGCACGTACATCAGCACGAAGCCCGACAGCGCCCAAACGGACATCAGCAGCGCGAGCGCGATGCCGAGCCAGCGATGGACGAGAAAGGTCATGCGCCGCGCCCAGCGCGTCGCCCGCGTGAAGCGGGAGAAGCGGGGCGCGGCGCGCGGCGCGGGAGAGAGGCCCGCGCCGGCGGGGGTGCTAGAGGCTGAGGCGGTATCCGACATGGAGCGTGATCGGCGTCCCCCGGAAGCCGGCCGCATAGGAGACGTCGGTGACGTCGGTGCGGACGCGGGTCATCGCGCTGTCGTAGTCGGCATCGAGCGCGTTCTCCAGACGCACGCTGACGCGGTGGCGATGGTCCTCGTCAAGGAACGCGTAACCGCCGAGGTTGAGCACCGCGTAGTTGCCGTAATTGACCCGGCCGACCACGGGCAGGTTGGCCCACAGGTCGCCGACCCAGTTGAGCGCGACATTGCCGCCAAAGCGGCCGTTCGGCGTCTGGGCGTTGAGGATCAGCTTGGCCTGGTCGCGCGGGATGTTGACCAGCTGCTCGTCGGTCCCGACCATCTCGGCGCCGGTGTGCGTATAGTCGACCGTCGCGGTAACGGTTTCGCTGAGCCGCGCGGTGACGATCGCCTCGCCGCCCCAGACCCGCACCTCCTCGGGGGAATTGACATAGAACCCTTCGGGCCAGGCCGGCAGGCTGAAGTCGATGGTGATCAGGTCGTCGACGGTGCGGTAGAAGCCGATCAGCTCGGCATTGATCATGCCGTTGGCGAACCCGAGCCCGCCTTCGACGTTGAAGCTCTGCTCCGCGACGAGGTTGGGGTTACCCTGTTCGCAGCAGCCGTTGGCGACCGAATCCTGGTACAGCTCGGACGCCGACGGCAGCCGGAACGCGGTGCCGACCTGGCCGCGCACGTAGAGGCCACTGTCGGTCCCGTAGCGACCCGAGACGTTCCACACGGTCTTCTTCTGCCCGTCGCTCGGCATGTTGTGGCGCACGCCGGCAGCGAGGCTGAGATTGCCGCTGTCGAACTTCACCTGCGCGAACGGGGCATGGACTTCCTCCCGCCGCGTCTCGACGAAGAACACGTCGTCGTAGCCGCGGTAGGTCTGGAAGTCGTAGCCACCGACGAGCGCGACGCCGTTGCCTACGCGGTACTCGCCGAGCACGTTCACGCCGAGGTCGTCGTAGCCCCACATCTCGCCGTCGAACACGGTGAAGATGTCGCCGAGCGAGCCGTCGGGGTTCACGGTCGGGCGCAGGTCGAGATAGACCGTGTCCCAGTCGTGGTAGTAGCCCTTCACGTAGAGGTCGAAGGCCTCACTCGGTGACCAGTCGAGCTTGACCGAAACGATTTCCTCGTTGCGGTCGTTGTGGTTGCGGTAGTTGTCCTCCGCCTTGATGAAATCGACCACCGCGTCGTTGTGCTGGTAGCTGGCGGTGAAGCGGAGGGTATCCGAGGGCTCGAACGCGTACTTGGCGCCGAAGCTGGTGACCTTGTAGCCGCGCTTGCGGTCGATCGCGCTCGGCTGCAGGTCGGCTTCGCGGAACGCCTGGAAGCCCTCGGCCTCGTCGTGCGAAGCGAAGCCGACGAAATAGTGATCGCCCGAGCTGCCGCGCGCGTAGCCGTTGATGTGGTAGCCCTCGTTGGTGTCGACGCTGGCCTCGACCGCCCCGTCGGTCTCGCGGGCGAACGAGCGGGTAATCACGTTGACGATGCCGCCGACCGCCTGGGTGCCGTAGTAGAGGCCCTGGCCGCCCTTCAGCACCTCGATCCGCTCGATCATGCTGGCCGGGATCGAATCGAGCGGCGAGGTCGAGCCGTAAAGCCGGTTGTTGATCCGCACGCCGTCGGTCAGGAACAGCACCTCGTTGGTGCGCGAGCCCTGCAGCGAGACCTGCACATAGTCGAACGCGCCGCTCTTGGGCGTCAGGAACAGGCCCGGGGCGAGGAACTGCAGCGCGCCGGCGGTATCGAAGAACCCGGCTTCGTCGATCGCCTGCCCCTCGATCAGCTCGAGCCGTGAGCCGTATCTCTCCAGCTCTTCCGGCGTCGATTCCTCGAGCCGGTCGCCGAGCACCACGATTGCCTCGGCTTCCCCGGCTTCCTCGGCCTGCGCGGCGGCTGGCACAAACAACGCCGCCGCGGCCACGCCGGCGAGCAGCCCCATCTCTGTCGTTCTCATGTCCCTGCCTATTTCGTCCCGGTCCCTTTCGGCGGGGCGGGTAGGCAAGGCAGCCAGAGAACGTCAGTAAATTACCGTAATCGGCACGTTACGCGCACGTTACAGGCCGGACAGCGAAGCGCTCAGCCGAGGCCGAAATGAGCGCGATAGCGCTCGAAGCAGCGTTCGCCGCACCTGAGGCGCATCAGTGCGCCTTCGGCCATCGCGGTCGCGCGACGCGGGTCTTCCTCGACGGCAGGACGGATCGCCTCACGGTTCCAGTCCTCCGAGTGCTTTACGTCGAGCACCGCGTGGAGCGTGAAGTAGCGGCGCTCCTTGCCGCTCAGGCCAACGCGCTTGAGGCCGGTTGCGGTGCAGGCCGATCGGCCCGGGGCGGTCAGCTCGATCACGCCGAGCCTTCGATCGTCGGTTCGAGCGCAAGCGTGTCGACGAGGCCATCGAGCATCGGGCCGTGCATGCCGGCTTCCTGGCCGCGGCCCATCTCGTCCCAGTAGTTGCGGGCGAGCTCGAGCTTGGGGCGCGTCGGCAGCTTGACCTGGGTCAGCGCGACGAGATCGTCGAACCCGGCCTCGCCGGCGGCTTCCTGCTCGAGAAACCAGCGCAGCTCGTCCTTCGACGCTTCCTCGGCGATCCAGGGAAACAGGGCGTCCCCCTGGCCGGGGCCGTGTTCCTTGAGCGCCTCGAACCAGGCGATGAAGCCGTCGACGTCGGTCGGGGCTTCGGCTGCCTCGTCGACCACCTCCTGTCGCAGCTCCTCGACGAAGCCGCCTTCGAGACGGAGCATCGAGGCGTCGGCGGCGATGTGTTGCTGCCAGTCGTCGGTCGGAAACTGCGGGGCGAGACGGTCGTGATTCCAGTGCGCGAGACGTCGCTGGAAGGCGTCATTGAGGAACTGCGAGCGCGGCTCGCAGGCAAGCGGGCGGGTTGCCATCGGAAATCCTTGGAGAAAAGAGCGATTTTGCGGATACAGCGATCGAGAGGGCATCCGGTTCCGAGGTCGACCGCGCAACATCGCGGTCCGGCGCCGGGCTCAGCGGAGAGTGCGGAACGTGATCGACTGACGCGTCGCGTCCATCGGCGCGATTGAGTGCTCCCACTCCCACCGGACTTCGCCGGAGAGCTTGTAGAGCGACCGCGGCGGCAACTCGAGCTTGCGGCGTTCGAAGCCTTCGGCCGTCCGGCGGCGTAGGCGCATGACGCACGGGGCTCCAAGGGACAGGCCGAGCACCTCGCCATATTGCGGCCGGTCGCGATGCCAGCCGATCCCGGCGCCGGGATCGTAGCGGATCAGCAACGCGGCCCCGAGGGCAGCGGGGTCCATCCCGACCTGCGGCGCGAGGTGCTCGCGCAGCGCGAGCAGCCAGTCCGGCAGCGGCGGAGCCTCGCTGACGCGGCCGCGGGCAAAGTCGTAGGCCGATCCGTAGTGCGTCGTCAGGCGCTTGCCGCGCCACTGGCCGAACTCGAACGGAGCAAGCGGCGCGGCGTCGATCCGGGCCGCGAGCTCCGTCTCGGACTCGGGGCTCACCGCCTCGGCCACCAGCACAAGGCCGGGCACCGGCCGCGGGGGCGCGGCAAACAGTTCGCCCTGGATCGTCATGTGCCCCTATATAGGAAGGCGATGAAACAGGCGCTCGAAACCCTATCGATCCACACCGGCGGGGCCGGCCTCCACGAGATCACCGACGACATCGCCGCGTGGCTTCGCGGGACCGGGATCGACACCGGCGTGGCGACGCTGTTCAGCCGGCACACGAGTGCGGGGCTGCTGATCACCGAGAACGCCTCGCCGGCGGTGCAGCGCGACCTGATGCGCTGGCTGGCCGCGACTGCACCCGAAAGCCGCGGTTACGAGCATGATTGCGAGGGGCCGGACGACATGCCCGCTCACCTCAAGAGCGTGCTCACCGGCAACAGCCTGACGGTCCCGGTGTCGGGCGGGCGGCTGGTGCTGGGAACCTGGCAGGGCGAGTTCCTCGCCGAGTACCGGCACGCCCCGCACCGGCGCTCGGTCGTGCTGCACGTGATCGGCGAATAGCCGTGCTCCGTCACCCGGCCTGAAACATTGCCGCGGCCGCGGCGTTCGCTGCCTTGTATGCCGATCGACATCTCCACCCGCTTCTCGTTCTCGCTCGACCAGCCGACCGACGTGCTGCTGCAGTTCGAGGTCGCCGCGATCCCCGAACAGCGATTGCTCGAAAGCGAGACTTCGCTCGGTTCCGCCGGCGAGGGGGCGCGCGTCCCGGCGCAGGACGGCATCGGCGAGCGCATCTGGCTGCACTGCCAGGGCCGGCACACGATCGAGCACCGCGCGCGAGTCGAGGTCGAACGGCTGCTCGCCGACCTCTCGACGCTGGGCCGGCTCGACCCGCACGAGCTGCCGGGCGAGACCGTGCAGTACCTGATGGATTCGCGCTACTGCCCGGCCGACCGGTTCCAGCCGTTCGTCGAGGCCGAGTTCGGTGGACTGTCGGGCGGCGCGCGCGTGCTGGCGATGCGCGACTGGATCGCCGGGCATTTCAGCTACGTGCCCGGCTGCAGCACGCCCCAGACGACCGCGCTCGACAGCTTCGTCGAACGGCGGGGGATCTGCCGCGACTATGCGCACGTGCTGATCACGCTCGCGCGCGCGTCGGCGATCCCGGCGCGGTACTGCAGCGTCTACGCGCCCGGAGTCGATCCGCCCGACTTCCACGCCGTGGCCGAGGTCTTCCTCGCCGATCCGACCGTGGACGGCGGCGGGGCCTGGCATATCGTCGACGCCACGGGGATGGCCAATCCGGCGGACACGGTGAAGATCGGCGTGGGCCGCGATGCCGCCGACGTCAGCTTCATGACTGTATTCGGCGAGGCGCAATTCGAGGATAAGGAGGTTTCCGTCCGTAAAACGGCTTGACCTTTGACTTCCCGCGTCTGCTATCGCAGTGCAACACGCGGGATGTTACCGCTAACAGGGAAGGCACGCTCCTCGATGACCTTCAAGGCCGACTCGCTGTTGCTGTTCGGGGCGACGGGCGACCTGTCGCAGCGCATGCTGCTGCCATCGCTGTGCGCGCTCGACGCCGACGGCCTGCTCGATCCTGCACTGCGGATCACCGGCACCGCGCGCTCACCGATGGACGACCACTCGTTCCGCAATTTCGCACGCGAGGCGATCGAGAGATACCTGCCCGCGGGTCGCCGCGGATCGATGGCCGACTTCCTCAACCGGCTCCACTACCAGCCGCTCAACGTGACCGAGCCGGCAAGCTTTGCGGCGCTCGGCGAGAAGGTCGGCACGGCGCAGCAGCTGGCGATCTTCCTGTCGACCGCGCCGAGCCTGTTCGAGCCGACCATCCGCGGGCTCGAGAGCGCCGGACTGACCGGCGAGCGCGCGCGGATCGGGCTCGAGAAGCCGCTCGGCATCGACCTCGCCACGAGCTGCGAGATCAACGACGCGGTTGCCAGCGCCTTCCCCGAGAGCCGCATCTTCCGGATCGACCACTATCTCGGCAAGGAGACGGTCCAGAACCTGCTGGCGCTGCGCTTCGCCAACGTGATGTTCGAGCCGCTGTGGAACGCGCAGCACATCGAGCACGTGCAGATCACAGTCGCCGAGACGGTCGGGCTCGAGAAACGGGCCGACTTCTACGACGAGACCGGTGCTCTGCGCGACATGGTGCAGAACCATATGCTGCAGCTGCTGGCGCTGGTGGCGATGGAACCGCCGACGAGCTTCGAGGCCGGCGCGGTGCGCGACGAGAAGGTCAAGGTGCTGCGCGCGCTGCGACCGATCGGCCCGGGCGAGAGCGTGACCGGGCAGTACCGCGCGGGCGCGGTGCAGGGGCAGGCGGTGCCCGGCTACGACGAGGAGCTCGGGCGCGAGAGCCAGACCGAGACTTTCGTCGCGCTCAAGGCGCACGTCGACAACTGGCGCTGGAAAGGTGTGCCGTTCTACCTGCGGACCGGCAAGCGGCTGCCCGAGCGGGTCACCGAGATCCTCGTCCAGTTCCGCCAGGTGCCGCACTCGATCTTCACCGGGGTGCGGACCCGGGCCAACCGGCTGCTGATCGGTATCCAGCCCGAAGAGAACATCACGCTGTCGCTGATGGCCAAGGTGCCCGGGCTCGACCGCGAGGGCATCGCACTGCGCGAGGTGCCGCTCGACATCCGCGACCCCAACGCGTTCTCCGGCGTGGTGCGGCACATCGCCTACGAGCGGCTGCTGCTCGACCTGCTCGAGGGTGACCAGACGCTGTTCGTGCGGCGCGACGAGGTCGAAGCGCAGTGGGCCTGGGTCGACCAGATTCGCGCGCTGTGGCAGGCCGAGGGACTGGCGCCGAAGACTTACACCGCCGGCACCTGGGGCCCGAGCGCGGCGATCGCGCTGGCCGAGCGCGACGGGGTGAGCTGGCATGAATAGGCTGATCTTCACGGGCAGACGTGGAGACACGGACGGTTTTCGCGCAGGGTTCGCAGAGAGCGCGGAGAGTGCGCGCCTGCGGCGAAGCCGCCCTTCACTTTCCAGCTTGCCACTATCGGGTGCGCTTGTTGATGAGAATGCCGCCTCCGGCGGCCGAACATCTCCGCGCTCTCTGCGAACCCTGCGCGAAACCGGAATCTCCGCGTCTCCGCGTCTCCGCGTGAGTCCGGAAAGGCACGCACAATGACACTCCACCCGACCATCGCCCGCGTCACCGACCGCGTGATCGAACGGTCGCGCGACAGCCGGCGGCGGTATCTCGAGCTGATGGACGCCGAGGGCGAGCGGCATGCGGACCGGAACGTCGCCCTGCCCTGCTCGAACCTCGCGCACGGGTTCGCCGCGACGGGCGAGGACAAGGAATCGATCGCGGCACGGCGCGGTCCCAACATCGGGGTGATCAGCGCCTACAACGACACGATTTCCTCGCACCAGCCGTACGGCGCCTACCCGCCGCAGATGAAGGTCTGGGCGCGCGAGGTCGGCGCGACGGTGCAGGTCGCCGGGAGCACGCCGGCGATGTGCGACGGGGTGACGCAGGGCACCGACGGCATGGAACTGTCGCTGTTCAGCCGCGACGTGATCGCCCTCTCGACAGCTGTCGGGCTGAGCCACGCGATGTACGACGCGGTGGCGATGCTCGGAATGTGCGACAAGATCGTGCCCGGGCTGCTGATCGGCGGGCTGCGCTTTGGCTACCTGCCGGCGCTGTTCATTTCCGCCGGCGCGATGCCGAGCGGCATTTCGAACAAGGAGAAACAGCGCGTCCGCCAGCTCTACGCCGAGGGTAAGGCCACCCGCGCCGAGCTGCTCGAAAGCGAGGCGAAGAGCTACCACTCGCCGGGCGTGTGCACGTTCTACGGCACGGCCAACTCGAACCTGATGATGCTCGAGATGATGGGACTGCAGCTGCCCGGTGCGGCCTACGTCAACCCGGGCACGCCGCTGCGGCAGGCGCTGAACCGCGCGGCGGTCCACCGGCTGGCCGAGATTACCCGCGACGGCAACGACTACCGCCCGCTCGCCCGATGCGTCGACGAGCGTTCGATCGTCAACGCGGCGGTCGGCCTGCTGGCGACCGGCGGCTCGACCAACCATGCGATCCACCTGCCGGCCTTCGCCCGCGCGGCCGGCATCGTGATCGACTGGAACGACCTGTCGGAACTGAGCAGCGCGGTGCCGATGCTCGCGCGGGTCTATCCGAACGGCGCCAGCGACGTTAACCAGTTCCAGGCGGCGGGCGGGCTCGGCTTCGTGGTCCGCGAGCTGCTCGGCGCCGGGCTGCTCCACCGCGACATCACGACCGTGTTCGGCGACGACCTCGGCGCCTACGCGCTGGAGCCGTGGCTCGACGGCGACACGCTCGCCTGGCGCGACCCCGGCGCGTCGGGCGACGAGAGCGTGCTGCGGCCGGCGTCGAACCCGTTCATGCCCGACGGCGGCATGCGGCTGGTCGAAGGCAATCTCGGCCGCGCGTGCTTCAAGACCAGCGCGGTCGATCCGGAGCGCTGGACGATCGAGGCGCCGGCACGCGTGTTCGAGCGGCAGGAGGATGTCGCCAAGGCTTTCGCTGCCGGCGAGCTCGATCGCGACGTGGTCGTGGTCGTCCGCTTCCAGGGGCCGCGCGCCAACGGTATGCCCGAGCTGCACAAGCTGACGCCGGTGCTCGGCGTGCTGCAGGACCGCGGGCACCGCGTGGCGCTGGTCACCGACGGGCGCATGTCGGGCGCCAGCGGCAAGGTGCCCGCGGCGATCCACGTCATCCCGGAGGCTCTCGGCGGAGGACCGCTGTCGCGCGTACGCGACGGCGACGTGATCCGCCTGTGCGCCGATCGCGGCGAACTTTCGACGACCGCCGACCTGGCGGCAAGAGATCCGGCTTCGGCGCCCCCGGCCGATCCCGGCACCGGGCGCGAACTGTTCGCGCTGTTCCGCCTCGAAGCCGACGAGGCGGAGAAAGGTGGCTCGGCAATGCTGGCAAGGGGGGGGATGTAATGACCAGTCAAAGGGGTCCCGCTCTCCTGTGGAGGAGGGGACTTTGAGCACCGACCTCGTCGCGATCGACGTGGGCGGCACGCATGCGCGGTTCGCACTGGCTTCGATCGAGGCCGACGGCGCGATCACGCTCGGCGAGCCGGTCACGCTGAAGACCAGCGATCACGTGAGCCTGTTGACCGCGTGGGAAGAGTTCGAACGTCGCTGCGACGGGCCGATCCCGCGCGCTGCGGCGATCGCGATTGCCGGGCCGGTCACCGGCGAGATCGTGCGCATGACCAACAACTCGTGGGTGCTCGACACGGGCGCACTCGACGACCAGCTCGGGCTCGAGACGGTGACCGTGCTCAACGACTTCGGCGCCGTGGCGCACGCAGTGGCGCGCGCGCCGGACGACCAGCTGGTGCACATCACCGGACCCGACATCCCGCTGCCCGAGCGCGGCACGGTCAGCGTGATCGGGCCGGGCACCGGGCTCGGGGTGGCGCACTTCCACCGCTTTCCGGGAGGATACCACGTCCAGGCGACCGAGGGCGGGCACATCGAGTTCGCCCCGCTCGACGCGCTCGACGACTGGATGCTGGCGCGGCTGCGCAAGCTGCACCTGCGCGTCTCGACCGAGCGGGTCCACTCGGGGCCGGGGATCTGCGAAATATACCAGGCGATCGCGGCGCGCGAAAACCGCACCGCCGAGCCGCTCGACGACCGCACGATCTGGGAGCGTGGCATCGCCCGCGACGACAGCCTCGCCGCGGCTGCTGTCGACAGGTTCTGCACCTCGCTCGGCAGCCTCGTCGGCGACTACGCGCTGGCGCACGGGGCGAGCGCGGTCGTGCTTGCGGGCGGGCTCGGGCTGAGGCTACGCGAGGTCCTGCCGCGCTCGGGATTCGGCAACCGGTTCCGCTTCAAGGGTCGTTACACGCAGATGATGTCGGGCATACCGGTCAAGCTGATCGTCCACCCGCAACCCGGCCTCTACGGCGCGGCGGCGGCGTTTGCTACGGAGCACCTCGGATGAGCCCGATCGAACAGGTCATGCGCGCCGCGCCGGTGATCCCGGTTCTGGTGATCGACGATGCGCATAACGCCCGCGAGCTGGCGCAGGCGCTGGTCGCGGGCGGCCTGCGCGTGCTCGAAGTGACGCTGCGCACGCCGGCGGCGCTCGACGCTATCCGCTACATGAACCTTGTCCCCGGCGCGATCGTCGGCGCCGGGACGGTCACCAACAAGGCCCAGCTCGACGAGGCGCGTGCCGCCGGGGCCGAGTTCATCGTCTCGCCCGGGCTGACCGACAGCCTCGGCCGGGCCGCGATCGCCAGCGGGTTGCCGTTCCTGCCGGGCGTGGCGACGGCCGGCGACATCATGCGCGGGCTCGACCTCGGGCTGACTCACTTCAAGTTCTTCCCGGCCGAGGCGGCCGGCGGGGTGAGCGCGCTCAAGGCGCTCGCCGCGCCGTTCGGACAATGCAGGTTCTGCCCGACGGGCGGGATCACCGCCGAAACAGCGCCCGAGTGGCTCGCGCTCGACCCGGTGCTGTGCGTCGGCGGGAGCTGGGTCGTTCCCCGCGGCGCGAGCCTCGCCGAAGTCGAAGCGCTTGCGGCCGAGGCGGCCGCGCTCGGGCGGTGAAGCGGGTCGCGGACCTCACCGAACGCCTGCAGGCGCTGCACAGGCGCACCGAAGAGACTCCGCTGTTCAATCCCGTGTTCCAGCTCTCGCTGGACCTCTCGCGGCAGCTCGAGTCCGGCGAGCTGACGCTGGCCGACTGCGAAGCGCTGATCGCCGAGCTCGAGTGCGAGGCGCTCAAGAGCCGCGCCGAGCGGTTGCGCCGGCTGGTCGCACCGGTCGGGATCGAGGCCAATGCCGAGGCGCTCGACGCCACGCTCGCCACGCCCGACTTCGCCGCCTTCCGCGCGCGCTGGGAACACCCGCAGCTGCACGCGGTGTTCACGGCGCATCCGACGTTCCTGCTGACACCGGCCCAGTCGGAAGCGGTCGCCGCGGCGGCGAGCTCGGACGAAGCGATCGACGCTGCCGTCTGCGTTGTGCCCGGCGAGCGGACCGCGATCACCCTTTCCGACGAGCACGACCAGGCGATGCGGGCGATCGCCCGGGCGCAGGACGCGCGCGACGCTATCGTCGCGCGGGTGCTTCGCCATGCGCAGCGGGAGTGGCCAGACCGGTGGACCGAGGTTGTCCCGATGCCGTTCCGCTTCGCCACCTGGGTCGGCTACGACATGGACGGGCGAACCGACATTGGCTGGGTTCAGTCGCTGCGCTTTCGCCTCTCGGAGAAGGCCGAACGGCTGGCGCGCTACGTCGCCTCGCTCGAAGCGATCGATGCCGGTCACCCGCTGTTGCCCGCGCTGCGCGCCGCCACCCTGCATGCCGAAGCGCGCGCGGCGGATTTCGCTGTCGACCTCTCGGACCCGGCCGCGCTGTCGCAGGCAGCCAACCGGCTGACGGCTGACGACCCGCACAAGCTGCTGTCGCTGGCACCGACGATCGAAGCGCTCGAACGCGAGGCGGCGGAAGCCGGGGGCGAGCGCGCGATCGCGCTGAAGACGCTCGCGGCGGCGATGCGCGGCGACGGGCTCGGCATGGGCTGGATCCATTTTCGGGTAAACGCCAAGCAGCTGCACAACGCGATCCGCCGGCGGCTCGACCCGGAGGGCGAGCTCGACCTCGCGAGCAAGGGCGCCGTCGTGCACCTGCGCCGGGCGATCGCGCGGGTGAAACCGCTGCGCTCGAACTTCGCCGCGCTCGCGATCGAGGCCTCGACAGCGACACGCCAGTTCCTGGCGATGGCGCAGATCCTCCACCACGTCGACGCCGACGCTCCGATCCGCATGCTGGTGGCCGAGTGCGAGGAGCCCGCGACGGTGCTCGCCGCGCTCTATTTCGCGCGGCTGTTCGGGATCGAGGACAAGGTCGACGTCTCGCCGCTGTTCGAGACCGAGAGCGCGCTCGAGCACGGCGGCCGGTTCCTCGACGCGCTGCTCGCCGAGGATGAGTATCGCGCCTACGCGAGGCGGCGCGGGCGGGTTTCGGTGCAGACCGGATTCTCCGACGCCGGCCGCTTCGTCGGGCAGATCCCGGCGAGCCTGGCGATCGAGCGGCTGCAGGGGCGGCTGGCCGAGGCGATGACGGCGAACGGCCTGACCGACGTCGCGGCGCTGGTCTTCAACACCCACGGCGAGAGCATGGGCCGCGGCGCACATCCCGACTCGCTCGCCGACCGGCTCGCCTGGCCGCTGAGCCCGTGGGCGCGGCGCCGGTTCGTACGCGCGGGAATCCGGCTCGAGCCCGAGGTCAGCTTCCAGGGCGGCGACGGCTACCTGTTCTTCGCTACGCCTGAGCTGGCGCTGGCGACGCTGACGCGGATCGCCGAGCTGCGTCCGGCCGAGACCGATCCCGACGCCCCGCCCGACGAATTCTATCGCCGGACCGACCTCAGCCTCGACTTCTACCGCGCGATCAAGGACCACCAGCGCGCACACCTCGAGAGCCGCACTTACGCCCGCGCGGTCAACGCGTTCGGCCTCGGGCTGCTCAATGCGACCGGGAGCCGCGTCTCGCGCCGGCAATCGGACCTCTCGGCGGACCGCGAGACCAGCCTCAGGCAGATCCGCGCGATCCCGCACAACGCGATCCTGCAGCAGCTCGGCTACCCGGTGAACGTGATCGCCGGCGCCGGCAGCGCGGCCGAGGGCGTCTACGAGGAGCTCGGCCAGTTGCTTGTCGAAAGCGAGCGCGGGCGGCAACTGATGCGGCTCATCCGCGCGGCTGACGCGCTCGCCAGCATCAAGACCGTCGCCGCATTCGGCGAACTGTTCAATTCCGCTTACTGGGCGAGCCGACCCTACCGCGGGACCGAAAGCCACCTGTCGGAGCCATGCGAGGCGCTCGCGGAATACCTGATCAAGGACGACCGCGCCGGCGTGTTCCGCCGGCTCGCCTCGCGCCTGAGGGTCGACGCACTCAAGCTCCACCGCCTCTACCACTACGTGCCCGACGAGCACCCGCGCGAGGACCGCGAGACCGTGCGCCGGGCGATCGGCGTGTGCCAGGCGCTCCGGCTCGCGCTGCTCCAGTTCATGTTCATCCGGGCGGTCTCGATCCCCGCGTTCAGCCGGGCCAACGACGTCAGCCGTGACGACGTGCTCGAGATGGTCTTCACGCTGCGCATCGACGAGGCGCTGGCGCAACTTCGGCGCGCGTTCCCGACCAGCTTCCCGAAGATCGGTGACTTCGCCCTCGACGAGCCGACCGACTACCCGGACAATGGCGACGAAGGCTACGAGACGATCCGCCGGCAGTTCATCGACCCGATCGACGAAGCCTATGCGCTGACGCTGAGGATCGGCACGGCGATTGCCAACCAGTTCGGGGCACATGGCTGATCCTCCCCCAACCGGGGAGGATGTTAACTCTTGCCTCGCGCGCGTCCCCTTGCGGGACGCAGTGCGCGAGAGGCTGGCCGTTAACCCCATTCCGCGGCATAAGCGCGGCCATGAATCAGGGGGTCAAATGGATCGGAGGGACGACCGTCGTCGCGGTCGTGCTGCTGGGGTCGCTGATGTTCGCCGGGCGGGCGATCGAGGCACAGGATAACGCTCCCGAGCCCGTGAACGCGGAAGCCGTCGCGCTCGTGGCGGAAGCCGAGCCGGTCGCCGAACCGGCCCCTGAGCCCTCCCCCTCGCCGACCCCGTTCGTGATCAAGCGCATCCTGCCGATCGAAGGACCGATCAAGTACGGCGAGTGGCATTGGGACGAGAGCGGCGCACCCGCAGAAGGCCCGCTGGTGATCACCGTCGATCTCGAGGCGCGCGTCATGTCGGTGTTCCGCGACGGCTACGAGATCGGTGCGACCGCGGTGCTGCTGGGGACCGACGAGCACCCGACCCCGCTCGGGATTTTCCCGATCCTCTCCAAGGAGCGCCACAACGTCTCCGAGAAGTACGGCAACGCGCCGATGCCGTGGACCCTGCGGCTGACGCACGACGGCGTCGCGATCCACGGCGGGTCGACCGTCGAACGCGGCTATGCGAGCCACGGCTGCATCGGCACGCCCGACCCGTTCGTCTCGCGCCTGTTCGCGATCGCCAAGGTCGGCGACCGCGTCATCATCACGCGGGGCAAGAAGGCCGAAGTCGGCACCCCGCTGGCCTGACGGCCGATTGCGTCAGTGCAGCCGGCGCGGCGGCTCGGGGGTGAAGCTCCACTTCACCAGCGCGACCGACCGGTCCTGCGCCATCTCGGTGCTCGCCCGTGCGAGCACGCCGCCGAGGCTTCCGGCGCGCGCATCGTGCAGCCGCTCGATCAGGCGCGCGACCTCCGACCGTCTGACGGTTCCGCCCATGCGGCTGATGATCGTCCCAACCACCTCGGTCTCGATGTAGCTGGAGCCGCACGAGGGATAGTAGTTGTACCCCTCACCCTCGGGGACCACGCAATTGGCCCATTCCTGCTCGGCGGTCGCCTCGATCGCCTGCTGCGCTTCGCCGAGCAGCGACGCGCTGCGCGCGAGCGCGACCGGGTCGAGCCAGTCCATCTCGGCCAGCGCCTTGCGGATGCGCGCGCGGTCGTAGCGCTCGTCGAAGTTGCTGGGATCATGGGCCGGCTCGAGCCCGGCCGCGGCAACGACCGCGGCGAGCTCGCGGCGGCGGAAGCCGAGCAGCGGACGGATCAGCGTGACCGCACTGCCCGGCATGAAGCGTCTCTCTCGCACGCCGGTCAGTCCGGCAAGGCCGCTGCCGCGGTTGAGCCGCATCAGCAGAGTCTCAGCCTGGTCGTCGGCATGATGGGCGGTGGCGATCGCCGAGAGCCCGCGCCGCTCGGCCCAGTCGCCGAGCGCGGCGTAGCGGGCTGCGCGCGCGCGCGCCTGGAGATTGCCGCTGGCGACCGTTACGGCGAGCACCTCGCAATCGATCCCGCGCCCGGCGCAGAGATCGGCCACCGCCGCGCACTCGGCGGCGCTTTCCGGTCTCAGGCCGTGGTCGACCGTGGCAACCTCGAACTGGCCGGGGATTGCCGCTTCGGCGAGCAGCAGCATCGCGAGGCTGTCGGGACCGCCCGATACCGCCAGACCGAGACGGCCGCCCTCCGGCCAGAGCCGCGCCAGCGCCTCGGCGAAGCGCGCTGCCAGCGCCTCACCATCGTCAGCCGCGGCAGGTGACCTTGCTCCGGTTGCGATCATACTGCTCCTTGAGCCGCCCGGTCGCGAGCGCCGGGTATGTCTCGCTGAATTCGGCGAGCGCGATGCAGGCTCGGTTGGTGTCGCCGATCGCGATCATCGCCTCGGACAGGAACAGCAGGCTGTCGGGCGCGCGGGCGCCGTTCTTGTCCTTCTGGTAGTTCTCGAAGAAGTGCGTCGCCGCCTCGCGCGGCTGCCCGTCATCGAGGAACGCCCGGCCGAGCAGGTTGCGGCCGTAGCTGGTCCGCGCGTGGTTCGGGTACTTTTCGAGGAACAGCGCCAGCTGCTGCCGCGCCTCGGGGTAGAACCCGGCTTCCCACAGGCGGAAGCCGTAAACGTACTCGTCCTCGCCGGCGTCATCGGTCTGCGGCTTGGCGATCGCCTGGACAGCCGCCACCCGGGCCGGGCTCGGGCCCGATGAGGCCGCAGGTGTGGGGGCCGGCGTCGCGGCCGCTGCGGGCGTCGAGGTCCGCGATGCAGACCCCTGCTCGGGCGGCAGCGGGATCGGCCCCGTGGGCTGGGCGGACGCCGTATCGCCCAGCCGCGCGACCTCGCCCGCGGAGGCGAGCGCCTCCAGCCTCTCCTGCAGACGGGCGAGCTGGTTGGTGTTCTCTTCCTCGCGCGCGGTCAGCTGCGCGAGCTGCGCCTCGAGCGCGTCGAGCCGCGCGAGGACGTCGGTCAGCGCGCTGCTCGACGGCGTGCCGACCGTCTGCGCGGGTTGCTGCCCGCGCGAGGTGTCGACTTCAGGCGTGAAGTAGCGCCCGTCGCCGCCTGGGAAGACGGTCCGCTGAAGCGCGCGGATCTCCGCCTCGATGCGGCGCAGCCGGGCTTCATCGTCCTGCGCGACGGCCGCCGAGGGGATCATGGTGATGGCGATGCCCCCCAGCAGCAGTCCGGTAACCGTCTGGCGGATCGTGTTCCGGCCGCTCGTCATTGCTCCCAAGTCCTCCGATCGATGGATGCCGCGAACCTGCCGACAGACCGGCGAACCGCGGCTGAACAATCCCGCGCGCATTGTGCCAATGCGGGATTCGCTTGTCGAGGCGAGGCCCCGATCAGGTTGTGGGCGAGGCGGTCGGTGTGGGCGTGGGCGTTGGGCGAGCGAGCAGGGCTTCGGCGCTGACCGGGACATCGCGCATGGTCCGCTGCTCTTCGGAGAGCTTGGGCACCGGCCGACCGTCGACGGTTATCGACAGCGCGTCGGGGCGGCCGGTCCACAGCAGCGGCCCGTCGGCATCGGCCGGGACCGTGTAGCGTTCACCGAGCTCCATCTGCTTCTGCATCAGCTGGAGCCCGTTGGCGTCGTAGAACTTGACCCAGATGCCAGGTTCGAGCGCGGTAAACACGACCGCGCCCCCGGATGCGGAGCGAGTGGGCTGCGCAGTGGCCGAGCTGCGCTGTTCGGCCGCCTCGGCAGCCTGCCGCGCTTCTTCCTGCTCGACCAGCGAGGGAAGCTCGACTGCCGGGGCGAAGTAGGTTCGGGCGAAGGCGAACAGCCCGGCGAGCACCAGGATCACCGCGACGATCGAAATCCAGGCGAGCGCGCGCGACGGCACGCGCGCCGGATCACCCGGCTCGAAGCCCGACGGGCGATAGCGCGGCTCGGGCTCGAGCGCGTCGAGCTCGGCGCGTACCGACGCCGCAATCTCTTCCGGGTCGAGCCCCACCATGCGCGCGTAGTTCTTCGAAAAGCTGACCGCGTAAGTCCGCGCCGGAAGCGCGGCGAAGTCGCCGGCCTCGATCGTCTGCAGGTGACGCTGCGGAATGCGCGTCTCGCCGGCGACCTGGGCGAGCGTGAGACCGCGCGCCTCGCGCGCCGCGCGCAGCCGTTCCCCCGCGCCGAGAGGTAGCGACTGCTGCTCGAACTCCTCGGTCATTTCCGCTCCGGTCACAGTGCCCGGTCCGTTTGTCGCGAACCCGTCTGATCCGACTCAAGATGAGCCATTGGCGTCAAGTCAAGGCGCGTAACCCTTTTGTCGCCCTATTCGACCTCGATTTCGCGCTCTTCGGCCCATTTCTGCAAGGTTGCACGCAAATTTTCCGGCGGGGATTCGAGCCACCCGGTCATCGCCTCGCCGATTTCCTGCATGTCGACCTTGCGGATCAGCTCCTTGATCGGGCCGACCGCGGCCGGAGTTATCGACAGCCGCGTGACCCCGAGGCCGAGCAGCGCCAGCGCCTCGAGCCGCCGTCCGCCCATCTCGCCGCATACGCCGAGTTGCACCGGGTGGCCGGCCGTGGCCGCGACGACACGGCGCAGGAACCGCAGGATCGCCGGGCTGAGCCAGTCGTAACGCTCCGCGAGCTTCGGATTGGCGCGGTCGGCCGCGAACAGGAACTGCGTCAGGTCGTTGGTGCCGACCGAGATGAAGCTGACCCGCGGGATGAGCACGTCGAGTACTTCGGCGAGCGACGGCACTTCGAGCATCACGCCGTAGCGGATCGCCTCGGGCAGGGTCTTCTTGCAGGTGCGCAGGAACTTGACCTGCGAGTCGAACACCGCCTTGGCAGCGTCGAACTCCCACGGCTCTGAGACCATCGGGAACATGACGTTGAGGCTGCGCCCGGCGGCGGCTTCGAGCAGCGCTCGCGCCTGGACCTTGAGCAGGCCCTCGCGCTCCATCGCCAGGCGCAGCGCGCGCCAGCCCATCGCCGGGTTTTCGTCCTCGCGGCTGGTCTCGCTGCGCAGGTAAGGCAGCGACTTGTCGCCGCCGATGTCGACCGTGCGGAAGATCACCGGCTTGTCGCCGGCGGCCTCGAGCACGTCGCGGTAGAGGCGAGTCTGGCGGTCGCGCTGCGGCAGCGTGGCCGAGACCAGGAACTGGAACTCGGTGCGGAACAGGCCGATGCCGTCGGCGCCGGTCAGGCTGAGCATCGGGATGTCGTCCCTCAGCCCCGCGTTCATCATCACCTCTATCCGCTTGCCGTCGCGCGTGAACGGCTCGACGTCGCGCATCTTGGCATAGGCCGCCTGCTTCTCTCGGCTGCGCGCGAGGCGGGTTTCGAAGGTGTCGACGACCGTCTGCATCGGCCGCACTGTCAGCTTGGCCGCGTCGCCATCGAGCAGCAGCGTATCGCCTTCGCGGATCAGCCCGCGCGCGTTGCGCACGCGCCCGAGCACCGGGATGCCCATCGCCCGCGCGACGATCACGACGTGCGCGGTCAGCGAGCCTTCCTCGAGCACGACGCCCTTGAGGCGGCGCTTGTCGTATTCGAGCAGCTCGGCGGGGCCGAGGTTCTTGGCGATCAGGATCGAATCGCCGCGAAGTCCGATGCTCGCGGCCGTCCCGAGCTGGCCGGAGACTATGCGCAGCAGGCGGTTCGAGAGATCCTCGAGATCATGCATGCGCTCGGCCAGCAGCGGGTCCTGGATCTCGCGCATGCGCATGCGGGTGCGCTGCTGCACCCGCTCGATCGCCGCCTCGGCGGTCAGACCGGAATCGATCGCTTCGTTGATGCGGCGGCTCCAGCCCTCGTCGTAGGCGAACATCTTGTAGGTCTCGAGGACCTGCTGGTGCTCGCCGTCGAGACCGAACTCAGCGCCGGTTGCCATCTGGTCGATCTGCTCGCGCATCTTGTCGAACGCGAGGTAGACGCGCTGTCGCTCGGCCTCGATGTCCTCGGCCACGGTCTGCTCGATGACGATCCGCGGCTGGTGGAACACGGCCTGGCCGATGGCGAGACCCTTCACCAGTTGCAGGCCATCGAGCAGCTGCTGGCCGGAAAGCGCCGCTTCCACGCGGTCGACGCTCTCGTCGTCGACGAGGCCGGCGCTGTGGAGCATTTCCGACAGCACCATGGCCACCGTCTGCAGCGCCTCGATCTCGACTTCCTCGTAGCGGCGCGGCTCGCGGTGCTGGACGGTGACGACGCCGATCGCCCGCTCGCGACGCACGATCGGCACGCCGGCGAACGAGTGGAACCGCTCTTCGCCCGTCTCCGGCCGGTACTGGAACTCGGGGTGGGTCGCCGCCTCGGCGAGGTTCAGGGTCTCGATGTTCTGGGCGATCGTGCCGGTGAGACCCGAACCCACCGCCAGCTTGGTGACGTGGACCGCGCTCTGGTTGAGGCCGCGCGTGGCGAACAGTTCGAGCATGCCCTCGCGCAGCAGGTAGATCGAGCAGACCTCGCTATCGAGCGCCTCGCCGATGATCTCGACGACCTGGTTGAGCTTGCCCTGCGGGGGGGTGCGCGAGGCCATGACCTCGTGCAGCTGGGTGAGGATCGAGCGGGCGGCGGCGGCGGCAGACATCGCCTTCGCCTATCGCATATGAGGGAGTTTGGAAACGTGCTCCCGATCTCGGGGGCGAGGCCGTCGAATGGTTCGGGTAGCGAGCTTGCCCCGAGCCCCGGCTCGTGCCGGGGTTCGAGGCGGCGCCCAACCTCAGTTGAAGCTGAGCGCTTCCTTGATCTTGAGCTTCTGCTTCTTGAGCGACTGGATCATCGTAGTGTCGGGAGCGGGCCGGCTCATCTCTTCCCGGATGCGCTGCTCCAGCCCTTCGTGCTTGGCCTGAAGGGCTGCGACATGCGAGGATTCCATACGCGTTCTCCTTGGCTCGGGGGCTGCGCCCCCGGACAACCTGCGCCGACTCGGCCGGCGGGCTGAGCCGCGCGATTGTCATCAAATCATATTAGTCTTAAGGCTTCAAACCCCGACTGCGCCGAAATGGCCGCACGGGGCGATGCAGCGCACTTGCAGGCTGGGGAAGCCGTGACAGAAGAAGAACTGCGCAAGCGGCTGGCGGCATTGCGGATCGAGCACCGGGACCTCGACGCGGCAATCTCCGCGCTGGCCGGGGCGGACAGCCAGGACCAGCTGCAGATCGCGCGCCTCAAGAAGCGCAAGCTGCGCCTCAAGGACCAGATTGCGCTGCTCGAGGACTACCTGACACCCGACATCATCGCCTGAGCGCTTCGGCCCGCGGCGAGGCCAGGCGTTTCCAATCGGGACGGATCGGTCGCACGGCGGATAAACCGCGGATTGGAACTGGCGCCGCGCCCGGCGGTTGGAGTAGCCTGACCGCGACATGGCCCAGACCGCCGATCTCAGCCCGACGATCGTCGAGACGCTCTATGCCGAAGCACTCCAGCTCGCCGACGAAGCGCGCAACGCGTTCGAGCTTTCGGGCCGGCTGACCGTGGCCAGCGAGGACGAGGATCTCGCGCGCATCGCGCTGTCGTGCGAGGCGCTGCGCACGACCACCCGGATGATGCATGCGATCGCCTGGCTGCTCAACCAGCGGGCTCATTTCGCGGGCGAGCTCAGCGAGTTTCAGCTGCGCCGGCACGGGCGCCTGCCGCCGCCCCAGCCGGAAGGCGATCCCGACCAGCTCGCGCTGCTCCCGCCCGAAACCGCGGCCCTGATCGAGCGCACGCGGCAGTTCTACGCGCGGATCCAGCGGCTCGACCGCGGCTGGCGCGCACGCTTCGAGATGGAGCCGGCGGCGATTCACCGCCTGCGCGAACGGCTCGGCAGGGCGGTCGCGCAGATCTAGACGGCGGCCAGCGCCGCCCGCCAGACGGCGATCCCCCCGGCCCTCGTGTCTGCCGGCATCTGCAGCCGGAAATGCCGCACCGGGCCGATCATCGCCGCAGCCGCCGCTTCCAGCACCAGGATGAAATCGGACATCCGACCGTGACAAACGCGTCATTTCGGCGAAAGCCGGGACCGCGCTCAGCAAGCGAGGCGCCTGTGGCATCAGGTCCCCGCTTCGCGGGGATGACGGCGGCACGAGGTCCCCGCTTGCGTCGCGATGACGGGGGTGGGTAGGCGGAGATCATGCCCCCACCCCCGCACCCCTGGCCGACGGGCCTCGTCGAGACGCTCGAACCGTTGGTCCGCCGCGTGCTCGCTCCGAACGGCTCGCCGTTCACCTACACCGGAACGCAGACCTACCTGGTCGGGGGCGAGGACGGTCTTGCGGTAATCGACCCGGGCCCGGACCTGCCCGAGCACCTCGGCGCCCTCGAAGCCGCGATCGGCATGGCCAGGGTCGTCGCGATCTGCTGCACTCACACGCACCGCGACCATTCGCCGGCGGCGGCCCCGCTCGCTGCGGCGACGGGGGCACCGGTGATCGGCTGCGCGCCGCTTGTCATGGAGACCGACGAGCCGCGCGCCGATGCCCCGTTCGACGCCGGTTATCGCCCCGACGGTGTGCTGGCCGACGGCGAGCGCCTGAGCGGCCCGGGCTGGACGCTGACCGCCCTCGCCACGCCCGGGCACACCTCGAACCACCTGTGCTACGCGCTCGCGGAAAGCGGGGCGCTGTTCACCGGCGATCACGTGATGGGCTGGTCAACCACGGTCGTCGCCCCGCCCGACGGCGACATGGCCGACTACCTGCGCAGCCTCGAGAAGCTGCACGACCGCGACGACCGGGTCTACTACCCCGCGCATGGCCCCGCGGTCGGCAACCCGCGCCAGCTCGTGCGCGGGATGATCGGCCACCGCCGTCAGCGCGAGCGGCAGATCCTCAAACTGCTCGGCCAGCGCGCCCAGGCGATCGGTGAACTGGTGCCGCAGATGTACAAGGGCGTTGACGAGCGGCTGTGGCCCGCGGCCGGCCAGTCGGTGAAGGCGCACCTGATCGATCTGGAACGCCGGGGCCACGTCGCTCGTTCGGGCGACGCATGGACACTTCTCGCCCCACCAATCCGCACCTGATCAAGCGGGGGACGGCCGGCGACCGGTTGCAGCACGCGGCGCATCGCGAGCGCCCGCTCGCGCGCGTGCAGGCGTTGCCCTGGCTGCTGTTCATCGTCATGCTGGCGCTCAGCGCCTGGCTCGCCTGGCGTGCTTTCGGGCCGGAGGACAACGGTGACCCGCTGGCGACCAGCCTCCTCGCGTTCGAGAAGCAGAACCAGCTGACGGTGTTCTCCGCGCAGCTCTCGCCGGTCGTCGCGAGCGAGGACAGCCGGCTTATGGGCCTCGTCCAGTCGCGCCAGGTCGCCGTGATCCCCGCGCGGGTCGACTACACGCTCGATCTCAGCCGGATGGACCGCAGCCGGCTTCGGTGGGACGAAACGACGAACACGCTCGACGTACAGCTTCCTCCGCTCACAGTCGGCCGCCCGAACCTCGACGAAGCCCGCGCGCAGTACCTGCGCGAAGGGATCTGGATCAGCCGCGATGCGCAGGACAGCCTGACCCGGCAGAACACGCGGCTGGCCGAGCAGCAGGCGCAGGAGCAGGCGGCGAACCCGGTGCTGATGAGCCTCGCGCGGTCCGCCGCGCGGGAGGCCGTGCGGCAGAATCTTGCGATCCCGCTCGAGGTCGCCGGGTTCGGCAAGGTCACGGTCAACGTGCGCTTCGACGGCGAGAACCTGCCCCGCCGCTGAGACCGGCCGGGTGCATCCGGCGTGGTGGGTCGGCACCGGCATGGTGATCGCGCGGCAGGTCGTCGCCGACGCCATCGCTTACAGCGACCGGGGCATTGCGCGCGCGAAGTGCTGGCCGGGATGCCGGGCGGGGAACGGCCGTTGGGGGCGTTCTTCGTCCCGATGTAGCTGTTGTCGGCGCGGACCCACGCGCCTATCTCAGCCGCGATGAGCATCGAGACCAAGCTGCCCGCGGGCATCGACCTGCGCGCCGAGATCGACCGCCTGCGCAAGGAACGCAACGCGGTGATCCTCGCGCACTACTACCAGAAGCCCGAGCTGCAGGATCTCGCCGACTTCGTCGGCGATTCGCTCGAGCTGTCGCGCAAGGCCGCGGCGACGGATGCCGAGGTGATTGCGTTCTGCGGCGTCAAGTTCATGGCCGACACGGCCAAGATCCTCTCTCCCGACAAGATCGTCGTGCTGCCCGACATGGAAGCCGGCTGCAGCCTCGAGGACTCTTGCCCTCCCGAGAAGTTCAAGGCGTTCCGCGAGGCGCACCCGGACCACATCGCGCTGACCTACATCAACTGCTCGACCGAGGTGAAAGCGCTGTCCGACATCATCGTCACCAGCTCGAGCGCCGAGACGATCATCAGCCAGATCCCGAAGGAGCAGAAGATCATCTTCGGCCCCGACCGGCATCTCGGCGGCTATCTCAACCGCAAGTTCGGCCGCGACATGCTGCTGTGGCCCGGCGTGTGCATCGTGCACGAGGCGTTCTCCGAGCGCGAGCTGCTCAAGCTCAAGGAGCAGTATCCGGGCGCGCCGGTAGCCGCGCACCCCGAGTGTCCGCCGCACATCATCGACCACGCCGACTACGTCGGGTCGACCAGCGGCATCCTGGGCTATGCCAAGACGATGCCCGGCGACACGCTGATCGTCGCCACCGAACCGCACATCATCCACCAGATGGAAAAGGCGCTGCCGAACAAGACCTTCGTCGGTGCGCCCGGGGCTGACGGCAACTGCAACTGCAACATCTGCCCCTACATGGCGCTCAACACGATGGAGAAGCTCTACCTCGCGTTGCGCGACCTGCAGCCGCGGATCGAAATCGAGGAAAGCCTGCGGCTGGCGGCCAAGCGCAGCCTCGACCGGATGCTCGAAATGGCCAGCGGCACGATCGGCAAGGGCGACCTGGGACCGAGCGGGGACTGACGGCTCAGGCTGCCAGGGCCTCGCGCACCATTTCCGGATTCGTCCCGATCACCTTGACAGGCGCGCACCGCCGGCGGCGGCAGGTGGCGGGCCAGCTTCTCACCGACACCGATCTCCGGAATGCGCGTCGCTCGATGCGCGCTCGCGGAATGCAACGGCGGGGCCGATGCCTTCATGGCCTCCGCGCGGTGCCGGCGGTTCGCGGCCGCGTTCCGGGCGGCAAGCATGGCGCGAACGCGTGAGTCCCCGGGGCCGCCGGCGCCATTGCCCGGTTCCCTGCACTTCGTCGCATCCAGCGCACCACAGATCGCATCGCCACGGGTTTCGTTGGATGCTGCGGAAACCTCGGATTTCCGCGGGCATTCCCATGATAGTCTTTCGAAACGCCAGCCTTGCAAGGTTGTCATGCGGACAGGAGTACGACGACGATGATCAAGTGGATTGCCGCTCTGGCCGCCGTATCGCTCGCAGCAAGTCCTGTAGCCGCCCAGGCCAGCCGCACGGCCGCGGCCGTCGAGGAAGCGGACTCGATGGCAGGAGGGGCCTCTATTGCCTGGGTCATGGCGGCGATCATGGTGATCGGCGCCATTGTGTTCATCGTCGACGACGACGATCCTGAAACGCCGACCAGCCCCTAATCGAGACTGCGCGGGGAAATCCCGGGCCCGCCAGTCGACGCAACGATCGGTCGTCAGGCATCAGAGAAAGGCTTCTTCAAATGGCTATCAAAACCCTGACAGGCGCTGTCGCTGCCGCGGCATTGGCAGCGGCCACTGGCGCCCACGCGGCCGCGCCGGTTCGCAGCAGCGCTGCGCTCGAACGGCACGAGAGCCTAGCGGGCTCGGCGCTGCTGCCCGTCGCCATCTTCATGGCCGCGATCCTTGCCGTCATCATCGTCGCGAACGACGACGATGACGACGTTCCGGCCAGCCCCTGAGCGGTCGCCGCCCGCGCCGACGGCGAGCGGTAGGGGAGCTACGATGCGGCCACGGCGGCTTCCGCCGCCGTTCGCGGCACCGTCTCTTTGAGGAACCCGCGCGAGCGCGTCATTGCGTGACCGGAGCTGACGAGGGCCCCTTCCCTTCCGCCACTTTCGCCAGCACCAGTGCCGAGCCGACCAGCGCCACGCCGATCAGGTCAAGTGCGGTCAGCACCTCCCCGAAGCTGAGCCAGCCGGCGAGCGCGGCGACGGCGGGCTGGGTCAGCAGCGCGATGCCGATGACGAGCGGCGAGAAGTGGCGCAGCGCGTAGACCAGGCAGCCCTGGCCGAAGACCTGGCTCGACACGAACAGGCCAAGGACGGGCCGCCAGTCGGTCGGCCAGACCGGTTCGCCGAGCGCGAGCGCGATCGCCAGCAGCAGTGGGATGCTGCCGAGCGTGGACCAGGTGAGCAGCGCCCAGCTCCCGAGCGTCCTGCGTGCATCCTGCAGGATCAGGAGGTAGCCGGCGTAGAAGATCCCGGCGAGCAGGCAGAGCAGGTCCCCGTTCAGCGTCGCGAGAGAAATCTCGAACGAGCGGCCCATGAGGATCGCCCCACCCGCCAGCGCAGCGACAAGCGCCGGCCATTCGCGACCCTTCGGCAGCCGCCGCCAGGCAATGAAGCCCCACATCATCAGGATCAGGCTGTCGGCGTTTCCGAACAGCGTGGCGTTGGCCAGCCGGGTCAGGCCGATGCCGACGTGCCAGCTGGCGACGTCGAGCCCGAACAGTACGCCGCTGACGAGCACGGCGAGGACGACGCCGCGCGGCATGCCGTCGAGCGGCTGGCGGTTCGCTCGCGCCAGCAGCGCGAGCACCGGCAGCGCGAGCGCCATGCGCCAGAACCCCGCCGAGACCGGCCCGCTGTCGGCGAACCGCACGAACCACGCGCCCATCGCCAGCGCCGCATTGCCGGCAAGCAGCGCGGCGAGCGGCAGGAAACGGATTGGAGAGGGTGCGGCTGGCATCGGGCTCGTCTAGCGCGCGGGCGCCGCTTGGCTATAGGGAGTGGTGGCTCCCTCGGAGGTATGTGCACGATGGCGATGCGTTCGTGGCTGTTCGTCCCCGGCGACAGCGATGCCAAGCTCGAGAAGGTCGCCGGCTACGGATCCGACGTGGTCATCGTCGACCTCGAGGATGCGGTGGCGCCGCCGGCCAAGCCGCACGCGCGGATCATGGCGCGGGGATGGCTCGAGCGGCAGGCACGCAAGGGCGAAGGTCCGGCACGCTGGGTGCGGATCAACCCGCTCGACACGCCGCTGTGGCGCGAGGATCTCGCGGGCGTGATGCCCGGCCGGCCGGACGGCATCATGGTTCCCAAGGCCTCGGGCCCCGAGCAGCTCCAGGCTCTGGCTGCCGAGCTCCAGGCCCATGAACAGCGCCATGGCATGGCGCCGGGCTCGACCCGCGTCGTCCCGCTGGTCAGCGAGACGCCGCTGGCCGCGCTGGGCATCGCCAGTTACGCGACGGCGCGGCAGCCGCGCCTCGCCGGACTGACCTGGGGGGCCGAGGACCTGTCGGCGGCGATCGGTGCCAGCCGCAAGCGCGATGCGCGCGGCTACTGGGTCGACGCCTTCCGCTACGTCCGCGCACAGGTCCTGCTGACCGCGCACGCGCGCGGGATCATAGCGATCGACACCCTGCACGCGGAGTTCCGCGATCTCGACGGTCTCGCGCGGATTGCCGCCGATTCCTACGCCGAGGGCTTCACCGGGATGCTGGCGATCCATCCGAGCCAAGTGCCGGTGATCAACGCCGCCTTCACCCCGAGCGAGGAGGAGATCGCCCGCGCCCGGGCGATCGTCAACGCGTTCAGCGCCAACCCCGGGGCGGGCGCGCTGCAGCTCGACGGCCAGATGCTCGACCAGCCGCACCTCGAGCAGGCGCGCAAGCTGCTCGAACGGCTACTGTAGCTATTCGTCAGCGGTGTCAGCCGCCTCCCCGGGCGCGTCCGCTCCGGACGCCTCGTTCGTCGCTTCCTGCGCCTCGTCGGCTTCTGAAGATGCCTCGCCACCGGATGCGGCACGTGACTCGGCGGACGCCCGGGGGTTGGCGGGCGGCGGCTCCGAGCGCAGGCGGTCGAGCGGCAGCATCTCGTCGCTGATCGTCCCTTCGAGCACTTCGCCCGAAGCCGAGCGTTCGTCGTCGGCCGGGGCGTTGCCCCCGCAGGAGGCCAGCAACACGAAAAGGGGAAGTGCAAGATACGGAAACTTCACGGTCATGCTCTCTCCGGCGCGTCGAGCGCGGCGAGGAAATCACCGAAGCGCGCGAACAGCGCCCCATCCCATTCCTCGGACGAGACCGCAAGGCCGAGCCGCGCGAGGCTGGTCACGCCGTAGTCCGACACGCCGCAGGGCACGATCCCGGAAAAATGCGACAGGTCCGGATCGAGATTGACTGCGAAGCCGTGCATCGTCACCCAGCGCCGCACGCGCACGCCGATCGCGCCGATCTTGGCTTCCGCCCCGTCGACGTCACGGGTCCAGATGCCGATCCGCTCGGGAACTGACCAGGCTTCGACGCCGAAGCCTGCCAGCGCGGCGATCACCCAGTCTTCCAGCGCGTGGACGAAACGGCGCACGTCGCGCCCTCGCTTCGACAGGTCGAGGAGCACGTAGCCGACCCGCTGGCCGGGACCGTGATAGGTGTAGCGGCCGCCGCGCCCGGTCTCGACCACCTCGAAGCGCGGATCGAGCAGCTCGGCCGCCGCCGCGCTGGTCCCGCCGGTGTAGACGGGCGGATGCTCGAGCAGCCAGACCAGTTCGTCGGCAGTGCCGGCGGCGATTGCGGCGTTGCGCGCCTCCTGCTCGGCGAGCGCAGCGCGATAGCTGGCAAGGTCGAACTCCTGCCGCCATTCGATCCCGCTGACCAATTTGCTCGCCCCTGTCATGCTGGCCGTTTGCTGGAAGCTCGAATCGCGCTTATCAAGGCCGAAAGGCAGCATGAGGGGGAAAACGACCGTGAAATTCGACATGGGTCAGGCCTGGAACGATGCCATGGCGCTGCTCCGCGGCAACCAGCAGCTGGTGCTGATCATCGCCGGCGTATTCTTCTTCCTGCCGAACCTCGCGCTCTCGCTGTTCATGCCGGAGACGGTGACGGCGGGCGTCCCCGAGCCCAGGGCGGGCAGGGAAACCGACATGGACGCGGCCATGCAGTCATTCACGGCAGTCTACAGCGGGATATGGTGGCAGATTGTGCTCGTCAGCCTGCTCTCGGCAGTCGGCATGCTCGCGCTGCTCGCCTTGCTCACCGCGCGCAACCGTCCGACCGTCGGCGAGGCGCTCAAGACGGGGGCGATCTACCTGCTGCCCTATGTCGGCGCGCAAATCCTCGTCGGCCTCATCGTCGTCCTGCTCGTGCTGGTACCGATCATTGCGGGCAGTGCGGCGGGCCCCACCGCAGGCGTGCTGATCGGCCTCATCGCGATCGTCGCGCTGCTCTATATCAACACCAAGTTTTCGCTGACCGTGCCGGTCATCGTCAGCGAGGAGACGATGAACCCGGTGAACGCGCTCACCCGTTCGTGGACATTGACCAAAGGCAACAGCGTGCGCCTGTTGCTGTTCTACGCGCTGCTCCTGGTGGCGTTCGTCGTCGTGGCGATGGTCATCGGCATCGTCGGCGGGGTGTTCGCGCTGGTCCTGGGAACCGAGGGCGGGCTGATCGCCAACAGCATCATCGGCGCCGCACTGAACATGGCCGCCATCACGATCTTCGTCGCCGTGCTGGCTTCGGTTCATCGCCAGCTTTCGGCCGGCTCGGTGACGAACTACGGCGAGACCTTCGAGTAGCGCGGGCTCAGGCCTTCCAGCCCCACGCGAGCAGGCACGGCGGGATGTTGAGCCAGGTCATCCCCGTCTCGACCCGCTCGAAGTAGCGCGCGGTCAGGTCGCGTGCGGTGGTGCTGAACTGGTAGGTCAGGAACGCGCCGCCGGGGCGGATCACGCGGTAGGTCGCCTCGGCGATCGCGGGGCCGACCCCGTCGGGCAGTGTCGAGAACGGCAGGCCGGAGAGCACGTAGTCGGCCTGCTCGTGTCCGAGCGAGCGGACGATGGCCTCGACGTCCACGGCCGAGCCCAGCACCGGGTGGAACCGGCTGTCGCGGATCTCGCGCTTCAGGTAGTCGACGAACAGCGGGTTGGTGTCGATCACCACCAGCTCGCCGCCGCGCGGCAGCCGGTCGAGCACCGGGCGGCAGAACGTGCCGACGCCGGGACCGTACTCGACGAACAGCTTGCACTCGTCCCACTTCACCGGGGCGAGCATCTTGTAGATCGTCGAACGCGACGACGGGATGATCGAGCCGACCATCCGCGGATGTTCGAGAAATCCCCGGAAGAACACACCCGCCGGGCCGAGAGCCCGTTCGAGCCGCTGAAGCGGTCCGCGCCGTGGCACTTCGGCCAGCTCGTTGCCGTTCATGGGTGGATGCGCGCCCCTTCCAGTGCGAGCGGACTGCTCGCGGTCAAGCGGCGGGACTGGCAAATCTGAAGGTCCAATGCAAGCACCTCGCGCTCACCCGGGCGCAGTCAGTCGTCTCTCGAACGCATTGCCGGGACGGCGCTGGCGGCGTCGCGGGGGTCGATTCCCGGCGCCGGCGCGGCGCTGATCCGCTCCAGTCGGCGAGCGACGCGGCCGGCCCGCTGCACCGCGCGGACCAGCCGCGGATAGACGCCGCAGCGGCACAGGTTCGGAATCGCCTGCTTGATCTCCTCCTCGCTCGGATCGGGATTGCGCGCGATCAGCGCCGCGGCGGCGATGGCGATGCCCGGCGTGCAGAAGCCGCACTGGATCGCCTGCTCTGCAACGAGCGCCTGCTGCACGGGATGCGAGCGATCGCGCGACAGGCCCTCGATCGTGGTGACGATGCGCCCCTCGACCTCGGCAAGCGTGACGAGACAGCTCCTCAGTGCGGCGCCGTCGATCAGCACCATGCATGCGCCGCAGTCGCCGACCCCGCAGCCGTACTTGGTCCCGGTCAGGTTGGCCGCATCGCGCAGCGCCCACAGCAGCGGGGTCTGCGGGTCCATGTCGAAGCGCAGCGGGCGGCCGTTGACCGTGAGATCGGTCATGTGCGGCAGTCGTCTTCCGGGCGCGCCTCGCTCACTCGCGCCAGCCCCGGTCGACGGTATCGAGCTTGCGCTTCCAAGCCTCGAAATCGAGCTTGCCGAAGTCGGCGGTGAGCATCTTGTCACGATCGCGCTGGTGCACTTCGACGACTTCGGGCGGGACGCGGATCGGCTTGCCGAGGGCGGCGGTCTTGACCTGGATCTCGCAGGCGCGCTGCAGCATGTAATAGCTGAGGAACATCGCCGGCAGCGTCTCGGCCATGACTACCGGGCCGTGGTTGCGCAGCATCAGCACGCGGTTGTTGCCGATGTTGCGGATCAGCCGCTCGCCTTCCTCGGGCCGCACGGTGATGCCCTCGAAGTCGTGGTAGCCGATCGAGCCCTCGAAGAAGCACGAGTAGAAGTTGGTCGGCGTCAGCCCTTCCTCGCTCGAGCACACGGCCATCGTGTCGGGCGTGTGCGTGTGGACGATCGCATGGGCCCACGGCAGCCGCTTGTGGAACACCGAGTGCTGGGTGAACCCGGCGAGGTTGACCGGGTACGGGCTGCCGCAGAGCTTGTTGCCCTCGCTGTCGATCTTGATCAGGTTGCTCGCGGTGACTTCCGACCACAGCAGCCCGAACGGGTTGATCAGGAACGCTTCCTCGCCCGGCACGCGCAGGGTGATGTGGTTGTAGATCGATTCCGACCAGCCGAGCATGTCGAAGATGCGGTAGCAGGCGGCGAGATCCTGGCGCGCGGCCCATTCGGCCTCGCTGCATTCGGGCTTCTGCCTGAGCTGGGTAGCCATGTTCGTGCTCCTCTCGGGGTGACAGGCTTAGCGGAAATCGCGGGGGATTCCAGCGGCCGCGGGATCGTGCCCCGCCTTCACCCCTTCAGCCCTCGCAAGTGATTGACTTTGTCGCGCCGATTGGCGAGCCATGCGGCAAGGACGCCGGGGAAGCCGGCGCGGGAGAGGCATAGTGACAGGCGAGCTCGGCTACGGCCAGCCGATGGGCGGTGTCGCCCAGACGGCGTTTATCGTCCCCGACCTGCAGGAAGCGATCCGCCGCTGGGTGGCGGACATGCGCGCGGGGCCCTTCTTCGTGCTGCCGAACTTCCTCGTTCCCGGACAGACCTATCGCGGCGAGGAATCGCGCGCCGACATCACCATCGCGATGGGTTTCGCCGGGCACATGCTGATCGAGCTGATCCAGCCGCTCGACGACAATCCCTCGGTGTACAAGGAAACCATCGAGCTGCGCGGCTTCGGCTTCCACCACGTCGGGATCGCCTGCGCTGACGTCGACGCCGACAGCCGGGACTACCAGGCGCGCGGCTACCACGAGGCGTTCCGCGCCGCGGTGCCGACCGGCGGCGAAGTGGTCTATCTCGACAACGGGACGGGCGCACAGCTCGGCTTCATCGAGCTTCTTCCGGTGACGCCCGGGATGGATTCGACCTTCACCCGCTTCTGGGAAGCCAGCCGCGGCTGGGACGGAACCGACTCGGTTCGCTCCTTCCTCTGATCACCGACGGGATCCCGAACGATGCAGCCAAGCGCCACCCCGCCGCAAGGCAACTGGATGAAGAACTCGGCCGGGTACCAGACCCTGCTGGTGTTCCTGCTGAGCCTCAATTTCGGCATCGTGTTCTTCGACCGGCAGGCGGCCAACGTGCTGATGCCGCTGGGCATCGAGTCCGAGCTCGCGCTGTCGCAGACGCAGATCGGCGTAATTGCAGGCGGCATGAGCTTCACCTGGGCGATCGCGGCCTTCTTCGTCGGCGGCCTCTCCGACAGCCTCGGCAAGCGCAAGCTGCTGCTGATACTCGCGACCATCGCGTTCTCGCTGTGCTCGTTCCTCTCGGGTCTCGCCACGAGCTTCCTGTTCCTGTTCGCCGCGCGGCTGCTGATGGGCGCGGCCGAGGGCGGCGTGATGCCGATCAGCCACGCGATGGTGGCGAGCGAGGTCGATCCGGCGCGGCGCGGCCTGGCCCAGGGCGTGGCGCAGAACCTCGGCTCGAACCTGCTCGGCAGCTTCGCCGCGCCGGTGGTGCTGGTGGCGATCGCACAGGCGTTCAGCTGGCGCGAGGCGTTCTACCTCGCTGCCCTCCCGGGCCTGCTCAGCGCTGGCCTGATCTGGTTCATGCTGCGCGAGCCCGAGATGCCTGCACGCGAGACGCGCGAGGCGCGGACGCTTGGCGCGGTCGCGGCCGGTTGGGCCAGCTCTGCAACAGAAGCGATGAAGGTCCGCAACATGTGGATCTGCGTCGTGGTCGGCATCCTGATGGTCGCCCACTTCGTGATCACCTGGGCGTTCATGCCGCTGTTTCTGGTCAACGGCCGGGGCATGGACGAAACCTCGATGAGCTACCTGATGGGCTCGCTCGGCGTCGCCGCGGCGATCTACAGCTTCGCCGTCAGCGGCCTGTCGGACAAGATCGGCCGCAAGCCGGTGATGGTATTCCTGCCGTTCCTCTCGGTGGTCGGCCCGCTCGGCGTGCTGTTCCTCGACCCGACCGCGTTCGACGGCTTCGCCGTCGGCAGCATGAGCGGCTACGCGGTCGTACTGGTGCCGATCTTCTTCATCGGCTGGATGGTCAACGGCATCTTCCCGATCTTCATGGCGACGATCCCGTCGGAGACCTTCCCGCCGACGCAGCATGCGACGGTACTCGGCCTTGCCATGGGTTCCTGCGAGATTCTCGGAGGCGTGTTCGGCCCTCCGATCGCCGGCGCGCTCAACGACACGTTCGGCGCCGAGACTTTCCTGTGGATGCTGATGGGCCTCGCCGTCGTCAGCGGGTTCATCTCGATGGGCCTGCACGAGACCGCTCCGGCCGCGCTCGCGCGGCGGGCGGCCGCCAACCCCGTCCCGGCCTGAAGGAGACGCCGTCCCAGGAGCAAGCCCGCATGGGTGTGGTCGCAAAATTCGAAACCGCCGGCATCGCTCCGGGCGAGCGCCTGCGGTACTGGAACACAGTCGCCGACGAGGTCTTCACCGGCACCTTCGTCAACGCCGAGAGCCACCGGTTCGAGGGCGAGATGTGGAGCTGGCGGCTCGGCGAGCTGGACATGATCCGGACGCGCTCGGTCGAGGCCAGCGTCGGGCGCCGACCGCTCGACGCGCCCGAGGAGCGCGTCATCCTGCACATGCAGTGGCGCGGCCGGGCCGAGCACAGACAGGGCGGCCTGGAAACGCGCCTCGGGCCGGGCGACTTCGTGTTCGGATCACCGCACGAGCCGTACTTCTTCGACCTCTCCGCACACGAGATGATGGTTGTCGAATTCCCGCGACGCGAGCTCGCCGAACGCGTTCCGGACCTCGACGACGTGATCGCGAGGCGCCTGTCCGGGACCACGCCTGCCGCGCGGGTGTTCAGCGACTTCCTCCTCTCGCTGTGGCGTCAGGCCGACGATCGCGGGGCCTGCGACCCGGCGTGGGGCGAGGGGATGAGCCGAATCTTCTACGACCTCGCGGCGATGGCGGTGCACGAGGGGAAGCGCGCGCCGCAGGGAACGCCCGAACGCGAGCTGCGCCGCCGTGCCCTGGCGCTGATCGACGCCAACCTCGCCGATCCCACCCTGCGCTCCGCCTCGATGGCGGCCGAGCTCGGCACCTCGGTGCGCACGGTCCAGAACCTGTTCGCCGAGATGGGCACGACGCCAACCGCGGCGATCCTCGAGCGGCGGCTCGAACGCGCGGCCGAGCGGCTGATCGCCGACCCGCTGGCGACGATCACCGAAGTCGCGTTTGCCCACGGGTTCAACGACAGCGCCTACTTCACGCGCTGCTTCCGCCAGAAGTTCGGCGTCTCGCCGCGCCAGTGGCGAACAGGCCACAGTCGCTGCGGCGAATGACCTGACGGGCACCTGAGGCCCGCCTGCTTGCGCTGCAGTCCAAGTCGGCTGCGCGGGTGTGCAAGCGCCGCGCCGAAGCCCTCCCCTATCGTTCACGCGAGCCGCTGTGTGCGGCGCAGACATAACGACGTGGACATGGGAGTGACATTGATGAGAGTGACGCAGGTTTCGCTTGCCGCGCTGGCGTGTGCCCTGGCCATGCCGGCCGTGGCGCAGGACCAGGACGCCGAGAGCAGCGGCGGCATCCAGGAAATCGTCGTGACCGCGCAGAAGCGCGCCGAGGACGTGCAGGACGTGCCGATCGCGATCAGCGCGTTCAACGCCGACACGCTGCAGGAGCGCGCCGTCGGCAACGTCTCGGCACTCTCGGGCATCACCCCCAACGTCACGCTCGACGCCTCGACCCCGTTCTCGGGCTCCAGCGCGGTGCTCGGCGCGACGATCCGCGGCATCGGCTCGAGCGACTTCGCCTTCAATATCGACCCGGCGGTCGGCGTGTACCTCGACGGCGTCTATCTGGGGCGCTCGATCGGCGCGAACCAGGACCTGCTCGACGTCGAGCGGATCGAGGTGCTGAAGGGCCCGCAGGGAACCCTGTTCGGCCGCAACACGATCGGCGGCGCGATCTCGATCGTCACCCGCAATCCGGGCGACGAGTTCCGCGTCACCGGCGATATCACCGTCGGCAGCTTTGAGCGGATGCAGGTTCGCGGCATGGTCGAGCTGCCGATCGCCGACGGGCTTTCCTCGTCGCTCGCGTTCGGCATGCTCAACCGCAAGGGCTACCAGAAGCGTGTCCCCTATCCGGGCGATGCCGGCGACTACGATTCGTGGGAGCTCTTCCCCGCGGCAGGTTACGAGACTGCCGACCGTCAAGGCGGCGACGACACCTGGAACCTGCGCGGCAAGCTGCGCTGGGACAACGGCGGCTCCTTCCGCGCAACGCTGACGGGCGACTTCACCAAGATCGACCAGAGCTCGACCGCAAACACGGTGCTCGACATTCTCGACGACAACCCCGCGGCGTTTTTTGCCTTCCTCTACAACACCTGCATCAGCTCGGATGGCGCCACGATCGACGCGATGGGCTTCACCAACGTCTGCGGTCCCCGCAGCAGCAACGCCGGCTACAACACGATCTCGGGCCTCGCGAGCCGCAATGTCGATGCCGACCCGCTCAACGACGTGGCCCCGCTCGACGATCGCTGGGTCAACGATGATATCGATACCAGCTGGGCCACCGGCAACAACTTCTCGAAGCTCAAGCAGGGCGGCGTCGGGCTCGATCTCGAGCTCGATCTCTCGCCGGACGTGATGCTGAAATCGATCTCGTCCTACCGCAAGATCGATTTCGCGGCGGGCGTCGACCTCGACAACTCACCGCTTCCGGTGCTGCAGACCAGCTTCACCGTCGATCAGGAGCAGTGGAGCCAGGAGCTGCAGCTGACCGGCTCGGCGCTCGACAACGCGCTCAACTTCGTCGTCGGCGGCTACGTGTTCAACGAGAAGGGCGACTTGCGCGACTTCGTCACGTTCGCCGGCGGCCTGCTCCAGGTCGACGGGCCCGGCCAGATCGACACGACCGCCTATGCCGCCTTCGGCCAAGTCGACTGGCGCGTGTCGGACCTGCTCGGCTTCACCCTCGGCGGCCGCTACACCAAGGAAGACAAGAGCTACGTCGGCGCGCAGTCCGACGTGAACGGCATCAATTACAAGCTCGCCGGGTGCATGGATCTCGATCCGGTCACCGGCAATCCCAGCGCAGCCTGCGCCGAAGCAATCGGCTTCCCGATCCCGAGTGAGCCCTTCCGCTACTACCCGCTCGAACCCCACGAGCAGGAATTCGACAACTTCTCGTTCAAGGCCGGGGCGCAGCTCTACCCGACCGACGACGTGATGATCTACGGCTCGTTCAGCCAGGGCTACAAGACGGGCGGCTGGACCACGCGCCTGTCCAACCCGCTGCCGGTCGCGCCGACTTTCGGCGAGGAAGAGGCAGAAACGTGGGAAGCAGGCGTCAAGTCGACGCTGATCGACCGCCGCCTGCAGCTCAACCTGGCGGCGTTCACGACCAAGTACGAGGGCATCCAGCTCAACTTCCAGGAAGGCGTATCGCCGACCGTGAGGAACGCCGGCAACGCGCGGATCAAGGGCTTCGAGGTCGAAGCCCTCGCCGCGCCGACCGACAACTTCACGATCACCGCCTCGGTCGGCTATCTCGACGCGACCTACACGAGCGTGGACGCTCCGGCGCAAGTGGCGCCGAGCGATATCCAGCTCGGCGTGTTCGCAGGCGCCGACCTGCCGAAAGCCCCCGACTGGAAGTTCAACATCGCGCCGCGACTCGAAGTGCCGGTCGGCAGGGGCTCGCTGGTCCTGCTGGCCGACTGGACGCACACCACGGGGATGCGCAACGATACGGAAGGCACGATCCTGCTGCTCCGGCCGACGACCGACATCCTCAACGCGAGCGTCACCTACGAACCCGATCACGGGAACTGGAACGTGACCGTCGGTGCGACTAACATCACCGACGAGCGCTACCTGGTCACCGGCCAGGCGCAAGTCGGTGGTGGGGTGATCTACGGCACCTACAGCAGGCCTGCCGAATGGTACGCCCGCCTCGGTTTCGAGTTCTGAAGCGCAACTGAGCGAGGGGGCCGCATTCGCGGCTCCCTCCTCGACCGGAGGGAGAGAACATGCCTGAAACTCCGACGACCGAACCGTGGAAGGGCACGCCGCCCGTCCCGCATGCGTTCCGCCCCGGCGCCAAGCCGGAAGCATATATGGCCAAGATCGCCGAGGGTGACGAGCGCCTGTGGGTGCCGATCGGTCGCCCGCATGTGGAAGACGTCTATTCCAAGCCGGTGTGGATCAGTCCGACGCTCAACATGTGGGCCGACGTGCTGATGGCGAAGAAGCCGTGCATCGTGAACCGGCACTATCACCCGAAGCCGATCTGGGCCTACACGATCAGCGGCAAGTGGGCCTACCTCGAGCACGAATGGACCGCGACCGCCGGCGACTTCATCTTCGAGACGCCCGGCGAGAGCCACACGCTGGTCAGCTACGAGCACCCCGACCCGATGAAGGTGTTCTTCGTGGTCTCGGGCCCGCTGATGTGGCTCGACGAGCAGGGCAACACCGTCGGCCACTACGACGTGTTCGACTACATGCGCGACGCCCGGGCCCACTACGAGGAATGCGGCATCGGCGCCGACTACCTCGATACGCTGATACGGTAGAAAAGAGATCGCCCTCTCCCCTTCAGGGAAGAGGAGGGAGCGCCGCAGGCGCGGAAGGAGAGGGGACCGGGCGCGGCGTAGCGCAACTCCCCCTCTCCCAACCCTCCCCCCTGAAGCGGAGAGGGCCAACGGAACGAAGGAGCCTCCACCATGGCCACCCAGATGAAAGCGCCGCCCTCGACCAGGAAGGAAATCGTCGACGTCGGCTTCGAATACGCCGACCTCGTCGCGCGGCACTCGCCGGGCGGGCGCTACATCGACGCGCAGACCGACGTCGACAGCCCGTGGGTGCCGTTCGGCGAGACCGCGGCGATCAAGCACCTCGCGTTCGACGTGCGCCGCAACCTGTTCTCGAACATCCTGTGGGTGAAGGGCCCGGGCGTGGTCGGCACGCACCTGCATCGCGGCACGATCACCATGGTCTGCCTCGAGGGGTCGGTACGCTATCTCGAGTACGACTGGGTGGCGACACCCGGCGGACTGATCCTCGAGGTCCCCGGCGAGAGCCATACGCTGGTGACCGAGCACCCCCAGGGCGTGAAGCTGTTCGGCTGGATGGAAGGGCCGATCGAGTTCTACGACGACAAGGGCGCGTTCGTGCAGACCGTCGACGTGTGGTGGATGATGAACCACTACGAGGAGTACTGCCGGGAGCAGGGGATCTCGATCAACCCGAAGCTCTATCTCTGATCCACGCGCGAAGGGGGACCCAATGAATCGCGCAGAGACCGCAGAGGACGCGGAGATTCAGCGCTACACCTCTGCAGTCTCTGCGATCTCCGCGCGAACCAAAGATCCGGCCCCGCAATTGCGAGGGAGGGCGAAAGGACGACGATGGAAGGTCCGAAGACCCTGGACCAGTTCGACATTCGCGGCCGCTCGGCGCTGGTCACCGGCGCCGCGAGCGGGATCGGGCTCGCCTATGCCGAGTGCATGGCCGAGGCCGGCGCCAAGGTCACTCTGACGGACATCGATGCAGAGGGCGCGGCGCGCGAGGCGCAGCGGCTGGTCGACGAGGGCTACGAGGCGCGCTGGAGCGCGTGCGACGTGGCACAGCTCGACCAGGTCGCCAAGGCGTTCGACGAGCATGTCGCTGCCTACGGCGGATGCGACATCGCCTTCGCCAATGCTGGGCTCGACGTCGGCAACGGCTTCTGGACCCCCGAGGGCAAGCGCAATCCCGACGGGCAGATAGACGTCTACGACCCCGAGCGCTGGTACAAGTCGATCGGCATCAACCTCAACGGCGTGTTCCACACCGTGCGCGAGGCGGCGCGGGTGATGAAGGCCAACACGCACCGCCGGGGCGGCAGCATCGTCATCACCAGCTCGAACGCGGCCGAAGTCAACGAGGCGATCGTCGGAGTGCCCTACATGGCCGCGAAGGCCGGGGTGAAGCACTTCATGCGCCACGCTGCCTACGAGCTCGCGGCCTACGGCATCCGCGTCAACGCGATCGCCCCGGGGCCCTTCGTGACCAACATCGGCGACGGCTGGGTCAAGAAGAACCCCGCCGCCAAGGCCGCGTGGGACGAGCTGGTCCCGGTCGGGCGTATGGCCGAGACGTACCAGATCAAGCCGCTCGCGCTGCTGCTGGCGTCGGACGCCGGCAGCTACATGACCGGCAGCCACGTGATGATCGACGGCGGCATGCAGCTCGGCCCGGTCAAGCCGCTGGACGAGTGAGCCGATGAAAGCCGTAACCTTCCAGGCCCTGCACGCGCCGCTTGCGTTCGAGACGCTGCCCGATCCGACGCCCGACGCCGGCCAGGTCGTGGTAAGGGTCGGCCGCTGCGGAATCTGCGGCAGCGACCTGCACATGACCGAGGATGCCGCCTACGGCTGCAAGCACGGCGACGTGCTCGGGCACGAGTTCGCCGGCGAGGTGGTCGATCTCGGGCGCGAGGTCGAGGGGCTCAAGACCGGCGACCTCGTCTCGGTGATCCCGCTGATGAGCTGCGGGCATTGCGAGCCCTGTCGCAAGGGTGAGGTACAGTGGTGCGCGCAGTTCGGCCTGCAGGGCGGCGGCTACGCCGAGTACGCGCTGACGCGTCCGAACCAGTGCATGAAGCTGCCGCCGGACCTCAGCCTCGCCGACGGCGCGATCATCGAGCCGCTGGCGGTGGCGCTGCACGGCGTCAACCTCTCGGGGATGCAGGCCGGGGACCGGGTGCTGGTGCTCGGTGCCGGGCCGATCGGACTGGCGGTGGCGTTCTGGGCCAGGCGGATGGGCGCGGGCAAGGTCGCCGTGCAGGACATCGCCGACTTCCAGCGCGAACGCGCACTCGGCATGGGGGCCGACGTGTTCGTGGTCGACCCGGCCGACCCGGTCGGCAGCGCCGAGGCCGGCCTCGGCGGCAAGGCCGACGTGGTGTTCGAGTGCGTAGGCATCCCGGGCCTGATCGACCAGGCGGTGCAGCAGGTGCGCAACCGCGGCACGATCCTGCTGCTCGGGCTGTGCACGCGGCCCGACCCGATCAACAGCTTCGCCATGCTGTCGAAGGAAGTGCGGCTGGTGACGAGCGCATTCTTCACGGTGCCCGAGTACCGCGCGGCGCTCGACGCGCTCGCCGCCGGGGCGATCGAGCCGCGGCTGCTGGTGACCGACACCATCGCGCTCGAGGACACGCCCGAGGTATTCGAGAGCCTCAAGCGGCGCAGCGGGCAGTGCAAGGTGCTGATCGCCCCGTAGGTGGCGCGAAAAGAGGGACTGTCCCTCTTTTTCAGACGCCCGTCAGGCGTGCGGTCGCGCCCGCAGCGGAGCGTCCCGGATCGCCGCCTCCAGCGCGACGCAAGCCGGCCCCGCCGCACCGCGTTCGACTTGCGCTGCCAGCGCGCGGTAGGCGGCGAGCGCCTTTTCGCCTTCGGGTGTGAGCCTGGCCCCGGCCTGCTGTCCGCCACCCGGGTGGGCTTCGACCAGCGGCGCGCGGAAACAGCGGTTCATTGTGTCGACGAGCAGCCAGGCGCGGCGATAGCTCATGCCCATCGCACGGCCGGCGGCCGAGATCGAACCTTCGCGGGCGATGGCTTCGAGCAGGTCGGCCTTGCCGGGACCCATGGCGATCTCGTCGCCACAGTAGAGCTGGAGCTTGAGCTTGAGGCGGGCCATCGCCCGCTATCGTAGCTCAGGACAGAGGACGGCTCGAACCGAAAAACAGCGCCTGGCTGATCGCCGCGCGCACGGTGTCCTCCTGGAACGGCTTGGTCACCAGGTAGGTCGGCTCGGGCCGGTCGCCGGTAAGCAGGCGCTCGGGGTAGGCGGTGATGAAGATCACCGGCACCGAGTCGATCGCGAGGATGTCGTCGACCGCGTCGAGGCCGGAGGAGCCGTCGGCAAGCTGGATGTCGGCCAGCACGAGGCCCGGCCGGTTGGCCGCGACGACCTGCTGCGCCTGGGTGCGCGTCGCCGCCGTACCGCAGATCTCGTGACCGAGCGAGCGGACGAGGTCCTCGAGCTGCATCGAGATCAGCGGCTCGTCCTCGATGATCAGCACGCTCGTCGCGGTCTCCTTCTCGATCTCGTCGATTGCTTCCTGCACGAGGCGATTCACGTCGTCCTCGGACAGGTCCATGATCTCTCCGGCCTCGGCCGGCGAGAAGTCCTCGACAGTGGTCAGCAGGAGAGCCTGTCGATTGACCGGCGTGATCCGGCGCAGCTGGTCCTGCGCGGCCTGCTCGTGAATGCCCCTTCTCACGCCCTCCTCGACGACTTCGAGGTAGGCGCTCGACCAGACCTTGGTGAAAGCCTTGTAGAGGGGCACGCGCCCCCCGCGCAGCGAGTCCGCCAACTGGCTGTCGGCGAGAGCCGCTTCGAGCGTGGCGCGAACGAACGCGTCGCCAGTCGCCTGCGAACCCGTCAGGGCGCGAGCGTAGCGACGCAGAAACGGCAGATGAGAGGCGACTTCGGCACCGATCGACATAGAACCCCTTCCCGAAGGATAACTGGCTAGAAACGTCGCCGCACGCGAGAAGTTCCTAGACGCTTGCCGTCACTTGTGCGTTCATAACCTCGGCGGAAAGGGGACCGCAAAAAAATATTTGCGGTGCGGGAACCACTGCTCGGGACGGTCATTGAAGCCATGTCACCGCCGAGACCCCCCCTCCCGTCCAAGCGGCTGGTGATACGATCCCGAAAGGCCCCCGCTCCTTGAGCGGGGGCCTTTTTTCGTTGTCCGATCAGCCAGGCCTCAGCCCAGCAGGCGGGCGATCAGCCCGCGCCGCGCGCCGGCGACCACGGCCTCGGCAAGTTCGCGCGGATCGTAGGGCTTTGCGAACACCGGCCCCATCTCGGCGACTTCGGGTGGAATGTCCTGCGGCGCCCCGGTGGCAAAGACGATGTAGGGGGGCCTGGGGCCGAGCAGCTCGACGAGTTCGGCCAGCGCCCAGCCATCGTCCCGATCGGCAAGGTGGACGTCGAGTACGATCGCCTCGGCCGCCCCCTGTTCGAGCGCGGCCATCGTTTCGGCGATACTCGGGCAAATTACGACCTCGGCCGCGCCGGCATCGAGCAGGGCGCCTTCCGTCGCGAGCGCGACGATCGGATCGTCCTCGACGAGGAGCACTCTCTCCAGCCGCCTGTTACTCTTGTCACTTTTCTCGCGGCGCATGTCTGTCCCTGACGAGCTACCGACCGGCCCGCACTTGCTGAAAACCCGGGCGGACCGGCGTGGGTTCCCCGGCCCGGCGCGAGTCTACAGCCCCTTGTCGTATATGCGATACTCGCGATTGACCTTGCTGCCGATCGCATCGGCAATCGCGACCATTCCCTGGTTGTCCTCGAGAATCCAGCCAACCTCGGCCCGTTTCGCGCCGTGCATGCCCACGCCCGCACGGCGGATGTACTCGATCATCATGAAGGCGAGCTGGCTGGCCATTCGACTGGCCTGGAGCCGGCGCACAACGCCCATCAGCGGGACGCGGAAATCCGCCGGGCGCGCCTTGCGCAGCCACCAGAGCAGCTTGATGAAGTTGAACGGAAGCAGCCGGCCCTTCATCGGCTTCAGCACTGCGTTGACGTCGGGCAGCGCCAGCATGAATGCCACCGGCTCGCCATCGAGCTCGGCGATCATGTTGACCTCCTCGAAGATCAGCGGGGCGAGCTTCTTCGCGCCGTAGGCCTTCTCGGCCTCGGTGAACGGTACGAAGCCCCAGTTCTGGGACCAGGCATCGTTGAGGATGTCGATGATGATCGCCGCGTCGCGCTCGAATTGGCGCTTGTCGACCGGGCGGATGCGGATCCGCTCGTTCTTCTCGCCGAGCGCGACGATCTTGTTGACCAGCGGCGGGAAGCCTTCCTCGACCGGCAGGTCGTAGGTCAGCAGGCGCTTTGCGACCGCGTAGCCGGCGTTTTCGATCCATGCCTCGTACTCGGGTCGGTTGTGCCCCATCATGACCATCGGCGGGTGGTCGTGGCCCTTCACCAGCAGGCCGGGTTCTTCCCAGATGGACAGGCTGATCGGGGCGAGCGCCCGGGTCATCCCCTGCTCGCGCAGCCACTGCTCGGCGCGGGCGATCAGCGCGTGAGCGACGGGCTCGTCCTCGGCCTCGAACAGGCCCCAGTTGCCCGTCCCCGGCCCCATTCCCTGACGCGCCGGCTGGGCCAGCGCGAGTTCATCGTAATGCGCCGAGATGCGGCCGACCACGCGCCCCTCGCGCCGCGCGAGGAACAGCTGCACTTTCGCGTGCTCGTGGAACGGGTTCTTGCCGGGCGTGAGCAGCTCGACGACTTCGCCCCGAAGCGGCGGTACCCAGTTGGGATCTCCGGCGTTGATCCGGTAGGCAAGGTCGATGAAGGCATCGAGGTCTGCCTTGCCGGAAACCGGGGCAATCACTACTTCTGCTGTCGACACGCCATAGCCTTCGTTCAGGGAGGGTTAGCCCTGCGTATGGTCTCGGCGGCTTGTCAAGCGCACCCCTCTGGCGCAAGCTCCCGGCGTCGGGCGGCTTTGTTGGAAACAGTTGCATGAATGCCCAGCCTGCCATGACTCTCTCCGCCAGGAGCGAACCTCCGGCCCGCGCCGCTGCCAGGTCCATACCCGACGACATGGCGATGCTGCGCGCCGCGGCCGAGGTGACGCGCGACCTGTCGACCGCACGGCCGGACATCTACTGGCCCGACATGCTTATCTCGGCTGCGCTCGGATATGCCGCGCTCGCGGGGGCAATCCTGATCGACAACACGCTGCTCGCCGTGGCCTCGGGCGTGATCGCGGCGTTCGCGCTCTATCGCGCGTTGCTGTTCATCCACGAGCTGACCCACATCCACCGCAACGCGCTGCCCGGCTTCCGCTTCGCCTGGAACGTGCTGGTCGGCATCCCGCTGCTGACCCCGTCGCTGATGTACGAGAACGTGCACACGCTGCACCACGCGCGCACCCGCTACGGCACGGTCGAGGATCCCGAGTATCTGCCGCTCGCGCTGATGAAGCCGTGGACGCTGCCGGTCTTCATCCTCGTCGCGGCGCTCGCCCCGCCGGCGCTGCTGATCCGCTCGGCGGTGCTCGTACCGCTCGGAGCAGTGTTCCCGCCGCTGCGTCGCCTGGTGTGGGAGCGGTTCTCGGCGCTGTCGATCAATCCGGCGTTCCGCCGCCGCCCGGCCGAGGGCGAGTTCGCGCGGCTGGTGTTCTGGCAGGAGCTCGGCGCCTCCGTCTGGGCGATCGCGCTGATCGCCAGCGTGTTCTGGCTCGGATGGCGGCCGCTGCTGATCGCGCTCGCCGTGCTCTCGGGCACCGCCGTGCTCAACCAGCTTCGTACGCTGGTCGCCCACCTGTGGGAGAACGACGGCGAGCCGATGACGGTGACCGCGCAGTTCCTCGATTCGGTCAACGTGCCGCCGCCGGGGCCGCTGGCGGCGCTGTGGGCGCCGGTCGGGCTGCGGTATCATGCGCTGCACCACCTGCTGCCGAGCCTGCCCTATCATTCGCTCGGCGAGGCGCACCGGCGGCTGTTGGCGAAGCTCGGTGCGGGCTCGACCTACGAACGGGCGAGCTATTCCGGCCTGCTCGGGCTGATCGGGCGGATCGCGCGACAGACGATGTGGCGCCATCGGCCCGGAAACGCGTCCGAAGGCAAGCTCACCGCCTGAGCGCGCCGCCAGCGCGCAAGCGAAAAGGGCGCGGAGCCGTTCGGCTCACGCGCCCTTCGCATGGGTACCGCCGGGCGAGTCCGGCGATATGCAACGGCTTACTCAGCCGGAGCTTCCTCGACCGGAGCGTCGGTCGCAGCCGCGTCGGCCGCCGTGGCGTCGGTGGCGTCGGTGGCGTCGGTCGCCTCGGCCGTGACGTCGGTGGCCTCTTCCATCGGGGCTTCCTCGACGACGGTGGTGTCCTCGGTGACAGGCTCTTCGGTGGTGGCGTCGCCGCCGCAGGCCGACAGAGCGAACAGGGCGGTGGCCGAGAAGGCAGCCAGAGCAATCTTCTTCATAACAGTTCTCCTAGAATGGGACTGGTCCCACGAGAGACTCGCAGCGGCGCGAGCGCGGCCTCAAATAATGGCAAAAATGTGGCGTTGCAAGCGACCCCGCAGCGCGAGGGGGTCATTCCTCGGTGCGGATGAGCACCGTTTCACCGAGCAGGAAGAACAGCACGAAAGGCGCCCAGGCGGCCAGAAGGGGCGGATAGCCGCCGAATCCGCCCAGCGCCAGAGCGGCGTTGTCGACCACGAAAAAGGCGAATCCGAGCGCCATGCCGATGATTGCGCGCGCCAACAGGTGCCCGGAACGCGCCAGGCCGAAACCGGCGACTGCGCCGAGTAGAGGCATCAGCACGGCAGACAGCGGACCCGAGATCTTGTGCCACCACTTGGCCTTGAACTCGCTCGTCCGCCGCCCCGCCGCCTCGAGCGCATCAATCGACCGGGCCAGCTGGCCGATCGACTCGGCATCGGGATCGACCCGCTCCAGTGCAACCTGATCGAGCGTCAGGCCTTGGGCGACGACGACCGAACCCGGCAGCTCGCGGGTGTCCGCTGGCCCGACGTCGAACAGGCGCGGCTTCTCCAGCCGCCAGCCGGGATCGGCGTAGCGCGCGATGGGCGCGCGCACCTGGCGCTGGATCATCCCGGCCTCGTCGCGCTCGTAGAATGTCACGCCATGCATGACCGTATCGGGCCCGGTGCCCTCGATCCGCGAGGCAAGCAGGACATCGTTGCCGTCGTTGAGGTAGATGTTGGCGCGCGACCTGGAGGGCGGCGGAATCGGGCCGTAGTCGACGTCCTCCCAGGACTTGAGCGAGGCATTGGCACGGATCACGATGCGTTCGTTGAAGGCGAACGACAGCACCGCCACGGCGAGCGCGACCAGCACCAGCGGCGCAAGGATCTGGTGCGCGGAGAGCCCGGCCGCCTTCATCGCCACGACCTCGCTGTTCTGGTTGAAGGTGGTCAGCGTGATGATCGTCGCCAGCAGCACCGAGTATGGCAGGAAGCGGGAGACCAGCTGGGGAATGCGCAGCGAGACGTAGTGGAGCAGCTGCGCTTCGCCGTTGTCCGGATGTGCGAGGATGTCGCCTGTCCGGCTGAGCAGGTCGAGCATCATAAGCACGACGACCAGCATGAAGAGAACCGCGAGGATGCGGATCGCGAAAGTCTTGCCGATGTACCAGGTCAGCGTGGGCGACGGAAAAAAATCAAGCAGCACCGGCGAACGCCTCCTCCGCGCCGGTCTCGTGCGAGAGCGTGCGATCGCGCCGCCTCAGTAGCGCGGCGAGCCGCTTGGCGAGCTTGGCGTAGAAAGATTCGAGCGCGCCGATGGCCTGGGCACCGGGCACGAACGCGACGCGGAAGTACATCCAGGCGATCAGGGCGGCGAACAGGAAGAACGGGCCCCACAGGGCAAGCAGCGGATCGACCCGCCCGAGCTCGGCGACCGACTGCCCGTACTGGTTCACCTTGTGGTAGGCGACGACCATCACGATGGACACGAACACGCCGAGGGCCGAGGTGGAGCGCTTCGGCGGGATCGCCAGTGACACCGCGAGCAGCGGCAGCATCAGCATCATCAGCACCTCGACCATGCGGTAGCTGAAGGCGGCCTGCCCGCCGGCGCGCTGTTCGGCGGTCGAATTCTCGCTCCAGCCGAGCTGAAGCAGCTCGGGCAGCAGGTATTCGCGATTCTTGTCGCCGCGTTCGCGGAAGCGCTCGATCGCCGGGAGGTCGATCGGCAGATCGTGCTGCGAGAAGCTCAGCACGCGCGGGGTCTGGCTCGGGATGTCCTGCACGATCGTGCCGTCGGTCAGCCTGAGGATGATCGTGTTGCGGTTCTCGCGGTTGGCGAGGAAGCGCCCTTCGCGCGCCGAGATCGACAGCACCTGTCCCTTGTCGTCGGCTATCCGGGCAAAGATCCCGAGCAGGCGCTGGCCGTCGTCCTCGCTGCGTTCGATCCGGAGCGCGACGCGGTCCTCGATCTGCGTGAACTCGCCGACCTTGATCGACGCGCCGAGCGCGCCCGAGCGCAGCTCGAAGTCGAGCTCCTCGTAGGAGTAGCGGGCCAGCGGCTGCCAGTAGCCGACGATCGCGAAGTTGATCCCCATCAGCAGGATCGTGATGATGTAGGGCACGCGCAGCAGCCGGGTGTAGCTGAGGCCGACCGCGCGCATCACGTCGAGCTCGCTGGTCGTCGCCAGCTTGCGAAACGCGAACAGGATACCGAGCATGACCCCGAGCGGGATCGCGAGACCCGCGTATTCGGGGATCAGGTTCACGAGCATGCGGAACACGATCGTCACCGGCCCGCCCTCGGTGGAGACGAACTCCATCAGCCGCAGCATCTTCTCGAGCATCAGCAGCGAGGCGGCGAGCGCGAACACGCCGAGCATCGGCATCAGCACGAGCCGGAACACGTAGCGGTCGATGGCGGTGAACAACGTCAAGTCAGGTCAACGGCCCGGGCGGGTGTGAGTTTCGCGCGCTATAGCGACGCCCTCGCCCGAGGTCATGCCCATTCGAACCCTCTTCCATTCAGGGAGAGGGAGGCGTCACGCCTTCTCCAGCGTGCACTGCAGCGGGTGCTGGTTCTGGCGGGCGAAGTCCATCACCTGGTTCACCTTGGTCTCGGCAACTTCGTAGGGATAGATGCCGCACACGCCGACGCCCTTCTGGTGGACGTGGAGCATGACCCGGGTGGCCTGCTCGAGGTCCATGCGGAAGAACCGCTTGAGGCACATCACGACGAACTCCATCGGCGTGTAGTCGTCGTTGAGCATCAGCACCTTGTACTGGCTCGGCTTCTTCGGCTTGGCGCGGGTCTTCGTGGCGATGCCGACCTGGCCGTCACCCTCGATCCCCTTGCCGTCGTCGTCCTCCGACGCGCGCACGGGCGAACGGTACGTCGCGCTGGCCTCGTGAGGCAGAGTTGCGTGAATCCGGAGCATGGGACGACAAATATCGTATCGGGCCGCGCTGTCGCAAGATGCGCAGCCGAAAAGCACGGTTAACCGGATCGGGGCGTCCCGAAACGAGCCGGCCCGGGCCTTGGGCCCGGGCCGTCCGTGTCCACCGGCAGGGAGAGGAGCTCCGGCGGAGGGATGTCCTGCGATCAGGCGACCTTGGCGAGCTTCTCGACGGCGAGGCTCACCCGGCCGGAAATCGGCGCGAACGCGTCGCTCGCGAGTTTGACCGCGGCCTCGGTGTTCTTCGAGCCGGTCGCAACCAGCGCGTCGAAATTGCGGCGCATGATCTTGCCCTGGAGCTGGAACAGCTCGGTCGGGCTCTTGACCGCGGCCAGCTCCTTGAGATCGGCGGTCAGCGTCTCGTAGGCGCTCTTGGCCTCCTCGACATAGGTCTTGCCGAGGTCCTGGGCGCCGGCGGCGAGGATCTTGCCGCTTTCGACGAGCGCCTCGACGTTGCCCTTGGCGAACTCGGTCGCCTCGGTCATCGCCTCGGTGCTCTTCTCGTAGGCCGCCTTGGCCTTGGACTGGAACTCGCCGATCGCTTCGGTGACCGGCTTGGTGAAATCGGGGGTCTTGGCAGTCGCCATGATCTTTTCCTTCAATTCGGTAATCGTCGGTTGCTGGGGCGTCATCTCGAACGGTGCCGGTGCCTCTTCCGGGACTTCGGGCGAGGTCTCGACGACCGCGGCTTCCGTCACCGGCTCCGGAGCCTTCACGACCTCGGGCGAGGGTTTGGCCACGGGTTTCGTCACCCTCTTCACCGCAACCGGCTTCCTTTTCGCCGGTGCACGCTTCACAGGGGCCGCCACCTTCTCCGTCCCCGCCTTGGCGGCGGCTTCGGCATATGCCTTTTCCGCGCTGTCCGCTGGCGTGTCGGGTCCGCTGGCCATGATGTCCTCGCTCCAAAGACGCGATTCAAACGCCATTGCTGCAGTGCACAATATGCACCGCCGATGCGAACGTCAAGGAGTTTTTGTGCAGCGCACAATGCGACGGCGCTATCGCATCGCCACGTAGCGCCCAGGCGCGTCTTCCAGCACCTTGTCGCCTTTGCGCCCCGGAACGCGCTTTCCCGCCGCCGGAACCTTCTCTGCGCCGAGCCCTTCGAGCCAGGCCAGCCAGTCGGTCCACCAGCTGCCGGGGTGCTGCTCGGCCCCGGCAAGGAACGCCTCGAGGTTCTCGGTCGGGCCGCCGGTCCAGTAACCGTATTTGTTCGCCGCAGGTGGGTTGACCACGCCGGCGATGTGGCCGCTGCCGGCGAGGACGAAGCGCGTCGGCCCCTGCAGCACGCCAAGCAGCCGAAGCACGCTGTCGGGCGGGGCGATGTGGTCGTCGCGCCCCGCCTGGACATAGGCCGGAGTCTCGATCCGCCGCAGGTCGATCGGCGTGCCGTCGGCAGCGAGCGCGTCGGGCACGACCAGCTTGTTGTCGCGGTAGCAGTCGCGCAGGTAGGCCTCGTGCCACTTCGCCGGCAGGTTGGTCACGTCGCCGTTCCAGTGGAGCAGGTCGAACGACGGGTAGTCCTCGCCGAGCAGATAGTGGTTGACCACCGTGTTCCAGATCAGCTCGCTGCCACGCAGCAGGTTGAACGTCGCGGCCATGTAACGGCCGTCGAGGTACCCTCCCCGGCTCGCCTGGCGGATCAGCTCGAGCTGGGTGTCGTCGACGAACACCTTGAGATCGCCGGCGCGCTCGAAATCGACCTGCGCGGTCAGAAACGTCGCGCTGGCGACCTTGTCCGCCTGCCCGCGCCGGGCGAGCACCGCGAGTGTCGCGGCGAGCGTGGTGCCGGCGACGCAGTACCCGATCGTGTGTACCGCAGGCACGCCGAGCCGATCGCGCACCGCGTCGATCGCGGCGATCTGGGCCCTGACGTAGTCGTCGAACGAGACCTCGGCCATCGATTCATCGGCCGAGCGCCACGAGACCATGAACACCGTCACGCCCTGCTCGACGCACCAGTGCACGAAGCTCTTCTTCGGGTTGAGGTCGAGGATATAGAAGCGGTTGATCCACGGCGGGAAGATCAGCAGCGGCGTCGCCAGCACTTCGTCGGTCTGCGGCGCATACTGGATCAGCTGGAACAGCGGCGTCTCGAACACGACCTTGCCGGGCGTGCAGGCGATCGTCTCGCCGAGGCGGAACGCCGAGGAGTCGGTGTGCGTCAGCTGGCCCTTCTCGAGATCGCGGGCGAGCCGCTCCATGCCCTTGACGAGGTTTTCGCCGTGGGTCTCGAGCGTGCGCTCGAGCACCACCGGATTCATCAGCGGGAAGTTGGCCGGGCTCATCGCGTCGAGCACGCTTCGCGTGGCAAAGCGCAACTGCTCGCGTTCGCTCTCGTCGAGTCCTTCGACCTCGTCGACCTTTTCGAGGATCCGCTCGGCGAACAGCAGGTAGGTCTGGTGGATCAGCGCGAAGACCGGCTGCTCGCGCCAGGCCTTGTCGGCGAAGCGCCTGTCGCTTCGCGGCAGCTCGATCTCGGGTGAACGGTCCTCGCCGGCCCTGGGGCCGAGACCGTACTGCGCAAGCACGTCTTCCCACAGGGCCATGCCTTCCTCGGCCAGCCGCGCCTGGAATTCCGGATCCAACAGGGGCACCTGCCGGTACCACGCCTGCATCAGTCCCATCCATTGCGCCGGATCGGCCAGCAGCGGGACCGGCGCCTCGGGGATCGCCTGCTGCTCGCAGAAGTCGAGCCACATCCGTTGCAGCTTGAGCGCCGACTCCCCCCACTCGGTGATCTCGGCATCCGAAGGCATGGCCTCGGAGAGTTCGGGGACGAACGTTCCGACCATCTGTCGTGCGGCCTCACCCTGCATGCGCAGCATCTCGGTGAAGATGTCCGCGGCGTCGGTCGGGGAATCGGCCATCGCCGCCATCATAGGGCCGATTGTTGCATTTGGGAGAGCATCGGCGGCAATCGGCAGCGGCGCAATTGCGCTGGCCGGCCGATTCCGTCACAATCGTTGCGCCGCACGCATGCGTCTGCGGCCTTTTCGATCAACCCCTTTGGATTTCACGAGGTCATGGATACCGAATTCTACCGCATCAAGCGCCTGCCGCCTTATGTCATCGCCGAAGTCAACGCGATGCGGGCCGCAGCACGCGCCAGCGGTCGGGACATCATCGACCTCGGCATGGGCAACCCCGACCTGCCACCGCCGCAGCATGTGATCGACAAGCTGTGCGAGGTCGCGCAAAAGCCCGATGCGCACGGCTATTCGCAGTCTAAGGGCATCCCGGGGCTGCGCCGGGCGCAGGCGAACTACTACGCGCGGCGCTGGGGCGTCGAAGTCGATCCCGAGACCGAAGTCGTCGTCACGCTCGGCTCGAAGGAAGGGCTGGCCAGCCTCGCCACTGCGATCACCGCGCCGGGCGACACGATCCTCGCGCCCAACCCGAGCTACCCGATCCACACCTTCGGGTTCATCATCGCCGGCGCGACGATCCGCTCGGTGCCGACCACTCCTGACGAACGCTACTGGGAATCGCTCGACCGGGCGATGCGCTTCACCACGCCGCGGCCGACGGTGCTGGTGGTCAACTACCCGTCGAACCCGACCGCCGAGGTGGTCGATCTCGAATTCTACCAGCGGCTGGTTGACTGGGCGAAGGAGAACAAGGTCTGGCTGCTGTCCGACCTCGCCTATTCGGAGCTCTATTATAACGGCAGGCCGACTCCCTCGATCCTCCAGGCGAAGGGCGCGAAGGACGTGGCGGTCGAGTTCACCTCGCTGTCGAAGACGTTCTCGATGGCCGGTTGGCGGATCGGTTTCGCGGTCGGCAACAAGACGCTGATCGCCGCGCTGACGCGGGTGAAGAGCTACATCGACTACGGCGCGTTCACGCCGCTGCAGGCCGCGGCGTGTGCCGCACTCAACGGGCCGCAGGACATCGTCGAGAAGAACCGCCAGCTCTATCACAAGCGTCGCGACGTGCTGGTCGAGGCGTTCGGCCGCGCCGGATGGACGATCCCGGCGCCGGAGGCCTCGATGTTCGCCTGGGCGCCGCTGCCGCCGGCCTTGAAGGAGATGGGCAGCCTCGAGTTCTCGAAGCAGCTGCTGACCCATGCCGACGTCGCAGTGGCGCCGGGCGTCGGGTACGGCGAGGACGGCGAGGGCTACGTGCGCATCGCGCTGGTCGAGAACGAACAGCGCCTGCGCCAGGCCGCACGCAACGTGAAGCGCTACTTGCAGAGCATGGGTATCAACGCTTCAGCCGCGTGACCCGCGTCCCGACGGGGAAATGAATCCGCTCCGGACGCATCTCCGCTTGAATCGGTCTTCACGCCCTTGAATCGCGCGCACGGCGTGCGATGCCTGTGCCCGCGACAGGAGTTGGGGGACTCGCGGTGGCGGTGTTCGGATGGGTCGCCGGGCGGCGCGAGCTGCCGCGGCGCTGGGATCTGCGCCGAATCGGATGGACCTTGTCGGCCTCGGCGTCGGGCAGCCACGTGCGGCTGGTCGACGGCCGCGGCCAGGCACCGGGTCTCGACACCATCGATTGCGCACTGTGCCTGTTCGTCGGCGTCGACAGTGCCGACGAGCGCGCGCGGCTGCTCGACGCGGGATGCGGCGATGCGCTGCCGGACACGGTCGGGCTGCACGAGCTGGCGCGGCGCGCGCGGCGCGTGGCCGAACTGCGCGACACCCTGCCACGCCGGCGCGATCTCGGCCCGCTGACGCTCGACCTGCTGCACCGCGATGCGCGCGCAGGGGAACGATGGCTGACGCTGCACCCGCGCGAGTTCGCGCTGCTGTGGAGGCTCTCCGAGCGTCCCGGCGAGCGCGTCACGCGGAGGCGTCTCCTGCGCGAGGTCTGGCGGCTGGAAGTTGAGCCCGGGACCAATCGGGTCGAGGTCCACGTCTCGCGGCTCAGGGCCAAGCTGGCCGCGGCCGGCATAGCCGACCTCGTGCAGACCGACCCGCGTGGCGGCTACCGTATCGCGCACCGCTGAGCCGCCTCGGGCCGTCCCCCGCGCGGCTTTCGCTGCCTTGTGCCTCAGGCATTTCCTGTTAGGCCTTTGAGCGAAATGGATAGATCGCTACCGATCGGACGGAGAGCCGACGGGGGACGAGAGGAGCACTGATGACCGAGGGCCATCCGGCGGGCGCCAGCCCGGGATCTACGCTCGATGTGGCAAAGTTTCTCGGCGAACTGCCGTTCACGCGATTCCACATCCAGCTGCTGGTGATCTGCTCGCTGGTCACGTTCTTCGACGGCCTCGATTTCTCGCTGATCTCGTTCACGCTGCCGTACCTGCGCGAAGAGATGCACCTGACCGACGTGATGACCGGCTACGTCAGCTCGGCCGCATTTCTCGGGCAGATGGTCGGCTCGCTGGTCGGTTCGTATCTCGCCGACATCTACGGACGGCGCCCGGTCATCATCTGGTGCACGATCCTCAGCGCGCTGCTCACCTTCGTCACCGGCTTCGCCAACACGCCCGAGATGCTGATCGTGCTGCGGCTCATCGGCGGCCTGGCGATCGGCGGGCTGCTCGCTCCGGCATGGTCGATCAACATCGAATCGATGCCCGCCGGGGCCAAGGCGCGCGCGGTGACGATCATCATGCTCGGCTTCTCGTTCGGCGGGGCGATGGCCGGACAGGTGACCAACGTCATCGCCCCGACCTACGGCTGGGAAGGTGTGTTCTTCTTCTGCGGCGCAGCCACCGGCGTGCTCGCCTTCGTGCTGTTTTTCACGATGCCCGAATCGGCGCGATGGATGGTCGCCAAGAGCAGACCCGCGGCCGAAGTCATCCCGGTGCTGCAGCGGTTCAATCCGTCCGCCAATCTCGCCCGCTACACCCAGGTCGTGCTGTCCGATGAGAAGAAGGTCGGCGGGGAATCGCCGTTGGCCAAGTCGGCCGAGCTGTTCCGCGGCGTGCTCGCGTGGATCACGCCGATCATCTGGATCACCTACTTCTTCTCCTCGTTCGCCATCTACCTCAAGGCAAGTTTCGGCGTGCTGTTCATGGAGGAGCTCGGCATCGAGCGGGCCATGGCCGCCAACCTCGCCTCGGTCGGCGGGATGATCGGCGCCATCGGCGGCGTGCTGCTGCTGTGGTTCACCGAGAAGCGCGGCCCGGCGTGGATCGCGATCGCGCCGCTGCTCGGAGTACCGCTGGCGCTGTGGATCGGTTCGGGCGCATTGCTCGACGGGCCGCTGTTCATCCCGGTGATCCTGCTCGGCGGGATCATGATCGGCACCGGCCACGCGGCCGTCATCTCAATCACGAGCATCTACTATCCGAGCGCGGTGCGCTCGACCGGTGGCGGCTGGGCCAGCTTCATGGCCAAGTTCGCCGCGGTCGCCGCGCCGATCCTCGGTGGACACTACTTCCTCGGAAGCGACGAGCGCGTGCTCGACGGCTACCTGTTCACCGGCCTGTGCCTCGCCGGGGTCGTGGTCGGCCTGCTGGTATTGTCCGTCTTCGCCAGGCGGCTGCACACGGAGCAGTCCGACGCGCCTGCGGCCCAGCCGGCGACCGCATGATGGCGCTGCGATCGCTCTCCGCCAACACGCCGAGCCGCCGCGCCAACTGGCGCGCGCTCGGGCTGTCCAAGGAGGACATGGAGAAGCCAAAGATCGCGGTGGTCAACAGCTCGAGCGAGCTGGCGATCTGTTACGCCCACCTCGATTCGATCGCACAGATGGTCAAGGACGAGATCCGCGCGGCGGGCGGGGTGCCGTTCGAGGTGCGCACCGCGGCCCCGTCGGACTTCATCACCGGTGCGGCACGGAGGGGTTCGTACATCCTTGCCGGGCGCGACATCATCGCGAACGACATCGAGGTCCAGGTCGAGGCCGCGCTGCTCGACGGGATGATCTGCCTGACGAGCTGCGACAAGACCCCGCCCGGCCACCTGATGGCCGCGGCGCGGCTCAACATCCCGACGATCCTCGTCATCGGCGGCTACCAGCCGGCGGGAGAGATCGACGGCGAGCCGGTCGACGTCGAGGACCTGTGGTCGGGGTCGGTTGGCGAGCGCTTCGGTGCCACGCCGAAATTCCCGCTGGCCGAGATGGCCGAGAACGCGATCATGGGCCCGGGCGTCTGCGCCGGCATGGCGACGGCCAACACGATGCATTCGGTGGTCGAAGCGCTCGGCATGTGCCTTCCCGGCCACGCGCCGGTACGGGCCAATTCGCCGAAGATGCAGGCCAACGCGCGCGAAGCCGCGCGGCGGATCGTCGAGATGGTCCACGAGGACCTGAGGCCGCGGCAGATCCTGACCGAAGGCGCGTTCCGCAACGCGATCGCGACGGTGCTCGCGGTGTCGGGATCGATCAACGCGATCAAACACCTGCAGGCGGTGGCGGTCGAGGCTGAGACCCGGATCGACATCTTCAGGCTGTGGGACGAGATGAGCGACGTGCCGGTACTCTCGGCGGTGCGACCGACGGGCGAGGTGCGGATCGAGCAGTTCGAGGACGCCGGCGGCGCGCGCGCCGTGCTCAAGCGTCTCGAGAACCGCATCGACACCTCGGCGCTGACCTGCACGGGCCGGACACTGGGCGAGACGCTCGAGGGCTATGTCATCCCCGGGCCCGAGGTGATCCACGCGCTCGACGATCCCGTGGGCGAAGGACCTGCGATCGCCATCCTGCGCGGCAGCTTCGCCGAAACCGCCGTGGTCCGGCTCGGCATCCGCGACGGCTCGCGTCCTGAGGAGTTCACTGGCCCCGCACGCGTGTTCGAGGACACCGCCGACTGCCTGCAGGCGATCGAGGACGGCGTGGTGCAGCCCGGCGACGTCGTCATCGCACGCAACCAGGGCCTCAAGGGCGGCCCGGCCATGGGCGGCTCGGCCAGCGCGATCCTGTTCGCGCTCGACGCCGCAGGGCTGGCCAAGACCACGGCCTTCGTCACCGACGGGCAGCTGTCGGGCCTGTGCCTCAAGGGCCTGACGGTCGCGGAAGTCGCGCCCGAGGCGGCGACCGGCGGCCCGATCGGCAAGGTGCGCGACGGCGACATCGTGCACATCTCTGTGGCTAATCGCTCGATCGACCTCGACGTGCCGGCGGAAGAGCTGGCCGCCCGCGAGGCGCCCGGATACGTCAACGAAGCACCCGGCTACCTCGGCAACTTCCGCCAGGACGTGCAGCCGATGAGCACCGGCGGTGTGCTGCTGCCGCGAAGGTAGTCTCGCGAGCCGCGAACCGCCGAGACTCACGGGCTTGTTTTGTTGGAACTACAAGCCGTTGAGGGGTATAAGGTGAGCATGGAGTGGCGCGAAGCCTGAGCGCCCTGCCGACGCCCGACTCCGCCTCGCTCCGATTTCGGAAGGAGGTGTCGTCATGGACACTCGCATCTACGAAAAGGGCTCGCGCGCCGAGAAGATGTGGGCTGCGCTCGTCGCGCTGCTGTTCGGGCTGGGGCTGGTCTGGGTCGTCGGCGCCTAGCGCGAACCTCACGCAGTCGAAGGAAATGACCCGCGCGGTCCTGCCGCCGTAAGAAATCGCCACCCGCTGCTACTAACGGCGCAAAGGTGGGACATGCAGGACGGCGAGCGGAACCGCATATTCGAAGGCTGGATCGAGGCGCACAAGGCGATCCTGTTCAAGGTCGCCCGCGCTTACGGCGCTTCGCACGCCGACCGCGAGGACCTGTTCCAGGAGATGGCGCTGCAGCTGTGGCACTCCGTGCCGGCGTTCCGCGGCGACTCCGCAGCGAGCACCTGGATCTACCGCGTCGCGTTCAACACGGCGATCGCCTGGCGACGCCGCGAGCGCAAGCACGGCAAGGGCCGGCAGGAGATCGAAGCAGCGAGCGGCCTGCTCGCCGAACCGGCGGTGCGCGATCCGCGGCTCGAGTGGATCTATGCGCGGATCGCCGGACTCGGCGAGATCGACCGCAGCCTCGCGCTGCTGATGCTCGACGGCTTCTCCTACCGCGACATGTCGCAGATCCTCGGCCTCGGCGAGAGCAACGTCGGGGTCCGCATCAACCGCATCAAGGCGGCGCTCGCCGCGCAACTCGCCAAGGAAGAGCACGATGAACTTTGACCAGATGCTGGACGCGTGGAAGGCACAGGACGAAAGCCCGCTCTACGGCGTCAACCAGGACCTGCTGCGACTGGTGCTGCAGCACGAACAGGCCGAAGTGCACCGCACGCTGCGCCTGGAGCAGTGGATGACTTATGTCGCCGGCTCGATCATGGCCGTCCTCGCGGCACTCGTGCTCTGGGCGCTGGCCATCTTCCGCCGGCCGGTGCTGGAGACTGCCGCCGCAGCCTTCGGAACAGCGACGTTCGCCGCGTGGGTCGGCGCAATGTGGCACAGCCGGCGCCGCCAGGCGCGGCGCGAACGCGAGTTCGGCAACACGCTACGCGAAGAAATCCGTCGCCACCTTTCGCTGATAGACTACCGGCTGTCGCTGACCGGGCGCTGGGCGCTCATGGCGTGGCATGCCCCGATCGCCGTCGGCGTCGTGCTGATCCTGTGGCTCAGCACCGCGATCAACACCGACACCGATCCGTGGTTCAACTTCTGGCTGGCCCTCGTGATGGTCATCACGGTCGTGGCCAGCGCCAGCGAGGCGAGCCGCAAGTCCCGGCGCGAGCTGGAGCCGCGGCGTCAGCACCTGCGCGAGCTGCTCGACGCGCTCGAAGGCAGCGAGTGAGCGCGGTTCAGCCGGCCAGCGGTCGATAGGCCATCGCGCCCCCCGTGGGGACGGGCGGCACCGGCTTGCCCTGCTCGCGCAGCAGCTGCGGGTACTCGCGCAGCACGCTCTCGGCATCGGTCACCGCGACGACCTCGCCACCCGCACCGAGGTGCAGCAGCGCACCGTAGATCACGAACAGCACGTCGGTCGGCCCCTCCACGCGGTCGGCAACCTTGAGCGTGTGAGTGCTGCCTGGAGGCTCGAACAGGTACGAGCCGGCGCGATTGGGCGGGCTGTCCGGGTACTCGAGATAGGCCCATTCGCCCGAGAAGGTGAACGCGTGGACTTCGCCAGTGTGCTTGTGCGCGGCGACCTCGGTGCCCGGGGCGAAAGTCATGCGCACGGCGAAGCGGGCACCCTCGACGTCGGCCATCAGCAGCTTGAGGGCAATGCGCGGATCGCCCGCCCAGCCCTCCGCCCACGGCAACTCGTCCGCGGCGGCATGGAACGACTCGGGGACGGTCATTCGGCCGCCATCGCCTGCCCGGCCACGGCGACCGCCGCGTCATCGCTGAGGTATGCACCCTGCTGGCGCAGGATGGCGCGGACCTCGGCGACGTCGACCTCGCGCGGCTGCACACCGCGGTTCGCGGCGACCGCAGCGCCGACGCCCGCGGCATGGCCGGTGAGCCAGCACTGCGGGATCTCGCGCATGAACCCGTGGCTGTTGGCGTCGCACGAAATGTGACGCCCGGCGGCAAGCAGCCCGTCGAGCCCGCGCGGGACGAGGCAACCGTAGGGCACCGAGACCACCGGAAACTTCGGGCTGATCGACGGGCTGACGCCGACCTCGTCGGCGACCGGCGTCCCGTCGCCCCAGTCCTTGCGCTCGATCCGCGCGAGACCGCCGAGCCGGCGCGTGTGGCGCACGCCGAGCTGCGCGGCGCTGTTGAGCGAGAACGCGCGCTCGAAGCCGGGCGCGTGCTTGCGGAAGAACTGGGTATGACCTTCCATCAACCGGTGGCTGCGGATCTCGACCTCGGTCATGTCGTCGACGTCGAGCGCCGAGAGCCCCGACTGGCGCGGGCCGAGCCACATCGCCACGTCCGGCCGCCAGGTCACGTAGGGAGTCTGGAAGAAGCCGAGCTCCTGCCGCCCGCGCTCCATCAGCTGGCGCAGTTCCTCGGGATGATGGACCTTCCAGTCGATCCAGCGGTCCATGTCGACCCCGCCCACGATCCAGGCGGTGTTCATCGAGTGGTGGACGTCGCCCTCCTCGATGTCGGTGTCGAACTCGGCCCCGGCGCGCGCGAACATGTCGCCGTCGCCTGTGGTATCGACCACGACCCTGGCGAGGATCGCCTGGCGCCCGGCCTTGCTCTCGAACACGACGCCCCGCGCAACCCCGTCCTCGACGATCGGGCGCGCGGCCCACGAGTGGAACACCAGCCGCACGCCGGCCTGCAGCAGCATCTCCTGGTTGTTGAGCTTCATGCGCTCGGGATCGAGCGTCGGCGCCCACTGGACGATGCCGTGGAAGGCGGTCGTGCGGTTCTGCCAGTAGAGGACCTTGGCCGGGTCCTTCGAGCCCCAGTCGGTCATCGGCGGGCCGGCGACCGCTTCGGCCGGCATCCGTTCGATGAAATGGCGCGCGAAGCCCTGGATCACGTGGCGGCCGGACCAGTCGGTCATCCGGTCGATCCACATCACCAGCCCCCCGGTCGAAAGCCCGCCGAGATGGTTGTAGCGCTCGACCAGCGTCACGTCGGCGCCGGCCTGCGCCGCGGCCCAGGCGGCCGCGCAGCCCGCCGGCCCGCCGCCCACCACGACCACGTCGCAGCGGTGATAGACGTCGATCTCGCGCGCCTCCTCGCGCACCGTCCCGCCGCGTCGCGGCGGCGGCAGGTCGCGGCCCGCGCTCTCGAACACGTCGGAGCCGAGGAAACGCTCCTCGCTGTGCCCGGCGATCCGCTGCATCTTGACTTCGTCGGCCATGGCGCCCTCTCAGACTTCGATAGCTCGCTAATCGTAATGTCCGGGCGCGGCAAGCAACGGCCGAGAGATTAGGTTGCGCCCTCCCCGGCGTTTCGCTAGTGGCCCGCGTTCCGGCCCGATGGCGGAGTGGTTACGCACCGGACTGCAAATCCGTTTACGCCGGTTCGATTCCGGCTCGGGCCTCCAC